>Ga0163149_10001277_pt1 | contig 32611 bp, 30 predicted proteins | sample OliLakLV19MP5G1_FD_148604 | JGI IMG/M metagenome (GOLD analysis project Ga0163149, IMG submission 148604) | Freshwater microbial mat bacterial communities from Lake Vanda, McMurdo Dry Valleys, Antarctica - Oligotrophic Lake LV.19.MP5.G1 | ecosystem: Environmental > Aquatic > Freshwater > Lake >... | reverse complement strand
GGGCTGGATAACGTCGATACGCCGGCAGCCACTCGTCGCGGCATTGTGGTCATGAACACCCCTGGCGGCAATACCGTCACGACGGCTGAGCATACCATGTCGATGATCTGGGCGATGAGCCGGCGCATTCCTCAAGCCACCGCGTCGGTGAAGGCCGGCAAGTGGGAAAAAGATAAATTCATGGGGGTCGAACTCTACAGCAAGGTGCTGGGCATCGTCGGCGCGGGGCAAATAGGCAGCTATCTCACGAAGCTGGCGCAGGGAATCGGCATGACGGTGGTCGCCTACGACCCCTATTTGTCCGAGGAGCGCGCGCAGAAGATGGGTGTCACCATGCTGTCGCTGGATGACGTCTTCAAGCGCGCCGATATCATCTCTGTCCACACGCCGTTGACGCCTGAGACCAAGGGCCTCATCGATGCTCGAGCGATCTCGACAATGAAGCCGGGAGTGATGATTGTCAATTGCGCGCGCGGCGGGATTATCCATGAGGGTGATCTGTTCGATGCGCTGAAGGTCAAGCGTGTGGCGGCTGCCGCGTTCGACGTGTTTGAAGAAGAGCCGGTGAAGGCGGATCACCCCCTGTTGACGCTGGATAATTTTATCTGTACACCGCATATCGGAGCCCAGACGGCCGAGGCGCAAGAGAATGTGGCCGTCGGGATCGCGGAGCAGATTGTCGATTATTTCACCAAAGGGATTGCCCGCGGAGCGGTGAATATCCCCTCTGTCTCTCCTGAGTTGCTCCCAAGGCTCCAGCCCTACCTATCGTTGGCCGAGCAGCTTGGGAAGTTGCTCACGCAGTTGTGCGAAGGTGGACTCGAGCGCGTGACCGTCGAATACAGCGGAGAGGTCACGAGTCTGTCGATCGCGCCGCTCACGATCGCGGTGTTGAAGGGATTATTGAACCCGATGATGGAAGCGCCGGTGAACTATGTGAATGCGCCGATCATCGCGAAAGAGCGTGGGATCGAAGTCAAGGAAGTGAAGAGCTCCGATGCAGGCGATTTCACCAGCTTGATTCGTGTGCGAGTGGAGGCCGGGAAGCGATCGTATCAGGTGGCCGGCACGCTTTTTCACAAGAAAGATCCGCGGGTTGTGGAGATCGATCAGTTCAACGTTGAGGTGGTACCTGAAGGACATATGCTGCTGATCCTCAACGTCGATCGCCCTGGGGTGATCGGAATGGTGGGGAAAGTGCTCGGCGACAACCAGATCAACATCGTTCGAATGCAGTGCGCGCTTGAAAAGCGTGGCGGGAACGCGATGCTCATCATTGGCTCCGATGCGGCATTCCCGGACAAGGTGCTTGAGACGATCAAATCCAGCAAAGACATTCTCTCAGTTAAAGTCGCGGCTCTGTCCTAATTCACGCGCACTATCCATCAGGTCAGCTATGGTCTCCGCTCCTCCGAAGCCACGCAGTTCTTCGGGGCAGGTCCCCTCGTCCCGTGCGCGTTCGCTCGTCCCCGTGGGGATGGCGACGATCCTTCCTCATGCCGCGAAACAGGTCCGCCGCCTTGAAGAACAGTTACTCGCTCAAGTCAACGGGTGGGGCTACGATGAGATCATTCTTCCCACCTTCGAGTATCTGGACGTCTTGGCTCCCGGGCTTGAGCCGGAACTGATCGAGCACTGCTATCAGTTCGTGGATCGGACCACGGGGAGGACGCTGATCCTCCGTCCGGATGCCACGGCGCAGATCGCCAGGACGGTGGCAATGGGGCTCACGGGCGCGACCCTGCCGTTGCGTCTCTCCTATCGAACGTCCGTGTTTCGGTATGAGCAGGAACATGCCGGGCGCGGCCGAGAAATTTTTCAGGTCGGAGCCGAGCTCATTGGCCTGGACGATGTGACGAGCGATAGCGAAGTGATCGGTCTGATGATCGAGTGTCTCCATACGATCGGGCTGCAGTCGTTTAAAGTGTCGCTTGGGCATGTGGGCTTTATTAAGGGACTCCTGAAGCGATCCGGATTGTCTGCGCAGGGACAGAAATCGGCTGAACAGGCGGCAGCGCGAAAGGATCTGCCGAGACTCGAAGAGATCCTTGCCGGCGAACGTATTTCAAAGACAGCGGCCCGCGCCATTCGTGAAGCGCCTGAGTTGTACGGCCAAGAGGAGGTGCTGGCACGTGGACGGGTTTTGGCGGCCGGAGATCCAGCGTTGGCCGCTCCGCTCGAACGGCTTGCCCAGGTGTATCATCTGCTCTGTGCGGCAGGTCACCGGGATTCATTGCTTCTGGATCTGGGGGAATTCCGTGGGTTCGATTATTATGATGGCGTCGTGTTTGATGTGTTTGCCGAAGGGATGGGGGCGGAATTGGGTGGCGGCGGACGGTACGATCACTTGATCGGTCGATTCGGCAGACCATTGCCCTCAACCGGTTTCGGGTTGGATGTCGATCGGCTCTTCCGCACGATAGATTTTCCTGAGGAGGGGTCTGTCTCGGCGCGCGTGGATTATCTTGTTGCCGCACCAAGCCGGGCGACTGGTCGATTGACTGCGGTCGCGGCCCAGTTGCGTCGAACTCGCTCCCGCATCGTGCAGCAGACGATGAAGGGAAACGACGCGGCGCTCGTGTCTGCTGCAGTGACGGCTGGGTTGACCCAGCGAGCCGCATCCCTGGTGGTGGTCGGTGCGCCAGGAACTGGTCCTGACGAGGTGTTGGTGGTCGAATCCCTCGCGACTCATAGGCAGGGCGGTCGAGCCCGCAATCTGAGCCGTCTTGGAAAGAAGATGGGGCTTGCCGATTTGGTGGCTGCGGCTCGTCGGCAGGTCAAGGAACGATCATGAAATCCATGTCAGCCGCCGATCTGTCCCAGCCTAAACTGCCCCCTCAGAATGTGGAGGCCGAGCAATCGGTTCTCGGCGCAGTCCTCCTCGACAATAGCGCGATGGCTAAGGCGATGGAACTGTTGGTCGAAGAGAACTTCTACCGCACATCGCATCGGAAGATCTATCGTGCGATGTTGGAATTGTCGGATGTCGGAGAAGTGATCGATCAGATTACGTTGACAGAACGGTTGAAGGCGCAGGGAGAAATCGAGGCTGTCGGGGGAGCCGCCTATCTCGCAGAGCTTGTGCAGAGCGTCGCCAGCTCGGCCAATATCCGCTATCACTGCAAGATCGTGCGCGACAAGGCGCTGCTGCGAGAGTTGATCAATACCTCGACGGAGGTTCTTACGCGTGGCTACGAAGGCAGCTCGTCCATCGACGACCTGCTCGATTTCGCGGAGCGGTCGGTGTTCGGCATCGTTCAGGGGAAACTGGATCGGTCGTTTACCCCTATTAACTCCATTATTAAGGAAAGTCTCGACCTTGTCGACAAACTGTCGAAGCGAAAAGAACAGGTCACGGGCGTCCCCACCGGCTTTTACGATCTCGACGACATCACCGCCGGGCTCCAACCCTCCGACCTCGTGGTCATCGCTGGGCGGCCTAGCATGGGGAAGACGAGTTTGGCGTTGGGGATGGCCGTACATGCCGCCATCCACGCAGGGGCCGTGGTGGGAATTTTCAGCCTGGAAATGTCGAAGCCGCAGATCGTCCTCCGCATGTTGAGTTCAGAAGCGCGAGTCGATTCGCATGGTCTCCGAACCGGCAAGCTTCAGAAAGAGGATTGGTGGCGACTGGCGGAAGCGGCAGGCCGACTGGAGCAAGCGCAGATCTATATCGACGATACCGGCGGCATCACCGTGCAGCAGATGCGGGGGAAGGCGCGCCGGTTAAAAGCCGAACGGGGGCTGGATCTCTTGATTGTCGATTACCTCCAGCTGATGCAGGGGCGGAGCGATTCGGAATCCCGGCAGCAGGAAATCTCGGATATCTCCCGCTCGCTGAAAGCCTTGGCTAAGGAGCTCAACGTGCCGGTCGTTGCGCTGTCGCAGCTCAGCCGTGCAGTGGAAGCGCGCAAGCCACCGATTCCGATGCTGGCGGATCTTCGCGAGAGTGGCGCGATCGAGCAGGATGCCGACGTCGTCATGTTCATTTACCGTGAAGACGTGTATGACCAGAATTCCGAACGGAAGGGCATTGCCGATATTCTCGTGAGCAAACATCGCAACGGCCCGATCGGGAGAAAGGAGCTCTTCTTCCACGACCGCTTTGCGAAATTCGAGAGCCTCGACAATCGAGAAGTCGTTTGACCCTGTCTTACCCCGCTCGTATAATCTTTTTGAGCTGTGTAGGTAGATAGGCTGAAGACCGAAGGCGTTTAGCTGTCAACCTGAATACCTGAGCCGTTACTCTACATCCACCAAGAGGATTCTGCGATTGTTCACGACGAGAGTTATTCCGAGCCGAAAGGCGAACAGCCGAGGTCTTACGTTGCTCTCTCGTGTGGCATGTGGGCTGATCGCCCTGATGGTGGGCGCCTGTGCCGCTGCGCCCCAGACGCCTGGACCGATCCCGGCCGCTGCCGATACGCCCAAGCCTGCGCACTCGATTCATCCCCCCGATGCCGGCGCGTCGTATCATTTCATGCTGGGCTACCAAGCCGAGCTCGCACAGGACGTCGATCGTGCGATTCAGGAGTATCAGGCTGCACTGAAGGCAGACCCATCGTCCCAGTCTATGAAAGCCAGGCTGGCCGGTCTCTATTTTTCGCTGGGTGATATGCCTAATGCCGTACGCTATGCAGACCAAGCGTCGGAAGGCCTGGGTCAAGACGGTCAGCTGCTCACGCAGATGGCGGGGATTTTAGCCAGTGCGGGGCAAGGGGAGCGCGCGGTGACACTGTTGGATCGCGCGATCGAGGCCGATCAGACATCCGGCGATCCCTATTTTACGAAGGGATTGTTGCTCCTGAATCTGAAACGGCAGCCCGAGGCGGAACAGGCCATTCGAGCCGGACTGGCGCGGGCTCCTGAATCGGCGGTCGGTCATTATCACCTGGCGCGCATGCTCCTCGATGCGGGGAAGGCGGAAGAGGCGGCGGCAAGTTTGGAGCGGGCGATTGCAGTCAATGCGTCGTTTGAACCGGCCTATCTCGCGCTCGCCTCGATCTCTGAATCGAGGCAGGCCCAGGATCGCGGGATCGCCGTACTACGGAAATATCTTCAGGCGGTGAATCCTCGAAGCCGAGGTATCCGGCACCAGTTAGTTCGACTCTATGTGGCGACGAAGGATTATCCTGGTGCCAGGAAAGAATTGAACGAGTTGCTGCTGGAAGACCCTTCGGACCTCGATGCGCAGCTTCGACTGGCGCTTCTGTATGGGGAAGAAAAGGATTATCCCAAGGCCATCGACCAACTGGTCCAGATTCTCAAGGCGAGGCCGACGGATCTCAAAATCAGAGATTACCTCGGGTATCTCTACGAAGAGGCCAATGATACGAAAAAGGCCGTCGAGACCTACACGTTTAACGTGCAGCTTGAGCCGTCTTTCTTCGAAGGACATCTGCATCTCGGCCTCTTGTTCTATCGATTAAAGCAATTTCCCGATGCCGTCACGCATCTGACTCAGGCCATCACGATTAATCCGAAACAGCCTGAAGCCCACATCGTGCTGGGATTGACCTATGTGCAGAAGGACCAGTATGACGATGCGGCAAGGGTCTTGGAGGAAGGGATCGGTCAGAACCCCAAGCACGCCGATTTGTATTTCAATCTTGGCACGGTCTACGACAAGCTCAATCGATTCGATGACGTCGTGCGCGTCATGGAGACGGCCATCAAGCTGGACCCCCATCATGCCGACGCGCTCAATTATCTCGGGTACAGTTATGCAGAGCGGGGGGTCAAGATCGATCAGGCGCTCTCATTAACCAAACGGGCCGTCGCGCTCAAACCAACCAACGGGTACTATATCGATAGCCTCGCCTGGGCCCTGTTTAAATCCGGCTCGTTGACCGAGGCCTTGACGGAGATCAAGCGCGCCCTGTCGCTTGCCGGGGATGACCCGGTGATCTACGAGCATCTTGGCGATATTTACGCCAAGCAACGGAACCTCTCAGACGCCCGTGAGTCCTGGCTCCATGCGCTGGAACTCGATCCCTCCAATACTAAGCTCATGGACCGATTCCGTGAACTGGGAATGGGCGACCCGGCGCAAGAGGAACGTATCCAACAGGCTAAACAGCGTGTATCTGAGAAGATCCCAGCTCACTAACACATCCCTCCGCTCTGAAGAGTAGCGCTAGTTTCCCCTAGCCTCATTCGCAGCTCTCACCTCGATTTTTATGATAGCCATCTCTTTGAGTCCTCTCCGTTGCGTCTGACGAGCTGACTCGGGCTAGCCTTCTCACGCTCAATAACTGTTTCCACAGATTGTTTCTTTCCTGCAAGAGGGTAAAGCGCCCAGACACTTCCTCTTCCATAGAGAGACCATGGAGGGCGCCAGGTCCTGTGCAGTGGGTGACAAAAATTGGCAGATCAGAGCAAAAGCTGAAGAGTCGCCCAGCAACTACTATCTGTTGCACGGCAGGCTAACAATCATAACATTTTGATACTTAAGAGAACTCAGTCTTTCATGGGCCTGGTCTCGTATCGGGCATCGAACCTGCTTAAGGACCAGGTAACAGAAATCGGATGCGAGATCCGATGAGAATGAAGCAAGCAAGGGTGTGAAGGGGGAAGGTCAGTGAACCATCAACAAGGAGGCAGTACGATGTGTAAGCAGGTGAAGGGACAAAAAGGTTTCACCCTCATCGAGTTGATGATCGTCGTAGCGATCATCGGGATCTTGGCGGCCATCGCTATCCCGAACTTCATCGCCTATCAGGCGAAGTCGAAGCAGGCAGAGGCGAAAGTGGCTCTTGGGGCGATCTTCACTTCAGCCGTGGCCTTCAATGCCGAATCGGTTCCCAATACCTATCTGCCCACTAATATCGGGCTGATCGGGTATCAGCCATCTGGTTCGCCGCGGTACTCGTTCTGGTATGCCGTCGGTGCGGCAGCTCCTGGTGCCGCCGACTTTTTCACACCAAGGCCGCTTGTGGCACCCGGTGGTTGTGACACAGACAGTACAACTGCCGTTGCCCCAGCTGTTGCGGCAAGTGCGACTGGGTTTACCGCAGGCGCGAAGGGGAGCATCGACGGTGACATAGCCTGTGATGAGTGGATCATGAACGACATGCGGGGCTTGCTCAACACGAAGAACGACGTGTCTGCGACAAGCTAACACGTTGCTCTAAAGCGGTGAGATCACCGCTGTGGAAAGGGGGAGAGAGGCCGTGCGGTCTCTCTCCCTCCGTCGTTTGGAGAGAAAACAACAGAATATCTTGACAGGATTTGAGGCAACTTTTACGTTGATTGTATCCTGATCACAGTTGAGTCACACAGAATCTCGTCGACTCATGGTTCCAATGATCGAACATTGTGAGAAAGAACAGTCGGTCAATGCCGAAGCAGGAGGGGCCACTGCCAGTCTCTTGTTGGGTCTCGACAGGATTCTAGACGTTCCCCTGAAGCAACAGCTGTTATCCCGGCCTCTCTCGGCGTCGGTTCTTCTTCTCGGAGGCCTCATCGTCCTCTCCCCCTTGATCGAGGGCGGGACTACGCACCTACCCGTTTTGATGATGCGTCTGCTCCTCCTCGGCTCAGCCCTTGTCTGGACGATTCATCGGATGAGGGTGGGAACCATTCTTTTGACCATGAACCGCTTCCTGCCCCTCGTCGCGCTGTTCTTGGGCTGGGCGGGCCTTTCCTTATGGTGGGCGCCCTATAAAAACCCGAGCCTCCAATGGTTCATCAGCCTCCTGATGTACGCACTGTTATTCGGAGTGGTGATCCAGGGTATCCAGATCACTCGGCAGATACGGCATATCGTCATGGTGTTGGTGGGGATGGGTCTGTGCGAAGGAGTGCTGGGGATTGTTCAGTACGTCTGGCTTGGGGAGGCCAGGGCCAAGGGCACGTTCTTTAACCCGAATTTTTTTGCGATGTATGAAGTCGTGACCCTGTCTATCGTGCTTGGCCTCTTAAGCGGTGTCCAGAGGGGTGAGATGAACAAATGGCAGAGTGCGGTCCTGTGGGGCATCTCCGCGATCACGTTTTCAGCATTTATGGTTGCCCAGTCACGCGGAGCGCTGCTGGCATTAGTCACCGCCGTGACGTTCATCGGTTGTTATCGATTCGGGAAGATTGCGCTGCTGGTCCTCATCGTGAGTCTCATGGCAGGGATGGTGATTCCCAATCCTCTCAAACAGCGGATGGTCGAGGTCTCAGCGCAGGACCCCTATGCCTTCAGCCGAATCGATATTTGGAACAACTCGCTGGAGCGCGTGGTCGATCGACCGCTGGGCATCGGGCTGGGGATGTATAAATACGCCTCGTTCCAGTATCGGTTTCCCATTGAGTCGAACATTGTTCGATATGGGAAACGGGCCGAGTCAGCTCATAACGAGTATCTCCAGATGGCGGTCGAATTGGGACTGGGCGGGCTCGCGATCTTCTTGCTTGGCATCGGGGTATGGGGGAGAGAAGTCACCGTGGCGTTGCGCAGTGATTTGGAGCCATGGGAGCGAGGGCTCGTCACGGGGTTGACCGGCGCCGTGCTGGGCATCTTAGCTCATGGTGCGGTTGATTCTGTCTTTCATGAACCAGCCTTGGTGATTTTGCTGATTGTGTGCGGAGGCCTCGTCCTTACGCTTCAATCAATCAAGAAGCCTGACATCTCACCGCGAAGCCTGCCGTTTTCGTACCATCCGGTGCGGCTCGCTTTTATTCTAGTTTGTGGAACCGTGCTGGCGATCCTCACTATCCAGCCGTCAGCCGGGTGGTATGCCTATGAGCGAGGGCAGGCCGAGGCCCAGGCGGGGCGGCAGGGTTCGGCATTGGACTGGTTTCGCCGGGCATCGCTGATCGACCCCGGCACGACCGGGTATCATGACGCTGTGGCACGGGTACTAGTTCAGCTCTTCCATCAGTCGAGCGATCCGGAGTGGTTGGTGAAGGCCGTTGAGGAGGAAGAGCAGGCCATCGCGCTCAACCCAATGGATGGACGCTTCCCCTATCGGTTGGGAACAATCTACGGTGTATTGGCTGAACAAAAACCGGCCAAGGCTCAGCGCAATCTCTTGCTGAATCAGGCTGCACAGGCATACGAACAAGCTATTCAAGCCGATCCATACTCGCCGCTGAACTATCTGGCATTGGCCAAGATTCGGTTGCCGGAAGGGCGGGTGGAGGAGGCGAAATCATGGTTACAGCGAGCCGTGGTCACTGAGCCAAACTTCCTGCCGGCCCGCGCGGTCCTTGCGGAACTCTCACTCAAGGCTGGAGAGCACAGAGTCGCACAATCGGAGTTCGATGCGATCGTTGCGATCAAGAGAAAGTACGAGGGGTGGGTCTTGAACGATCTTGAGCGTCAGTTCTTAGATATCGATCTCTCTCCACTCGGGAGAGCATTGGCGCTGGAGTTCACGCGATGAGCGCCATACCTCGACAGTTAGCCCTCTGGGTCATTGGGGTAGTAACGGCAGTTTTCGTGGGGATGCTTCAAATACCACTGGCACAATGGAGCAATGTCAAGCCAAAGCTTCAGCACTTGACGTATCTGCCAAGCGGAGAATTTCTTCGGATCGCCTCGTTGGGTTATCGGGAGTTGGCTGCCGACCTTCTTTGGCTTCAAGTGATCCAGGTGATGGGGGAGAGGAAGCTCTCAGAGGAAGCCGGGCAGTGGCTGTATCACGCGGTGGATCGGATTACGACACTCGACCCCAAGTTCGTGCGGGCCTATGAGGCCGGAAGCCACGCGCTCTGCATACTGGTTTTAATGCCTGAAGAGAGTAACCGTCTTTTGGAAAAGGGCATACGGCACAATCCTGAAGAATGGATGCTTCCGTTCTTGTTGGGGATCAATTATTACTTCGAATTGGGGGACGATGAGAAGGCTGCAGAAGCGATGGCCAAGGCGGCTCGTATTCCCGGAGCTCCGGAGAGGCTTGTGAGTTTGGCGGCAAAACTGTTCGTATCGGCCAAATCTCCCCAACAAGCGGTCGAATTGTTAGCTAAGGTATATGAAGAGACCTCAGATGAGAATGTTCGGAAGATGGTGGAGGCTCGCTTGAAAGAATCTATCGTTGAACGGGATCTCCAAATCTTGGAGCAGACGATCAGCCGATATCAGGCCAATCATTCGCGTCGGCCGGAGCGATTGGAGGATCTAGTGGGACCGGGGTTGCTTCGAGAATTACCGACAGAACCGTTTGAAGGACGCTACCTCTATGAATCTTCGACGGGGGTTGTTCGGAGTAGTGAAGTAACCGAGCGTATGCGAATCACGACCCGTAGACGAGCCGAATAGACGTCATGAGGTTTGGGAGCTGCTGTGGCGGGAGGGTAATGTTCGGTTGATGTAAAGAAGAAAGGTGAAATCGGTCCGGTACGCGATGAGGAATGTCCAGGGTAGAGGATTCCCATTGTGTCCTAAATTCACGAAAGCTTGAACATTCTCGCGAGGCTGCTATGATCGAACCGATGAGAAATTATTGCAGGGGAGATCAACGTGCAGCGGTGGCGTTTCCAACAGGGGCAACATTCCCCTCGGACGATTCGTTGTACTGGATAGGTGGCCAATGGATGCAATAGTCGTTGAGAGACTGACCAAAACGTACAAGCCGGTGTGGCCTTGGCTGAAGGAAACAACGGTGCTTTCCGATGTGTCGCTGTCGGTTGGGCAGGGGGAGATTTTCGGATTCTTAGGGCACAATGGCTCAGGCAAGACGACCACGATGAAAATTCTTCTGGGGCTGCTCAGAGCCACAGGTGGTCGCATTGAACTCTTGGGCGCGCCTGTGACGGACGTCGCTGTTCACTCCCGCATTGGATATCTGCCGGAGTCTCCTTACTTTTACGATTATCTTACGGCAGAAGAGTTTCTGTGCTTTTATGGAAAACTTGCCGGGTTGTCTCGTGAAACGGTTCGGCAGCGCACCCCTGAGTTACTGGAGCGTGTGGGCTTAACGGAGGCTCGGGATAGGCAGCTCCGGAAGTTTTCCAAGGGAATGCTCCAACGAATCGGTCTTGCCCAGGCCATCATCCACGATCCTGAACTTGTCATCCTCGATGAGCCTATGTCCGGTCTCGATCCTATCGGGCGCAAGGAAGTCAGAGATTTAATTCTGAGTCTTCGAGATCAGGGCAAGACCATCTTCTTCAGCACGCATATCGTGTCCGATGTCGAGATGATCTGTGACCGAGTGGGTATTTTGGCAAAGGGCAAGCTGCTGGCATCAGGCCGTATCCAAGATCTCGTCAATAAGCACGAGGCTCAGTCCGTCGAGGTTGTCTGTGACGGAGTGGTCGGCGATGATTTCGCTGCCATCAAGCGCAAGGCCACCCGCATCTTGCAGAGAGGCGTGCGTTGTTTAATGATCCTTCCAGGACAGGACCACTTGGAAGAGGTGCTTGCGATCCTTCGTCATGCGGGTGGCAAGCTTGTCTCGGTCATCCCCCACAAGGGCTCGCTGGAAGAGATTTTTCTTGAGCAGACTAACCGGAAGGTGTGACATGCAGAGACTCGTGGTCGTGGCCGGCAATACGTTCAGGGAAACGATTCGAGATAAGATTCTTTATAACCTTGTCCTGTTCGCCATTCTGCTCATCGGGGCGTCGGTTCTGCTTGGTACCCTTACGATTGGTGAACAGTCGCGCATCGTCAACGATCTCGGGCTAGCTGCCATCAATCTGGTTGCCGTGATCGTCGCAATTTTTGTCGGCATTGGGCTGGTGACCAAAGAGATTGAGCGGCGTACGATCTATACGATTCTGGCAAGGCCCATTACCAGAGTGCAGTTCATCTTGGGCAAGTATCTTGGATTAGGATTCATTGTCGCCGTCAATATCGCGATTATGTTCGCCATGTTCCTGGCGACGATCTGGATCAGTGGCAATGCCATCCACGGCTCCCTGTTTCAGGCGGTTGGACTCATCTTTGTGGAAGCACTGCTTGTGATGGCGATCGCCATGTTGTTCTCGACATTTAGTTCCTCGACTCTCAGCGCAACGATGACGCTTGGCCTCTATGTGATTGGGCATTTGACAAGCGACCTCAAAGGGATTGCGGAGAAGAGTCAAAGCCGGCTAACCGAAGCCGTGATGACCGGGTTGTATTACCTCTGCCCAAACCTTGAGCTGTTGAACATCAAGGGGCAGGCGGCAGCCGGTGTGCAAGTCTCTCTTGCATATCAGTCTTTGGCGATGGTCTACGGACTCTTGTATGCCAGCCTCTTGCTCGCGGCCGCGTGTGTCATATTTCAGCGGCGCGACTTTTGAGGCGGTCGGCGCCCTCACGCGGAATCATCAACGATCATGGCAAGTAATCTTACGGTGAGCGCAGTAGAGGGAGTCCGCCCACACGAAGTCTGGAGAGGGGAGTATCTTCGCGATCTCATAATTATATTGACTGAGAAGGAGATCAAGGGCCGGTATAAGAATAGTTGGCTCGGATATGCATGGTCGGTTCTCAATCCTCTGGCTTTTGCCACGGTCTATTATTTTGCTTTCGGCGTCTTCATGCGTGTGCAGATTACGGACTACCCGCTCTTCCTTGTCGCCGGATTGTTTCCGTGGCAGTGGGTCAGCCATTCTATGAGCGCCGCGCCCAACATTTTCATTGCCAATGCGACGCTGCTGAAGAAGGTCCGATTCGCGCGTCACGTCCTCGTGGTGTCAGCGGTATTGAGCGATGGACTTCACTTTTTGATGTCAATTCCCGTCATCCTAGTATTTCTGACGATCTACCATGTCGTGCCGACATGGTTTTGGCTCATCGGAGTGCCGGTCCTCACAGGAATCCAGCTTGTCATGGTCTATGGTATGAGCCTTTTTGTAGCATCGCTGAATCTATTCCTGCGGGACCTCGACCGGCTCACGATCCTGTGCATGACCTTTCTATTTTTTCTTACCCCGATCGCCTACACGAGTTCCATGATTCCTGATAAGTATCAGGTCTACATGTATCTCAATCCCTTCACGCCGCTGATTCTCAATTGGCAACAACTCTTTCTCACCGGAACGCTGAGCGGGGGAGGCGTGCTCGTGGCCGGCCTTGTGGCGGCTCTGATGGCGATCATCGGATACTGTACCTATTCAAAGTTAGCGCCCAAGTTTGCCGAGGTCATATGAGCGTGATTCGTTTCGATCATGTCTCCAAGTCGTACCCGCGCTATCTTCATGTCAGGAGGGGGCTGAAGGCTTCGTTGCTCAGCTTGTCTCGAACCCTTCAGGAACTCAAACAGAAACAATTCTTTGCGCTGCAGGATGTGTCGTTTGAGATTGCGAAGGGAGAAACGGTTGGTGTGATGGGGCCGAATGGTTCAGGGAAAAGCACAGCTCTTGCCTTGATGGCGGGAGTGCTTGGAGCAGAGACGGGATGTGTCAGCGTGCAGGGGCGTGTATGTCCTCTCTTGGAACTTGGAGCCGGATTTCATTACGATTTGACGGGACGTGAGAACATTGTGCTCAACGGTATCTTGCTTGGTTTGACGCGAAGAGAAGTCATGGCAAGGCTTCCGGACATCCTTGAATTTAGCGAACTGGATGATTTTCTCGACCAGCCGGTCAGAACATATTCTAGCGGTATGGTTGCCAGATTGGGATTCTCTATCGCCGTTCATCTGGATCCTGAGGTTCTGTTGATCGATGAGATTCTGGCGGTGGGCGATCTTCATTTTCAGACCAAATGCCGAGAGAAGATGAAGTGGTTTAAGAATCAAAAGACCACGATAGTGCTCGTCTCCCACTCAACGGGTGACATTCGGCAATTGTGTGATCGTGTACTGTGGCTGGATCGTGGGAAATTAGTCGGCCAAGGTTCCCCGAATGAAATTGTGCCGCTGTATGAGACGTCTCAGCGGACGAAGGCATGAATCACCTTCAATGAAACAAGCAGGACCTATCGCTGAAGCTTGCCCCAGCGACTTCCGCAGGAGCTAACAGGGTAGTTTGAGCAGTCACGCTAGGTACAGGGAGAAGATGCGATTGGAGCCTCCACGCATCACGTCGGCTCTGATTCCCTCTCGAAGGAGAGAGGGTGCAGATGTGCTCGCCCCCGTACCCTTGAGAATTCGTACCGTCTGGGCTTCCTCAGACAATGCTGACGTCGTTACTCGGATGCGTAATGCGCCGCTGGGTCAGCTATACAGAAACCGTCTGAAGCAATACATAGTAGTGCGTGGAGTCGCTCGTTGGGTCTGGTGGAATATTTTCCCTCTGTACGTTCGTCTTTCTGTGTGGATGAAGAAAAAATACCCGCTGACTCCACTGAGCGATTATGCAAAAACTACTGGAACGCCGACATACAAACTGGTGGATGCGGAGTCTGTTGAAACAACCCAGCCAAAGGTATTCCCGATTCGCGATCGATCTTATGTGGTTGCTCCATGTGCCCGATACGGGTTCCCGGAGATCTTCGTTGCCGCTATAAAGAATGGAACTGCAGTGGGGGGAACGAATTTCATTTTGGTTGATGGCAAAGTCGTCTGCCATGATCTGTATGATTTCGAACTGGATTATACCGCTGAAGAGCTTCATGGGCGTGCACTGATATCCCCGAAATCCATGCGAGTCCGATTGGTATTTCGCGACAAGAGACCGGACTCGATACCTGCCGCCGCCACGTTTGTTGACGCCTGCGCGCCCAATTATGCTCATTGGATGACCGAGGTGTTGCCACGCATTGCGCTCTTTTGCGGCGACGAACGGTTTAAGGATGTGCCGGTCGTGGTGAACGACGGCTTGCATCCCAACATCATGGAGTCACTGTTCCTGGTGACAGGGGCCAATCGTGAAGTTATCACGCTTCCAATTGGAAAAACCTTGGCCATCAATGAACTGTATCTTACGTCGGTTGCTGGATATGTGCCATTCGAGCGGCGAACCAAGAAGCTTTCCGGCCATTCCCATGGCATGTTCAGTCCTCACGCCCTTGAGCTGCTCCGCATGCGTCTAGGGGCTGCAGCTCAAGAGAAGGGAAAGGGGAATTGGCCTGAAAAAATATTCCTTCGACGTAACTCAGGTGTAAGAAGAGTAACCAATGCGGTCGAGATTGAAAACCTTCTGACGGCCTGTGGTTATGCGATTGTTGAGCCAGAAATACTGACGTTTACGCAGCAAGTGCAGTACTTTGCCCACGCCAAAGTCATTGTTGGGCCGACCGGGGCTGGCTTTGCGAACGCGATCTTTTGTGAGAAAGGGACACATGTGGCCATCTTGATCTCCAAGTGCAAAGATATGGCATACAAGTATTGGGTGAACATGTTAGACCCCGTCGGCGTTAAATTCAGTTATGTGCTGGGGGATATCGTTGATAATCAGGAGTATGGAGTTCATGGGGATTTCGAGATAAATGCATCCTATTTGATGGAATTTATTCGTGACATGGAACACAATTAATAGAGTTGAGACATGTACGGCTCGTATTGATGGCTCACTTGTTGGTCCAGAGCGTAAATGTTCGTGAGGGACTGAATGAACGTTTCTGGGTATGAAGCGCAGGCAGTGCTCTTTGCCGCACGACCCTCGCGACTGGCACTGAAGCAACTGGTTCAGGATGGCAGTCGTTCGCGAGGAGTGAGCATCAATGTCTGGCGCAATCATGCCATTGAGCCGGTTATTGCATCGGCTCTGCCCTATTGTACTCGCGCCCGCTGCCTGGCTGACTTCCGTCTCAGTGAGTATGACGATACGTTGATGTTCAGTGGTCGCCGGCCCGCAGACATCGAATTGCTGTGGCTTGATAGCAGCCGATATCTCGACGGTTCCTTGTTCGGCGAGTGGCTTGATTGGTTCATCGCCCGCATCAAGGCATTGCGGACTGCCAACCCTGCACCGATTATCGTGGCCACCTGGCTCCATGATGCCGACCAATGGGCGCAGCTACAGGCGTTAACCGATACGATTCCTGCAATCTATCTCGCTGATCTTCATGCGGTCTGCAATGAGGCCGGGGTGATATTGGTCGATCCACGCACGGCTGTAATGGCTGGGACGCCGCTGAGCAACACCGCACAACTTGTATTGGCACGGAAGCTGGCCTGTCACTGGATACCTGCTGCAATTTGGCCTCCGATAAAAGTGGTTGTGGTGGACCTCGATAACACGCTCCATGCCGGCGTGCTGGGCGAAGATGGTATCCAGGGTGTAAGGTTGACGCCAGATCATCAAGCTCTCCAGCGCTTCATTAAATCATTGCGGCAACGCGGCGTGTTCCTGGCGCTCTTGTCTCGCAATGAATCCGTAGACGTTGAGGCCTTATTTGCGCAACGTGATGACTACCCCCTGCGTTGGGAGGATTTCTCCATCGCCGAGATTTCCTGGGGGAACAAAGCCGATGGAATGAGCCGCATTGCCAAGACGCTGAGAGTCGGGGTGGATTCGATATTGTTCGTGGATGACAATCCTGGAGAATTGGCCAGCGTGGAGGCGGAGCTACCTCAGGTCCACACGATTTATGCGGGCTCGGACCCGAGCCTAACACAGAGGGCGATTGAATATTACCCTGGCTTGTGGCGATGGAAGATCGAACCCGATGACGCTAAGCGGGTCCAGGATATGAAAGCCAATGCAGATCGAGAGAAGATTCTGGCGGAGACGACAGATCCGTCGGATTACTTCAGGAGCCTGCAGACGACATTATTCTTGCGTCTCGATCCGTCTGACCAGCTGAGTCGCCTCGCCGACCTTTGTGGCAAGACCAATCAGTTTAATCTGGCAATGCGCCGGTTCAAGCAAGTGGAACTTGCCGAACGGCTGGAGCGTTCTGATGTCTGTGTCGCCAGCGTCCAGTTAAAGGATCGTCTTTCCGACAGCGGTGTGATCGCAGTGATCGTTGCAGCGCGGGATGGCGAACGACTCCTTATTGAAGAGCTGTGCATTAGTTGCAGGGCAATGGGCCGCTACTTAGAGGATACCTTAATAGTGACAGCAATTCGCGAGATGGCGTTGTTTGCCAGTTGCAGTGAGGTCGTATTCAGGGCCAAGCATGGCCCGCGCAACCAGCCGGCGCTCGACTGGCTCGCGCGAATGCTGCCAGGCGACATGCGTTCCAAGCCAGGGCTTCACACGATCCCCGCCGAACGGCTACGACATTTCATGCCGCCTGACGGTATCACCTTGATCAAGAAGTAATGTGAACCATGGATCGTACTCACGTCGAGCAAGCCGTGCTGTCAGTCCTGACCGCCATATTGAAGCACCCGTTTGACGGCCATACCGATGTCACGCGCCAGAATACGGCCAGCTGGGACTCGCTCAAGCACATCGAAATCATGTTTGCCCTAGAAGATGAATTGGACACTGAGTTTTCCGAAGACGAACTCGTTACGCTCGATAGTGTTGCCAAGATCGTCGACGCGGTATTGGTCAAACATGCGCCATAACCTGTTCATGGAGGGGTACGCCTTCCGCTTGCGACCGATTACCGACAATGACGCGGCATTCGTGGTTGAACTGCGCAACAATCCCGAGATGAACCGTTACCTGCACGCCAGTGCGAATAGAGTGGAGGATCAACTTGCCTGGCTGGCGAGGTATTACGAGTCGAAAGACTCCTACTACTTCGTCGTCGAACGGTGTGTCAACGGCATGCGCGAGGGCACCATCGGACTGTACGATGTCGATGTGGCCACCGGTACCGGCGAATGGGGGCGCTGGATTCTCGGACTCAACTCGCTGGCGGCGGTTGAGAGCGCCTATCTGATCTACCGTACCGCGTTTGAGCGACTTGGGCTCACCAGCGTATATTGCCGCACCGTTTTCGACAACGAGAAGGTTGTGTCGTTTCACGACTCTTGTGGAATTGCAGGGCGCCGAGTTCTTCCACAGCATTTCGAACTTGGTGAGTGCAGGCACGATGCCGTCGAGCATAGCGTCGACCTTGCCAGTTGGCCTGCCGTCAAGATGCGTCTGGGAAAGCTCGCCCAACTGATCGCTCGGAGGGTGAACCGTGGTTGAATGGCCTGTGCTGCCGAAGGGCTACGAGTTTCACCACATTGGCTGCGCGACGACTTCCATTGAGCGCGAGCGCCGTGTGTTCGAAGTGCTCGGGTATCAGGTGGAAGGCGCGCCGTTTGTTGATACGCTGCAAGGAGTCACGGGTTGTTTTGTGTGCGGTCCTGGCCCGCGCATAGAATTGTTGGAGAATCTTCCGGGTGCCGATACGCTGACGCCATGGATCAACGCTGGTGTAAAGATGTATCACTTCGCCTACCAGGTCCAGGACATGAGCAATGCCATTGATTGGGCGAGAAGTCAGCGTGCTAAAGTCATCGTGCAGCCGGTTCCCGCGACAGCTTTCGATGGACGCCACATCAGCTTCGTGATGTTCCGCAACAGCATGATGCTGGAATTTATCCACAAGGCACTTCCGCCGGTCTGAGGTGGGCATTGGTTGTAAGCGCAGCATTCCACTGCGAATGGATGGCATCATGAGTCACGACGAAAAAGCCCACTTGGAACGAATTTCCAATGTATCACTCTATGCTGCCGGTGCGAATTCGTCGACCATCAAGTACTCATTCAAGATCGCTGAGCGGTATTTGCTTGGCAGTAATCTGTTGGAGATGGGCCCGGCCGAAGGGGTGATGACGGAACTGCTCGCAACAACTGGCAAGAGGATGACCTTGGTCGAGGGGTCCGGGTTGTTCTGCGAGGATCTTCGAAAGCGTTTCCCGGAGGCCGACGTGGTGCATGCGTTATTCGAGGAATACCAGCCGGGGGAACTGTTCGATAACATCATCCTCGGGCATGTGTTGGAGCATGTGCAGAACCCGGTAGATATCCTGGCGCGTGCTAAGCAGTGGCTGAAGCCTCGAATTGGGCGTTTGTTCGCTGCCGTGCCGAATGCTCGTTCGCTGCATCGGCAAGCAGCGGTCATCATGGGCATGCTGCCACAAGAGGATGCACTGAACGACATGGATATCCACCATGGCCACCGTCGCGTATTCAACCCTGAAACGTACCGCAATACTTTTTATCAGGCAGGCTTGCAGGTTGAAATATTTGGCGGCTACTGGATGAAGCCCGTGTCGAATAAGCAGATCGAAACCACCTGGACACCGCAGATGCTGGAAGCATTCATGCAATTGGGTGAGAGATACCCTGATATTGCGGGCGAGATCTATGTGGTTGCTCGCAATGATGGTTAGGTGGACACTCTAGGCCAATTAGGTCATCGTGAGGAGTAGGGCAAGAATGCTACTTCCTCATTGAAGATGCGGTTAGAGGTATGAGCAATGTCGATTGAAGAGTGCAAAATCGTTGAATTTCCAATTATCTCCGATCCGAGGGGGAATCTATCATTCATTGAAGGCGGGCGACATATTCCGTACGAAATCAAACGCGTCTATTACCTCTATGATGTTCCTGGTGGTGCCGAGCGCGGCGGCCATGCGCATAAGGCCCTGCATCAGTTAATCATCGCCATGTCAGGTTCATTCGATATCCACCTCGACGATGGAGTCTCGAAAAAGACCGTGCACATGAATCGCAGTTACTATGGTCTGTATGTGTGTCCAATGACCTGGCGAGAGATTGACAACTTTTCGTCCGGTGCTGTGTGCATGGTGCTGGGTTCTGAATATTATGATGCACTCGATTACTATCGAGACTACAACCAGTTCTTGAGCGATGTCCAAAGGATGGTCAAGTGAAGAAGGTTCCTTTTCTAGATCTTGCTCGATTGCACCAATCCATCCGTGTACCGCTGGATGCGGCCTATCGCCGGGTTCTTGATTCAGGATGGTTCATCATGGGGCCTGAGCTTGAGGCGTTTGAGTCGGAGTTTGCACGGTACTGCGACGTGAAGCATTGTGTTGGTGTGGGGAACGGACTCGAAGCGCTTCACCTGTTATTGAAGGCCTATAAGATCGGGCCGGGCGACGAGGTTATCGTTCCTTCCAATACCTTCATCGCTACCTGGTTGGCCGTAACTGAATGCGGAGCAACTCCTGTTCCAGTAGAGCCTAATATTGACACTCACAACATCGATCCGGCGCTGATCAGTCACGCCATAACCAGCCGCACACGGGCAATCATACCTGTACATCTGTATGGCCAGCCGGCTGACATGGATCCGATTAGTGCGCTTGCCGCTAGGCACGGATTGATTGTGATCGAAGATGCCGCCCAAGCCCAAGGCGCACGTTATAAAGGTCGGCGTGCAGGTTCATTAGGGCATGCTGCCGCCACGAGTTTTTACCCGGGGAAAAATCTTGGGGCACTCGGTGACGGTGGTGCCGTACTCACCAACGACGACGCAATTGCCGGAAAGGTGAAACAGCTACGCAACTATGGCTCGAAAATAAAGTATCAACATGACCTTATCGGATACAACAGCAGACTGGACGAAATGCAGGCGGCTTTTCTCCGCGCGAAACTGGTGGTGCTTGATGAATGGAATGCATGCCGCAGAGAAGTAGCAACTCAGTATTCGAAGCTGTTGGCGAGTGCAGACATCAACTTGCCTCTTGTTTCTGAATACGTAGAACCTGTGTGGCATCTATACGTCATTCGCAGTAAACATCGGGATAGGTTGAAGGCGCATCTGGAACAGCAAGGAGTATCCACGGTCATTCACTATCCTGTCCCTCCTCACCGTCAGGGCTGTTATCAGGAGTTCAAAGGACACACCTTGCCGATTGCTGTCCAGTTGGCGGAGGAAGTATTGAGCTTGCCGATGTCGCCAACTCTGAATGCAGAGGCAGTCGAACTTGTAACGCGTACTCTGGTCAGCTTCCCAGCAAAAACCGTAAGTATGCACTGAGAATGCTCGGAACTGTAGACGTCGTGGGTAGGAGTTATCCGTCTTTGCTATTGCAGGAATCGCGTTGTGGGATGCACTCAACAATAGGCGGACAGATCCATCATGAACAAGACGCATGTTCGTCAGTTAAGGCAAAGCAAAGAGCGGGCGTCTTCCTCGCCCAACGTTGTGTGGCATCACGGAACCATCACTCGCACTGACCGGGAGATGCAAAACGGCCATCGTGGTGCCATCATCTGGTTCACGGGCCTTTCTGGCGCCGGGAAATCGACTCTGGCACATGCTGTTGAGGATGAGCTGCATCACATGGGCAGTCGCACGTTCGTGATGGACGGGGATAATGTGAGACATGGATTGTGCGGCGATCTTGGGTTTGCGCGTCAGGATCGCAAGGAAAACATACGCCGGATCGGAGAGGTAGAGAAGTTGTTCGTGGAAGCCGGAGTGATAGTGCTGACGGATTTTATTTCTCCCTACCGAGAAGACCGTACGTGGGTGCGTGAGATGGTCGGGCAAGGTGATTTCTTCGAGGTCTTTTGTGACTGCCCCGTCGAAGTTTGCGAAAGCCGTGATGTGAAAGGGCTCTATAAAAAAGCTCGCGAGGGACATATAGCTGAATTTACAGGTATCTCATCCCCCTACGATCCTCCGATAGATCCAGAATTAATCGTGGCTACCGCCGCTCAAGACATCGATGCCTGCGTGAAAGCAGTGATCAAGACCCTGACCGCAGCCAAGCTAATGGGCCTGTCGATTAAGAACAAGTCATGAACGCAGCGCGTCGACATGGGTAACTGGGATGGATGCTACCGACAAGACGAATGTGCTTGTGATTGGGGCTCCGCGCAGCGGCACGACGTTGGTAGCCGGGCTGTTATCGGCGGGGAAGGAGGCATCGCCGATGCTGCCAGAGTGCACCTACATTACCCAAGTTATTCAGCAGTTTCACAATATTCTCCGCTATTCCGATCCTCAGCGCTTTGCCGCCTATGCGATCGGCGAACCTATACTGGCCAGCATGTACCGCGGAATGGTGGATTCGATGCTGACTACAGCGCGGTCGCATTTTAAAGACATTGACTATCGCTATCTGATTCTCAAAGACCCTGTGTTGTCCCAGTTGATAGACTGGATCCCTTTGTTTTTCGGTCAAGATAGCAGAACCGTTTGTGTGGTTCGCGATCCGCGGGCTGTGATTGCCTCCATGCTAAAAATCGAGCGAAAGAAGAAGAGCGATCTCTGGTCAGCCTGGGAAAATACACCAAATCGATTCCTAGCCCATGACCTCGTCAACCAGGTGTTTCGTGAGCGAAGACTTACTAATCAGTTCACTAAATAGTGCGTAGTATGCTATAATGTGCCATGCACAGACAGGACGATGCCAGGACACTGGCTCCGGCGGCGCAGGCGCACTTACGGCGGCTGGCCGTCAAAGCCGTGCGCGCAGGTCTCAGGCAGACCGCGGCGGCCAAGACCTACGGGGTGAGCCTGCGTGCGGTGAACAAATGGGTGGCGATCGACAAGGTCGGCGGGCTACGTGCCTTGAAGCCGAAGCGCCGGGGCCGCCGGCGTGGACAGGGCGGACGGTTGCGCGTCGCGCAAGCACAGCGCATCCGCAGCCTGATCGTGGGCAAGATGCCCGATCAGTTGAAGCTGCCGTTCTATCTCTGGACGCGCGCGGCGGTCGCGAGCCTGATTGCGCGAGAATATGAGATCGCGGTGTCGCTCGTTACCGTGGGGCGGTACCTCTGGGCTTGGGGCTTGAGCCCGCAGAAGCCAGTGCGGCGTGCGTACGAGAGAAACGATGCGGCCATCGCGCGGTGGCTGAAGCAGGAATACCCGGCGATTGCCCGGCAGGCCAGACGGGACAAGGCGGCGATCTACTGGGGCGACGAGATGGGGCTGCGCAGCGACCACGTCACGGGTACGAGCTATGCCCCGGTGGGACAAACCCCCGTGATTCGGGCCACCGGCCAGCGCTTCGGGTGCAACATGATTTCGGCCATCACCAACAAAGGGGCGCTCGCCTTCATGGTGTTTGAGGGCAAGTTCAAGGCGCCCGTGTTTGTGGCGTTCCTGCAGCGGCTACTCAAACAGATCACCGGAAAGATCTATCTGATCGTGGACGGGCATCCGGTGCACAAATCCGGGAAAGCCACGCGCTTTGCCGCCACTCACTCCTCGCGGCTGCGGCTGATTCGGATGCCGGGCTACTGCCCGGAACTGAACCCCGATGAATTGCTGAATCAGGACGTCAAGACCAACGGGCTCGGCAAGAGCCGGCCGACCAACCGGACTGAACTCATCGCCATCGTGCGCAGCCATTTATATCGGCGCCAAAAGCAACCGCAGGTGATCACCAATCTGTTTCGTGAGAAACATGTCCGCTATGCCGCGTGATGAACTACGCACTATTTAGTGGTCGGCTCAGTAATTCCATTGCCGATGGAGCAAGGCAACCCATCCGAAGCAGCCACGTATTTCTATGCATTTCGTGAAACCTGTCGCGAGGCGGTCATTGACCTCTGGACCGATGAAGCGCTCCCGAAACAACACAAGGAACTCGCCTCCAAGTGGATTGTGGAGCGATTGTGGAAGGGGATGGAGGATATTGCTCATCTAGAAACCCATCCTCTCAGTTCCGAAGACATGGTAGCGATATCGCAGTCCTTTCTCATCGGGCTTGGGTTAGTGATGACGTTTGCAGATGTTAAACGTCGTGGTGAGAACGCTGCGGCCTATTTGAGCTGGCTCTATGAAGCGCACTTGGAGTCACACTGGCAAAGCAACCCAAGTCTCAAGCAGCTGGTGCTGAAAAAGATTCGCCAGGTGATCAGCGGCATGGTCGAGAAAGAGACGGGAAATCGAAGAAAGGTTACGCTCGCTTTTCTCGCCCACGTCCTAGCGACAACGTCAAAGGAACTCTCGGCGCTCATCCTGTCAGATGACAAGCTCAAGTCTATATTCCAGGTTCAATTGAAGCAGACGATTGTGGTTACTGAGGATCTGAACGTACCAGCGGAGGAGTGGGAGCAGTGGGGATTTGATGCGATCACAGCCGGTGCTGGCATGCGGCAGCAGGTAGTAGTAGGAGATAAGACGCTGACCGTCCTATGGCATGAACCATCAATATTCACCGCCGGGCTCGGGCTTGTGCAGTCTAACTCCGATGGGTCTGTTTCGACTATGGTTCAAAGCGACCCATTCTTGAAGCTTCGCCACCCGAGCCGAGCGATCAGAGACCAGGCGCTGCACGCATTGACTCCCTATCTCGATATTTCTCACGATACCATCAACCACCTCCTGCAGCGTGTCGTATCAGATGGTGGTCTGCAGGCGCTCGCAACAGAAGTCAAACAAGAGGCTGAGAGAAGCTGGAGCTTCTTCTGGGAAAGGCTCAAACAGTTGGTCATTGCCCAGATTGGGATTCATGAAAGCATGGCCTTCCCGCTTCAACCAGAGGCATTTGAGAAATGGCTCAACCTTCCCTCGGGCGCCTATCATGATCAAGCAACCTTCGCCGAGGCCTACACGCGGGCTATCGAGGGAAATATCCAAGCTGAAGGGATGGGAAAGACCGTCGCAAAAGTGTTCGGGCTCCCTGCAGGGAGGTATTGTGAACCGAATTCGGTTCTTGGGAAGCTATTTCGTCTGGAAAGCGTCGAGCAGGAACAGATCGTGGAGAGCATTCTTGTCCGCGCACGAACCAGCTACAACCCGATTGTTCTCCTGAATAGCCTAGAGATACTTCTCCGGTGTGTGCCACCAAAGGCCGCTGTGCAGAATGCGATTGCGCATATCCTAACCAAGCTTATCCCCCCTGCCGATAATCTAGAGACACACCGCGTTGCATCGTCCTGCAAACTCTACGCGAGCGCCCTACGATTTGCATGGTATCGGATGGAATCCCTGGAGGCCTATGCCTCCGTGCCGGTGCTGCAACGGATTCTCTTGACCTATGCCTATGCCACAGGCGTGACGAACTTAGCGGACGAATTACGAGACCAGGAAAACTACGACATGGATCGTGAGTTTTTGGCCAAATGGATGGATAGTAGGATATCGAGCCCGGGATCGGCGGTCTTTGAAGATCTATTCAAAGAGCATCTGGAAGTGTCGCATCCGATGAGCATAGGGATATTTCGGATGACCGTATCCGCAACATTGCAAATCCTTGCGGCGCAGAAGGAAAGGCTAGCTCCCTTCGGCGATGAACTTCTGCGACTCACGATTGATACGGCGAGGTCAATTGTCCAAGCGACATCTGAAGGAGGATGGGAAATCTATCGGCCCTTCGTGACCACAAGAAATTGGTTCCATGCCCCTTGGGGACGGAACGCCATTGCCTCGCTCAAGGAGTTGATCGAGGGGCCGCTCACCGATCGTCTTTCAAGGTTGGGGCCAGCCGAATCAGAGATTGTGGCCTCTGTCAGATTGTTTGATGCGAGAGCCCTGTTACAAATTGTTCTTGATCGGATTACTAGTTCAGGGGCCTGGAATCCGGGCGACCTACTGCTAGTGTATCTGGCGTTGTCCGAACCCATTAATGCGGAACAGATTGAGAGAATTCGCGGAGCGATGCGGCGGCTGGACTTGAGTCAATTTCACGAGGAACAGGACTTTCAGCTTGCTTGCGCAGTAATTGCAAGGTGCGGGAGCTCAACTAAAGATCCTACCATTCATCACGAGGCTCTAGAGAAATTAACGGACGCTTGGAACAGAAAAGCAAGTTTGCTCGATCATTATATGGCAACCATGGATGCGGCTCTCAAGTTATGCCTGGGCATGGGTGGAGTAGCGAGCTTCTACTCATGGTGGGAACGCACCATCAACGCGAGCCAAAGAGAAATCCCGTCCGAAGTGCAGGGTTTAGTCGCCAGCCTCACGTGGATGGCTCCACTTTCCTGTCAGAGTTCGCTGCCAAGCATTCGAGCCAAACTCCTCATGCTATAAGCAAGCTGGTTATATACAACGTTGGGGGGATGTTTTGGAGAGGAGAAACGGAGACATTCTGATTTTTCAGACATAAGATACTGAGGTCATTGCTTGCTCTTGCCCTCCACGCTCGTACGAGAGCGCCAGACAGCACTTCACTACGCATGCCCCAACCTCTCTCCCTGAGGGCGGGCAGACGGTCTCCCACTGCGCGTGTCATTCGTACCTAGCTCAATACCCAGCCAAGCGAGGGCGTGAGGCGCTTTTGACTGCGGCCGTCGAGCGAGGCCCTTCTGAGGGCGCGCGCTCCGGGAGCAAAGAAAGCTCCTCATGCCCTTGCGCCCCCCTGCGGCGAGAGAAACGGGGACATTCTGACTTTCGCAGCGCGTGGAAGTCCCAGGGAAGATGAAAGGGGGGGCACAGCCCATGACTGACATTTACAATCTTCAACGTTTTCTTGATGCGCAAGACCACGTCTATGACGCAGTCCTTGATGAGCTACGAGCTGGGAGAAAGTCCAGTCACTGGATGTGGTACATCTTTCCCCAGATCGCAGGTCTTGGTCGCAGTGGAGCCCCACGGCCTTACAGCCGTGGTCCTTTTTGTGTCTTCGGCGGAACCCGCCGAAGCGTGTCCTCCTTCGCCAAGGCTTCGGAGGACACCCGCTGCGCATTCCTCCACAGCTTTACAACGGTGGCTTCCTGCGTAGGCGGGTGGAATGGCACAGACATTCGCCATTGCCTCCCTCGACGAGGCTAGCCTGCATTATTCATGACGGTTCGTAACGAAACCGCCAAGACGCCAGGCGAGACGGGCGCGCGGAGCACCGAGAAGCCGAGGCATACTTGAAGCAGTATGTTGAGGTTACGAGGGGCGAGCCCGCCCGCTGGACGCGCAAAGCATGCGGCCACGCTTGTCGCAGCGGCGTATCGGCGGTTGCAGTAGAAACGCTCATGAATAATGCAGGCTAAGGGCCTATCTGCAACACCCAGTCTTAGCAGGCTGCGGGAAAACTCGGTTAAGGCCAAAAATGCCGAATGAATCTTCCCTACGTCGCCGATGTCACAATCGCCTCATGATGCTCAAAAAGGCCGTCCAGCAAGGCCGCAGGGCGCGATGAGGCGAGGCGTACGCTTCGGTATGTTGAGCCTCTGAGTGATGCGAGAACGCCGCTGGCGGACTTTTTCAGCATCCTGCTAGACTTACGGCTCAGAGAATGTACGCAGCTTATCATCAACGTGGAAGGGCGCAGCGCTGAAGAGATATTCGGCCATCCGGACCATCTGAAATTCCGCTCCTGCATGACCCTGTTCATGACCGCGACCACGAATAACAAGGTTTTCAAAGATGCCCTTCTCAAGTATTTCGACGGCAAGCCCGACACATTGACCCTCGATCTCTTGGCGCATCAAAAGTCGTAACCACGCCGTACCATTTTCGCAACGTGAGGCAGCCTCCAATCGTCACTCGTGAAGTGCTGGGCTAACCAAACCATCTGACTGGACATTGCGTCACGTCCGGAATACCATAGCAACAGAACGTGTGGATGATGCCTGTGAAAGGACGCGTATGAGCGAGTTGATTTTTGTGGTGGAAGATGCGCCCGAGGGTGGATTCATTGCGCGTGCGCTCGGTGTTTCCATTTTCACTGAAGCGGATACCATCGCAGAGCTTCACGGAAAAATCCGCGATGCTGTTCGCTGCCATTTCGATGAAGGACAATTCCCCAAGGTCGTTCGGCTCCACCATGTCCGCGAGGAAGTCATCGCCGTATGAGGCTTCCCCGCGATCTCTCGGGAAGCGATCTCGCCCAGGCCCTCCGCAAGCTCGGCTATTCCATCACCCGCCAAACCGGCAGCCATCTTCGCCTCACACCCAAGAGCATGGCGAGCATCACCTGACGATCCCGCTACATACCCCACTCCGCATTGGAACTCTGTCCGCCATCCTTGCCGATGTCGCGACACACCTCACATGCAGTCGCGATGAAATACTTGAACGGCTCTTCGGTTAATACACCAGGGCCCATGTTGCGGCCCGAGACGATCCGGGTTGCCTGTCCTAAGCTACCCGACATTACCTGCTACTGAGGATGGTGGGTCTGCCTGCGACTTGCGAGGAGAGTCCGACTCTTTTCTTCCACTTTCCCAGGTGCGGCGGAGGCGGTTGCCCCATCTGCGACTTGCACGAAGGCGCGGGCACCACACTTGTTGATCAGATGCGACCAGCTCCGGCTGGCGACGCCGATGTTCGAAGTTCCGTTCAGGCGAAGCGAGGAACGGAACGAGTTTCGGCGTCGAGCAGATGAGCAACGTAGTGTGGTCGCGCCGACGTGCCGGAGCAGGTGGGGGCAACCGTCTCCGCGCCCCATGCATGTAAATCAACAGACCAGATGCGGGCTAGGCTGCGCCTTTGCGCGGTTCGCGGTGCAGGGCCTCGGCCACCGCTCGGGGATTGCGCGCCGCGACACGCAGGAGCGCGAGTGCCGGGCCGTCCGGTGTCCGCCTCCCCTGCTCCCAATTGCGGAGCGTGGCGACACTGACGCCGATCATCAGAGCGAACTCGGTTTGCGACTCCTTGAGCTTTTCGCGAACGCTCTTTATGTCAGCCGGTCGGAACGTGGCGACTCGGGCAGGCTTCATGGCGCCTCGACGTATCTTTCCTGCCTGCCGAATACTCGCCAGTAGCTCTTCAAATGCCGGTTCCTTCATGTGAGTTCCTCCCGAACGATTCTGGCAAGCACCTTGAGCTGGGTTGCCGTCAAGTCGCCCTGCTCGTTCTTCGCATAGAGATACAGCATATAGAACGTCTGGCTTGCCGATTCCCAATAGTAGATGAGGCGAACCCCGCCTCGTTTGCCTCGACCAGGCGCAGCCCAACGAAGTTTCCGTAATCCCGCTCCACCTGAGTAATAGGGCCTTGGGTAGGCCGGAGCAGAAGCGCCAGCTGGAGCGCGCGATACGTCTCATCGTCAAGATGCCGCTGAAGCGCGGCAGTAAACACCGGGGTCTCGACAAACCGCATGGCGTATGCTACGCCAATGGCGCACTACCTTTCAAGAGCCTGCCGCGTGGCAGATGAAAAATGAGCGCCATCGAAACCCATTTCGCTGCGCGGGCAGGCTTCAATTCGCCGGTCGTTGTTCGCGTCTTCCCCACCGCGTTACTCCTCTTCGTTTCCTCTCGCGTAAAAAGGATGGAGGGCTGAGGTTCAGAGCGAACGTCACCGGAGGAGCGGAGCCCCACTGCTCTTTCTTTCCTCCTTTCCCAGCTGCGGCGAGACGGTTACTTTATCTGCGACTTGCATGAAGGCGCGGGGACCACACTTGTTGATCACATGCGACCAGCTTCCGGCTGGCGATGCCGATGTTCGACGTTCCGTTCAGGCGAAGCAAGGAACGGAACGAGTTTCGGCATCGAGCAGATGAGCAACTTAGCCCGCATTATTCATGGCGGTTCGCCGCCCTTCGACAAAGCTCAGGGTCCCGAGCACAGTCGAGGGACGAAATCGCCAGGAAAACGCGTTCCTCGTGAAGCGTATCTCGTGTAAGTGTTTCGAGTTTCATGTTTCTGGTTTCAAGTTGTGTGAGTCGGATTGGAGAAATTCAGAGGTCGAACCTGAAACTTGGAACCTGAAACTAGAAACTCCACTTCCGGACGACCGACGCTTCACGCCCAAGAGCAGCGAATCCGCGATTGCAGCAGAAGTGTTCATGAATCATGCGGGCTCGTGTGGTCGCGCCGAAGTGCCGAAGCAGGTAGGGCAACCGTCTCCGCCCCACGCACCTTCACCTTGCCCTTCCGTAAGGTTCTATGTAAGGATTGCCTGTGCGATTCGACTGACCAGCACCCACCTCTGCAACCGAGGGAGATCGCCTATGCCACCGAAGATTGAGATCGGTCAGATTGTCAAAGTCGTGAAAACCGACGAGGAGTGGAAAAAACTTCTCGGGCCGGAGGCCTACCGGGTCCTGCGGCATGAGCATACCGAACGCCCCTTTACCGACAATATGCATGATAGCAAGAAAGCCGGCATCTACTACTGTGCAGGCTGTGACCTCCCGGCCTATTCCTCCGATCACAAGTTCGACAGCCATACCGGCTGGCCCAGCTTTTGGCAACCGATCGACCCCAAAGTGGTCGAAACCACTACCGATTACAAATTGATCTTTCCCAGGACCGAAGTCCACTGCGCCCGCTGCGAGGGACACCACGGACATATCTTTAAAGACGGCCCCAAGCCAACGGGATTACGGTACTGCATCAACGGCGTGGCGCTGAAGTTTATAGCAGCGTAACAGGCTACTAGTCAGGCAACCGGACGACCTAACAGCCTGCCACTTAACTTCCCTGTTGACCGGTAAGAGAAACTATAAAACAAAAATACAATTAATAATCAATGACTTGCTAGCCTATGCATCACTTAAAGCAATATGTTTATAATTCCCTCCTAGACGTCGTGAACAGCTGCGCCATGCCCCTGACGTATCATCCAGACTTCTGACAGAAGACGCCTCGCACTTGAAGCAACATTGATAGGGGATACCTGAGGCGAGTCCTGAAACCCATCACGGTCTGTGCCGGCTGCATCTCGAAGTACAGTCCTGGGAATCGGGTGAACCGCACGGAATAACTAAAAAAAGAACTTGCAAAGAATGAGCATGATCGCTACGATTCGCGCCATGAAATCCTATCCTGCCTCTATGCTCCGAGTTTCAGATTCTTCGATCCAACGCAGATGACAACCAGAAACGACTGACAACCAATCAACGGTAACAATCGCACGTCATGATAACCCACACGAAAGGAGCCACAATGAAGCCAGCCGTGCCGAACACCGAACTCCGACAGGTAGTTCTCGGAGGTTCTTCTCTGTTACGCAAGAGCTTTCTCGGAGCCTTGGCCATCAGCTCGGTGGCGCTGCTGTCACCCTGGGCCGCGACCGCAACCGAGTACAAGCTCAAGATTCCTTTCGGTCTAGAAGAGAGTGCCGTCGTCATTCCTGCCGACAATCCGATGACGACTGAGAAGGTCGAATTGGGCCGGGCGCTGTTCTTTGACAAACGACTGTCGCAGGACAACACGATCGCCTGCGCGAGCTGCCACCTGGCAAAATTTGCCTTTACCGACGGCATGCCGGTCTCCACAGGCATCCGCGGCCAGAAAGGCGGACGCAGCGCGCCGGCATCCTTCAACCGCGTATTCAGCAGCGCGCAATTTTGGGACGGCCGGGCCGGAACATTGGAAGCCCAATCGGTCGGTCCCTTTACGAACCCGATCGAGCACGGCTTTGCCAACTACGATGCGATGAATGCGAAGATGATGAAGATCTCAGGCTATAGGAAACTCTTCAAGCAAGTCTTCGGCGATGACAAGATCACGACGGACAGGGTGGGCATGGCCATCGCCAGCTTCCAACGCACCGTCCTTTCCGGCAACAGCCCGGCAGATCGGTTCGATCAGGGACAGGAAGCAGGAGCAATCCCGGAAGCCGCCCAAAAGGGCCTCCTTCTGTTCCGGGATAAAGCGCGCTGCACAAAATGCCACTCCGGTTTCAACTTCACCGACGAAAAATTCCACAACCTCGGCATCGGCTGGGACGACAATAAAGTGGATCTCGGCCGGTACATGGTGACTCAGAACCCTGAGGAACTCGGCGCATTCAAGACCCCGACCTTGCGGGAAATCTCCCGAAGCGCCCCCTATATGCATGATGGTCGCTTCAAAACCCTCGAAGAAGTTGTGGATTTCTACAACAAGGGAGGCGTCAAGAATCCTCACCAGGATCCATTGGTCCTCCCACTCGAACTGACGGACGAAGAAAAGGGTAACCTCGTGGCATTTCTTCGCACCCTGAACGGCGAAGGCTGGCAGCAAGCCACCGCGCCGAAATCCTTCCCCAAGTAGAACAGTACGATACAGGTGATCCGCAATAAGCGGGTCACCTGTATCCGTTGACCCCATACCTCGTTCTCTGAACTGAAAACACAACAAGGGCCGATCCCGACATCGATGGTTGGGACCGGCCCTCGTTGTATTCTTTCCTAATATTTCAAGAAAATATGGACCGGCAATATTGGGGTTGCTCGAGCCTGCTCTATCCATGCAGGCTGTCGAGAGATCGCTGAGAGGTCGGGCGAGAGGAAGGACATGAGTGGAGGGAACGGCAACTCTCAGTCACCCCTCCCTCTACATGCCACTTGCACGAACATTGACGCTTGCAGACAAAGGAGAGTCGTACGAGGTCAGACCTGTTCCTGAAGGCTCTCCAGAAACGTGAAGGGGGTCACTTGAAGTGACCCCCTTCACGCACGAGAAGAATAGACGCCCGACTCGCTATGACCTTTCACTTCCGAAGCACTGAATCGTCACAGAAGCCGGTTGCCGAGATTACTCAGTGATTTTTATCAGCCATCCGTCGCTGACTTCGCATTGCGCGATGCCTTTCGCATCAATCTTAATTTTTGCGTAGCCCGCTTTGAGTGTGGCGGGAAGCGCGCCGGTCACCTTAAACCCACTTTGTTTTTCGACCACAGTGAGCGGTATGGACTGGCCCTTTATCATCACCTTAATACTTCTTGGAATGGTTGCTTCTGACGCATAAAATGAAAATTTAGATGCTGGGGCTACTTCTGAATTATTTGGTGGCGAGAATTCAGAAAAATTCACTTTTTTGCATATCCCTGTGCCACTGCCACCGGTCGCAGCGTTGTCACCATACGCCCAGACGTTGGCAGGGACAATCAATACAACCGCCATCAACAATATTTTATGCAATTTCATCATTACGCCTCTTGTGTTGTGATTGGATGAGTTGACCGGTTTATTGCTACGTGATGAACGAGACGCATTGTCGGCTATTTTTTTAAAAAAAACAACCCCCACGCGATAGGTGTGTCAAGCCCAAATAGAAATGTCCTCTTCCTCCCAAAGTAGACATGTCCGGTTTAGGTTCTCGCCACCGTCGCCTGTG
>Ga0163149_10001272_pt1 | contig 32662 bp, 29 predicted proteins | sample OliLakLV19MP5G1_FD_148604 | JGI IMG/M metagenome (GOLD analysis project Ga0163149, IMG submission 148604) | Freshwater microbial mat bacterial communities from Lake Vanda, McMurdo Dry Valleys, Antarctica - Oligotrophic Lake LV.19.MP5.G1 | ecosystem: Environmental > Aquatic > Freshwater > Lake >... | reverse complement strand
AACGAGGAGGCTTCGCTTTTTCTGCGCAGACCCCGCAGTGCGACAAACATAGCAAAGGACAAACAAGCTTGAAGTGATAGCCCGATAAGGCGCCCAAATAATAAAAATACTTTTTGAGGTTCGACTAAATAGGATTTATTACTGTGGCATTCCTGCCTGTACCCACTTATCAATTTTAGCGATATTACAATTACTTAGTTTTGCACTACTCTTAGGCATTTGAAAAGGGCCTGTATGCTTTACTGCCGGAAGAAATGACCCAATGTTAACAGCACTTTTTACACTATTGTATGTATCTAAGGCTGGCGACTGACCCCCTGCAAAATGACAATTGGTGCAAAAGGAAGTCATCAATGGTTTGATATGCGAGTCGTATTTAACATTAACCGTATCGCAATTGCTTATAATGGTATTTGTTGATGCGCAATCATTGGCGCCAAAATCTATCCAAGCCTTTATCATATTCACCTCTTTACGAGTTAAAGGAGTTCCTTCTTTTGGCATTTTAGGATGAGAACCTTTAATGGCTTTATATAATTCACTTTTGCTTGCATTACCTGTCATTACAGCCCCAATAACACCCTCGTAAGTTGTAAAGTTATAGCCGCCCGCGCTACTTCCTGAGCTGTGACAACCAACATTTGTACAACCACGTGTAAGGATAGGTTGTATGTCATTGCCATAACAAATGGGCTGGTAATTGTCGCGGCGACAGCTATTAACTGTAATTATTACAGCAATAATGAAAATAAGAGGGAACAGTTTTTTCATACTTAATTTGAAGAAATAAATATACAAAAAATTAATTTAAGTTACTTTTTGGCTTTTTCGGGAGGAGCGATCTGCTTTTTAAGCCAAACTTTTATATCGTTTAGCTCGGCCCCTGATAAGGTATGGGGCATTTCGTAATCCTTATAGGTAACTTCTTTAATGTTATTTGTTTTTAAGAACGCAGTAGCTTTTTCGGCTTCTTTTATATTGATCACATTATCAGATTTGCCATGAGCTATGAAAAATTTAAGCTTGGCCACAGAGGTTGTTTCTGCTTTGGCAGTTTTTGTATCCTCAAGCATTTTACCACTGAGCGCTAAAATACCTGCAATTTTTGTTGGATTGGTTAGCGCAATATCATACGCCATAATTGCACCCTGGCTAAAACCCATTAAAAACACTTTGGCGCTATCGGCCTTATAGGTTTTGCAGGCGTTGCTTATAAATGAGAGAATTTTTGCCTTACTTTCTTTAAGTTCGGTATAATTACTTGTGATCTCGTTGTTGCGTGCAAAGTTCAATTCGTACCAAGAGTAACCCACATCTTTTCCTTTAAATGGCGCGCGCAACGAAAATGTAAGAAAACGCTCATCCAATGTTTTTGCCACTTCTATCAGATCGCCCTCGCTGCTTCCGTAACCATGCAATAAAATAAGCACGGGTGGATTGCTTTTTGCTTTAGAAGGATTTACTAAATAGGTAAGATCGGTATTGATTTTTTGCGCAAAAGAAAAGCCGTAAACAAAAAGTAGAATAGTTATTTGGATGAATTTCATTTTACAAATATACTATTGTTCATTAACTAAAATTACAAAATAAATTCCATTTAGGCATCAAGCCCCCTTCCTGTTCCCCCAAGGGGGAATGATAGAACCGAGTTTGGATAAGGAGTTTGGTTGTAAATTTACTTCGCTATCACAAACCGTTTGTTGATTGAAAATCCTTGTTGATCCGTTAAGCAAATGAAGTAAACTCCATTTGTAAGATTTGCTGTTTTAACGATGGCTGTTTGATTAGTAAATTTAATTTCTTCTTCACGAAGCAGTTGACCAAGGCTATTGAAGATGCTTAGTGTTTTGAATCTATCCGCAACATCTACTGTAAAATTTATATTTAATTCGGCGTTTGCCGGAACAGGATAAATATTTAATTTTTCTTTTAGTGATTCTGTTTCACTTATTGCCGCCCCACTCATAACTACAACAACCGTATCATATTTTATAACCCCACAAATATCCTGTTTTACAACATACGTACTATTACTTACAGGACTTACCCATATTCCTGCGGCTGTATCAATTGCATTGGTCATGTTTGGCAATTTATACCACATGCATGCTTTGTCAATTCCCACATCCTGTGGCCGACCGACGTAAACGCTATTTCCCGGAATACAAAAAACATCAGGGCCTGCGAATGCGGGAAGATCAATGTCAATACATGATACATCATCAATGCAGACATCGGTAAAAACACCTAGAGTTGATGTTGAAACATTAATAATTGTTTTCGTGGTCGCAGCATCAGATTTGAAATTTCCAATCAAAAGGTGTTTCTCGGTCCCGTTGGCTACAAATGTTCCAGTTATCAATATCCAATTCAATGTATCGGTAATGATGTTTCCATTTGTATTTTGAACCTGAGGAACAAGATACGTTAAAGGAACGCCTGGTTTATTTATGGTATCGAGAGTATTGTCACCAAAATAAGCTGCAAAGCCGTCAGAGCCATATGAAGAAGTGTTGCAAATATTCGCATAAAATTTGACGCAATACGTATGACCAGATTGTAAATTTTGTTTTAATCTGTTGCGTAAATAAAGTCTATTTAATTCAACCGAACACGCTGGCGGTTCGCAAAGAACGGAGTTTAAAGCGTAATTATTCCCAGAACGCGGCCATTGGTAAGTGTTCCCGTTTAATGGAGCATTGTTCATTCCGCTACAAGTACTCAATAATGAAGGAAACGCAGACACAGAGTCAACGCTTCGCCAGTATTTGGCCACATGAATTTGATTTGGTAATGCACAATTGTAGATATCCTCAAAACCGCCATTGTTTACATAGTTCGCGATTTGCGAACTATGTAAAAACGGTAGAAGTATAAGAAGTGTTAGAAAACTATTCTTTAGCAATAATAAGTTTTTTAACAGACTTTTCGCCTTTTTCATTAATTAAATGTACAAAATAAATTCCGCTTAGTAATCTAGCGGCATACGGCCCTTCCTGTTCCCCCAAGGGGGAATGATTGTGTAAAGTTCTTGCTTGGTATACGATTGAACCGTCTGTAAACGGACATTGATATGATAAAATAAATGGGGCCAATTTATCAGAAACATTTAAGTTTCCGTTTTGGATATAGCTATTATAAATAGTGTAAAATATTTTATTATTGTTCTCAATATTTGTGTTGGGGTTTAATGCTGCTAAAACTTTAGCTACTGTATTGCATGAGAGTCAATTCTAAAAAGCGAGTTATCTCCCTCTTCTTTTTTTGTGATCCACAAACTTTTTTGATTTCTCATCTCTATTGTCTCCGAACTTCTTTGAACTTTCTTCTTGATCAACAAATGCATACTCCAATTGTTTTTTTACAAGATCGGCATTTTTAATAATGATATTTACAGTATCACCAAGCGCATAAATTTTACCGGAATTTTTACCAACATATCTGTAATTTTCTTCATCAAAATAATAACTATCGCCTTTCATGTCCCTTGCACGCACCATGCCTTCGCATTTATTTTCGACGATCTCTACATAAATTCCCCACTCGGTTACACCACTTACAACACCGGCAAATTCCTCGCCAATTTTGTCCTTCATAAATTCAACCTGTTTGAATTTAATGGATGCTCTTTCGGCTTCTGCGGCCATGCGTTCCATTTCGCTACTATGTTTACATAAATTCTCTAATTCTTTTTGATTCGAGTAATTTTCTTTATTTAAACGGGCTTCCAATAAACGATGTATCAATACATCAGGGTACCTTCTAATAGGTGAAGTGAAATGCGTATAGTACTCAAAACCTAAACCATAATGCCCAGCATTATCAGTGGTGTAAATTGCTTTAGGCATGCTACGGATGGCTAATAATTCAATAATGCTTTGTTCTTTTTTATTTTTTACGTCCGTTAATAATTTATTGATGCTATCCACCGATTTTTGTTTCGAACCTAAGTTCATTTTGTATCCAAATTTTGCCACAAAGCCGCTGAGTGTTGCAAGTTTCTCATCGTTTGGCGCATCGTGAATACGGTAAACACATAAATTTTTTTGATCGTTCTTATTTTTTGATGCATTGTTATTCTCTCCGTCTTTGGGCTTACCTAAAAACTCAGCAACTTTTCTATTGGCCAAAAGCATAAAATCCTCAATTAATTTATGTGCATCTTTTTGCGTTTTAAAGAAAACACCTAAAGGCTTGCCCTCATCATCCAATTTAAATTTCACTTCGGCTTTATCAAAAAATATGGATCCTTTTGCGGTTCGTTCGGCACGTAATATTTTAGCCAAACGATCAAGAACCATTATATCGTCTTTGTATTCGCCTTCAGCGCCTTCAATTATTTCCTGTACTTCTTCGTAAGTAAACCGTCTATCGCTATTGATAATTGTTTTTCCAAACCACTGACCAATGATCTCTGCTTTATCGGTCATTTCAAATACGGCGCTAAACGTATACTTTTCTTCATTTGGGCGAAGGGAACAAACAAAATTACTCAACACTTCGGGCAACATAGGAATCACGCGATCAACTAAGTATACCGAAGTTGCTCTGTTCACTGCTTCTTTATCAAGCACGGTGCCTGGTTTTAAATAATGCGTAACATCGGCAATATGAACGCCAACTTCCCAATTACCATTATCTAATTTTTTTAAGGATAGCGCATCATCAAAATCTTTGGCATCGTAGGGGTCAATGGTAAACGTGGTAATATCCCTAAAATCACGACGTTTTTTTATTTCCTTTTCGTTTATTTCAAGATCTAATTTACGGGCGTAATATTCAACCTCGTCGGAAAAACTTTCCGGCAAGCCGTATTCGGCCATAATAGCATGGATCTCGGTATTATGCTCGCCCGGAAATCCAAAAACTTCTATCACTTCCCCATTAGGATTTTGTTCACCCTGTTTCCATTCCAATAATTTTACCTGAACTTTTTGCCCTTCTTTAGCGTCTTTTATTTTGGTAAGATTCACAAAAAAATCAACGTGAATCTTATGGCTATCTGGTATCACAAAAGCAAATTTTTGCGATAATTTTAATGTACCTACAAATTGTGTTCTTGATCTTTGCAATACTTCTACTACTTCGCCTTCTTTTCGTTTACCTCTATGATTTGAATTTAAAACGATCTTCACCAAATCACCTTGTAAAGCATCTTTGGTGCGTTTAAAAGGAATGAATACATCATCTTCGTCATTTCCAATAACCACAAAAGCCGTGCCTTGAGAGGTAAAATCAATGGCGCCTGTTAAATAATTGCGAGTTTGTTTTATAGTAAATTTTCCGAGTTCTTTTTCGATCACAAATCCGTTTTGTTTTAGGGTTTGTAAAGTTTCTATTAATTGCGCGCGTTCGCTGTCGGAATTTATTTCCATAGCGGCGCCAACTTGTTTATAGTTAAATGATTTTTCTGAATTGTGTTGTAAAAAAGCCAATACTTCTTCAAATAGGAAATTTTGCTTTGGTTTTTTGTTTTTTGACATACGACCTAAAGGTAATTGAAAAAAACAGCTTCAAAAAGCCCAGTTTCAGTTTTTTATGAGTTTTTCGGAATATGAGTTATTAACCATGTAAGGGGGCGGATATTCCATTAAAAGTTAAACAAATGGGTTACGTGATCATAAACTGGAAAGTAGTTTTATAAAGGCTTCTTTTTTGCGAGTTGCCAAGGGGATCTCTGATTTATCCTGCATTATAATGGTTCCACCTTCGCCTTTTTTATAGGTAACAAAAAAATCAATATTAATGAGATGCGATTGATGTGCTCTAAAGAAATTGTAGGGCTCTAACATTTCATCAAACTCTTTCAATATTTTCGTCACCAAAATTTTTCGACCATCATTCAAAGTAAATTGGGTATAATTACCTTCCGATTCACATCTGATAGTTGCCAAGTAGTTGAATTTATTTGATTGCTTGAGTTTATTGCTTTGCCATAAGAAACCCCATTTTCTTTTAAATAAGCCTGATAGTTATCCCATGTTGTAGAAGGCAAATAAATGTTACCGCTTGGATAAACCCTTGCTTCCATAAAATATTCCCAACGTTTATACTGCTTATATCCATGACCTTTGACTGAATTATCTTTATCTTTCCAATGATCATTAAATGCATTTTGGATTGTATAAAAATTATCTCCTCGTTGAATGGATTCGTACCGTGTTTGAGAAAAACTATTACTAAACCATATTAAAATAGCGATAGATATTAACGATTTTTGCATGACCATCTGATTTTATTATAAATATAGGAAAGCGATGACTGGCTAACCGATTAGAATAAATATTCGTCCTTGTAGTCTAAATATTTGACTTCAGTTGAGGGATATTCGCAGAAACAATATTATGGATCTTATAGCAGTTTTTCTATGGCCTTAGGAAAATGTTCGTACTCTAAAGCATGTATTTTTTGAGCAAGACTTTCGGCTGTATCGTTTTCGTTTATAGCACACTTTACTTGTAAAATAATAGCTCCTTTATCATATTCTTCATTTACAAAATGAATACTTATACCACTTTCTTTGTCTTTGTTGGCAATTACTGCCTCATGAACTTTTATACCGTACATTCCTTTTCCACCATAATTTGGCAATAGGGCAGGGTGTATATTCACTATTTTGTCAGGAAATGCTTTTACTAATTTTTCGGGGATCTTCAATAAAAAACCAGCTAGTATAATAAGGTCTATTTTTTCCCCTCTTAAAAATTCAATGATCTGATCGGTATAATTATTAAGCGCTTCTTTGCTTATGATCTGTACCGTTTTTTTATGATCTTCAGCTTTTTTAATAACCCCGGCATCATCCCGATTGGTGATCACCAGTTTTATTTTAATGCGGGTATCATTCTTAAAATATGTTATAAGATTATCTGCATTGGTGCCTTCGCCGCTTGCAAATATGGCCGCATTGATCATGGTGCGAAATTAATGATTAATTATTATAACTTTGCCCTATGTTTTTAAACTTCATTACCTGGGATCCAAGCGCTGAAATATTTACCATTCCGGGTATTGATTGGCCCGTGCGCTGGTACGGTTTACTTTGGGCTATGGCTTTATTGGCCAGTCATTTTGTAATGAACCGTATTTATAAAGCAGAAGGCCGAACCAATAAACAATTAGATACACTTACGCTTTATGTTATTCTTGGCACCATCATTGGCGCGCGTTTGGGGCATTGCTTATTTTACGGTCCGCTTTGGGATGTTTTTGACATTCAAGGAAATTTATTGGAAGAGGGTTATTTATCGCACCCTTTAAATATTCTTAAAGTTTACGAAGGAGGTTTGGCAAGCCACGGCGGTGCTATAGGTATTATTATTGGTACGCTTTTGTATTGCCGTAAAGAAAAAGAAGATCTGTTGTGGTTATTTGATCGTTTAATGGTGGTTGTACCATTGGCGTCTATGCTTATTCGCTTTGGCAATTTAATGAATAGCGAAATTATTGGAAAAAAAACCGATATGGCTTTTGGTTTTATTTTTGTGCAGATCGATGGCGTACCTCGTCACCCTGCCCAGTTGTATGAGGCTATGTTTTACCTGTTTTTATTTATTTTGATGTATTGGCTTTGGAAGAACAAGCGTAATACTTTAGGTAAAGGTTTTATGTTAGGTTTATTACTAGTGGCTATGTTTACATTACGATTTTTAGTGGAGTTTGTAAAAGAAAACCAAGTTGAATTTGAGAACACCCTTACGTTTAATATGGGCCAAAATTTAAGTATTCCTTTTGTGCTATTTGGTTTTTATATGATATGGAGATCTAAAAAGCATTTGCCGAAATCCTCAAACCGTTAGTTAGATTCTATCTTGTACTTGTTAACGCGAGCTCGCCAGAAAGGGCTCAATTCTTTTTCAAAATTCTTTTTTAAAACAAATCTTGTAAGCAGCAAAGATGAAAAACAGGGAGCTGATCCAGTATCCTTGAAAGCTATAAGAGGTATATGAGCCCGATGAGAATGTTGAAAATAGAACCATTATCAAGAGCCATATCATTAGGGAAACAAAAAAAGTGATGAATCTTTTTCTGAATGGTTTTTCCCTGAATTTTTCTATGGCATTTTTGTTGTTTTGAGGCTGCTGCATAAATTAGAGTTCATAAAAAACCCCGAGGCTTTAGTTCGGGGTTTTTTTAATTTAGTTAGTGATGCTTATTTTCTTTTCGAGTTCTTCGATATAAGCTTTAAAACGTTTATCAGTATCCATTAAATTATTTACTGTACGGCAAGCATGTAATACAGTTGCGTGATCTTTACCTCCGCAGTGCATTCCAATGGTTGCTAAAGATGATTTAGTCATGTTTTTAGCAAAATACATAGCAATTTGACGAGCCTGAACCACTTCACGTTTACGTGTTTTCGATTTCATGGTATCAATAGCTAGGTCGAAATAATCACATACCACTTTTTGTATATAATCAATTGAAACCTCACGAGCGGTACTCTTCACAAACTTATCGATCATCGCTTTAGCTAATTCTAAAGTGATGATTTTCTTGTTCAAACTTGATTGAGCTAATAATGATATTAAAGCGCCTTCTAATTCGCGAACATTAGAGGTGATGCTATAAGCTAAATATTCAATAACCTCTTTTGGTAACTGGATACCTTCGTTATATACCTTTTTCTCTAACACTGCAATTCTGGTCTCTAATCCCGGAGCTTGCAAATCAGCGCTAAGGCCCCATTTGAAACGAGACAGTAAGCGTTGTTCAATTCCTTGAATATCTACCGGAGCACGATCAGCGGTTAAGATGATCTGTTTTCCTAATTGGTGTAAGTGGTTAAAGATATGGAAGAACACGTCTTGTGTTTTATCCTTACCAGCAAAATATTGTACATCGTCAATGATCAATACATCTATCATTTGATAGAAGTGTACGAAATCATTTTGATTATTGTTCTTAATTGACTCGATGAACTGAGTGATGAATTTTTCTGACTGTACATATAATACAGTTTTGTTTGGGAAATTCTTTTTAACCTCAATTCCAATAGCTTGAGCTAAGTGAGTTTTACCTAATCCAACGCCTCCATATAATAATAATGGGTTGAAAGCATTTCCGCCCGGTTTTTGCGCTACGGCAAAACCAGCACTGCGAGCCAAACGGTTACAATCTCCTTCTACAAAATTATCGAAACTATAGTTAGGGTTTAATTGAGATTCTACTTGCACCTTTTTTAAACCTGGAATAATGAATGGGTTTTTGATAGCACTATTACTGATATCAATTGGCATTGAAACAGTAGGGTTCTTTAAATTAGTGCTAATGTTCGGTAACTTGAAGGTTATAGGTGTTTCAGTTTTACCTGAAGCATTGTCCATGATGATGTTGTATTCTAATTTTCCTTCAGGACCTAATTCCTTTTTAATTACTTTTTTAATTAGGCTGATATAATGCTCTTCTAACCATTCATAAAAAAACTGTGATGGAACTTGTATGGTTAAAGTGGTTTCTGTTACCTTGATCGCTTTAATAGGCTCGAACCAGGTTTTGAAATTTTGCGGACTTACATTGTCTTTGATGATCTGGATGCACCCTGCCCATACTTGTTCTGCAGTTTTCTCTTTCATTATCATTACCCTTTCGAACTTTTAAAAATGTTATTACTATATGTAGAAACGTAGAATTAACTTTAACGTGTTTGTAAATATACTTGTATTATTTGTTTTAGCAACAAAAAATCCAAAAAAAAAATTATGGAAAATTTTACGAAAAAATTTGGTTCTTTAAAATATTTTTCTTCCCCTTATTATATCCTTTGAGCAGAGTTATTTTGCAGTATGTTTTTTCGTTCATCACTAAAGTATATGTCTATGCGGCCCAGCCAGATACCAGCCCAACCCATTTGTGTTACTTGAACCTCAATCCCTTGCCTGTTAAGGGTTTTAAAGGGTTTGTCTAAAAACGTATGTGTGTGACCGCCAATGATAAGATCCATATTTTCAGTATTTTTTGCAAGCATAACATCGCTAACTTTATCGTTATCATATTTATAACCAAGGTGAGATAAGCAGATTACAAAATCACAGTTTTCTTGTATTCTTAAAGCATATGCGGTTTTATTTGCATGTTCAATTGGATTATTGTATATTAAGCCTTGCCTTTGTTTTGGAGCAATTAATCCATCAAGATCTATCCCTAAACCTAAAATTCCTACCTTGATATTTCCCTTTTTGTAGATCTTGTAAGCGCTTACTTTTTTGTGATCTTTAAGATCGGTATCATTAAAATTATAATTGCAATTTATAAAATCAAAGTTGGCGTGCGGCATTTGTTTAACGATATTTTCTATACCAAGATCAAAGTCGTGATTGCCAAAAGTTACTGCATCGTACTGCATCAAACTCATTAATTTATACTCTAATTCTCCATGAAAATAATTGAAATATGGTGTTCCCTGAAAGATATCTCCCGCATCTAAAAGCAATACATTTTGCTCTTCTTTTTTTATATTTTCTATTGCCGCAGCACGTTTTGAAAAGCCGCCTTCTCCAGGGTGTTTAGCATCATTTTCAGGAAAGGGATCGATTCGACTATGCTGATCGTTGGTATATAAAATGGTAAGTTTTTCAATGCCTTTTTTGTGCAATAATTGATCCTGTGCAAAAGCGGGCAAGTAATAAAAACTTGCCGCAGTGCCCAAGGTGTACTTTATAAATGATCGTCTATTTTGAAATTTCCAGTCGCACATCTTTATAAGGAGAAATTGTTTTACCAGTGTATTTTAAATATTTACAATAATTGATTATCGCATCTCTAACCAATAAATTCAACTTTTTTTCGCTTATCAAATGTTGCCCAAAACTAAAACCATCTCCGCCATTTATTAAAAAATCGCTGGTCAATACGTAATAATTCATTTCAGGTTGTATCGCTTTTCCGTCAATAATTGCAGCATAAGAATTGTCTCCTGCGTGTATAGTCATTCCTAAAAAAGCATGTTTTTTTTCTAATATACGTTTAATGATATCTTCTAATCCTTTGCCTTTTATTTCAACAACTTCTAGCTCATTATCAAAAGGCATTACTTCAAAAATAGAATTTACAGTTACCATTCCTTTATTAATATTAGTTCTTAATCCGCCACGGTTCATCAATACAATCACACTTTGCTGCACGTTAGTAATACTATCATAAGCCCATTTTACAGCATCGCAAACAAAATTTCCGAGCGTCATTTCATTCCCATCTTTTGTAAGGTCAGCATTACACAAAACAAATTCTTTTTGCATTTCATTGCCTAGTACTTTTGAGTAAGGAGAAATGATACTATCGAATTTTGAGGAGGAAGATGAGCCTTTAAGGCTTTGATGTTGCGCTTCTTTTTTGCTTACCGAATAATGCGTTTTACAAGCCGAAAAAGCCAGTAAAAAAAGCAAAACAAATATTCCGGTTTTCCTCAACATATCATTATCTTTGCGAAGATAGTTCATTTTTGAGCCATTAATAGAACTCAATATAAGCATAACATAAATTTAAATTAAAATGATCGTTTCCCAAACTAAAATACGAGTGCGATACGGCGAGACCGATCAGATGGGTTATGCATATTATGGAATTTATGCGCAATATTATGAAGTGGGTCGCGTAGAAGCCATGCGTGTTTTAGGATTCTCTTATAAGGAAGTAGAAGATCGCGGGATCATGATGCCAGTTCTTGAGTACAATATAAAGTACAAAAAACCCGCGTATTATGATGATGAGTTAACCATTGTTACACGCATCACCGAAATGCCTACAGGGGTTAAAGTAAATTTCGAATATGAATGCTTTAATCAAAAAGGAGAACTGCTGAATACGGGTTTTGTAACCCTGGCAATTATAGATAAAACCACTAATAAACTATGTAAATTACCCGACTGGTTTAGCAGCGCAATGCGCAAGTTTTTTTAAGGAAATTTCTCCCATTTTCTTCAATTTATTTAAGTATATTAGCTAAATTTTTTAAGAATGATCATAGCACAAAAAATTCAAATGGTTGATTTGAAAACTCAGTACGAGAAGATCAAATCTGACGTTGATAAAAGCATTCAGGAAGTGATAAATACTACAGCGTTCATTAACGGACCAGATGTAAAAGAATTTCAAAAAGATCTTGAGACCTATTTAAATGTAAAACACGTTATTCCTTGCGCAAACGGAACCGATGCACTTCAAATTGCCATGATGGCGTTGGGATTAAAACCCGGAGATGAAGTGATCACTGCTGACTTTACTTATGTTGCTACTGCAGAAGTTATTGGTTTGTTAGGATTGATCCCTGTTTTGGTAGATGTAACGGAAGATACGTTTGAAATTAGCATTGAAGCTATCGAGAAAAAAATAACAACAAAAACAAAAGCTATTGTTCCAGTGCACTTATACGGGCAATGTTGCAATATGGAAGCCATTATAGGTCTTGCAAAAAAACATAATTTATTTGTGATCGAAGATGTGGCGCAAGCGCTTGGCGCAGATTATGTGTTTGCCGATGGAAGCAAAAAGAAAGCCGGAACAATTGGAAATGTTGGCTGTACCTCTTTTTTCCCAAGTAAAAATTTAGGTTGCTTTGGAGATGGAGGAGCAATGTATACCAACGATGATGAGCTTGCTGCAAAACTAAGAATGATAGCGCATCATGGGCAAAGCAAACAATACATTCATGATGTATTAGGAGTGAATTCGCGTTTAGATACAATTCAAGCGGCTGTTTTAAAAGTAAAATTAAAACAACTTGACGTTTATGCTAAAGCAAGAAATAATGCAGCGGATTTTTACGATAAGGCTTTTGCAGATCATTCAAAAATACAAACGCCGGCAAGAGCAAAATTCTCAACACATGTATTTCATCAATATACTTTAAAGTTAAATGGTTTTGACCGAGATAAGTTACGCGAATTTTTGGCAGAGCGTAATATCCCAAGTATGATCTATTACCCAATTCCTTTGCACAAGCAAAATGCATTTAAGAGTGATAGAAATAAAGAATCAGATTTTCCGGTTACCATGAAATTGTGCGCAAATGTAATATCATTACCAATGCACACGGAGTTAAGTAATGAGACCTTGAAATTCATTACAGATAGTGTGTTAGAATTTTGTAAATAATTTATGAAAGTAGCAGTAATAGGAACAGGATATGTAGGATTGGTTACCGGAACATGTTTTTCGGCAGTGGGAGTAGATGTTGCCTGTGTAGATATTGATCAAAAAAAGATCGAAAATTTAAACAAAGGAATTCTTCCTATATACGAACCCGGATTAGAAGAAATGGTACTTAAGAATTCTGAAAAGAAACGCTTGCATTTTTCTACATCTTTAAAGGATAGCATTCATGGAGCAGAGGTTGTTTTTATTGCCGTTGGAACTCCTCCTGATGAAGATGGTTCGGCTGATCTTAAATATGTATTAGGCGTTGCAGCTTCTATAGGAGAGCATATGACCAATCCATTAGTTGTAGTTACTAAATCTACAGTTCCGGTTGGAACTTCCGTAAAAGTAAAAAAAGCGGTACAAGATGCTTTAGATAAGCGCTCATCTAAATTAGAATTTTATGTGGCATCAAATCCCGAGTTCTTGAAAGAGGGAGCAGCCATTGAAGATTTTATGAAGCCCGATCGTATTGTGGTAGGAACAGAAAGAGCAGAGGCGGAAGAGATCATGCGTAAATTATACAAACCATTTTTAATGAACGGACATCCAATAATTTTTATGGATATTCCTTCGGCAGAAATGACAAAATACGCAGCTAATGCCATGTTAGCCACAAAAATTAGTTTCATGAACGATGTTGCTAATTTATGCGAGATCATGGGTGCTGATGTTAACATGGTTCGTAAAGGAATTGGAAGTGATGGACGTATTGGTCCGAAATTTATTTACCCTGGTGTTGGTTATGGCGGAAGTTGTTTTCCTAAGGATGTGAAGGCTTTAATAAAAACGGCCAAAGAGAATAAATACACCATGCGCATTTTAAACGCCGTAGAGGAAGTTAACGATGCGCAAAAAGAAGTTCTATTCAATAAACTAAGAACACATTTTAATAATGATCTGAAAGGAAAAACGTTTGCTCTTTGGGGCTTATCATTTAAGCCAAAAACAGATGATATGCGCGAAGCACCATCATTAGTGATCATCGAAAAATTATTAAAAGCCGGCGCAAGTGTTGTAGCTTATGATCCGGTTGCCATGCACGAAGCTCAACGTATTTTGGGCGATACTATTTCGTATTGCACCGATATGTACGATACATTAAATAAGGCCGATGCTTTATTGGTTGTTACCGAATGGCCTGAATTTAGAGTTCCTGATTTTGATGAAGTGAACAAACGTTTGAATAAAAAGGTATTATTTGACGGCAGAAATATTTTTGATGCCAACGATATGAAGAAATTAGGTTACGACTATTATTGTATTGGAATCAGAACGAAATGAAAAAAATTTTAATTACCGGAGCAGCAGGATTTTTGGGTTCGCATTTATGCGAGCGCTTTATAAAAGAAGGTTATAAAGTTGTTGGGATGGATAACCTTATTACCGGCGATCTTAAGAACATTGAGCATTTATTCAAACTAGAGAATTTTGAATTCTATCATCATGATGTTTCTAAATTCATTCATGTGCCAGGCGAAATAGATTATATATTGCACTTTGCTTCGCCCGCTTCGCCAATTGATTATTTAAAAATTCCTATTCAAACCTTAAAGGTTTCTTCTTTGGGAACACATAATGTTTTGGGATTAGCACGCGTAAAAAAAGCACGCGTATTGGTGGCTTCTACCAGCGAAGTTTATGGCGACCCCGTGGTTCATCCACAAACCGAAGATTATTGGGGAAATGTAAATCCGGTTGGTCCGCGTGGTTGTTATGATGAAGCAAAACGTTTTATGGAAGCTATTACAATGGCCTATCATAATGCGCACGGATTAGAAACACGAATTATTAGGATCTTTAATACTTACGGGCCACGCATGCGTTTAAATGATGGACGTGTATTACCAGCATTTATAGGGCAAGCCTTACGTGGCGAGGATCTAACAATGTTTGGTGATGGAAGCCAAACGCGTAGTTTTTGTTATGTAGATGATCTTGTAGAAGGTATTTACCGTTTGTTGTTAAGTGATTATCATTTGCCGGTGAATATTGGAAATCCTGATGAGATCACCATAAAGGAATTTGGCGAAGAAATTTTGAAATTAACTGGAGCAAACCAAAAGTTGATCTCTAAACCACTTCCAATGGATGATCCAAAACAACGCAGACCGGACATTAAACTTGCAAGAAAAATATTGAACTGGGAACCAAAAGTAAATCGCGCTGAAGGTTTAAAAATAACTTTCGAATATTTTAAAACACTAACAAAAGACGATCTCAATAAAGTAGAGCATCGCAAATTTAGCTAGTTGATTCATTATAATATATTGGTAAAGGGTCGAGTGCAAGGTGTTAGATATAGAGCAACCGCGCAAGCAAAAGCTCATGAATTAAATTTAACTGGCTTTGTACGCAATTTAATAGACGGAACGGTGTATGTAGAAGCAGAAGGTGAACAAGAGAATTTAAGCAGGTTCATTGATTGGTGTTATTTAGGTTCTCCTTTGGCAAAAGTATACGAAGTAAATAGCACAGAGGCAGAGTTAAAAAATTTCAGAACCTTTGAGGTAAGGAAGTAATTTGACTGCGTGTCAGGGTGAGCGTAGTCGAAGTATGGCATTGTTGAATCGCCCTTCGACTGCGCTCAGGGTGACTACGAATCGCAATTCAAAAGAAAACAAAAAGCCCCGCATCATGCAGGGCTTTTTGTTTTTATGAAAGTTTTATTACGCTTTTATCTCAGCCAAAACACTATTCATGTTTCTTACAGCTTCGGCACTTTTATTAAATGCGGCTTGCTCATCAGCAGTTAATTTATAATCCACAATTTTTTCCCAGCCATTTTTTCCGATCACAACCGGAACGCCCATGCAAATATCTTTTTGTCCGTATTCACCATCAAGTGCTACGCAACATGTATAGATCTTTTTTTGATCATTTAAAATGCTATCAACCAAAGCAGCAACCGAAGCTCCCGGTGCATACCAAGCAGATGTTCCTAACATTCCTGTTAATGTTGCACCACCAACCATGGTATCGGCAGCAACTTTCTTTAATTGCTCATCCGATAAAAATTGAGAAACAGGTACGCCATTATAAGTTGCTAAACGGGTTAAAGGAATCATGGTTGTATCACCGTGCCCGCCAATTACTGCTGCCGAAATATCACTTGCAGGTGTATTTAAAGCAATTGATAAATAGCATTTAAAGCGTGAGCTATCTAAAATTCCACCCATTCCAATAATTCGGTTCTTTGGCAATTTGCTATCTTTTAAAGCTAAATACGTCATTGTATCCATTGGATTGCTTACAACAATGATAATGGCGTTTGGAGAATGCTTTAAAACACTTGCCGTTACACCTTTTACAATGCCTGCATTAATTCCAATTAATTCTTCGCGAGTCATACCAGGTTTACGAGGAATGCCGCTTGTGATTACAACAACATCGCTGTTTGCTGTTTTTGAATAATCATTGGTGCTACCGCTGATCTTTGTATTGAATTTATTTAAAGTTGCAGTTTGCATTAAGTCTAATGCTTTACCTTCCGCAAAATTTTCTTTAATGTCTAAAATAACAACTTCACTTGCTATACGATTTAGTGCAATATATTCTGCACACGATGCGCCTACATTTCCGGCGCCAACTACTGAAACTTTCATGATATTTGTTTTTAAATGATTGTAAAAATTAACTCCTTAAATATAGAAATATGCTTTTGTTCTAAAAAATAAAATTGTCCTTATTTTGGTGCCCAAGCGCAGCCTTTATACATCTTTTTACCCACTTTGATCTGCATTTTCATGGATCTTGATTCGCCTGTGCTTTCTTCGGTGCATGGCCCCGGCAGCGTTTCAAAAACTGTATCCTTGTGAAGAGATTCTAGCTTGAACAATTCAAAGCCGGTAGGATTTTCTATTTGATAAGTAAAATTCATTCCTCTAAGAATGATGCTATCTTTACCGTAGTCGAATACAAAACGAACTCTATTCGCATAAAACTCGCAGATCCATCCCGGCTCACTTCCTCTGCCCATTAAAACAAGAGTTGTTGAATCGGCAACAGGAGGAATATTTTTTAAAGTATCGTTAGGAAGTGATGTTTCTTGACTAGGAACATCTTCCAACTTTGGTTTTTCAGGATCAGCACACGAAACCAAAGCAAGAACTAAGATAGAAAGCAGCGTAAGTGGTCTCATTTACGTTTTAAAACTTTTTCGGCAGCTGCAATAATATTTACTGATTCTAAACCGTATTTCTTCATCAGGTCATCTGGCGTTCCGCTTTCGCCAAAACTATCATTTACGGCAACAAATTCCTGAGGCGATGGATGTTTGCGAGCTAATAATTGCGCTACAGCATCACCCAAGCCACCATTCATTTGGTGCTCTTCGGCAGTTACAACACATTTAGTTTTTGCAACCGACTTTAATATCGCTTCTTCATCTAATGGTTTAATGGTGTGAATATTTATGAGGTCAACGCTGATTCCTTTTTTCTCTAAAGCATCGGCTGCTTCAATGGCTTTCCAAACTAAATGACCAGTAGCTATGATGGTAATATCTTTTCCTTCGTTCAAGTGAACTGCTTTTCCTATCACAAATTTTTGATCGGCCGGAGTAAAATTTCCAACGGCCGGTCTTCCAAAACGTAAATAAACCGGACCGTTATACTCGGCAATTGTAATGGTTGCTGCTTTGGTTTGATTATAATCGCAAGGATTAATAACCACCATACCCGGAAGCATTTTCATTAAACCAATGTCTTCTAATATTTGATGTGTTGCGCCATCTTCACCTAAAGTTAAACCTGCATGTGAAGCGCAAATTTTTACATTTTTATGAGAGTAGGCAATGCTCTGTCGAATTTGATCGTAAACACGCCCGGTACTAAAATTAGCGAATGTTCCTGTGAAAGGAATTTTACCGCCAATGGTTAAACCGGCTGCTATACCCATCATGTTTGCTTCGGCAATTCCTATTTGGAAAAAACGCTCCGGATGCTCTTTTTGAAATGCATCCATTTTTAATGATCCGGTAAGATCAGCACATAAAGCAACAACATTAGGATTGCTTTTTCCTAATTCGCTAAGTCCTGCGCCAAATCCTGAGCGAGTATCTTTTTTTTCGGTAAAACTGTATTTATTTAGCAGCATAAAATATCAATATAATTGTACGTTTTGTGTTAGCCCACTTTTAATTTCAAAATTGCGTTCAATGGTTTGAATGGTTTCTTTTGCATTCTGGTACCTAAACACCACTTTGTACTTGCCGGGTTGTAAATATATAATTTCATTTGTCAGTTTTTGATTCAAGTTATAAACCCATTCTACATTTTTTCCATCATCGGAATAAACACTTCCAAAACCTTCACTTAGCTTTTTAATGTAAGCCAGTCCGCTAGTTGGTATTTTAATCGAATTGGTAGCGCTTTGTTTGATCTCTACATCATTCATTTTAATACGCGGAAGTGTTAATATTTCAAGATCATATTTGCCAACTATAAGTTTTTCAGTCTTTCCAAAATCCTGAACAATAAGCGTATTCATATCGCCGGCTTTACGAATTACTGTAGCCGGAAAATTTTTCCCCATAAGGCCATCCAATTCTAGTTTTAAAAAACCTTGCGGTGCATTTAAAGGAATGGTATTGTGTTTTCCTCTTACAATGGTAATGCCTTTTTTTTCAACCGGAGGAATTGTATGAACAACCAAATCGTATTGCAAATCGGGATCAACAACTAAAGTATCTGGATTACCCCTTATATTAATTGTGTGTAAATAACTATACTTAACCGTATTTGTTCCGGCAATATAAAAGGTCATATCTACATCGCTTTCGCTTGGTTTTTTAGTGATATCCAAAAGATCAACTTGCACTGTGGTTTGTGTTAAGGCCTCGGTTGTAACTAATTTTAAAACATCTTTAAAATTCAATTCGTTACTTACGTCATAAAATTTTCCCATGCAAGCAAAAACGTCGGCAAAATTCACATTCAATCCAATTCCAATTACAAAAGGTCGCAAAAAGATCCCTTTTTTTTGCAATTGAAGAGATACTTCGCAAGGATTACCGCCACACTCCTCAATACCATCAGTGATAAGGATCACTAAATTTCTTACATTTTCTTTTGGTGTAAAGTCAGCTGCGCATTCTCCCAAACTATATGCAATGGGTGTTGTACCAGTTGGATCTAATTTTAAAATGCGTTGTTTTACTTTAAGGTAATTGGTTTTAACCGGCGCAAAAGGCACTTCCAGTTTAGTGTCTTTACAGTCTCTTGTGGGTTTAAAATATGTTTGATGTCCGTAACAACGCAACGCAATTTCAAGATCGGGAGTGTTTTTTAAACTATCCAAAAATTCGCCCATTACTTTTTTGGCTACATCGATCTTCGAATTGCTACTACTCCATGGTGCATACATGCTATAGCTGTCATCAAAAATAAAAAGAATGCGGTTTGTTACTTGTGATCGAAGAGTGACGAACGACGAGGTTAGAATGAAAAGGAGGGCAAAATATTTTCTGGTAAAATTCAAAAATCGTAATTCAGATTCGTACTTCCAACTTAGTAAATCGTTGTTTGTAGATCGTATTTATTAATAATCTCCAACAGTTTCAGGCAACTGCGCAAGGGCTTTTGCCAACTGCTCATCGTTAGGCGCCGAGCCATGCCATTTGTGAGTTCCCATCATATAATCAATTCCAAAACCCATTTCGGTGTGCATGATATTGATAATTGGTTTACCTTTTCCAATAAATGTTTTTGCATGGTTCAATCCCTTGGTAACTTCATCAAGATCATTACCGTTTTTAATTTCTAAAACAGTCCAGCCAAAAGATTCAAGTTTTGCCCGAAGATCGCCAAGCGGAAGAACTTGATCTACATCACCATCAATTTGGCGTCCGTTATAATCTATTGTACAAATTAAGTTATCTACTTTATTTCCGGCCGCATACATTAACGCTTCCCAAATTTGCCCTTCTTGCAATTCACCATCGCCGTGTAAAGAGTAAACTATAGAATTATCTTTATTTAATTTTTTTGCTAAAGCTGCTCCAATGGCAACGCTCATACCTTGTCCTAATGAACCGGATGAAATGCGAATGCCGGGTAAACCCTCGTGTGTGGTTGGATGCCCTTGCAAACGTGTGTTGAGTTTTCTAAAAGTTGCTAATTCCTTTACCGGAAAATATCCAAAATGCGCTAAAGTGCTGTAGTAAACCGGACTAATATGACCATTGCTCAAAAAGAAAAGATCTTCGTTTTTTCCGTCCATTGTAAAATTTTTAGCATCATATTTCATAATGCTTCCATACAAGGCAACAAAATATTCAACGCAACCCAGCGAACCACCGGGGTGGCCCGAACTAACGGCATGAACCATTCTTACAATGTCTCTTCTAATTTGCTGGCAAATCTCTTTGTTCCCTATACTGTTGGTCATTTTCAATGAAATAACGGTAAAAATACTATTAAGTAACAAGCCAAAATGCTTTGTTTAAAACAAAAATTAATGTTGAAAACTATGAGCCCACTTGGCTTTATTTCGCTTTAAAAACCTTGCTGTTATTGATATATTTGCCCCCTGAATTAATTGGTTAGTTAGTGAAGTTCAGAATTAGTGAGTTAATCACACATTCACTAACTAACCCGTTCAAAATTTGAATTTGTATGGCTTTGAAATGTGGAATTGTGGGATTGCCAAACGTGGGTAAATCAACTTTGTTTAACTGTTTGAGTAATGCAAAAGCTCAGGCGGCAAATTTTCCTTTTTGCACAATTGATCCAAATATTGGAACTATAACCGTTCCGGATGAGCGTTTGAATAAACTCGCGGAATTGGTTAAACCTCAAAATATTTTGCCTACCACTGTTGAGATAGTTGACATTGCCGGATTGGTAAAAGGTGCAAGCAAAGGTGAAGGCTTAGGAAATAAATTTTTGGGAAATATTCGCGAGTGTAATGCTATTTTGCATGTATTGCGTTGTTTTGACGATGATAATATTATTCATGTGGATGGTAATGTTAACCCTGTTCGTGATAAAGAAATTATTGATACCGAACTTCAATTAAAGGATCTTGAATCGGTTGAAATTAAATTAAAGAAATTTGAGAAGGCTGCAAAAATAGGAAATGATAAGGAGGCGGTGAAAACATTTAATACGCTTTTAAAAATAAAGGTAACATTAGAAAGCGGTAAGTCGGCACGCGCTTGCCATTTAGAAGATAGCGAATTGCCTTTTATTGAAGATTTACATTTGCTTACCGTAAAGCCGGTAATGTATGTTTGTAATGTAGATGAGGCATCGGCAAAAACAGGAAATAAATACGTAGAGGCTGTTCGTGAAGCAGTGAAAGCAGAAAACGCAGAACTATTGATCATTACTGCACAAATGGAAAGCGAAATTTCTTCTTTAGAAACATATGAAGAAAAACAAATGTTTTTGGCAGAGATGGGATTAGATGAGCCCGGAGTAAATAAATTAATTAAGTCGGCTTATAAATTATTAGATCTTCAAACGTATTTTACTGCAGGCGTAAAAGAAGTTCGCGCTTGGACCATCAACAAAGGGTTTAAAGCACCTCAAGCAGCAGGTGTAATTCATACCGATTTTGAAAAAGGATTTATTAAAGCAGAGGTAATGAGTTATAATGATTTTATTACTTTGGGATCAGAAGCCGCGTGTAGAGATAATGGTAAGTTAAGAATAGAAGGAAAAGAGTATGTTGTTTCCGACGGAGACGTGATGCACTTTAGATTTAATGTATAAATTAATCTCCGGCAGATCACGCTGATTTACGCAGATAGTTCTGATCAGCGATAATCTACGGCACCTGCTGGAAAAAATAAAGAACATGAAAAACCACGAGATAGATTACAAGCTTTTTGGCGAAGAAATGCAATGTGTGGAAGTAGAACTCGACCCGCAAGAACAAGTAATTGCAGAGCCGGGAAGTTTTATGATGATGAACGATGGGATCAAAATGGAGACCTTGTTTGGAGATGGAAATGAAAAAGGAATTTTGGATAAATTGTTTTCGGCTGGTAAACGCATGCTTACCGGAGAAAATTTATTTATGACAGTTTATACAAATACAGTTCAGGATAAACGCCGCGTTACATTTGCAGCCCCTTATGCCGGAAAAATAATTCCCTTGGATCTTTCAAAATTAGGCGGGAAAGTTATTTGCCAAAAAGATAGTTTTTTGGCTGCAGCCAAAGGTGTTGCGGTTGGAATAGAGTTTCAAAAGAAATTAGGAACAGGTTTATTTGGAGGCGAAGGATTTATTATGCAAAAACTAGAGGGTGATGGAATGGCCTTTGTGCATAGTGGCGGACATGTGATCGAAAAGGACTTACAGCCCGGCGAACTTTTAAAAGTGGATACAGGTTGTATTGTTGCTTTTGTGAGCACAGTGAGTTACGATATACAATTTGTTGGTGGAGTAAAAAACACATTGTTTGGTGGAGAAGGAATGTTTTATGCAACACTTCGGGGCCCGGGAAAAATTTGGATCCAAACTCTACCAATTAGTCGTTTAGCAGGAAAAATTTTAGCTTACGGAGGGGGTCGCCGAAAAGAAGAAGGCGGCATTTTGGGAAATTTTTTAGGAGGTGATTGATGGAATGCTGAATTTTTAATTAAAAAGGCACATTCATCATTCATAATCCAACATTCAAAATTTTAAAACTATGGCAAAATCAAATTATACAGAAGACAATATACGATCACTTGATTGGAAAGAACACATTCGTACGCGCCCCGGTATGTACATTGGTAAATTGGGTGATGGAAGCGCGTTCGACGATGGTATTTATGTGCTCTTAAAAGAAGTAATGGATAACTCTATCGACGAATTTATGATGGGTGAAGGAGATAAGATAGATATTAATGTAAAAGAAGGAATTGTTTCTATTCGCGATTACGGGCGTGGAATTCCACTAGGAAAAGTTGTGGATGTTGTTTCTAAAATGAACACCGGTGGTAAATACGATAGCGAGGCATTTAAAAAATCTATTGGATTAAATGGCGTAGGTACAAAAGCTGTAAATGCTTTATCTATGAATTTTAAAGTAACTGCGTTTCGCGATGGTCAATCAAAAACTGCTGAATTTAGCAAGGGTGAATTAATAAAGGAGCATCGTTTGGTTTCAAGTACAGGTGAAAAGAATGGAACTTTAGTAGAGTTCAAACCTGACGACAGCATTTTTAAAAAATATCATTACGTTCACGAATACATGGATCGCATGATATGGAATTACGCTTACTTAAATACAGGGTTAAAATTATATTTAAATGGGGGTGAGTATGAATCAAAAAATGGATTAAAAGATCTTTTAGAAAAGAATATTACTGGCGAAACATTGTATCCTATCATTCATTTAAAAGGTGAGGATATTGAATTGGCCATGACACATAGTAATGAGCACTACACCGAAGAGTATTATAGCTATGTAAATGGTCAATATACCACGCAAGGTGGAACGCATCAAGGATCATTTAGAGAGGCTGTTGTAAAAACCATCCGTGAGTTCTTTAAAAAAGATTTTGAGCCAAGCGATATTCGTAAATCAATTGTTGCGGCAATTGCTATAAAGGTTCAAGAGCCTGTTTTTGAATCGCAAACTAAAACTAAGCTTGGATCAAATGATATTGCACCGGGCGGACAAAGCATTCGTAGTTTTATTGGCGATTTTATAAAAAAGGAACTAGATAATTATTTGCATAAGAATTCGGAAGTTGCAAAATCCATTGAAGCAAAGATCATAGCTAATGAGCGTGAGCGCAAGGAATTAACCGGTATTCAAAAATTAGCTCGTGAGCGCGCAAAAAAATCATCGCTGCATAATAAAAAGCTTCGCGATTGCCGCACGCATTTAGATGATACAAAAGATGTACGCCGTTTAGAGACCTCTTTATTTATATGTGAGGGAGATTCTGCAAGCGGTTCTATTACCAAAACACGCGACGTAAATACACAGGCCGTATTCAGTTTAAAGGGTAAGCCTTTGAATTGTTTTGGGCTTGGTAAAAAAATAGTGTACGAGAACGAGGAATTCAATTTAATGCAGGCCGCCTTAAATATTGAGGACGGAATTGAGAACTTACGTTACAATAATATCATCATTGCTACCGATGCCGATGTGGATGGTATGCATATTCGTTTATTATTGTTAACCTTCTTTTTACAATTTTTTCCGGAACTGGTAAAAAATAACCACGTTAAGATATTGCAAACGCCTTTATTTAGGGTGCGTAATAAAAAGGAAACGGCTTATTGTTATACCAACGAAGAGCGTAAGGCTGCCATCGCTAAATTAGGCCCAAAGCCTGAAATAACTAGGTTTAAAGGCTTGGGAGAAATAAGCCCCGATGAGTTTAAGAACTTTATAGGAAAAGACATACGCCTTGAGCCTGTTTTATTGGATCAAAAATCGAGTATTCAGGAACTGCTTAATTATTACATGGGTAAAAACACTCAGGAGAGGCAGGAATTTATTATCGATAACCTTCGTGTTGAACTCGATGCAGAGGAGAATTTGCTCGCCTAAACCTATTTAAATAGTTAATATCAGTTAAAAATCCTACTTTTATATACTTTGGTACGCCAATTGAAATACCTTTAAACAAGAAAAATAAAAACCATGAAAACAACAAACTTACTTTTAATTCCTGCTATTGCTTTATTAACTATAGTTGGGTGTAAATCAAAGAAAAAAACAGTTCAGAAGGAAACTGGAGCTGTAGAAATCACTGTTCCATTTAGTGGAAAAGAATTCCGTAGCGATGAGAACTATTTCAGAGCAAAACAAATTGGCAAATCTCCGGACCTTGCTACAGCTAAAAAGATAGCATTCCAAAATGCTAAATCTGAAATGGCTAGTAACATCAATAGTACTGTAAAAAAAGTAACAGATCAGTACACTAACCAACGTACTGTAGGAAATACTCAAGAGTTTGAGAACAAATTCGAAGAGTTAGCACGTGAGGTGGTAAATTTGGAAATGTCGAACGTAAAAGAGATCGGCGAGAAAATTTTCAAAGAGCAAGACGGAAGCTATAGCTACTGGATCGCCATCGAATCAGGTAAAAAAGAAGTGTTCGAAAAATTAGATGCTAAAATTTCTAACGACGCAAAATTGAAATTGGACTACGATAAGCAAAAGTTCCAAAACATTTTTGATGCTGAGATGAAGAAATTGGCAAGCGAACAATAATCCAATATAAATCATTAAAAAGAGCATCTGTAAAAGGGTGCTCTTTTTTTAATCTCCAATTAATTTTCCGTTTGTTATGTGCATTGCTTGAACGCGATGTTCAATTAAAATGAAGATCAGTTTAAAAATAATAACGATTTTACTTCTAGCTCTAATGGCTTGCACGGGTACCAAAAAGTACTTCAAGGCAGCCGAGAAGCTCGAGAAGCAAGGTTTGGTTAACGAAGCCGCTGAATTCTATTTAGAATCGTTGCAACGCAAGCCAACCAATGTAGATGCCCGCATCAAATTAAAAGAAGTGGGTCAAAAATACGTTTCATTTATGTCGTCGGAGTTTTTTAGGAACTATAATACCGGACAAACCGAAACATCTATTGAGAACTTTGAGAAACTTAAGAATTTTACAGGACGTACCGAAGCGTTAAATGTAGCATTGAATTATCCTACCGCTTACGAAGAAGATTATAAGAAAGCGATAGACAAGTATTGCGAAAAGAATTATGTCCAGGGCGCTGAACTGGTAAAACAAAAAAAATATACCGAGTCTTTAACGTATTTGAATAATGTAAATAAGTATAAGCCCGAGTACAAAAAAAACAAATCTTTAAAAATAACTGCTACTTGCGAACCTATGTATCAAAATGCAATAACAATGATACAAGGAAAGAGCTATGGCGCCGCTTTTAAAGCCTTAACTAGTATTCACGGCGTAACAGATTCATATAAAGATTCAAAAGAGCTGTATGAGTTATGCGCCGCACAGCAGGCAAAAAGTTTATTGATGTTCCAACCAAAAACATCTCAAAATCCGCTATTAGTAGATTATTTATTTAATCACTTCTCTCAAACTGCGAGTACTAACTTTAAGCATATTGAAGTGATCAACAACTCACCATTTGTAAATTTACCAGGCAATGATATTGAAGGAAATGTGGATCTTATTCAAGCCATACGCAAAGCCTCTGGTGCCGATTTTTTTTATGTGTTTGATGTAGTTAATAAAAAATCACAGGTGGTTGGTCCTACAAAGGCAAATTCAAAATGTTTTCAAAAAGTTACTTTCAAAAAGAATGATACTACTATTGTAACCGAATTTAAAGCAACAGATTATTTTCAAGTAAAATCGAAACGTATTTATTCGTATGACTTTAAATATAAATTGGTGAATGCATTAACCAACCAAATTGTAACCTTTCAAACACTCACTATAAATAAATTCAATGAGGTAGAATATAACGAATTCACCTACGCTCCTAAAGGTTCTTTGGACGATTATTGGCCTTATAATCCGCAAGCCACCGCCCCATTAGCTCAATACAATCCTAAGAATTGGCGACTGCTTTTTACAGCGAATAAAGTTTTGAAAACCGAACAGGAATTAGAAACTATTGCTAATGATGAAGCAGTTAAAGTATTTTCTCAAACCTTGAATAACTACGTAAAATAAGATGAGGAAGTATTTTAAATATCTGTTTCTGGTTTTACTGTTAAGTAACAAAATTATTGCTCAAAAGAAAGGGCAGCAAGCTACCGAGCCAACCGTAGAAGCTAAAACTCCAAATTGGGTAAGTAGCCGTCCTCACAGCGGGTTTAAATACGTTGGTATTGGTGTTGCCGACAAAGGCCGTTCGGATTTTAAGAACGAGGCTAAACAAAATGCCTTATTCGATCTTGCATCTGAGATAAAAGTAGATATTTCTACCAATTCAGTATTACATAGTGTGTCAAGCAATACCTCTTTCGATCAAAGTTTTAATTCAATGATCAAATTAACTAGCTCCGATAATATCGAAGGATATACCATGGTAGATAGTTATGAGAATGAAAAGCAGTATTGGGTATATTATGAATTAGACAAGGCGGAATATGCCAAGCGCAAAGAACAAAAAAAACAAAATACCTTTACAAAAGCAGCAAATTTAATTGCATTATCATTCGCAGATGAAAAAAATAAGAATTTTTCAGCAGCCTTAAAAAAACGCATCCAGGCTTTCGGAATTTTAAATCCGTATTTAAATGAAGAGATCGTTTTTGACCCAACCAAAAGTAGTGGCATTAATAATGTGTTTGAATTAACAAACCTAATTCAAAATCAACTTCAAACAATTACTATTGTTCAGCCGCAAGTAATTCCGGTAGTTAAACCATATCAACCAAATTACAATTCAATCATATTTAAGGTAAATACCAGTAATGGTTCGGCCTTAAATGATTTTCCTTTTTCCCTCAGGAGTGATGATGAGTATTTAAAAATAGAGGAGCAGGTTGCAACAAATACAGGCGGTGAGGTCCAATTAAAGATCAATGGCGTTGAGCCGCAGTTTCAGTTATCATCTGTTACATTTAATCCTGATATTGAAAAGTTAATTGCTAACGATTCGGTTGGAAAGGCAAGCATAACACTCTTAAAACAATTCATACAAACACCCGCTTTAAAAGTTCAGGTAAATATTGAGCCAATAAGTATTTTTATACTTTCAAAAGAAAGCAACTTTAGCAAGCAACTTCCAACGAATATGATAGAACAATATGTTCAGCAAAAATTTGCGGGTCAAGAAATAAAGATCATCGACAATATTAAAGCAAGCGATTATGTGATTGAGTTGGATGCAAATACGGTTGAAGATATTAGCAACGACGTTTTACATAAGAATTTTAATTTGAATCTGGCTCAATTAAACATTAACGTAGCCTTAAAGAACACCAAAGGAGAAGTGCTTTATAAGAATCTAGTAACCGATATTTATGGATACGCCAATAGTTCCGAAAAGGCAGGTATTAATGCCTATAGTAATACGAAGCTTAAGGTACGCTTAAGCGAATCGCTTTTTTTTATGAAACGTAAAATGATCATTTATTAAAGAATTTCTCTTTCATTTCATCAAACCTTTTATTATTTAAAGATTAATTATATATTTATATAGTTAAAAACTCTATTTATGAAAAAAATATTTTTCCTTTTTGCAGTAATGTTGTGCAGTATCCAAAATAATGTGGCGCAAACTTCAAACCTTGATAAAGTTGCCACCTTCAGCTTTAAAAATGTAAAGGCTATTTATCAAAACGATCAGGTAGTTGGATATTATTTTATGTGTACACTTGATAAAAGTGACGGCATTTATGGTTTATATGTTTATGATACAGAATTTAAACAAACCCATTATAAAGAGGTCACAAAATCTAAAAGCATTGTATTAGAAGATGCAAAGTTTAACGGAAGCCATTTTTGTTTTCAGTTTTTTAATGATAAAGAATTTAAATATGACTTCTCTATTTTTGATGGCGCGTTAAATGAAACAGGGAGCTTTGCTGTTGCCATACCAAAAGACATGGCAGAAGCCATGAAAGATGCAGCATCATCGGGATATGGCAATATGTTTACACAAACGCATACATTAATTTCAATTCCAGAAACAGGATTTGCGGTGCACGGTGCAGATTTTAAAACACAAAAATTTGAAATTAAGGCTTACTCTAATTCTGGTTCGGCTTTATGGACAGGAACATCGGGTAATGGTGACAGCAAATCTTACGAAATGCTTACTCCAATCTCCAATGATAAGAATGGCATCGCGTTTGAAGCGCACTTTTCTAAGAATGTTAGAAAGATGTACGATGGAGAAGCATTCCTTGTGTTTTTTAATGGTAAAACGGGAAACCAAACTAAAGTGCCCCTACCAAAATTTAAGAACATTGTAACCATCAACGATATATCTGAAGAAAAAACAAGTTACATTATCGGTGGAGAGTATTACGAAGAGTCAACAAAACAAACAGGCATTTGCGTTATCGAGATCTCTAAAGAAGGAAGTCCAAAAAGTGAAGTTTATATCTCCTTAAAGCAAGATGCGGCAAAAGTTATGTCGGATCCTGCTAAATTGAAAATGCTGGAAGACAAATCTGTTTTGATTCGAAAAGTGTTTTTAATGGGTGGCAAAACAATTGTTATAGGCGAAGCATATGATAAAAAAAATATTTACGACATGTTGATCTTTGAGATTCAAAATGGCGCTTTAACTAAGATCTATTCCTTAGACAAGAAAAAAACAAGTATAGCTTCTTACATCAATATGGTAAATAGTCAAGCAGCAGTTGGAATGATATTAAAGATGGGAATTTTTAATCAAGATGATTATTGTTATACCACTTTTAATTCAGATAAAACAAGCTTTACCACACTGTATTGCAATTATGAAAAGGATTCTGAAAGCGGCGATTATATAATTGGCGCCGCTACCTACAAAAATGGTCAAGTAACTAACGATCAGGTTAAACTTAGTACAAAACCGACTCAATTTACGGTTCTTCCTGCAAAACCAGGATATGTTGCAGTTTTCGAATATTATAAAAAGGGCAAGAAAATTGTTATGCGAATGGAGAAATTGAATACATAGACATATTATAAACTATTGATTTCTAATTATATAATCTGATCAAAATTATTGAGGGTCAATAAAATTGTTAGTAAACCTCCTATTTATTCACACCTTTTAGCCTCTACAACTATTATATTTGCACGTTTATTAATTGAACCTGCACTTTAATGGCTAAGAAGGATAAGAAGAACTATAACCCTGATGATAATGACAATAACCAGTTGTTTTCTGGTGACGGACATGGTGAAGTTGATCGCGTATTACACGTTTCGGGGATGTTCAAGAACTGGTTCATTGATTATGCCAGTTATGTTATTTTAGAACGAGCAGTTCCTGCGCTCGAAGATGGTTTAAAACCAGTACAACGGCGTATTCTGCATAGCATGTGGGAATTGGAAGATGGTCGTTATAACAAAGTCGCAAATCTTATTGGCAATACCATGAAATATCACCCGCACGGTGATGCCAGTATAGGTGATGCTTTAGTTTCTGTTGGACAAAAAGATCTTTTGATCGATTGCCAAGGTAACTGGGGAAATACATTTACCGGTGATAGCGCAGCCGCACCTCGTTATATCGAAGCGCGTCTTTCAAAATTTGCATTGGATGTTGTGTTCAATCCAAAAACTACAGAATGGATCTTAAGTTACGATGGAAGAAATAAAGAGCCTGTAACATTACCAATGAAATTTCCTTTGCTTTTAACGCAAGGTGTTGAGGGTATTGCTGTAGGTTTAGCTTGTAAAATATTGCCACACAATTTTAATGAACTCATTGATGCTTCAATTCAAGTTTTAAAAGGAAAGAAAGCACATGTCTATCCTGATTTTTTTACCGGCGGAATTGCAGATTTTAGTGAATACAATGATGGTTTACGTGGAGGAAAGGTAAAAGTTCGTGCACGCATTAAAGAATTGAATTCAAAAACATTGGTGATCACTGAGATTCCTTTTGGTACAACTACCAGTTCGTTGATCGATTCTATTTTAGCGGCCAATGAAAAAGGAAAGATCAAGATCAAAAAAGTGGACGATAATACTTCCGAAGATGTAGAGATCCAGATCCATTTGCAACCCGGTATAAGCACCGATAAAACCATTGATGCTCTTTTTGCATTTACAAATTGTGAAATGAGCATTTCGCCGAATGCGTGTGTAATTGAAGATCAAAAGCCAAAATTTATTGGTGTAAGTGAGATGCTCAAAATATCAACTCACAAAACGCTTGAACTTTTAAAACGTGAGTTAGAAATTGAGTTAAAGGAATTACAAGAAAAATGGCACTTCTCTTCTTTAGAAAAACTATTCATCAAAGATGAAATGTACATTGATTTTAAGAAGTACTCTAATAAAGAAACGTTATACCAATACTTATACGAACAATTTAAACCGCACAAACGTAAATTATTGCGTGAGATAGTGGATGAAGATCTTCATCGTTTAACGCAAATTCCAATGATCCGTATCACGCGTTTTGATAGTATCAAAGCAGATGAGTTTATGAAGGATCTGGAAGGTAAGATCGAGAATGTAAAATACAGCTTAGCTAATTTAACGGATTACGCCATTGAGTATTTTAAAACGCTTAAAACCAAATACGGTAAGGGTCGTGAACGCAGAACGGAAAGCAAGCAATTAGAGACCATTGAAAAATCGGAAGTGATCATGGCTACCGAAAAACTTTACGTTAACCGTGAAGAAGGGTTTGTAGGAACAGGATTACGTAAAGATGAATTTGTTACAGATTGTAGCGTAATGGATGAGATCATAGCCTTTAGTAAGGATGGTAAAATGAAGGTATTCAAAGTATCTGATAAAGTATTTATTGGAAAGGATATTTTACACGTTACTATTTTTAAAAGGAACGATGAGAAGACCACTTACAATATGATCTATCGCGATGGACCAAAAGGTATTGTGTTCATGAAACGTTTTAATGTTGTAGGAGTAACACTTAATAAAGAGTACGATCTTACCAGAGGAAACAAAGAAAGTATTGTATTTTGGTTTAGCGCAAATCCAAATAGCGAAACAGATAAAGTAACTGTAATACTTAGAGCTGTTACTGGTGTGCGTAAATTAGAATTAGATGTTGACTTTGCAGAATTACCTGTAAAAGCAAGAACTGCCGCTGGTAATATTGTAACAAAATACACGGTAAATAAAGCCGTATTAAAAGAAAAGGGTGTAGCTGTAATTGGCGCCGAAGATATTTGGTTTGATGAAACAACACACCGTTTAAATAAAGAAGAACGCGGAACTTACCTTGGTAAATTTGCCTACGATGATAAAATAATGACCATCACAAGCAAAGGAGTTTACAAATTGTATACGTACGATCTGGTGAATCATTTTGATGAGGATATTATTATCATCGAAAAATATTATTATACGCTGTTGCTTACGTGTATCTATTATGATGGAGAAAGTAAATCGTATTTCACAAAACGTTTTTTACCTGAACCGATCACAACTAAAACCTTTATTATTACCGAGCACGAAGACTCAAATATTGAATTGATTACCAATCAGGTAAATCCTGTTGTTGAAATTAAATTCAATAAAGAAAAGGGCAAAACTATTCCTGATGAGTTGATCAAGTTAACGGAATTTGCACCTGAGGTGAGCATGAAAGCCAAGGGAAAAAAACTCACCTCTTACAAGGTAAGAGAGATCAATTTACGAGAGCCCGAAGAGATCAAAAACGCCAAAAAGTTTTTGTCAAAAAAAGGGGGCGACGATGAAAAAACAGGCCTTTCTCCAATGGAATTACATCGTCGCGCCATGGAAAAATTAAAAGGCGGGAAGGATTTTTTTGATGGCGACGGACAAATAACGTTTGAGTTTTAGAAATGATAGAACGCACAGATCCACGCAGAATTGCAATGTTGATCTGAGAAAATTTGCGTTATCTGCAGGAGATTGCTCTAATTAGTCGCCCCTCAAAAATTCTGTAAGCCTTGTTATTATTGAGGTTGTTTAAAAAT
>Ga0163149_10001271_pt1 | contig 32665 bp, 24 predicted proteins | sample OliLakLV19MP5G1_FD_148604 | JGI IMG/M metagenome (GOLD analysis project Ga0163149, IMG submission 148604) | Freshwater microbial mat bacterial communities from Lake Vanda, McMurdo Dry Valleys, Antarctica - Oligotrophic Lake LV.19.MP5.G1 | ecosystem: Environmental > Aquatic > Freshwater > Lake >... | reverse complement strand
ATTGATCTTCTGCATACAAACCCTCGACTACTATTTTTTTAGGGAAAGAAATGAAAATTCGTTTAAGCCGAACTTCCGTTCCTATTTTGGTCTCCAGAAAACGAACGGCTCTTTGTGTAAGCTTATCTTGAATAATTGGGACACGAATGAGAAGAATGATAGAAATTAGAATGAAAACAAAAGTGGCACCTATCCAACCTATAACCTTCAGGAGTTTCCTTAAAATCTTCTTTTTACTCTTAACAACCACGCAGTATATCTATTAATTTGATGAAGTTTATTAAATTAAGTAATGAGTTGATTGTTAGTTTGGGTTTCTTATATGTTCGTTACACCTCCTAATGCAATTCATTTGCCATTTTTCATTTTAATGATTGGGTTAAGTCAGGTTTAAATACTGTGTAGAAATTCCACAACTTTGTCCATTAAAATATACACTGGTTCGATACAGGTACGTGAACTCATTTGTATCCAATAGCAAACCATAGATTCGCACATTGAATAGCTCAATAAAGCGATTGATAATGTTCTGGCATATTTTTGTATGAATCTATCGAGTAGAGTTTGTATTACAAGAAAATAAATATTGCTCAATTTTTAAAATTTTAAATGACTTCATAGAAATGAAAAACGTATTATTCAGAGCACTCATTCTGCTTTTAGTGAGTACACGTCTCACTAGCCATGCACAAAAAACGGATGCCGTTAAGGAAGCGAATGCTGCGACTAAGGTAAAGTCATTAATCTAATCTCAATAATGAGTATAAACAAGGTGGCTAAACTAAAAAAAATCAATATCAAAATTTGGGCAAAAGAGCGTTATCGTCAGATAATAAACAGCATTGCATTTTATCCTGCTATCATCGCTTTATTGTTTTTGATCCTATCCGCTTTAAGCATCGCGTTTGATTTTTCTGAAGGGGGTAAGCAGTTAAAGTCTCAACTTCAATGGCTCAGACTAAAAGATCCTTCCACAGCGCGGAGTATTATCTCCTCAATCGCTGCGGGAATTATTACATTGACAGTGTTTAGTTTTTCCATGGTGATGATTGTTTTGAACCAGACTGCATCCCAGTTGAGCAACAGGATTCTGGATAAACTGATAGGCAGTCGCTTTCAACAAATCGTACTCGGGATTTATGTTGGAACGATTGTGTACGCGCTTTTTTTGTTAAGCACAATTAGGGATATCGATAACGGCATTCATATTCCAGCACTGAGCACGTATTTATTGATTGTACTTACTGTGTGTGATATCTTCTTGTTTATATATTTTCTTCATTATATCACTCAATCCGTTAAGTACAATGTCATCATTCAACGAATTCATAAGGAGACTAACGATGCATTGGAGCGAACATGCCATTTAGATATACATCCTGACCTTAAAAATAAATTCGAAAAAGCCTTAGTAATATCCTGTCCAAGATCGGGCATATACGAAGGCGTGAGCGAAAATGCACTCATTGATCTTTGTGACAAAAACGAAGCAACCGTCTTTATTCTTGCTACACCTGGGGATTTTATTCTGGAGGGAATTCCCTTAATAAAATCCAATAAAAGATTGCCCGATGTGGTAGTAGAAGAAATTCAGGCAGCCATCTATATTCACACAACCGAATCGATCGAAGGGAATTTCTTTTACGGATTCAGGCAATTATCAGAGGTGGCGATTAAGGCCTTGAGTCCGGGAATCAATGATCCGGGCACAGCCATCCAGGCATTGAGGGCGCTATTCGAACTATTGAGCTACAAAGTCTGTCATTTTCAGCCTACATCAGTCAGGAATAAAAATGGTGAGATAAGAATTATAATGGAGGAATTGACTTTTCAAAAAATATTTGAATCAACCATTCTTCCCATTTGGGACTACGGCAAAGAAGATCGCTTGATTCAACATGAGCTAATGAATCTTTTATTGCAAATACAGTCATTAACCCCTCACGAAAGTATTGCCCAATTGATGTTGGTTGTGGACAGTCATAGCAAACTCTCTTCTGACAGGCGTCTGCAGAAGACCTACTCTCTTTTACATTAGTCATTGGCCCGTTCGGTTCTCTCGACCTCCACATGAGTTAATCTTATCAAGAGTCTTCCATCTTTTGTACAGCATTCAAATCACTACAACTTGATTTGTTTCAAGGCACACACTTTTGTGCATAAGCAGTGGCGGGAATAAGATACGCGTCACTATCCCATGAAACCAAACGTAATTTGAAAACTAAACGATAAACTTAAACTGAAACCCGCCATTCACACGTTCTATGAAATATCAACTCGTGACCGGTAATGAGACCAGCAACGAAGTCAACCGGAAACTGGCAACCGGTAACCAGAAACCTTTCAAGTCACCAACAACCTTCTCACCGTTTCCATTCCGGTACTTGCTTTCTCTGCAATGAATTCAAGATTAGGAATATGAAGAATCTCCGGCTTGTTAGGATCAACAACATACTTCTTCACGCGATCAGGAACGTAATCGATCAACCCAGCTGCAGGATACACCACCATGGAAGTACCTACTACTAAAAAAATATCAGCACCAGAAGAAATATCGGCAGCTACCTCAATCATGGGCACTGCTTCACCAAACCACACAATGTTGGGGCGCAGTTGTGAGCCGAGTTCACACACATCACCCAACTTCAACTCCCACCCTGCTATCGGATAAATCAACGCAGAATTTTTTGTGCTGCGCGATTCAAACAAACTGCCATGAAGATGAATAACCTTTGATGACCCAGCGCGCTCATGCAGGTTGTCTACATTTTGCGTAATGACAGTAACATCATAGTGTTGTTCAAGTTCCACCAAAATCTCATGCCCACGATTGGGCTTCACATCCACCGCTTGTTTCCTGCGTTGATTATAAAACTCCAGCACCATCTCCGGATCTCTTCTCCACCCCTCAGGCGTAGCTACATCTTCCACACGATGCCCTTCCCATAATCCACCCGAATCACGGAAGGTTTTTATTCCGCTTTCGGCACTGATGCCGGCTCCGGTGAGTACTACTAACTTTTTCATATTGAATTTTCAAATTTCATATTCCATATCTCAAATTTGAAATCAGTGATCTGAAATTGAAATCATTTAAGCTTGCGATCAAAGAAGTCTTTCGCACCTTCAAACACTCTCTTCCAGCTATCATACCTTAAAAATCCATGCACTTCATCAGGAAGAATAAGCACTTCAACAGGTACATTCTTGTCGCGAAGTTTTTCTACCAAGTCAGTGGTTTGCTGAAAGTTTACATTGCGGTCGTCATCGCCATGAACCATTAGCACGGGTGCAGTCCATTTAGAGATGTCTCCATTGGGAGAGGATTTAAGAGCGAGCTCTGCTTCTTTTTTCTGAATGCCCCAATAGTTGGTTGCATCCTGGCCGTCAAACGACCAGTCGTGAACACCATGCACATCAACACCGGCTTTAAAAATTTCTGGATTGCGGGACAATCCCATCGCAGTGAGATAGCCACCATAGGAACCACCCCATAAACCAATCTTCGCAGCATCTACTTCGGCCAACGATTGAAGATGTTTGGCAGCGGTCACTACATCCTGGTATTCACTCGCCCCACGTGGTCCCTGATTTTTTGCTCTTCTGAAATCACGACCATAACCAATTCCTGTTCGAAAGTTTACTGATATCACCGCATAACCACTATTGGCGAGAAATTGATTGAAGGCATAGCTATTACTGTAATAATCCAGGTAATGAAAGCCGAGCAACATTTGCCGATGCGATCCACCATGCATGAACACCACACCGGGACGCTTGCCTGTTTTCGTTCGATCGATAAAAAGTTGTGCATGTATCGTTGCACCATCAGCCGCTTTCAAAATCACTTGCTCCGGTTTCACAAAACCAGCATTATTAAATGTAGGGTTCTTCTGATTCAATATCGGAATGACTGCCTTCGTTACTTCATCCACGCGTACCAGTGTCTTCGCTGAATTAGTGGTAGTGCGAAAGGCATACAACACATTACCCGCAAAGCCTGGATATATTTCAATGTTCTCACCCGATGTAACGGCCACCGGATTTCCATTCGCTATATCCGACTTCCAGATGTGCCTGCGGTCAATGTCTTCGCGATTGCCATCGAAGTAAATAAACTTTGCGGTAGGATCGGGTACATAACTTTCTACTTCACCGTTGCCGGGAGTGATGTCTTTCAGATCACTTCCGTTTTCATTCATCGACCATACATGATTCCATCCGCTATGTTCAGAGAAAAATAAAATACGTCCTGTGCTGGTCCACGCCAACGGTATAGAAGCCTCTTGTGCAAAGCCTCCGTCATCGGCCGGAGATTTCCAAATCATAGTAGCGCGACCGGTTTCTGCATCCGCTGTCCAAACCGAAAATTTCACCCCACTCGTGATATCACTCAACTCGCCCATCTTTGTTCCAGAGGTACGAATAAATGCCACACGCTTTCCATCCGGAGACCACACCGGAAATTCATCGTGGGTTACATCCGGTGCCATCCAACGGATCACTCTTCGCAGGGTGTTAAAGATTCCGATAAAACTATGATCGCCACGCATGCTTGTGAAAAGCACTTCGTTTCCATCGGGTGAAAACTTCGGGCTCACATTGGAGCCTCGTGCAGAGAACAATAACTTCGGTGTGGCATTGATATCCATGGGCGATTCATAAATCTGTCCGCCTTTGCTGAAGAGAAATTTTATGCCGTCTTTGTAGATGATCGGGTTGCTCCCTGCCGTAATTTTCACAGCAGGACTTTTTGAAGATATCTCTTTATAATAAATCGCCATTTCAGCACCATCAGCCAAACTTGCCGGGTTAGGATTTTGTCCGGCACGATTAGCAGCGCTTCCGCGGACAAACAACAACTTGGTGCCATTGGGTGAAAACACGAGTTGCGAAATTTCCTGTCCGTCATCTTGCGGATAGTCGGTGATGAAACGAGGAAGATCAGCTCCTGTCTTCACCATTATATTCCGTTTGCCTTTATCGTTCACCACCCAAGCAATGGTCTTTCCATCGGGCGAAGCTGCAAAACCCGACTCGATCGGGTGACTGAGAAATTGTTCGAGGCTGTATTGAGCGTAGGATTCTGTTGTACAGAGCAGAAACAGGATGGGGATTAATTTTTTCATGAAGTCAATTTAGTAATTGGACTTTCGTAAAACAACCTTACACCTTAAAGGCCGGAGGGCTGGCACTACTATAGAAAAATTAATCCAACCAATACAAACCTCGAAGGGATGCAATAATTTCATCCCCTTCGGGGTTTGATGCGTAGCCGATTTACATGCTATAATCATTTCATCCCGCGGGGATTATTCAGAAAAATATGACTAAAAAAAACCCCGACTATAAAAAAGTCAGGGTTTAGTTATTAATAGGTGGCTCTTACTTCTTCTTCACCTTTTTAGCCGCAACTTTCTTAACCGGAGCTTTCTTAACTACTGCTTTCTTAGCTGCTGCCTTAACAGGAACTGCCTTTTTTACAGCCGCTTTTTTTGGTGCCGTCTTTTTAGTAGATCCTTTCTTGATTGCTTTAGCAGGAGCTTCAGGCGCTTCCTTCTTTTTCGCAAAGCGACCAAATCGTCCTCTTGGCTCAGGAGCATTTTCGGCTAGCGTAACGCACTCTTGCAGTGTCAACTCTTCAGGAAGTTTTCCTTTCGGTATCTTCACGTTCTTCTTGCCTGCTTTTATATACGGACCAAAGCGACCGTTGAGTACTTGTATCTCTGCATTCTCCGGAAAGCTCTTTATCAATCGGTTTGCGTCTGCTTCACGTTTAGCGTGAATCAATTCCACCGCACGGTTTGGTGTGATGGTGTATGGATCTTCTCCTTTCGGAATGGACACAAACTTTTTATCATGCAACACATAAGGGCCAAAGCGACCAATGTTTACCGTAACCTGCTTATCTTCAAACTGCCCCATGTCGCGCGGCATCTTCATGAGTTCCATCGCAGCTTCAAGGGTGATGTTCTCTATGAACTGGCCCTGTCGCAGGCTGGCAAACTTTGGTTTTTCACCACCGTTGTCATCGGGGTTTTCGCCCACCTGAATATACGCACCATACTTGCCAAGCTTCACGTAAACATTCTTACCGGTCTTGGGGTCAACACCCAACTCTTTACTCTTATTTTGTACCGATGAGCGCTCCACCAATTCCGTCTTAGAAACGGTCTTATGGAAGGGTGTATAAAACTGATCGAGCATCTTTTGCCATTTCAGCTTACCGCTGGCAATCTCATCAAACTCTTGTTCTATTTCAGCAGTGAATGAGTAGTTGGTGATATCCGGAAAGTGCTCTACCAGAAAATCATTCACGATCATCGCAATGTTGGTTGGAAACAACTTGTTGCTTTCTGCACCTGTGATCTCCGTTTCTGTTTCCGATACAATCGTGCCGGCCTTCAGCACATGCACTCTATACGTGCGCTCCACTCCTTCACGACTTTCTTTCACCACATAACCACGTTTCTGCACCGTGGATATTGTAGGCGCATAGGTAGAAGGTCGGCCAATGCCAAGTTCTTCCAACTTCTTCACCAGACTTGCTTCCGTATAACGTGCCGGGTGACGGGAGAATGTTTCCGTTGCCGACAGCTCATTCAAATCAAGTGCCTGACCTACTAATAATGGAGGTAGCACTTTGCCGCTCTCGCCATCTTCTTCATCATCGTCCTTCGATTCGAGATATACTTTCAAAAATCCTTCAAACTTAATGACCTCACCCGAAGCCGTTAATGTTCTTGGGTTGGTTGATATATTGATGGTTGCTGTTGTGCGTTCTAATTCTGCATCAGCCATCTGTGATGCGATAGCGCGTTTCCAGATCAACTCATATAGGCGTTCTGCATTGCGATCCATGCCCGGACTCATCAACGAAAAATCCGTTGGACGAATGGCTTCGTGCGCTTCCTGTGCGCCTGATGTTTTAGTTTTGAATCTGCGTGTTTGCACAAACTCTTTACCATAAGCCGATTGAATTTGATTCACAGCACCTTGCACGGCTTCGTCTGATAAATTCAACGAGTCAGTACGCATGTAGGAGATCTTACCTGCTTCGTATAACTTCTGCGCCACCATCATCGTCTGTGAAACAGAGAAACTCAATTTTCTTCCAGCTTCCTGCTGCAACGTGGAGGTGGTAAACGGAGGCGAAGGAGATTTCTTTCCCGGACGTTTTACTAAATCACCAATCGAGAACTTTGCTCCCTTACATGATTCTAAAAATACCAGTGCTTCTTTTTCTGTGGTGAACTTTTCAGAAAGTTCAGCGACCAGGTTCTTACCTTTTCCTAAATCAAAAATGGCGGAAACTTTAAAAGAAGACTTGCTGTCAAACTTTTCAATTTCACGTTCTCGCTCCACCACCAACCGCACCGCTACCGATTGAACACGACCTGCCGATAATCCGGTACTAATTTTTTTCCAGAGAATCGGAGACAACTCAAAACCCACGAGCCTGTCAAGCAATCGTCTTGCCTGCTGTGCATTGACCAAATCAATATCTATGCTGCGTGGGTTCTTGATTGCGTTTAGGATCGCATTCTTGGTGATCTCGGTAAAAACAATTCTGCGTGTTTTCTTATCTGAAAGATCAAGCACTTCCTTCAGGTGCCAGGATATGGCCTCTCCTTCACGGTCCTCGTCACTCGCCAGATAAACCATTTCGGCATCCTCAGAGAGTTTCTTTAACTTCTTGATGATCTCCCTTTTATCGGGCGATACTTCGTAGGTCGGTTTAAAGTTATTTTCAATGTCGATGGCGTTGTTTCCTTTCGCTAAATCGCGTATGTGCCCCATGCTCGATGTCACGGTATAATCCTTTCCGAGGTAGCCTTCAATCGTCTTCGCTTTCGCGGGAGACTCAACAATTACTAGGTTTTTAGACATGTTTATTTTCCTTTCAACGGCTTCAAATATCAGTAATTTTTTAAAAACACAAACTTATCCTTCAACCTGAGCACCTATTTTGAATCTCAAACTTGCATTTTCAGAAAATGAAAAAAATGCCCGATTAACTTGATAACCACGATTTTGCGATTCAAATCTCTTTCGATTAACCCGAATAATTATCACCACAAACATTTTTTTTGCTTTATTTTGAATTTTAGTGCGATGACCCACCATCTATACATTATCAGGCATGCTCAAACACATAGTAGTCAGTACTATAACTCTGATAAAGAGCGTGAGTTAAAACCGGAAGGCATGGTTGAGGCCACGCAGCTTGGAAAGTTTCTCAAAGCCAATAATTATAATGCCGATCTAATTATTTCGAGTCATGCCGAACGCGCCAAAGCAACGGCTCAGCGGGTGGCTGCCGAAATCAATTATCCTGTTACTCAAATTCATTTTGAGGAAAAAATTTATTCAGGCGCTATGAATGATCTGCTGACATTGATTCAACAAACACCTGATTCCATACAACGCTTGCTACTCATCGGGCATTACCCCACCATTGTTGAATTGAATAACTATCTTTCCGATTCGCAGAAGATGAGTATGGAAACCTGTGAACTGACTTTGCTGAATTTTAACGCTGGCTGGTCAGAGATCTTTGAAGGATCCGGTGAACTTATCCTGAATTATCATCCCTCCTATTAATATAGTATGGATCGCTACAACGAATTAGAAAATGACTTTGACCCGAACGTACCGGGAATAAAAAACAATCTATTCGGACTTCCTTTTACAAAAGAGAGTGCGAAAGTGATTGTAGTTCCCGTGCCCTGGGAAGTAACCGTTTCGTATCGTGCTGGCGCAGCGCAGGGCCCTGAAGCTGTGCTCAATGCCTCCTCGCAAATCGACTTGTTCCATCGCGAAATCAAAGACATCTGGAAACTAGGCATCGCAATGAATCCGATACCCAGAGAATTATATGAAGAAAATAAAATACTGAGAGACTTAGCGGAAAGTCATATTCAATGCTTGGAAGACCGCACCGAAACGGAGGCCAACACGATTATCACCGATAAAATCAATGTGGCGTGCGAGAATCTCAACATCTATGTTAAGAATACCTGCTCGCGCCTGATGCGAGAAGGTAAACTAGTCGGGATCTTAGGGGGCGATCATAGCACACCTCTTGGATTTATCCGTGCACTCGCTGAAAAGTATGATCGTTTTGGAATCTTGCAGATCGATGCGCATGCCGACATGCGCAAAGCATATGAAGGTTTTCAATATTCACATGGATCGATCATGTATAATGCATTGAAACTTCCTGCGGTAGGAAAGATTGTGCAAGTGGGCATCCGTGATTTTTGTGATGAGGAAATGCAGATGATGCAGCGTGCTGGTGGAAGAGTAAAAACCTTCTTTGATACCGCTATCAAAGAAGCACACTTCCGTGGAAAAAACTGGGCCACTCAATGCGATGAAATCATCAAAGAACTTCCTGATTTAATTTACATTAGCTTCGATATAGATGGTTTGAATCCTACGCTTTGTCCACACACCGGCACGCCTGTGCCTGGCGGGTTCGAACTGGAACAAGTTACCTACCTGCTTAAACAGATGGTGAAGTCAGAAAAAAAAATCATCGGTTTTGATTTATGTGAAGTGGCACCCGGTCATGATGAATGGGATGCCAATGTAGGTGCTCGTGCCTTGTGGGAGTTATGTAACTGGATGGGCGTTTCGCATAATCTTCTTAGTACGAACTAATATTATTTCCTACTTTAGCCGCTTCACACTATTAACTAAACGCATTGATGAGTGAATTAATCAGCGCTGTCGCAACCGGAGTATGGACCCCTATTCTCTTCTTGTTAATTTTTGGAGGAGTTTTCTTTTTCATCTACGCCAGATTTATTCACTACAAACATTTTGGGCATTCCTTTGCCATCTTAAAAGGAAAGTTTCATAACCCCAACGATCCGGGGCAAATCAGTCCCTATGAAGCTTTATCAACCGCCCTTGCCTCCACCGTTGGCATGGGCAATATTGCTGGCGTTGCATTTGCCATTCATATCGGAGGACCCGGTGCCTTGTTCTGGATGTGGGTTACAGCCTTTGTAGGCATGTCTACCAACTTCTTTACCAGCACTCTTTCTGTTATGTACAGAGGCAAAGACTCAGCGGGAGAAATTCAGGGTGGCCCCATGTATGTGATTCGCGAAGCAATGGGAAAACGATGGTATCCGCTGGCAGTGTTGTTCTGTCTTTGTGCGATGATTGGTTGTCTTCCCATCTTCCAGGCCAATCAACTTACGCAGGCCATCATTGACATTGGCATTAACTCAGATGAAGTGAAAGCCATGTCGTTTCAATTTATGGGCATGGAAATCAGTACACTTAAATTTGCGATCGGTTTTATCCTCATGATTATTTCAGGCATTGTGATCATAGGAGGAATACAACGCATTGGCACATGGGCCGGAAAGATGGTTCCGCTGATGATTGTTATCTACCTCTTTTCAGTACTCGCCATTCTTATTATCCATATCGATCAGGTGCCGCATTATTTCAAAATGATTCTTACCGAGGCATTCACGGCAGAAAATTATCATGGTGAACAAGCCTTGGGTGGCATGCTGGGAGGGCTCATTGTACTGGGTGTGAGAAGAGCTTCTTTTTCAAATGAAGCGGGAATTGGTACCGCCCCTATGGCGTTGGGTGCTTCACAGAGTACAGAACCCATTCGTGAAGGACTGGTCTCTATGCTAAGTCCGGCAATCGATACACTTTTAGTATGCACTCTTACCGCGTTAGCTATTCTGGTAACGGGAGCCTGGCAAAGTTCTGACTCCAATGGGGTGACGCTAACCGCAAGTGCCTTCAATACTTCCATGCCTGGGATTGGAAAATACTTATTGCTGTTGTGTGCTTTCTTCTTTGCAATCACTTCATTGTTCTCTTACAGCTATTATGGCAGTAAGGCATTGTCTTTTCTCATCGGGGTGCCCGCCAGTAAATGGTATAATTATTTTTATCTGATCACGATTATTTTTGGAGCGGTGGTATCGATGGACCTGGTGATCAACATCATTGATGTAGCCTATGCGTTGATGGCAATACCTACCATGGTATCCGGATTTGTGCTCGCCCCTAAAGTGATGAAAGAGGCAAGGTCCTATTTCAGCAGAATGAAAGCAGAAGGAAAACTTTAGACCTGGGCTTCCTGGTTTTGGGCATTCTTGTTCTCCATCGGATAATCGAACAGTCCTTGCTCTTTGATCGCCTCCTCCACTTTCGATGGTACAAATTTCTCCCAGCCCGGTTCTCCGCTTCTGATCATTGCCAACACATTGTCGGAGATAATATGGAGGTTGCTCACATTGGCATTTTTTACATCTTCCAACTTGTTGTTATCCATCAGGTAACGGAACAAGGACTGTAATTTGTTGGGCAACTCTTTTTCGAAATCAGCGAGCTTGAATAAGTCCTGCGTACCATTGCTTCGCAAGGCCGGATAGATATAGAGTTTCACATTCGTTCCAAACAAGGAAGAGAAACTTTCCAATATCCCTCCTCTCAGATTGTCGTAGGTCTTCTCCTCAAATATTTTTTGAAGCGCATAAATACCCAATACCAATCCTATCTTCTTTCCCCTGGTGATTCGCGATAAATATTCTACCAGCCGGTAATATTCAAAATAATTGGATATCAATACCGTTTGTCCGAGGGAGCAAATGATTTCGGCCCGATGTAAAAAGTCTTTTTCATCGATCTGTCCATTCGAACTTAAATCATTCAGTGTTATCTCGGTGAGCACCACAATGCGCGAACGCTCTACATCTGGTTCCCTCTTGAAATGCCTGCGGGAAGCAAGCAGCATGTCTACATTCACGTGGGTAACTGGTCTGAAGCGCCCACGGAGCACCAATACATTTTTCTTATACAACGCTTCAGAGGGTTGCATGACGGTTCCATCCGGGCCAAACATCGCAGCTTTGGTGAGCCCATTTTTCACCAGCTTTAATGCCATCAACCGGTTATCCAGATGTTTGAAATCGGGGCCACTGAGACGGAACATATCTACTTCCATTCTCTTGGAGGTAAGTCCGTCCAGGAGGGAATTGATGATTTGGTCCGGGTCCTTCATAAACATACAACCGTAAATCATATTCACGCCCAGGATACCCAGCGACACCTGCTGTTGCAGCGGATCATTGTCGTTCATCTTCACATGGACCACACAATCATTCACGGGGCCTTCCGACACTAATTGAAATCGTAAACCAATCCAGCCATGACCATGGTTGGTGCGTTCAAAATTCAATACCTCCACGGTATCCGCGAAAGCAAAAAAGCGAGTTTCTTTACTTCGATGTGGCAATCGTTCTGGCAACAATGTGTATTCGTGATCCAGCATCTGAATGAGGCGGTCTTCACACACATATCGCTCGCACACTCCATAAATGGCATCACTGAATTTCATGTCATAGGCTGACATGGTTTTGGCAATAGTGCCGGAAGCTCCCCCCACTTTGAAAAAATTGGCGGCTACCTCCTGCCCGGCACCAATCTCGGCAAATGAGCCATAGATGGCTCTGCTCAGATTGATTCTCAGTGCTTTCTCCTGGGTAGTCAGCTTCTTAATTTCTTCCATGGTGAAGTATAGAGAACAATGGGTTAATGAAGGTGTGAATTTCTCTTATTTTTTCGAGCTAATTGATTGTTTTGATCTGAAAAGTTTGAAGTTTACACAATCACCTCTTAAAAACGCATTTTTGATTATTTTAGTTTAAGGTCTATTTTGCACGCTTCAATTTATACAACATGTCAAACAGAGGTAATTTTTCAGGTCGAATAGGTTTCATATTAGCTGCTGCAGGTTCGGCTGTTGGACTGGGTAATATATGGCGTTTTCCTTACCTGGCTGGATCCAACGGAGGGGCTATCTTCCTGCTGGTTTACCTGGCATGTATTCTCTTGTTATGTTACCCGGTTATGGTTGGTGAAATTGCGATTGGTCGATCTGCCAATAGTGATGCGTATGGTTCATATAACAAGTTAGGTGGACGCAAATGGGGATATCTTGGACTGTTTGGAATCATGGCAGGTCTCTTCATCCTCTCTTTTTATAATGTCGTTGCCGGATGGGCTTTCGGATATTTCCTTCATATATCGTTTGGTGACTTACTTAATCACCAGGACTTTGGTGGCTTTTTCGGAAGCTATGTGAATGATATTCTGGATGTGAGTTCACTGGCTGGTTTATCCAATTCCAATTTTATTTTTTCATTAGTGTTTATGGCCCTTACGGCAATCATTGTTTCTCAAGGGATTCAAAAGGGTATTGAGGCTGCTAATAAAATCATGATGCCTTCATTATATATCATTTTGATTGGTATTATCATTTACTCGCTTACGCTGCCCAATGCGATGAGCGGAGTTAAATTTTATCTCATTCCGGATTTTAATGAGTTAAAGATAAAGACGTTAGTCGATGGATTGAAGCAAGCTTTCTTTTCGCTTTCACTCGGTATGGGGGCATTGATTACCTATGGTTCGTACCTGAGCAAAAAAGAGAATATAACTTCTTCCGCAGTAGTTATTTCTGCCGCGGATACCTCGGTGGCCTTCTTTGCAGGCTTGATGGTATTTCCTTTAGTGCATTTCCTTGCCTTCAAATTAAATATTGATCCTAAGGAAATTGGAACTTCGGGCCCACCCCTGATTTTTGTTGTGTTGCCTCAGATCTTTTCTGAAATGGGTCCTGTCTTAGGTCGCCTCATCGGAGGATTGTTTTTCCTGTTGGTTTGTTTTGCCGCTCTTACTTCTACGATCTCGCTGCTTGAAGTCCCCGTTGCTTATTTGGTGGACCAGAAAAAACTAAAGAGAAAGAATGTAGTGTGGTTCTTAGCGCTCCTGATTTTTGTTCTTGGATTACCCAGCATGGTGAGCCAGGGAATGATGCCCGCCTTCAATAAACTCACCTTTTATCGTGGTCAGGATTTCTTAACCTTTATTTCCGACATGAGTGACATCTGTCTCACCGTGGGAGGTTGCCTCATGTGCATATTCATCTCACGTAAGTGGGGCATTGGCAATATGGATGCTGAGTTAGCCCAAGGCAACGAGGATTATATGAAGTCAAGAACGCGTAGTTTTCTGCACCTTTCCATACGATTTGTTGCTCCGATACTGCTTGGAGTTCTTTCAATTTTAATTATCGTGGAGAAGTTTTTCGGAATCGATAACCTGATTTAATCCACCCAATCCGCTACGAATAAGTTTGTATCGCGTGTGCCGTTATTATTCCGGTTACTTGAGAAGATAATCTTCTTTCCGTCCGGAGAGAACATGGGGAAAGAATCAAACACGCCATCATAAGAAATCTGCTCCAGACCGGTTCCGTCTTCGTTGATCATATAGAGGTTGAACTGGAAGCCACGGGTACTTTTATGATTGGAGCTGAAGATGATCTTCTTTCCGGCAGGATGATAGAAAGGTGCCCAGTTAGCCTTACCTAAACGCGTGACCTGCTTCATATCCGATCCATCAACATTGCAGGTAAAAATTTCCATATCCGTTGGCGCTACTAATCCTTTCTTTAAATAATCGAGGTATTCCTTCTTTGCTTCCTCCGTTTTAGGTCTTGATGCGCGGAAAACTAACTTCATGCCATCCGGAGAAAAGAAGGCCCCGCCATCATATCCTACCTCGTTGGTAATCTGTTTAACATTTTTTCCATTGATATCCATACTGTATAAATCCAGATCACCATTTCGGGTGGAGGTAAAGACGATCTTATCTCCTTTTGGTGATACGGTAGCCTCTGCATCATAACCCGGTGCCCTGGTCAATTGCTTTTTGATTTTACCTTTCAGATCAGCCACAAAAATATCATAGGTATCATATATCGGCCAAAGATATTTGCCACCCGGAGCGCGGCCCGGATCCACCGGACACTCCGTGCCGCCTAAATGGGTCGATCCATAAAGAATGGTTTTATTACCAGGCATAAAGAATGAACAGGTAGTGCGACCTAGCCCCGTTGAAATAAGTGGAGGTTTGGTTCCCGCCACACTCAAATCCATTCCTTCCACGGGCATATAAAAGATCTGATCGCAATTGAGACCCCATTGCTTATTGTTGGATTGAAAACTCACCATCTTACTATCAAAACTCCAGTATGCCTCTGCATTGTCGGCACCAAAGGTGAGCTGACGAACATTCTTAAAATGCGCCTCTTGAGGATAGTTAACAACATTAATAGCGTTGGCAGGTTGTTGTGCTTTAGAAGTAACGGTGGTTGCCAGCATGAAAAAGAAAAGCAGGCCAGTAAGATTACGGTTAGTCATGAATATTAATTTTGCGCGAAGATAACAGTCTCGTGTAAAATTCTTCATATGTCTTAATGGTTCGATCGATAGAAAAAGTGTCGGTAGCAGTAGTAATTCCACCCGACACGAGGTTTTTGTACAGATGTGGATTGCTGTGAATCGTTTTAATGCAATTAGCCAATGCCTCAATATTTTCATCAGGGAACAAAAGTCCATTGTATTCATGCCTTATCAAATCAATGTTGCCTGCCGCAGCAGTAGCGATAACCGGTACACCTAAGTACATCGACTCAAGCAAGCCTTGCGATAACCCTTCCGACACAGAGCAAAGGACCGTGCAGGTGAAAACCCTATAATAATTGAGGGCCGTTTTTGAATCTACTTCGCCTTCATAATAGACCCAATGCGGCAACTTGAATTCACTTCTGATCTTACGCAACTCATCATCTTCCTGAATTCCTACGAAAACAACTTTCACAGGCCTGCCAAGTAAATCAAGAGAACGTAGCAATTGATCCTGCTTCTTTCTTCTGGCGATACTACCTATTACGATATCATCCGGAGAAATAGAAAACTTTTCCTTCAAACGTTGGGTAATCGTTGGATCAATTTGCTGATACTTTTCCTTTGGGGTGCCATTGTAAATAACCTGAATATGACTTTCTGGTATTTTCTTGCTCGCTAATGACTGTTTAACCCCTTCGCTTACAACAACAATTTTATCCGTACCCTTCACGTAAATAATATTCTGTATGAATCCTCCTACGCTCATGGCCACCTGCCTGCGGGTATGAATTAACACTACGGGAAGCCGGTAAAAGAATTTTGCAAAGACAGTGATGTACCGATCTTTACTTGATTGGGCATTGATTATCTGAATCTGATATTCTTTAACGAGATCGACCAGTTGCCTGATGGCATTCCGGTCAAACCTAGACCGGATGGTCATTGCCTTAAATATGATATCGGAATCTTTCAGTAACTCATTCAGAAAGGAACCACCGCGGGCGACAACAACCACGGTATGTCCGCGCTGCTTCAATCCCTTGGCCAGATAAGATACTGACAAAGTTGAGCCTGCTATTATGTCTTCCTGAGTTATTAAGAGTATGTTCAAAGCCTGGTTATTTTCTTCAGATCAGTTCTTATTGGAAATCTGATGAAGCATGCAAAACTGTGAATAATTTAGATAATCACATGAGCATTTTCTTCTTCTTTCAACGCTCTTCGTAGGATCTTTCCCACATTGGTTTTGGGCAGCTCTTTACGGAAAATAAAATACCGTGGCACTTTATAATTCGTCATGTTTTCGAGGCAATAATGTTTTAGTTCTTCCAGTGTCAAAGAGTTGTCGCGCTTCACAATGAATGCCTTAATCACTTCACCTGATTTCGCATCCGGTATACCGATGCAAGCTACTTCCAGCACCTTAGGGTGATCTGCAATCACATTCTCAATTTCGCTGGGATACACGTTGAATCCGGATACTTTGATCATATCTTTTTTGCGGTCCACAATTTTGAAGTAGCCATCTTCATTCATGAATCCGATGTCGCCTGTACGGAACCATTCGTTCGGAAAGAAAACACCCGTGTTGTCTTTCTGCCAATAGCCGCGCATCACCTGCGGACCCCGGGCACATATTTCACCATTTTCACCGGTAGGTATTTGATTTCCATCGTCATCAAAAATAGCTACCTCCGTGCTGGGCATCGGAACACCAATGGTACCACTTCGATGATTGCCATCAAGCGGGTTGCAGCAAAGAACCGGTGAAGTCTCGCTGAGACCATACCCTTCTACCAATGGCTTGCCGGTTACTTCATTCCATTTTTTTGCTACCGCATCTTGCACAGCCATGCCACCACCCACAGCGCCCTTCAGGTGTGAGAAGTCAAGATTCTTAAATTTTTCATTATTCAATAAACCATTGAAGAGCGTATTCACCCCGGTGATTATGGTGAACTTATGCTTCCCTAACTCCTTAACAAAACCAGGAATATCACGTGGATTTGTGATTAATACATTTTTGACACCGGATGAATACATCAGCACCCCATTCACCGTCAAGGCAAAGATGTGATACATGGGTATTGCGGTAATGATTAACTCATGGTGATCCTCTGCCATATAAGGCTTGAACCACTGCGTGATCATCATGTTGTGCGCAATGATGTTGCGATGTGATAGTTGTGCACCCTTTGATATACCGGTTGTTCCACCGGTATATTGAAGCACCGCCACATCTTCCACATCCACTTGCGGACGAGTCCACGTAAGTTGCGCCCCCTTTTTTAATACTGACTTAAAACTGATTGCGTTGGGCAGCGAGTAATCAGGAATCATTTTCTTCACATGCTTCACAACGAAGTCTACAATGGCACCTTTTACCGTTCCCAACAAATCCCCCATATTGGTAACGATAATATGCCTGGCGGGAATCTTATTGAGTATAGTCTGAAGGTTATGAGCAAAGTTGGCAACAATTACGATGGCTGATACTTCAGCATCTTTAAATTGATGCTCCATCTCTCTGGGTGTATAAAGTGGATTCGTGTTAACCACAATCAATCCCGCCTTGAGCGAGCCAATAAAAGCGATGGGGAACTGGAGCAAATTGGGCATCTGAATGGCGATGCGTTCTCCTTTTTTTAATCCCAGCTCATTCTGAAGATAGGCCGCAAAATGTGTGGACAATTGATCTACTTCCTTAAAAGTGAGAGAGATCCCCATGTTCTCGAATGCGATGTGATCTGCATACTTCTTTCCGGCAGTTTCGAATAACTCAATGAGGCTGGAATATTCAAGTGGACCAATCGTTTTTGGTGTTCCGGCAGGGTAATGTTTGAACCAGGGAAAATCTTGCATATCAGAATCAGTTTAAAACTCTAATGTAGGGTAAAATTGATTCGATTAGCAATCGTTTGCTTTTCTAATTCCTGCGATTTTGATAAGAATTTAGCATAAAAAAAGCCCCATCTGGTTTTATCCAAATGAGGCTTTAGCTGTAGAGGAAGGGCTCGAACCTTCACGGGGAAGTTAGCCACAGGACATAAGAAAACTCCCGATTGTTATCGGGATTAGTGGTCAACCCATTACCCTGTGTTTATCCTTTTCTCCCCACCCCCGAGACAGGAGGGCTTGTCTGCCAATTTCAACACCCTACATTATTAAAGAACGCTTTTACTATCGCTGTAGAGGAAGGTCTCGAACCTCCACGGAGCAGTTAGTTGCGGTGTTGCCCGAAATTTGTCCTGTTGTCTCCACCTCCGAGATCGGAGGGCTTGTCTGCCTATTTCAACACCCTACATTATAAATTCTTCAGCAAATAAACCATTGGTATGATTATATACCAACAAATGATTAAAATAATTATGTAATATTTAATGAAACTTACATTTAATTGATAATTTTGAAAAAACGATTACACAAAATGAGTCGAAATTTCGAAATTGACAATACGGATCTAAAAATCCTTGAAATACTGATGCAGGATGCCAAAAGACCCTATACTGAGGTGGCCAGAAAGGTGAATGTTTCACAGGGTACGGTACATGTCAGAATGAATAAAATGGAGGAAGCAGGCATCCTGGAAAAGACAACCCTGCGGATCAACTATGCCAAGCTGGGTTACGATATCACTGCCTTTATCGGTATCTACCTGGAAAAGAGTGCTTTGTATGATATGGTGTTGGCGAAGCTTAAAAACATTCCTGAGATTACCAGCATCCACTACACTACGGGCAATTATTCCATGTTTGTGAAAATCCACTGTCGCGATACCAATCATTTGAAAGAAGTGCTTCACGACAAGATGCAACAGGTTGAGGGGATTGAACGGACCGAAACCATGATCTCGCTGGAAGTGAGCCTTGACCGAAACCTTAAACTGTCCGAATAAAGAAAATTCAAGGTCTTCAGAACCTTAAACACTTACTTTTGTTGTACTTTTAAACATTATTTAAAATTAGTCTAAATAGACCGCAATGAGCAAAGGCAATCAGGTTCTTGAAGAAATCACCTCAAAAGAATATGAGCACGGGTGGACAGTGAATCTGGAAGTTGACGAAGCTCCTAAAGGTCTTGATGAAAACACCGTTCGTTTTATCTCTGCCAAGAAAGGTGAACCAGAATGGTTATTAGAATGGCGCCTGAAAGCGTTCCGCCAATGGCAAAAGATGGTAGAGCCTACATGGGCCAATGTCCACCACCCTGCCATTAACTACCAGGATATCATATATTACTCCGCACCCAAGAAAAAATCAACCATCAACAGCCTGGATGAAGTAGATCCTGAATTGGTGAAGACCTTTGAGAAGTTGGGCATATCCATTACCGAACAAAAGAGACTAACAGGAATTGCAGTAGATGCAGTAATTGACAGCGTTTCCGTTGCAACCACTTTCAAAGAGAAACTTGGCGAACTGGGCATCATCTTCTGTTCTTTCAGTGATGCGGTAAAAGAACATCCCGAATTGATCAAGAAATATCTTGGCTCGGTTGTTCCAATGAATGACAATTATTTTGCCGCTCTCAACTCGGCAGTCTTTTCTGATGGTTCATTCTGTTACATTCCAAAAGGCGTAAGATGCCCTATGGAATTATCTACCTACTTCCGTATCAACGCAGCCAATACCGGTCAGTTTGAAAGAACATTGATTGTGGCCGATGAAGGTTCGTACGTCAGTTATCTCGAAGGTTGCACCGCTCCCATGCGTGATGAAAATCAATTGCATGCCGCTGTTGTGGAACTTTATACCATGAAGGATGCGGAAATAAAATATTCTACTGTTCAAAACTGGTATCCGGGGGATAAAAACGGTAAGGGTGGAATCTATAATTTCGTTACCAAACGTGGATTGTGCTTTGGAGATCGCTCCAAAATTTCATGGACACAAGTAGAAACAGGATCTGCTATCACCTGGAAGTATCCTTCTTGCATATTGAAAGGTGATTATTCTGTTGGTGAATTTTATTCTGTTGCTATAACGAATAATTACCAGCAGGCCGACACCGGAACCAAGATGGTTCACATTGGTAAGAATACACGCTCACGTATTGTAAGTAAAGGTATATCCGCAGGTAAATCGCAAAATAGCTACCGCGGACAAGTGCTTGTGATGAAGCGCGCTTCGAATGCAAGAAACCATTCTCAGTGCGATTCATTATTGATGGGCGATCAGTGTGGTGCGCATACGTTTCCATATATCGATGTTGAAAACAATTCAGCACGCATCGAGCACGAAGCAACCACTTCAAAGATTGGTGAAGACCAGATTTTCTATTGTTTGCAGCGCGGTATTGATGAAGAAGCAGCCGTGGCATTGATTGTGAATGGTTATGCTAAAGAAGTATTGAATCAACTTCCGATGGAGTTTGCCGTGGAAGCACAGAAACTTTTAGCCCTCACATTGGAAGGAAGTGTCGGATAATAGAATTGAATTCAACGCCACAAAGTAACTAAGAGGCTTAGCAACTTTGAGTGAAATAATAAATTTAGAATTATATAGAAATGTTAACGATAAAGAATTTACAGGCCAAAGTAGCTGATAAACAAATACTGAACGGAATAGATCTGAAAGTAAATGCCGGTGAAGTACACGCCATCATGGGACCAAACGGTTCTGGAAAGAGTACGCTTGCATCCGTGTTGGCTGGAAGAGAAGATTACGAAGTAACACATGGAGAAGTTGATTTTCAGGGAAAGAATCTGTTGGAACTTGAACCAGAAGATCGCGCCCGTGAAGGCATCTTCATGGCCTTTCAATATCCGGTAGAGATTCCCGGTGTAAGCACCATCAATTTCATGAAGACTGCTCTTAATCAAATTCGCGAATATCGGGGACTGCAGGCATTGGATGCTGTTTCATTTCTGCAACTCATGAAGGAGAAAATGAAGCTGGTTGAAATTGATCAATCATTACTTAGCCGTTCCCTCAATGAGGGCTTCTCGGGTGGTGAAAAGAAACGCAATGAGATTTTTCAAATGGCGATGCTGGAACCCAAACTTGCAATCCTGGATGAAACTGATTCAGGATTAGATATTGATGCACTTCGCATCGTTGCCAATGGCGTTAATACACTTCGTAATAAGAATAATGCTACCATTGTGGTAACACACTATCAACGCTTGTTGGAATATATCGTTCCTGATTATGTTCACGTACTCTATAAAGGAAAAATTGTAAAATCAGGTGGCAAAGAACTGGCTCTTGAACTCGAAGCCAAAGGTTACGACTGGATTAAAAACGAAGTAGCTATTGCCTGATATGAGTACGACCGTTACCCGAGATATCAAAAACGAAATCGCTGTAGCTTTTCATCAAAGTAAATTTGATGTTGCCAATGACTATCGTAAAAGTGCTTTTGCTTTCTTCGAGAAAACTGGATTACCCGGTGCAAAACAAGAGGAATATCGCTTCACTCCTCTCACAAAAAACTTGGAGAAAAATTTCGATTGGAATACCAACGTATCAACTTCATCTACCAACTCCATCGATGAATTTCTGATTCCGGATCTGGATGCCAATATTCTGGTATTTGTAAATGGAATTTATTCAACATCAAATTCCAAAATCATCAGCCCTGAAAGTGAAGTAAAATTCAAAACACTGAGCGATGCATTCAAATCGGATAGTGCAACAATTGCGTCTTACTTAGATAAAGTTCTGACTCCTGAAAGTGATCCTTTTGCTGCCATGAACTCTGCTTTCTGGCAAGAAGGATTATTTATTCATGTTCCTGAAAATACCAACGTAGCTAAACCTGTTTTCATTTTGCATCTCAATGATGCCACAGAAGGTCAGGTCATTAGCCAGACTAAGATATTAGGCATCGTTGAAAAAGGCAGTCAGCTCAGTGTGGTTGAAAAATTTGATTCCATGGGTTCCCATCCAGTGTTTCACAATTTCTCGGAAGAGTGGATCGTGAAAGAGAAATCACATCTCGAATACTGCAAGATTCAGAACGATGCGGGAAAAAGTTATCAGGTAGCGAATACAGTTATTCATCAATCGGATAAGAGCTTGTTGAATACGTTTACACTTACACTCAACGGACAGTTGGTTCGGAATAACCTGAGCATCATCATCGCTGGCGATAACTGTGAATCACATTTCTACGGGTTGTATCTGTTGAGTGGTGATACGTTGGCAGATAATCACACCGTAGTCGATCATAAGAAACCAAATTCTTTCAGTAATGAAATGTATAAGGGAATTATGGATGGCAACTCGAAAGGTGTATTCAATGGCAAAATATTCGTGCGTCCACACGCTCAAAAAACAAATGCTTTTCAATCGAATAGGAATATTCTCGTTTCTGATTCAGCAACCGTAAATACCAAACCACAATTAGAGATTTGGGCGGATGATGTAAAATGCTCACACGGCTGCACTTCCGGACAGTTGGATGAGGAAGCATTGTTCTATTTACGCTCACGCGGAATTTCAGCTACCATTGCGAAAGCGATGCTGCTCTATGCATTCGCAAGTGAAGTCCTTGCTCCCATTCAAAACGAAACATTGAAGTCCTATCTCGATAATTTGATTGCTGAACGACTTCACAAGAATTTTTAACCATGAACGCTGTAGCCACCAACCGATTGGACATAGAAAAGATCAGAACACAGTTCCCGGTCTTGAATCAACAGGTGAATGGAAAACCATTAGTGTATCTCGACAACGCAGCAACGAATCAAAAACCAAAAAGAGTTATTGACGCATTGACGAAGTATTACGAGAGAGATAATGCCAATATCCATCGCGGCATTCATACACTGGCCGAAAGAGCTACCAAGGCCTACGAACAAACTCGTCATGCAATGCAGCAGTTTATCCGCGCAAAGCATGTAGAAGAAATCATCTTTACGCGAGGGGTTACAGAAAGCATCAATTTAGTTGCTTCCTCCTACGGAAGAGCGTTTCTCAAAGAAGGCGATGAAGTGATCATCTCTGGTCTCGAGCACCACTCCAACATTGTGCCTTGGCAAATGATTTGCGAGGAAAAAAGAGCTATTCTTAAAATCATTCCGGTTACAGATATTGGTGAGATTGATTTAGGTGCTTATCATCAACTCCTATCAGAAAAGACTAAAATTGTAGCTGTCAATCACGCTTCAAATAGTCTCGGCACGATCAATCCTATAAAAGAAATTATTGAGGCCGCCCACAAACAAGGAGGTGTTGTTTTGATTGATGGTGCTCAGGCTTCCGCCCATCTGGAAATCGATGTTCAGGATCTGGATTGCGATTTCTATTGCATAAGCTCGCACAAAATGTACGGCCCTACCGGAACCGGTATTCTGTATGGAAAGAAAGAGCTGCTCGAAAAGATGCCTCCTTATATGGGTGGCGGAGAGATGATCAAAGAGGTGACTTTTACTAAAACCACCTACAACGATCTTCCTTATAAATTTGAAGCCGGCACGCCCAACATTGCTGATGTAATCGCTCTGCATGAAGCCATCCATTTCATTAATGAACTGGGTAAAGAGAATATTGCGGCACACGAAACTGAGCTGTTAAATTATACGGTTAAAAAGTTATCGGCTATCCCATCCTTAAAACTTGTGGGTACCGCTAAAGAAAAAGTAAGTGTCCAGTCGTTTGTCATTGAAGGTATTCATCACTTCGATATTGGTCAGATGCTGGATACTCGTGGCATTGCCGTACGCACAGGACATCATTGCACACAACCCTTGATGGAGCATTTTGGCATTGAAGGAACGGTGCGCGCTTCGTTTTCTATTTATAACACGAAAGATGAAGTGGATCAATTGGCGGAAGGACTTGAACGAATTATTAATTTTCTGAAGTGATGACAATCAATCAGGTTCAGGATGAAATTATCAGTGAATTTTCCTTATTAGATGGAGATATGGAGATGACTGTATTCTACATCATGGAGTTGGGTCAGAAACTTCCTGTAATGAAAGAAGAGCTAAAGAAAGAAGATAACATTGTGAAGGGGTGTCAATCAAAAGTGTGGATGACCGCCAGAATAGAAAATGATAAAATCCTTTTCGATGCTGACAGCAACACCGCCATTACAAAAGGATTGGTTAGTTTATTGGTAAGGATTTTTAATGGACAAAGTCCGGAAGATATTTTACAACCGGATCTTTACTTCATGCGTAAAATCGGCATGGATCGATTCATTGGCACGCAGCGTTCCAATGGTTTTGCCTCTATGATCAAACAGATGAAGCTATATGCGCTGGCATTTAAAACACAAAAAGAAATAACATCGTGAACGATACCTCTCAAAATATGGAATCCAATACAGCGGAGATGCCACAAGGCGAACTTCGGGACAAGGTGATTGCCGCACTGAAAACTGTTTACGATCCGGAAATTCCAGTGGATGTATATGAGTTAGGCCTGATTTACGAGATCAGCGTTTTTCCAGTAAATAATGTTTTCATTTTGATGACACTCACCTCTCCCTCTTGTCCATCAGCAGAAGTGATACCTGTGGAAGTAGAGCAAAAAGTAAAAGAAATAGAAGGAGTGAGTAGTGTTGAAGTAGAGTTGACATTTGATCCACCTTACACTCAGGATATGATGAGCGAAGTGGCGAAATTGGAACTTGGATTTATGTAAATGAACTCTGCTAGTGGCAGAGATGTTTTAATAATAATAGAATCTTAAACTTGAATAAATATGTATCCAGAACCGTTAGTAGCCCCTATGCGCCAGGACCTGACTGTAGCCGGCTTTAAAGAATTAAAAACTTCCGAAGAAGTAGATAAGGAATTGAAAGACCACAAAGGCACCACCTTGCTGGTGATCAATTCTGTTTGTGGTTGTGCTGCCGGTGCGGCTCGTCCGGGTATTAAGTGGGCACTTCAGCATAGCACTAAGAAGCCGGATCATCTTACCACAGTATTTGCCGGTGTCGATAAAGAGGCGGTTGCCAAAGCACGTGAGTATACGCTGCCTTATCCTCCATCCTCTCCTGCCATAGCACTTTTTAAAGATGGTGAATTAGTTCACTTCGTAGAACGTCATCACATCGAAGGGCGCAATGCTCAAATGATTGGGGAGCACCTGGCGGAAGTGTTTGATGAGTTTTGTTAATGGACTATAATGTCATGTAGATTATGAAAGGCCTTCGGGCCTTTTATTTTTGCCTCAAGCTATAAGAAGAGAGACCAGATGGTCCATACCTCTTGCAATATCTGTTATAATGGCCGTTTTGTCGTGCTATCTTAATCGTCTTCGTTTTTTAAATTTAATCCCAATATTCAATTTCTGAATACGTTAGATCGGAAAGTTTATGACAACGATAACTAAAAACCAGTTTTAAAATTGTCATTTAATTGATCAAAAAGTACATGCAATTTTAATATTAAGATGTCTGAATTGACAACCCACCACATCAAAAATAAAATGTATTAACCATAAAAATGTCGCTCAGAAGATTCGTGGTCGAAAAAGTAGATTTTATATTATTTCTCTGAAGATCAAAAATGACATAAGTTAACTTAAGTAAATACACTCATCGATCCTGATGGTTAATTCAACCATTCATTTGGCTTCTTGCGACCCATTAACCACTAACTAAAGATATTTAATGATGGAGAGAGAGATTGAAAAGCCAATTATCAACATTCTAGGATATGTTAAGTGGAAAAGTCTTTTTAAAGTTATTGGTCTTACTGCCCTCCTTTTTCTTATTGGAATTTCAACCAGCTGGGCACAGTGCAATTGTAATTTTACTATACCAGCTGGTTCCGGCTACGTCACTTTTGATGGTCCTACCAAAGGTGTTAAAGCCGGTGACGTAATCTGTATTAACGCTGGAACTGTTAAGAACATTCTGTTTACCAATATCAGGGGAGCAGCCGGAAATCCCGTTATTATCAAAAACTGTGGTGGGCAAGTATCACTTGGAGGTGCTACTGCCAATAATGGAATGTTGTTTGTGTCATCAAAATATGTTCATATTACCGGAACGGGTGATTCACGGTATCCCTATGGAATTAAGATTGTGCAAACTGCTCCTGGCTCGCAAGGAGTGGCATATACAGGACTAAGTAGTGACATTGAAATCGACCATATGGAAATTGCCAATGCCGGCTTCGCAGGGATATTGGTGAAAACAGATCCTTCACGCAATTGTGGTGACAAGTCTGCAGATCGTCCAAATTTTACGCTTTACAATGTCAACATCCACGACAACTATATTCATCATTCTAGTGGTGAAGGTATTTATGTAGGCAACAGTTATTACATGGGTACAACGATTTACTGTGGAAGCATGCAGTATCCTCATGAGGTGCGAGGAGTTAAAATACATCACAATAAATTTGACAACAACGGATGGGAAACTATTCAGGTCGGTGCCAGTGTAAGCGGTGTAGAGATTTACAATAACTCTATTTACAACTACGGCACAAAGAACTTGTCCGGACAAAATGGTGGCGTTCAGTTGGGTATTGGAACAAGCGCCAGATTCTATAATAACTTTATCAAAAGTGGAACAGGCCCCGCACTCGCCATACAGGGAATCGGTAATGAATATATTTATAATAATGTATTCGTAAGCCCGGGAGTGGGAGGAGCCATTACCATGAATACCCGCCCAACTCCACTCACAACAGATATTGTCAGTAAAGGCTACCTGGGTGGCACTTACATTATCAACAATACATTTGTCAACGCCACCAACGGAGTAACTATTGATTACATCAATGAGGCACCTCGAAATGTGATGTATAATAATCTGGTCGTTTCCTCAGCATCAACATGGGATAAAACCAAGAGCTATTACGATTGGAAAAAGGGAAATAATATTGTGGTTCCTGTTTTGGCAAATGCAAAATTCGCAAATGCAGCCGCAGATGATTATCGTCTGCTATCCGGATCTCCTGCGATTAATGCAGGAATCGATGTTAGTGCATGGGGTGTAACCACGGATGCGTCAGGCATAGGCAGGCTATCCGGTGCAACAATAGATGCGGGAGCCTACGAATTCACAGGTTCAACACCAACTCCCCCTGTAGCTAATGCCGGAGCAGACAAAACGATCACGCTACCAACAAATACGTTAAGCCTCACGGGGACTGCCTCTGATCCTGATGGAACTATAAAATCCTATGGCTGGACTAAGCAAAGTGGACCTGCCGCCATTTTATCAGGAACTGCAACGAGTAACCTTAGCGCCTCTGGCCTTACTTCTGGTACTTACGTTTTTCGTCTTACTGCAACTGATAACAGTGCCTTAACTGCTTCTGATGACGTGGCCGTTACTGTCAACGCCACTGGTACCACCACTAGCTCATCGGTTGTTTACCGAATTAATGCCGGCAGCCCCAATACTATTATAGCTTCACCTAAGAATTGGATTGCTGACTCACAAAGCGCAAAGAGTATCTATCTGGATGCTGGTAGCTTAAACTATACGGGTGGTTCTACAAGTTGGAGCGGCACTAATACAACCGGTGCGCCAAACGCAATCTTTGGCCCATTTCGACACAGTCCAAATTACACCAGCGCAACTCCCATGCAATGGAATTTTCCAGCGGCAAGTGGTACCTACGAGGTGAGTTTATTCTTTGCCGAAACCCCACACACAGGAGGAGTGAAAACTGTGGGTGCACGTGTGTTCAGTGTCAAGATGGAAGGCGTAACCGTTCTTTCAAATTTTGACATCTATGCAACTGCTGGAATGAACGCAGTCAAAAAAGTATTTCAGGTAACCGTATCAGATGGAACACTCGATATGGATTTTATACGCGTAACCGGTAATCCACAGGTAAATGGTATTGAAGTGGTTCTCAAGTCAACAGGTACAACAGCAAGCAGAATGGCTGACACAACTGAAACTCCCCTTGAAGCTACCGCGCAGGAAAAGCTTCTTGAATCTTCTCTGGATGTTTATCCTAATCCTTTTCAAGATCAAATCAATATTACTTTCGGGTCAGAACAAAAAGAAGTTCATGTAACATTGGTGAACATGGCCGGCCAGTTGGTCTTCAAGCAAGTATTTGCAGATCTTTCACTTTTCACTTTAGACATGTCACAAAATAATTTGGCTCCAGGTCCTTACATTCTTTCTCTCACTACGGAACGTGGCAAAATTTACCGCAAAGTGTTAAAGCAATAGCATTGCACAACGGTTTCGCGGGTCTCATAATTCACCCGCGAATACCTTCTAAAATTCCTACGTTTAACAAACCCACCTCTGGCTTTTTTCTCTTTGCTATTTTGCTGTAATATTACTGCATGGCAAGATTTTTTATCGTTTTATTCTTTGCTGCAGAATGCATCAATCTCTCTGCCCAGCAAAAGAATTTACCCGCTTGGGGTGATCAACTGGATGTATACACCTATAAAGATTGGCTCGTAAAACCCGTCATTAACCGGGCGGAAGTGTATCTGTCGTAAGACAAAAAGAACCTGGTACTTTTCAATGGCCTGGTGAAACGCGTTTTTAGAATCACCCCCAATGCAGCCTGCATCGATTATACTAACATGACCAACGGACAGCAACTGTTGCGTGCCATTAAACCAGAGGCGCAAATAATCCTTGACGGAAAAAACTATGATATTGGAGGACTGAAAGGTCAACAAGAAAAAGCATACCTCCTTCCCCAATGAGTGGATGGTTTCGAAGTAGGGGAAAATGATTTTCAGTTTGTTGACTATAAAGTAACTGAGTTTATCCCTTTTGTGAACTGGAAGCCTAACACATGGCACCCTAAAAGTCGCAATGCTTTGGGCAAATTACTCACTTTAACATTCTCCTCTCCCCTTCCGGATTTCCTGGGATTGGAAGTGAATGTACATTACGAATTGTATGATGGTATTCCTTTGATGGTGAAGTGGGTCTCACTGGAAAACAAATCAAAGACCACGCATAAAATAGATCGGGTTGTAAATGAAATTCTTGGTCTTGTAGAAGAAGAGAGTGCCGTGGTTGGATCGCCTGAGCAAATGAAAAAGCAACATGGTATTTACGTGGAAACCAATTACGCCTTCAATAACGCCATGCGTTATGCTATCAGTGATCAGACCACTCATTGGAAAATTGATTCGCTCTACACCTCACAAGTAAATTACAATTATCAGACTCCTTGAGTACTTGAGGTCTATCCCGAAAAGGCAATAGGAACACTAATGAATGCGAACAAACAGCATACTGCCTTATCAAAGTGTAATCAATTGGTCCGATAATCTTGTCCTCCATATACTTATTTAGTAGAGTAGACCGACATAAAAGCCTTACTTCAGACTTTGTGTTAAACTTGTGTCAAACCTTATAATTTAAAAAGGCAGTTACTTGATGTAACTGCCTGATTATCTGAGTGGGCCCAGCTGGGCACGATCCAGCGACCCCTTGATTATGAGTCAAGTGCTCTAACCAGCTGAGCTATGGGCCCTCTTTGGGGATGCAATTTTAGTGATTCATCCTATAATAACCAAGGATTTGCTCCTGCCTCAGGATGGCAGCCTGATCGTTAGTTAGAAAAGCTTTGTTTGGGTAATTTCTTTTGGATGGAAAGTACCGATGATTACAAAAGGGTTCGGTGCTCAAGAAGGTTAACTTGTCTAAGATGACTATTTCATAGGAAAATATTTGCGACAGTCAACTTTGAAAAAGTCGGCAACTGGTCACCTACCTTCGTTATCACTGCGGTAAGCAAGCCGGCACGTGCTTCAACCGGATATCACTGTGTTAGTTTAACGTTCAAAGTTCATTGTTCTTGAACTTTAAACCTTGAATCAGAAATTTACTTTCAACCACTACTTATCCTACCGGCAACCAAGCTACTTCTCCAACTGCACCTTAATCTCCGATCTCCGGTTGACCGAGTGGTCAGGTTCTTCACACACGACACCATCGCTGCATCGGTTCAAGAGCAACAACTCACCAAAGCCTTTGGGTTCAATGCGTTTGACAGAAATGCCTTGTGAAATAAAATACTGGGCGGTTTTCCGGGCACGGTCATCAGAGAGGCGTTGGTTATATTCTATGGATCCGCGCGCATCATCGTGCCCGCTGATATTGAGGATGGCGGCAGGATACTTCTTCAACAACTTTACGAGGGGTTTCATCAACTGGATAGACGCATCCGTTATTGTACTCTTATCAAACTCAAAATAAATAACCACCTTATCAATCGATTCTTCTTCCATCACAATGTCGTTGAGCAGATCACCGCGCAACATTCCATCGGTGTTGATATTCAATTCTGCTGTTATATAGGCCGGTTTGCTGAATTCGAGTTTGTACTTTTTATTGGGTCGCAAAGGCACGCTGTAGTCACTTCGGTCCTGGAGTTTGAATGTCTCCTGTGTGTTGTCAGTAAGATCAAATGCGGTGACGGTCACACCTGCCAGCGGGTGTTGTGTTTCATTGCTGTAGATGCGGCCTTTGGCATTCAGGTCACGCTTCCATAGGGCTACATTCAGCGTGTCGATACCCATCGGTCGACCATGTGTAGCAAACTGCTGACCATCCAATAAATCATACCCCTCTTTTTTTCCTACGATATTATAATCACGGTCATACGGAAGATTAAGATCATAGCGTCCATACGAGTTGGTTATGGCTGAATCCAATACTTCCCCGGTATTTTTATCGATGGCATATACCATAGCCCCTTCAATGGGATCACCCACTTTGTCGTGGGTCACTACTTTTCCGGTGAGCCAATAATAGGAGCTGATGAAATAATATACATCATCGAGTCCAACACCATCCGGTCGATTGGAGGCGATGTATCCGTAGCGGCCAATGGAGTCGCACACCAATGAAAAGTCATCGTAGCGCGAGTTGAGCGGACCACCAAAATTAATTGCCTTCTTGAACTTGCCGTTGTATTTATAGCTCACTAAAATATCAAGCCCACCCAGTGTGCCATGCCCGTTGGATGAAAAGTAAAGAGTAGAGTCATTGGCGAGAAATGGAAATGACTCATCCCCTTTTGTATTAATACCCGGTCCTATATTTTCTGGTTCCGTCCATTTTCCATCAACAAGGTGCGAATAGTAAATATCCGATCCACCCTGGCCTTGCGGTGCCGTGGAAGAAAAATACATGGTGGTGCCATCGGGAGATAGTGTGGGATGTGCCGTGGAATAGTTGATGTTGCTATGCTCATACGGAACAATGTTGCTCATAGAGCCCAGCCTATCTACATCCGCGAAGAATATCTGCAGGTGTGCGCGCTTATCTTCATCGTACACCGGCTTTCCATTTTTAATATTAGTGCGGGTAAACGCAGCCCTCGTGTCGTTCCGGTAAAATGCCATCGGGCCTTCGTGCAAAAATGATTTGATGTTTTCCTTATGAAGATGTTGTACCTTCTCATGGTCGCCATGCTTTTTGCCCTTCACATAATACATGTTCAGGAGAGATTCATCTATATCCACACCATCAAATGCCTTATGCTTGACGAATTGATCCACATCGCGCGATGAGGCAAACACAACGCCTTCATGGAAATAATGAGCGCCATAGTCAGAATGGGTGGAATTGAAGGTGACCCCAGTGACAATACAGCGCAGGCTGTCGGCCAAATAGAAACTTACATCATTCAGGAAGGCTACTTTTTCTTTTGCCAGTTTATCATCAGGACGCTCGATGAGAAATTGCTCATACCAGTATTTTGAGTAATCATATTTTCCATTCATGGACAGCGACTCGGCATATTCAAATTTAGCGCTGGCATGAATGGCGGTATCTTTGATAATCGAAGCATACCAGAACTCTGCTGAAGCAGGATCGTGAAGTTTGAAATAACACATGGCGATCCGCTCACGCAAGTAAACGCTGGATGGGTCGCGGTCGAGTGCATGCTGATAAAGGGTGAGTGCGTTGCGGTAGGCAAAATGATCGAAGTAAACATCTGCTTTCTTCACGTTGCCGTGAAAAGCAGTAGCAATACTAGTACTTTGAGAAAAGGCCAGAAGCGGCAAAAAATAAAATGCAGAATAAATAACGACCTTCTTCATTAAAAATAACGAGGGGAGATAACGCCTCTTTTGTTAAACCAAAAACGATAATTCAGCATCACCTCGTGCGAGCCGAGCTCGACCGTGCGAATGGGGCCAGCGGTGATGGTGTAGGAGTATCCAAACTGTAACTGATCATTGATCTTAAACTGAGTGAGTAGCATAATCTGCTTGGATGACTGATACGACAAGCCTACCCACAATACTTCATCGAATAAGATGTTCGCATTCAGGTCAAACTCCACCGGCTTGCCATCTACCATCTTGAACAAAAAACTTGGTTTCAATTTTAGTATCCGGTTTATGGGAAACACATGACCTGCTGTCAGTATGACCGGAACATTTTGGTATACGGTAACATAATCTTTTCCACGATCGAAAACATTATTCAACAGCGATGGCATTGACAAGCCTATATAACTCAATGGTGTACTGTAATAAACACCGGTGCCTACGTTGGGCCTCGCT
>Ga0163149_10001265_pt1 | contig 32752 bp, 27 predicted proteins | sample OliLakLV19MP5G1_FD_148604 | JGI IMG/M metagenome (GOLD analysis project Ga0163149, IMG submission 148604) | Freshwater microbial mat bacterial communities from Lake Vanda, McMurdo Dry Valleys, Antarctica - Oligotrophic Lake LV.19.MP5.G1 | ecosystem: Environmental > Aquatic > Freshwater > Lake >... | reverse complement strand
CTATTTCCAAATGCGTTATAATAAACAAAGAGAATTATTGAAAATGTAATTCATTAAGCTGCTTCTTTATATCTAAGAACATTTTTTTTGTGGAAAATACATGCATTGAAATTAATCTCCACTTCTCTGATAAGATTCACATTGGAGATATGCTTTTCGTTTACGTAACAGGTCATTAGGTTTTCTTTGGAAAGTAAATAGTTGATATTTGAAAAAATGTTCCTGACGTCTGCTTTAGCCAGTGGTCTTTTTTTGGAGCAATTTTCCTTTCATCTTTTTTTTAAGGTGGAAATTGGTTGTGTACAAGCTTTACATGTCCCTTTTGCCCCTAACATTTATAGTTTTCTTGCAGATTGGGCACTCCCATGTACCAGCCTCTCCCCCCATTCTGACTCATTAGAATAGACCGGTAAGAGGTTTGTCCTAACCTAACTATAGTTGTACTTTTGAGACTATCCTTATTACCTATTAATGAAACGATTTGCTGGTCTCATTTTACTCCTTTTACCTCTGACAGGGCTTACTCAAACAGATACCCCTAAAAAGAAATCATTTTTTTTAGAACTGGCCGGCAGCGGGGGTTTTGGTTCTGTTAATTTTGAAAAGGACGTTAGGATAAAAAAAAATATTATTTATAGTTCACGTATAGGTTTTTGCTTTATACCAATTGACAGGAACAATGGCAACGCACTGATATTTCCATATCTGTTTAATGCCAGGGTGGGAAAAAATGCACATAAACTGGAGGTAGGCATAGGGCAAGGGGTAACACTTACGACTCGTGGAAGTTTTTTTGTATTGGGATTGGCAGCTATTGGGTACAGGTTTGAGCCCCTAGAGAAAAAAATATTTTTCAAAATTGGATATACTCCGCTTATATCCTACATCTTCGACCGGCAAATAGAACATTGGGGCGGAATTGGAATTGGATATACTTTTAAAAGTAAATAAATGGAAAAGAAAAAAAATATTTTTGGTTTGATCTTTTTCACTCTCCTACTCTCTTTTGCTTCATGCAAAAAAGAAAAATATTTTGAGGGTCCTGACTTTTACATGGATGATTTTCAGTCCTACAATCAGCTTGAAGATTTACTACTGCCGGATGACATATTTTGGTCACACACCCAAATTACAATGGATGATAATCATATTACAGTAGACACATTAAATGGAAATAAATATTTGAAGTTTTTTGCTCTTCCATCAAAAGGAGATGATGTTTCAAAGTGCAGTATTTCCAAACAGAAGATGGCATTCTGGGAAGGAGAAACGATGAGAGTAAGTTCAAAATATTATATCGTAGGGACAGATAAGGCGGATTGGCTTTTTATACAGGACCTTGAAGAACAAACAGCTGTTGGTGCCGGGCCGGGCATCAGGCTTGCCTTAGTTGATAATCAATTGCGAATTGAACATAAATTCCTTCAGGATGATGTGGTACAAGTTGCAGGGCAGGAAAAAGATTTTCCCAGGAACCAATGGGTTGATCTGGTATGGGAAGTTAAATTATCGCAAAAACATAAAGGATACATAAAATTATGGCAGGATGGAGACCTAATAATTGACAGTGATAAAGAAGTAACACTTCCTAAAGATTTTCTTTACGCAATACAAGGAACAAAGGGTCAATATACAAGTGTTGAAATTGGAATTACAGCGAATTCACCCGATAATAAAATTACGATATACGTGGACGATTTTAAAGTGGAGACCGTTAAATAATAAGCTTCATTCTTATATTAACGTATTATTGATATTATTTTTAGTTCAGTTGATGCTATAGTAGAAAATTTAGCCATGTATATTCCTGGGCTAAGGCTTTCAAGACTTAATATATAATCACATTGACCATTATTAAGCTGCGAAGAATAAACTTGTTTTCCTGAAGCGTCAAATATATCAACTTCTATTTTTTCTGATAACCCATATGTTAAAATTTCAACACTACATTTATCATGCATCGGATTAGGATATATGTTAATTGAAATATTGCTTTTTTTATCCTGAACAATTCCGGTGGTATTAATAACAAAAATTGTATCGAATATTCCTTGACTAAGATTGTAATAGCTTCCACTACTTCTATCCTCCAAATTAATGGCCCTTACCATATAATAATTATTTCCATTTATTGGAGATGAATCAACATAGGAGTTGGATATCACAATAGAAGTATTTATTCTTTGATAATAACCAGTTATGGTATCAAGACGGTAAATATGATATCCCAATACTGTATCATTAGACAGCTTCCATGAAACTTTAACAGTAGAATTAACTAATAATGATGCAGTTAAACTATCTGGTGGTGAAATTACATGCAAGCGAAGTGAGGGATCACCCATTAAACTGATATATACGCTTTTTGCAGAGCCAGATGGCAAAACATTATACCAACCATTTGATATATTTTGATTTAGTCGAGTAATTTCACCGATCGTATAACCCATACCCATATGCTGTATTGACCATATCGGATCTCCTCCCCACATGGTGGCGAGCGTTAATCCACTTGATGCTAATGATGCCCGCAAAAAATTATCGCTTACATCCCAATCTCCAAAATAACTTCCATACAACGCAGAGAAAATAGTATTGCAGCTTTTAGTTACAAAATCATTTGTATTTCCAATACCAGAAGCTGATGAATACGTACCAGGGCCACACCCATACGACCAGATATAGCTTTGTGTTTGTAAAGTTGTAAAGTAATCCAACTCATGTACATTGTTCTTACCAAACAGTGCGGAAAACCCTCTCCATCCGGTTTGCGCCAAAGAACCAAAATTATCATCAATTAATCCCCTTTGATTCACAACAATATTTTTTACCCGATAATCATGATTTTTATTTAAATATCTTCTCATGAGTTGTACATCACTCAAACCAAAAGCGGGTAAGTTACTTAAGTCAACCCGGCCAATCACTAACTCGGCCTTTGTAGGAATAATATTTTGATCAAATTTTCCATCACCTGGAGTGTTATGATTTTGTGACCGGGTAGCGATAGTAGAATTAATAGTATTATCCGTCCAGGTTCCATTTATATCAGCATAATAAACATCGGCAGGCCATGCTCCATAATGATCAACATGTCCATCAGGAGCCATATTTCCGGAATACGGGACAGGGATATGTCCCAGTAATAAAACAGATTTCAAATTAGTTGAGTCCAAAAGGTATTCATTAACAATAATATTTTTAGTATTTATTACTGAAGAACTTGAATTAATAAATCGTGTAACTACTCTCCAGCCATCACCGGTAATGTCTTTCTGCAAGCGATTTATTTCCGACTGCAATGAATCAACAAAAGAAGTATCTATTAATAATAATAATTTTCCCCTGTTTTCGACAGGAGGCATTTCAATGCCGGTACAAATGGAATTGATAGGCATTCCACCTGATATTCCTGGAACATAAAATTTATACTCATAAAGAACTCCGGCTACAATGTTTGTATCCGTATAACTTTTTAGCACTGCAGAAATCGTATCAAAAGGTATCCAGGTAGTAGAAGTAATTGTCTTTTTCTCTATAAACAAATTATCGTTTGCTGTTGCACCGTATATTGTATCCCATGTAAAATATATTGCCGGGAGATTGTTGGAAAAAGTGGTTGTTGCTACAAATGATGATCGCCTGGAGACTGTTTGAGAAAAACATAAACTTTCATTTATGTAAAAGAGAAATACTACCGAAAAAATTTTAAGTTTATTCATATTTATTATTTCATTATACCAATTTTGAAATTAATAAACTGGAAATGGCAAAGTAACATTAGCTACGTATTAGAATAAGCCATAATTTTATTTTTTGTTTAAATTGAAACGCGTGTTTTTTTTATAAAATACTGATATGCAGCTTATTATAAACAATAAACGTTAATGTTGAAAATGAATTTATTTTGGGATTGACTTCGGAATGGGGAGTATAGAACTACAAATTACTCATGTATTAGATTTTTCTAATGTATTAGTTCGATACAAAGATGGATATCAACAGTTGTGATTTATTTTCCATCAGTTAAATCAATTTCTTCTACTCCAGGATGCGCTTTCTTATCGAATGTAAAAAAAGTATCTACAACAGGTTGGTTCACATCAAACGTTTTGATAGCGTAAGTTACTGTACTTCCGTCCTTCATCATCATTTTAACAGATACAATTCGTTTATCTGTTTTATCTACAAACAGTTTGGCTGTATGAAATTTTGCTTTGTCTGGATTAGCCGGAAAAAGATCAATTACATGTACAGGCTTAGTATCCAACACATCTTCCTTAGAGTATTTGTATTTATAACCCTTCTCATACAATGTAAATATCTTTGAAGGGTTAAGTGCATCGTCTGCTTTAGGATCAACATCATTAATCTGTACCTCGTTAGCATCCTTTAAATATGTCCAGATCTTTTTATTATCCGAAATAACTTCCTGCCCTTTAATCTGTAATTTATACTTATCTCCCTTTAGCAACAACGAACCGTTTTGTGTATCGGCCTTTTTGTTTTTATCGGCAGGCTGATTGGTTATTGTAAAGTCAGCTTTAATAGATGTATAAGCCTTTGTTTTTTTACTTACCTCATCTAAAATTCCTTTTGCTTTAGCATCATCTTGTGCAAAAAGCACTAGCGATGATGCGAATATCAATACAGTTAAAATATATTTTTTCATCTGTTCTATTTTTATAAGTTTTCACGGGGTTTATCCATATCTTTCAAAAATTGTTCCAAACTTGCCAGATCCTTTATTAGTACCTCCCTGGCTCTAGAACCTTCAAAGGGACCGATGATTCCAACAGCCTCTAATTGATCTACTATACGACCCGCCCTGTTATAACCCAGCTTAAGTTTTCTTTGCAACAATGATGCCGAACCCTGTTGGTGGGTTACAATAACTTTTGCAGCCTCATTAAACATAGCATCTCTCTCTGATGGATCAAGTTCACCTTTTCCACCTTCGGATTCATCACCAACATATTCAGGTAACTGAAATGCCTGTGGATAACTGCGCTGAGAACCAATAAAATCTGTGATCCTTTCCACTTCAGGTGTATCAACAAATGCACATTGTAAACGAATGAGATCACTGCCTGTTGAAAGTAACATATCCCCTCGTCCAATTAACTGTTCCGCACCACCTGAATCTAAAATGGTACGTGAATCTATTCTGGATGTTACCCGAAATGCGATACGAGCCGGGAAGTTGGCTTTAATTGTACCTGTAATAATATTTACTGAAGGACGCTGTGTAGCAATAATTAAATGTATACCAATTGCACGGGCAAGCTGCGCAAGCCTTGCTATAGGTGTTTCTACTTCTTTACCAGCTGTCATAATAAGATCAGCAAACTCATCCACTACTAATATTATATACGGTAAATATTTATGTCCGTTATTGGGATTTAATTTACGTGCAATAAATTTCGCATTGTACTCTTTAATATTTCTTACCTGTGCATCTTTCAACAGATCATAACGATTATCCATTTCGATACACAATGAATTCAATGTGTTTACCACTTTCTTTGTATCGGTAATGATTGCTTCTTCGGTATCAGGAAGCTTCGCCAAAAAGTGTCGTTCAATTTTATTGAATAATGTCAACTCCACTTTTTTAGGATCCACCAATACAAATTTTATTTGCGACGGATGTTTTTTATACAACAATGAAACCAGCACCGCATTTAATCCAACTGATTTACCCTGACCCGTAGCACCTGCCATTAACATGTGCGGCATCTTTGTTAAATCGACAATAAATGTTTCGTTAGAAATAGTTTTACCCAATGCCAATGGTAGTTCCATTCCTGTATTCTGGAATTTATCCGATGCAATAATGGTACGCATGGCCACAGTCTCCGGATTTTGATTCGGCACCTCAATACCTATTGTTCCTTTACCAGGAATTGGAGCAATGATACGAATACCCAATGCGGAAAGACTTAAGGCGATATCATCTTCCAGGTTTTTAATTTTAGAAATCCTTACGCCGGCTGCAGGAATTATTTCATATAATGTAACTGTTGGGCCAATGGTCGCTTTAATTTTTTCTATCTGAATATTATAATTCGCAAGAGTACTTACAATTTTATTTTTATTCTCGTTGAGCTCATCCGCATTTACATTCGGTTCTTTGTTACCACCGTATTCTTGCAACAGATCTATTGAAGGAAGCTGATAAGAAGAAAGATCTAACGTTGGATCGTAATCGCCAAAAGGAATGTTGGTTTCATCAACAGGCTCTTCTGTTGCTCCAGATTTCTCTTCGGCTTTCTCAACGGTAAATTGCACATCTCCGTTATCTATTACCACTTCTTCCTGCTCATCGACTTCAGGTTCCAATTCTATTGCGGAATCTTCCTCTTCCTCACTTTCTTCGTCAACGGGATCAAGGATCAATTCCTGCACAGGTGAAATTTCCTGCTCCTTATAAGAATTTATTACGTTAGGTTTTTCAATTTCCAGCTTTAGCTCTTCGGGTTCAGGCTTCATGTTTTCCACAACAGGCTCAGGATCCTTTGCCAACTTAAATGAAATATTAAAATTAACTACAAGGAATATCATAAAACTGATGAACAACAACGCCGCAGTACCCAAGCTTCCCACAACTGCGTGCAGCCATGCGTTAATTGAGTATCCATAACCGCCGCCAAGGAAAAAATATGAATCGCTGAAAAAATACCCAAGTGTTATTGATACCCATACCAATGCAAAAAAACTATACTTCAATGTTTTTCCGAATGGCAGCAGACTTACTTTAAAAAGCAGCCTTACGCCTATTAATGTAAATAATAAAGGAAAAATAAATGATACAACACCAAACCAGCGATGAACAAAAAGGTAAGATAATAATGCGCCAAGTTTACCTAACCAATTATCTATAGTAACCTGTTCCGAAAAAAATTCATTCCATGCTCCAAGAATTTTATCCTGATCATTTTGCCATGTAAATAAGAACGAAAGAAATGCGATGAAGGAATATGCAGCGAACAGCAACAGCACAAGGCCCGTAACCTGTTGGAATTTTTCATTTTGAATAAATTCAAAATAAGAAGCAAACTTTTGTTTGAAAGTAGGTTTAGTAGCTTTCTTCTTTGGGGTATTAACATGCTTTACTGCAACCTCTTCAAATCCCTCATCGTCCAGCACATCATCTTTAATGACCTCTTCTTTGATCTCGTTCTTAAGTTGATTTCTTTTCCCCGATGCCATTGGTAAAAACAGTTATCTACCAAATGTATGTATAAGTAATTAGGGGGAATATTCTTACGCCAAAATGTTATACACTATTAATTGTGGAAAAGAAAGCGACGAAATTCTACTGAAAACTCTTGAAAAGATCATCAAGATATTCTGCGGTAACAATCTTATAATCCTCGGAAATTTCAAACTGGTTGGACTCTACTTTAGAATGATTTACGCTCTTAGCTGTGAACCGGAGATCCATCCCATAACGGCTCACCTGGTATTCCATCAACACACCGTTAATTTCATGAAATGGTGATGCCCAATTAGGCGCGGTAATTTCAATATCATTGGTATAATAAACATCATAATCCGGGTACTTACTGTCTTTAAAATCGAATATGGCACGTTTGCATTTATACCCGGCTATCATTTTAGTTTCATCGGAAAGCGTTAAGGTATATTGAGGAACAGCGCTGTTCTCTTTTTGTACTGCGTTGTAATCATAAACATGCGCATACTTTTGTGTTACTACACGTACAAGCTGCGTAAGTGTTTTATCATCCGGATCGGTAATAAGAACCGTATTTAGCATTCCCATACCCGCAGAAATTTCCCCCCTGCATTTAGAATCTTTGAACTTGAATGTCATTTTGGAAGGTGCGTAAGAAGCCATTGGGTTATCGGTATTGAGTACGCTTGCGTCATACTCAATAACACCCTCGGACAACATACCGCTGTTGCTGCTTGCACAGCCGGAAACTACTACCGCGGCTGCGATCCCGCAACATATAAAAGAAAGAAGTACCTTCTTCTTCATTAAAATTTAATATGTAAAATCGTTAAAATGACTTGCAAATATACGAAAAAAAAGGCAAATTCTTACATATGCCAAAACCAAACCTTTTCAACAAATGTGGTATTTTAAAAAATCAAAGGGTTTTTTAATGAGGAAAAAGACCTTCCAGGTATTCAAGCGTAACTATCTTATGATCCTCTGGAATTTCAAAATTAGACGATTCTACTTTCACATGATTCATAGTTTTTGCCGTAAACCGGAGTATTAATCCATATTTATTTACCTGGTATTCCATTAAAACCCCATCAACGTCCTTAAAGGGCGAAGCCCAATTGGGTGATTTAACGGCCAGGTCATTTGTATAATAAACATCAAAATCCGGCATAGATTCGTCCTTAAAATCATAAACCACTTTTTTGCATTTACATCCAGCTATTACTTTTGTTTCATTTGTAGATTTTACGGTATGTGGAGGAAAAATTTCATTCTCTTTCTGCATTTCTCTCTCATCATATGAATGCACATATTTTTTATTACCCATTTCAAATAATTGAGCAAATATTTTCCTTTCCGGATCAGAAATAAAAATACTTGTAACTATTCCTCCCGGCCCTGCATTAATTACACCTTTGCATTTTGAATCTTTAAATTCAAATGTCATTGCAGAAGGCGCTGCATAAGCCATATAATAATCTTTATTGATTAGTGTTACTTCGTAATTAATAACGCCCTCGCTGAGTAACCCCTTTTCATTGTTATTGCAGCCGCAAAACAATAGCGTAATACAACATAAATAAAAAAGGATTTGCTTTAACATAAGAGGGAAATATTATGTTGAACTAAAATCTTAGCTACGATAAAAAACACAAATTCAATAGCCCTGTAAAACATTTTAACCATTTGTTCGTTTCGAGTGCCTCAACGAAAAGGAATCCGCACCTAATAACCCAATGTTTTTAGCATGGATTTATAACTTTGTTCCTTCGCAAAAAGTTTGGTTACAATTTCACCATCTTCATCTCTATCAATAAGCACATGTTTAGGGGCTGGTATGAGGCAATGTTGTATACCACCATAGCCAGCCAAAGATTCCTGATATGCACCTGTATGAAAGAAACCTATATACAATGGTTCTTTTTCATTGTCTTCCATAACAGGCAAAAATATATGGTTGGCATGCGCTTCTGCATTATAGTAATCAAGACTATCACAGGTCAATCCCCCAAGGTTCACACGCTGATATTCCTTATCCCATTTATTAACTGCTAGCATTATAAAACGCTGGTTAATACCCCATGTGTCGGGCAATGTAGTTATGAAGGAACTGTCAATCATGTACCAAAGCTCTCGGTCATTCTGCAGCTTTTTACTTAAAACTGAATACAAGGAAGCGCCGCTTTCAGCTACTGTAAAAGAGCCAAACTCGGTATAAATATTAGGTTCTTTGATCTTGTTCTGTTTACAAAAGCTCTTTATCTGTGATATAACCTCTTCAATAATGTATTCATAATCGAACTCAAACCCCAAAGAAGTCTTAATTGGAAGTCCGCCGCCTATGTTCAATGAATCCAAATGGGGACATATCTTCTTCAACTCCAGGTATACATTAAGACACTTAGCCAGCTCCGACCAATAGTATATAGAGTCTTTAATACCAGTATTAATGAAGAAGTGAAGCATCTTCAATTCCAACTTTGGATTGTTCTGAATCTTCTCTTTATAAAAATTTGTTATGTCTTTATAACGTATACCCAAGCGGGATGTATAGAACTCAAACGTGGGTTCTTCTTCAGAAGCAATACGTATACCCAACTTACATTTGTTCTTTACATGCTTGCTGTAGTAATCAATTTCATCCATCCCATCCAATACGGGTATCACGTTTTGAAATCCATCGTTAATTAACTCAGTTACATATTGCTTGTAAAGCGGCCTCTTATATCCATTACAAATGATCTGTAGGTCCTTTGTGATCTTTTTATCTTTATATAAATCTTTTACTATTTGTATATCAAAAGCAGATGATGTCTCTATATGCGCATCGTTCTTAAGCACTTCATCCAGAACATATGAAAAATGCGAACTTTTTGTACAATAGCAATAAGTATAACTACCTTTGTAATCGGCTTTAGCCATTGCCACCTGGAATATTTTTTTTGCTCTTTGTATCTGGGAGGTAATTTTTGGCAAATAGGTTATTTTTAATGGTGTTCCGTATTGTTCAATAATATCCATAAGTGGGATATCGTGAAAATAAAGTTCATTTTCAACAATGCGAAAACCGTCCTGAGGAAAGTTAAAAGTTTGCTCAATTAGGTCTTGATAGGTATTTTTCATTACAAGTGAATTATAGACATACAAAAGTAAGTAACTTACTTTAATAATTAGTGGAATATTTGATTGATTTAGATGCATGAAATTGCCATATACTTAAAGAGTTTACAATTTTAAAATATGGCGTATTCCATGTGACAAATAGAGTTTAAAGATAAAACGCGTGAAAAAGATTCAACTTATAGAGATTAAATCTGAGCTTGGCGCCGGAACAAGGGGGGCAAGTATGGCGGTTGATGCTGTTAAAATAGCTTCTCTTGACTTTGGAAGTTCCTATTTTAAGAAATATCCTTCTATAGAGATACAAGAGCAATACCAGCATTTACTGGAACCTGTTAAGAATGACTATGCCAAACGGATCAAACATATTAATGAGCTTAATCAGGAGATATGTTCTAAAGTAAAGTCTACCGTAGTAAACGATAATGCCTTCCCAATTATCATTTCAGGTGATCATAGTTCCTCTATTGGGACCATTTCCGGGATAAAGGCAGCTTACCCAGGCAAACGTATTGGGGTAATATGGATAGATGCTCATGCTGATATGCATTCGCCTTATACTACCCCCTCCGGTAATATGCATGGCATGCCTCTTGCGGCTCTATTGGGAGAAGACAATAAGGAAAAGCAAATCAATAACCCAGATGAAGAGACTGTAAAGTACTGGAACAAACTGAAGAATATAGGAAGTCCATCACCTAAAATAATGTACGAGGACCTTGTGCTGGTTACCCTACGTGATACTGAACCGCAGGAAGATCATTTGATTAAAAGCAAGAAAGTAAAGGTGTTTACGGTAAGTGAAATGCGCAAAAAGGGAGTAGAAAGAATATCTATTGAAGCCTTATATGCACTGGAACAATGTGACTTTATTCACGTTTCATTTGATGTGGATAGTATGGATCCTTCTATATCCAAAGGAACCGGAACACCTACCCCAAATGGAATTACTGAAAAGGAAGCTGGAAATTTTATTTATTATTTATTACGTAACAAAAAAATATGTTGCTTTGAAATTGTGGAAATAAACCCTACACTCGACAAAGAAAACATCATGGCGGAAAATGCTTTTGAAGTTTTACTGAAGGCAACTAACCGTTTGACTAATGATTTTTAAAACATGAATAGCATAGAGAACATACTTCGCGTTAAAATAAGCTTAGCCTTTAACAACATATTTTCGTTGACCATTGAGACTTACAAATTAAGTTTTCAGAAAACCGTAAAAGATTTTGAAGGTGATATAACTATTAACGTATTTCCATTTTTAAAACCGGTTAAAGAAATTATTCCTTCTATGACACCGGAATTACTAGCTGCAGAACTCGGTAATTATTTAATGAAAGACACTAAAGAAGTAAAAAGCTTTAATGTAGCCAAAGGCTTTTTGAATATTGTTATTGCCGATGAGTACTGGTGTGATTTTTTTAACAGCATACATAACGATAGTCATTACGGAACAGTGAAGGCCGACAGAGATTCGAAAAATATTATGGTAGAGTATTCTTCACCCAATACCAATAAGCCATTACATCTTGGCCATGTGCGAAATAATTTATTGGGACATAGTGTTTCCGAAATTTTAAAAGCTGCGGGCTATCTTGTTACTAAAACCAACCTGGTAAACGACCGCGGCGTACACATTTGTAAATCAATGCTCGCATGGGAAAAATGGGGCAATGGTGAAACACCTGATTCAACAGGAATGAAGGGCGACAAACTGGTCGGGAAATATTATGTGGAGTTTGACAAGCATTACAAGGAAGAAATTAAATCGCTTATTGATAAAGGCAACACCAAGGAAGAAGCAGAAAAAAATTCTTCATTGATGAAAGAGGTGCAGGACATGCTTCGTAAATGGGAAGCAAGTGATAAAGAAGTAATGAATCTTTGGAAAACAATGAACAGCTGGGTATACAAAGGATTTGCAGAAACCTATGCTTCAATCGGAATTACATTTGACAAAACCTATTACGAGAGTGATACTTATTTACTCGGCAAAAAAATTGTTGAAGAAGGTCTTGCAAAAAAAGCGTTTTTTAAAAAACCAGATGGTTCTGTATGGATAGATTTAACAGCAGATGGATTGGATGAAAAAGTTATACTGCGTGCCGATGGAACATCTGTATACATTACGCAGGATATTGGAACCGCAATTGAACGTTTTAAAGATTACCCGCATTTACATCAGTTGATTTATACTGTAGGTAATGAACAGGATTATCATTTTAAAGTGTTGTTCCTAATCTTAAAAAAACTGGGATACAAATGGGCCGAAGAATGTTATCACTTGTCATACGGAATGGTTGAACTGCCTGACGGTAAGATGAAATCACGCGAGGGAACGGTTGTTGATGCCGATGACCTGATCGATGAAATGATAAGCACAGCAAAAAGCACTACGCTTGAATTAGGAAAGACTGCTGATATGAATAGTGATGAGGCAGAGCAGCTATTTAAAACAACCGGTCTGGGCGCGCTTAAGTATTTTATTTTAAAAGTCGACCCGAAAAAGAAAATGCTTTTTAATCCTAAAGAGTCTATTGACTTTAACGGACATACCGGACCATTTATACAATACACTCATGCAAGAATAAAATCTGTATTGCGTAAAGCAGATGCAGGTGGTCATACATCAACTAATATTAAGTTAGATCCCAAAGAAAAAGAAGTAATAAAATTATTGTATCACTACCCTGCCATTATAAAGGAGGCGGCAAAAGCTTATAATCCGGCACACGTAGCCAATTATACTTATGAGCTGGCAAAAGTATACAACCAGTTTTATCATGACATTCCGATTTTGAAAGAAGAGGATACTACAATAAAAAACTTCCGCTTAGCATTATCACATACTACTGCTAATATTATTAAAAACTCCATGCATTTATTGGGGATAGAGGTGCCGGAAAGAATGTAAACCAATTTGACAACCGAGTTCTGCTGAAAGCTAGTGCCCCTCCCACGTTCTCGATACTTTTTCCTTTGGAAAAAACTCGAACTGACAGCGCACAATATCAATCGAGTGAAATTTTTGGGTGCATCTAGAAGCTTGTCACTTCGAGTATCCGCTTTTCGCGGATGTATCGAGAAGTACACAAGAGATCATTATTAAATCCAGTTAATTCCTTTTTTGAGAAAAAATACAGTCTCAAACTCCTTAGTACCTTGTTTAGGAACAACATTATACTCCCAGCCCGCAGTTTTAGGAAGACTCAATAAAATAGATTCTATACGGCCATCGGTTTCGAGGCCAAACTTTGTACCAAGGTCATATACTAAATTAAATTCCACATAACGGCCACGGCGCAACAACTGCCATTGCTTTTCGTTCTCACCATAAGGAAGATTTTTATTTTTTTTCATTAACGCTGTGTACACAGAAGAAAATGAATTACCAATACCTTTCACAAAATCAAAACGACTTTGTTTCGTATGCACTGCGTCTTCAGCCAGTTTATCAAAAAACATTCCACCTATACCGCGTGTTTCGTTGCGGTGTTTAATGAAAAAATAATTATCTGCCCATTCTTTAAACGTCGTATAATAAGAGGTGTCAAACTGATCACAAATATTTTTTAATGAAGTATGGAAAAATTTCGCATCATCTTTGTTAACGTAATGCGGGGTAAGATCAATGCCTCCGCCAAACCAATACGTTCCATTGCCCAGTTCAAAATACCGCACGTTCATGTGAACAATAGGAACCATAGGGTTTATAGGATGCTGTATCAGCGAAACTCCGGTCGCAAAAAAGTCAGCAGTATCCACACCAAGAGCAGTTACCATCTTATCTGAAAGTTTACCATGCACCTCAGAAAAATTTACTGCGCCTTTTTCAATCACATTCCCATTCTCCAATACTCTTGTTCTTCCGCCTCCACCCTGCTCTCTTGTCCATTTGTCTTCCACGAACTTTCCTCCAGTATCAGCTTTTTCAAGTGATGCACAAATTTCATCCTGTAACGATCTGAAGTAATTACTTATTTCTTCTTTGGAAGGTGTCAATTTAATCGGCTTTAAAAAGCTGGTGGTTCTTTTGTTTCAGAATATAAACCTTGTTGTTATCATAACCGCTTCCCTCAGCGGTTTTATAAAAGGAAAAATTGGTTTGCAAGCCTGAGTATTTCATCCCGTCAAGGTGATAATGAAAATTAGCACCGTTATCGTGCAGTTGACCTAAATAAAACATCGAAACATCATATCCCTGGAACGCAAAACTCTCCGGATCACTAAGATATTTGCCTCTGTATTTTTTGATAAAACATTTGGTAATGGAGTCTTTATAATCCACAAAAAATACAGAGGGGGAATGAGTGTGTAAGGTATCCAAATATTCAGGATCCATATTATCAAAATTGCGCCATGAGGACATTCCGAAAACTGTAATGTCAAACTTGTCAGCACTATGGTGAAGCTTGGTAATAAAATCAGTTACATAAGCCTGGTCATTAGATGGGAAAAAGATCACGTTTTTTTTGCCGGCAGTTAACATGCCAGTCGCGGCCGATAATGACGCAGCAATTTTTATTGTATCGCTACCTTCTTTAGCTTTTTTATCGTTCACTATTTTTTTGATCGAAGTATAAGACGCTACATCCTTTCTTGCTCCAACAAGTATAAAATTTTCTTTACTGTACTTCTCAACCGCATACTGTGTCATTTGTTCTACCTGGGTAATTGTGGATGGAACAGTTTTACTTGTAAACGGACTATTGAACAAAATTTTATTTAGCTGGGATAGCGGGGAAACATTGTGAATTTTATTTTCAGTCGCGAACCGTGCCATATCCTTCACATTGGAATAATACAAAGGTCCAATGATCAGGTCCATTTGTTTCATCTCCGGCTTCTTTAAAATATTCGCCAACGCAGCGCTGTCATTCTCATCAATATCATACACAAATAATTTACAATTAAATCCTCTGTGTTTAAGACTATCCAGCGCCATGGATACTCCCTGGTAAAATGAAATGGCGACCTCTGTCTTTGCAGACAAAGACGAATTCCCCTTCACAACACTTTCCACATCCACCTGGTCGGCCGAAGAAAGATTAAAAGGTAAAAACAATGCGATATTATATTCGCTCTTTTTCAAAATTTTTACCGTATCAACAAGCACTCCAACAACAGGCGTAAGGTTTGTTTTTACTGAATCAACTTTAACTACACTGCTATTGGCTTTATTGCGCGGGATCTTCAACACTTGTCCGTCTTTTAAACCATCTTTTATTTCAGGGTTTAATTTCTGAATATCATTGGTACTAACTGAATATTGTTTTGACAATGAATAAAGTGTCTGTCCTTTCTCAATATGTACGAGGATATATTTTATGCTATCTTCTTTAGTAAATATTTTTACAACCTGAGGCGGTGTTGGTGCGGTTGTGACTTTAGGTACTGGAATTTTTAATTTTTGGCCCGGCTTGATCCCATCAATAGCTTCTGGATTCTCAATAACAATATCATTTACCGTTGTCGCATAAATTTTTGAAATGCTATACAACGTCTGTTCCTTTTCAACAGTATGCATATAATACTTCTTACCATTTATAGTTTCAACTATGGTTGATTTTTCTTTTTGCGCAAGAGAGAAAAGGGGAAATAGGGCGATAAGGAATATACAAAGCACATGCTTCGACTCTTCGACAAGCTCAGAGCTTAAGGTGACACACAATTTTTGTATGTTTTTTATTATTCCCATTCAATAGTAGCTGGTGGTTTAGAACTAATGTCATACACTACCCTGTTCACACCTTTTACTTTATTAATTATTTCGTTGGATATTTTTCCTAAAAACTCGTAAGGCAAATGGCACCAATCGGCAGTCATACCATCTGTTGATGTTACCGCTCTTAATGCGACTACTTTTTCATATGTTCTTTCATCACCCATTACTCCTACCGATTGTATTGGCAATAACACAGCGCCTGCCTGCCATACATCCTTATATAAACCGCTGCTTTTTAAGCCTTCAATGAATATATGATCCACCTCTTGCAATATCCGTACCTTTTCTTCGGTAATATCACCCAATATGCGAATACCAAGACCCGGCCCCGGAAACGGGTGCCTGTCGAGAATAACACTATCAATACCCAATGTTTTACCTACCCTTCGCACTTCATCTTTAAATAAGGTATTTAAAGGCTCCACTATTTTCAATTTCATTCTCTCGGGTAAACCACCTACGTTGTGATGTGATTTAATTGTAGCCGAAGGACCTTTTACAGAAATAGATTCAATTATATCGGGATAAATTGTTCCCTGCCCAAGCCATTTTACATCCTGTATTTTGTTTGCCTCTTCATCAAACACATCTATAAAAACTTTTCCTATCGCTTTACGTTTTTTCTCCGGATCGGTATGGCCCGTTAACTCTGCATAAAACCTGTCCTTAGCATTTACGCCTTTTACATTAAGGCCCATATGCTGGTATGAATTCAATACATTTTCAAATTCATTTTTGCGTAACAAACCGTTATCTACAAAAATGCAATACAGGTTTTTGCCAATAGCCTTATGTAATAATACCGCTGCTACACTGGAATCAACACCGCCGGAAAGACCTAATACAACTTTATCGTTACCGATTTGTTTTTTTAATGTTTCAACTGTTGTCTCAACAAATGAATCGGGAGTCCAGTTTTGAGAACAACCGCAAATGTTTACTACAAAGTTCCTGAGCAACTCCAATCCTTCTGTGGAATGATAAACTTCAGGATGAAATTGTATTCCAAATGTTTTTTCTCCTTTAATATGATAGCCTGCAACTTTAACATCAACTGTACTCGCAACTATTTCAAAATCATCGGCAATTGTTGCGATCGTATCTGCGTGGCTCATCCATACCTGTGAACCATTACTTATATTTTTAAAAAGCTCATGCTCACTATTTACAAACGAAAGATTCGCACGACCATATTCACGGTTGTTAGATGACTTTACTTCTCCACCGTTTCTTTGCGCCAATAATTGCGCCCCATAACAAACTCCAAGCAAAGGATAATTTTTTCTTATCTCTTTAAGATCAGGATTAGGAGAATTAGGATCGCGGACAGAGAATGGACTGCCCGAGAGGATAACACCTTTGAGATTCGGGAATTGGGATTTAGGATTAGGGAATTGTGTGATATAAGTATACGGGTGAATTTCACAATAAACATTAAGCTCCCTTACCCTGCGGGCAATAAGTTGTGTATACTGTGATCCGAAATCAAGAATTAAGATGGTTTCCTGTGCCATAAATTATGGGCAAAGATATAAAAGAACAGGGCTTATACTATTGATATTAATGGGTTTCTTTTAACAAAAACAGGCGGTTATCAAAAGGATCGAAACCGGTTATTAATGCGGGTATAAAATCCTTACCATATTTCAAATAATAAGGGATAAAATTATCGTGCCTTTCCTGCAAAACACCGGTGGGGAAAAATTTTTCTTTTAGTTTAGTCGCCAAAGTAACTGTAGTTTCTTGTCGCAATTTTTCAGCCCTTATCATTTTTGCTTCCATGCCATGTAAAGCTTTTATGCCCTTATGCAACTCGGCTTCCACCATGGGCTCCAGCGTTTTATCGATTTTAGCAACGCGTTCCGTTATCTGTGCATAAATTTCTTTCAGTTGTTGTTCGATATCCTCCAATGATATGGAAGTACCGCTATTTCCTGTGATCACTTTTTTTATCAATGTCTCAAGAGGTAAAAAAACATCCTCTATTTTCAATAAAAGTTTGCCGAATACCTGTTTTGATTTTTCATCAACGATAAGAGCCGAATTACGGGACATTAATACAGGGAACTGTACATCGTAATGATCAAAAACAGATTTAAATTGTAACCAGTAACAAATTTCTGCTGCGCCTCCTATATAAGCAAGGTTGGGTAATACCATTTGCTGGTAAAGCGGACGTAAAATAACATTCGGACTAAAAGCTTGTGGATTATTTTCGAGTTCTTTAATAATTTCTTCTTTAGAAAAACTCAGTGAGGTATTTAACACTTTATATTTTTCATTCTCGAATACGATCCGCTCCCTACTGTTGTCTGTAGCATAAAAAAGATTTATCTCCCTTGCATTTACCTGTACCTCAAAACCATTTTTTTCGATGTAAGCACTCGTCTCATTTACTAAAGCAAAAGCCCTTGGGTTCAATAACTCTTCTTTAACTACAGGTACAAAAACTCTTTTAAGACTTTCCTCATTCGCATCCAGGATCACCAATCCGTATTCCTCAAATAATTCATGAACGAGGTATCGCGTGGCATCAGAAAGATTATCATGTTGTAAATATGCCTTCTCAAAAAGTTGTTTTAAATAATTACCCTCTGTAGAATCACCTAATATTTGATTTGTCTGTTGTAATAAATCTGCAAGCGAAGAAGTTTTTATTTTCCCTGAGGGAGGAGTATTTGCGCCAATAGCTTCTTCCTTTTTCCATTCTAATTTTTTTCCGAATAGATGCGCATGATTTATCTCCTCAAAATCATGATCCTCAGTCGCCATCCAGTATACCGGTACAAAATTATATTGAGAATATTTAATTTTTAATTCGGCTGCAAGTTTAATGGCTGAAACGATCTTATATATAAAATACAGAGGGCCTGTAAATAAACACAACTGGTGACCGGTACAAACAGTGAATGTATGTTCATCATTCAGACTGTCAATTGCTTCAAACGCTTTGCGGTATTTGATAGAATCTGTCTTTAATAATACTGATTCGTATTGCCTTTTCAACACCTTTACCAATTCACCTCTCTGGATGTGTCTTTGCTTTACCTCCTGCATCACAACCGGGAAAGACGAAAGTTGAGGTGAAGAATTATATAAACTCTTTAACGCGGTATCTTCAGCGATATAAGCCCTGAACATTTTCGAAAACCCGGCGGTATCAAACGAAACGTATTCCTTTTCAAAATGCATAAGCTAAAGTATTAAATTTATAGCATATTTCGGCAGGCTCAATATGACGGGCCAATTATTCTGTGGTTTATTTTGTAACTTTTACACATTATTTCATTATGACTATATGAATACATCCGAAAAAGACAATCCATGGAAGACTTTATCAGGTAAAGCCATTTATGATAATCCCTGGATAAGCCTTACCGAATACCAGGTTCTTAATCCTTCCGGTAACCCGGGGATTTACTCAGTAGTTAATTTTAAAAACCTGGCCATTGGTATTGTTCCATTGGATAAAGATTATAATACCTGGATCATTGGGCAGTATCGCTACCCACTTAAACAATATTCATGGGAAATACCCGAAGGTGGTGGAAAATTGGATGTTGACCCCATTGAATCGGCGCGCAGAGAATTATTGGAGGAAGCAGGAATAAAAGCGGAGCGAATTACGTTAATACAGGAATCACATTTAAGTAATTCGGTAAGTGATGAAAGGGCATTAATATATGTGGCACAGGATTTATCGTTTACTAATATGGAACCTGAAGAGACAGAACAGCTTGAAGTAAAAAAGATTCCCTTTAGTGAATTGTATGAGAGAGTTTGCTCCGGCGAAATTACAGATAGCTTAACAGTGATGGCGGTTTTGAAAATAAAACTGTTAATGCAGGAAGGGAAGATTTAGTTGGAAGGTAGAAGCGCAGAGTTGGGAGCTGGAAGTGCGAAGATAGAAGTTGGAAGCAAAAAAGTAAGTATCGATATAAATTAAAGCTCCGGAGGAGCGAAATATTTGTAAAAATAATATAAAAACAAAAATTAACCCTGTAGGGGTGACATAGCTAGGCCTAAAAAGTAGAAAGTCGAAAATCTCTGGTCATGTGTTAGCGTTATAGTGAAAAATAAAACTATGAAAAGAATCGCTTTGCTTTTTCCTTTACTCCTACTTATTTCTTATGTAAAAAGCCAGGAAACCTTTCCCATAAAATTATCTAAGGCCGCAATTGAACTGACCTCTCAAAAAGTAAGTTATGATCCCACATACTTTGAAATAAAATACCCCAACGGAGATGTGCCTACGGATAAAGGAGTATGCACCGATGTAGTAATTCGCGCATACCGGAAACTAAATATTGATCTTCAAAAAGAAGTACATGAAGACATGCAGAAAAATTTCTCAAAATACCCAAAGAACTGGGGTTTAAAAACACCGGATAAAAATATTGATCACCGCAGGGTGCCTAACCTTATGACATTTTTCAGCAGATATGGAACTGTAAAGAAAACCAGTACGAATGCTGCAGACTATGCTCCCGGCGATATTGTTACATGGAACCTTGGCGGAGGCATTACACATATTGGAATTATAATTGATAAAAAATCTGATGATGGCCACAGAAATTTAATTGTGCATAACATTGGTAACGGACAGGAAATATCCGATTGCCTTTTTAGTTATAAAATAACGGGACACTATTTTTACAGCAAGTAACACAGCTTACCAACTAATTTGAAATATAAATTCAACATACTATTATCAATCTCCCTCCTGCTTATCACAGGATTAATTGCGTTTACTCCTAAACAAAACGTAAGTAATGATATATTCATTACTTATATCGTCGATCTCAAATCACAAGACTTAAAACTGTATTGGAAAAATGACAAGGGAGAAATCATTAATAGTTTTGAAAACCTGAAAAAACATGTCGAAAGCAAAAAGCAAACGCTTTTGTTTGCCATGAATGCAGGCATGTATAAAAGAGATTATTCGCCGCAAGGACTTTTTATTGAAGAACAAAAAATTATCAGTCCATTAGATACATCCTCAGGAGGTGGCAACTTTTATTTAAAACCAAACGGTGTTTTTTATATAACTACAGACAACGTTGCTAAAGTTTGCAGCACTACGGACTTCGTTAACAATGGCAAGGTAAAATATGCAACGCAATCCGGGCCGATGCTGATCATTAACGGAGCAATTCATCCCGAATTTAAACAAGGCTCAAAAAACCTCAACATTAGAAACGGAGTCGGGATTTTATCTAATAACAAAATAATTTTTGCAATGTCTAAGAGCGAAATTAATTTTTACGACTTCGCTACTTATTTCAAAAGTTTAGGCTGTAAAAACGCATTGTACCTCGACGGGTTTGTATCTAGAGTGTATTTGCCAGAGAAAAACTGGGTACAAACTGATGGAAATTTTGGGGTAATGATTGGAGTTACAAAATTAAAAAGTGAATAAGGGTCAAAAAGTTTTCTTAGTTTTGTATAATGAAAAACAAAGTCATTAATTCAATCATCATCGGAGGGGTAGTAATCATTACTGCTATCGCTTTGTTTTTCAAATTAAATAAACCCCTTAAAGAACTCCCCTACTTCGGTTTTAAAACAAGCGATACTATTATTGAAGGAGGTAAAACAGTTATTCGTGAATCGAATCATAAGGTGGGTAATTTTAGTTTTATAAACCATGAAGGGAAAACAATTACACAAAAAGATCTGGCAGGAAAAATTTATGTGGTCGATTATTTTTTTACTACCTGCCACAGCATTTGTCCTGTAATGACCAGCCAGATGCTACGCATTTATGATGAATTTAAAAATGAAGACAGGGTCCGCTTTTTATCTCATACTGTTGATCCGGAAATTGATTCGGTAAATATTTTAGCTGAATATGCCAAAGCCAAAAATGTTGATCCGAACAGATGGTATTTTGTTACAGGTGACAAAAAAGAATTATATGATATGGCCCGCCAGAGTTATTATTTAGATGCCGAGGAAGGCGACGGCGGTCCGGATGATTTTATACATACACCTAACTTCGCACTGATAGATGAGAATAAATTCATCAGGGGATATTATGATGGCACCGACTCTGCACAAGTGAATATGCTAATAAACGATATTAAAATTTTACTTATCTCATCAAACTGAATCAGTTTCTGACAACTTTGTAGAATTTATAGTAAATTGAGATAAACTGCCCATATCCTTGTACGACTATTACAAAATATTAGGAGTTAAACCGAATGCTTCTTCAGAAGAAATAAAAAAGGCATTTCGCACAAAGGCAAAACAATTCCACCCCGATGTAAATAATTCTCCCAAAGCACAGGAATATTTTACTTTGCTTAACGAAGCACATTCTGCCTTAACCGACGATACAAAAAAGTATTTGCATGACCTGAAGTTGAAGTATGGCAAGGAGCAAACACAAAGTGGACCCATCCAAAACAACACCAATAGCAAGAGAGGGCCTTATGCTAAATTTCATTATGATTGGGATAGTTTCAGAACAGTGCAGAACAAAAGAAAAAAAGAAAACGAAGTTCATCGGCCGGTAATTTACAACCTGTTTTTTATCTCAGGTATGTCTGCAGGACTATTAATTTGCTTTACTCTAATTAACTGTGTATTATACGGCAAACTTCCGTTCGTAGCATTATTCCTCGTGTTTGGTGGGTTAATTTTAATACGCGATGGGTGGCAGGGAATCGGCGGCAAAAAAAACAACCTGCATACCTGGGTACTAAAAAAAATAAGAAAAATTTTTAGCTAACCTTCACTACCCAATTGTGACGGTCTGCTACCCTACCCTTACGGATATCATCCAGTTCTTTGGATACTTTTTTAGAGAAATGATCTTTTGTTAGTTGAGGAAGTTCATAACAAATATCATCTTTACCAATATGAGAAATGTGAGCTATAGTAGCTGCAGTACCTGTTCCAAATGCTTCCTGTATTTTTCCTGATTTGATAGCAGCGATTACTTCATCAACGGAAATTTTTCTTTCTTCCACTTTCATTCCCCAATCCCTCGCTAATGTCAAAACACTGTCACGTGTAATTCCTGCCAAAATAGTATCGCCCAACGGAGGGGTGATCAATACATTATCAATAACAAACATCAAGTTCATGGTGCCGGATTCTTCCACGTATTTATGCTCTTGAGAATCGGTCCATAATATCTGATCATAACCTTTTTCCTGCGCAACTTTAGAAGGATAAAGTGAACGGCCATAATTACCGCTTACTTTAATATATCCTACACCACCTTGTACAGCACGAATATGTTTTGGATCTACCATTACCTTAACCGGCTTACCATAATAAGCGCTTACGGGTGTGGTAAATATCATGAACTTATATTTGTCGGAAGCTTTTACTCCGATATAATCATCAATAGCAAACATAAAAGGACGTACGTATAATGCGGCGCCTTCCTTTGAGGGAATCCAGTCCTGATCCAACTTCACTAAATTCAACAAACCTTCCATAAAAATTTCTTCTGTAATTTCCGGCATTGCCATTCTGTGCGCAGAAATGTTCATTCGTTTAAAATTCTCCTGCGGTCTGAACAATAATACTTCTCCCTTATCATTCTTATATGCTTTCATCCCTTCGAATATCGATTGCCCATAATGAATAGCGGATAAAGCGGGAGAGATAGAAATATTTTCATAAGGAGTTATAGAAGGATCTTTCCAGGCTCCATCCTTATAATCCACACAATACATATGATCGGCAAATACTTTTCCGAATGAAAGGTTATCAAAATCCAGCTCATGTATCCTGGACTTTTTTGCCTTTACAATGTTGATCGAGAGTACATCTGTAGTCATAAAAAGGATGTTGCGTTTTGTCTAATATACCAAGATTTTATTCAAAACGGGAAATTTATTTTAACAAATTATCATGATTTTAGCAGGATTGGTGCGGTTTTCAGAAGAATTTGCAATTAATAGAACAATATAAAACACTTAACCCGTATTTTTACTAATTCATCGTAATAGTAACGCTTGCAAACCATACAACAGATACTGATCAAATACTGGGGTTATACACACTTCAGGCCTTTACAGGAAGATATAATCAATCATATTATCGCCGGTAAAGATACACTTGCGTTATTACCAACAGGCGGTGGAAAATCTATCTGTTACCAGATTCCCGCCTTGTATAATGAAGGTGTATGCATTGTTGTTTCTCCGCTTATCGCGTTGATGAAAGACCAGGTGAACGACCTAAAAGGAAGAGGTATTAAAGCAATTGCATTAACATCCGAATTACACAAAAGAGAAATTGACATTGCGCTTGATAATTGTATTTATGGCGATGTTAAATTTTTATACCTGTCGCCCGAACGTTTGCAAAATGATATAGTAAAAGTGCGCCTTGCCAAAATGAAAATAAACTTAATTGCCGTTGATGAGGCACATTGCATTTCGCATTGGGGACATGATTTCAGGCCAAGCTATTTGAAAATAAATGAACTAAGAGAAATACTTCCGAATGTACCCATACTTGCACTAACTGCAACTGCAACATCCCAGGTAGCAAAAGATATCTGCAGTCATTTAATATTTAAGAGTGAGCACATTATCAAAGGCTCTTACAAAAGACCAAATCTTTCTTATGCTGTAGTGTATGATGAAAATAAAAATAACCGCATTGTTGACATTGTAACTAAAGTAAAAGGAAGCGGTATAATTTACGTTCGCACCAGAAAAAAAGCGGAAGACCTGGCAAGACAATTGAACAGCGAAAAAATTTCTGCGTACTTTTTTCATGCAGGTATCCCTGCACAGGAAAAAGATAAACGCATGCAGGAATGGCTGAACAACAAAGTAAGAATAATGGTAGCCACCAATGCGTTTGGAATGGGAATTAATAAACCTGATGTAAGAGTGATTGTGCATGCCGATATACCAGAATCTCCTGAATCCTATTTCCAGGAAGCAGGCCGCGCCGGAAGAGATGAAAAAAAATCGTATGCCATCCTACTAAGTAATGAGGCAAGTAAAATTGAATTGGAAAAATACGTGATCAGTTCGTTCCCATCCATGGAACAAATAAAACAAACCTATCATGCCCTGGCGAATTATTTTAAACTTGCCATTGGAATACAAAATGATATGAATTATGATTTTGATATTGCTGACTTTTGTAACAACTATAATTTTAATGCGGTCACAGTATACAATACATTGCGTTTTCTCGAAAAAGAAAATTACATTACTTATACTGAGAACCTGAACAGGCCGTCAAGAGTAAATATTTCAGTCACAAAAGAAGAGCTTTACCAATTCCAGGTGAGTAATCCCGCATTGGATCCATTTTTAAAATTATTATTGAGATCGTACACAGGAATATTTGATGGTTTTGTAAAGATCAGCGAATCAGACCTTGCAAAAAGATACGAGGCAAAAAGAGAAAATGTAATTATATTACTCAACACCTTAAACAGCCAGAACGTTATTATTTATACCCCTCAAAGTTCGTTGCCTCAAATTACATTCAATGGCAACCGGGTAAAAGCGAATGATATCCATTTATCGGACGATAATTTTGCGAACCTTAAATTAAGGTCATTAAAACGGATGGAATGGATGCAATTTTATGTAAACACCACGCACAAATGCCGGAGCCAGTTATTACTCTATTATTTCGATGAAAAAAGCGATTACCGATGCGGAATTTGTGATGTTTGCATGGAAAGGAACAAGCTAGAACTCAGCAGCCTTGAATTTGAAGTAGTTTCTGAACAAATAAAACAAATAACGAGGCAACATTCATACACTCTTCCCGTCTTAGTAGATAGTATTAAACAAGCAAAGCGCGAAAACGTATTAAAAGTTGTACAATGGCTGTTGGATAACGGAAAACTTTATTACGCCTCCGACCAGTTAAAATGGAGAACTTAGTTACTTTTGTCTTATCCTAAAGAGCACCATGTTGAAATATTTTAGTTGCCTCTTAATTATTTTAACCTCTTATACCGTAAGGTCACAATCTACAGGGGGCTGCATTGATTCGTTAAAAATTAAATATGGTGCCTATTGCCCGCCTGATTTTCAGCCTGTTTGCGGCTGTGATGGTATAACTTATCGCAACCAATGCTTTGCCGATAACAATGGCTTGTTTAATTACAGCCAGGGTATTTGCGAAGAGATATACATTGACGTAAATCCCAATCCTACAATAGATAATATTTATATTCGCCTGTTATTAAAGTACGAGGGCGAAGCTGATATTTTTATATACAATCATTACGGCGCACTATATTACTATAAAAAATTTGTCAGGACTATGGATGAATACCTGCCGGTTAATATAGAACAATTTAATGCAGGGCCATATATTATTATAGCGATGACAGGTTCGGGAACAGTGACCATAAAAAAAATAATAAAACAGGATAGATAATATTTATGCTACAGGAATACACAAAGGTTATTTTAAGTTCGGGTAAAGATCAATCAGTAAGACGTTTTCACCCCTGGGTATTTTCAGGAGCGATAAAAAAAATAAAAGGCGAGGTAAATGAAGGAGATGTTGTAGAAGTTTATGATAACAAAGATGAATACCTTGGCACCGGGCATTACCAGATAGGTTCAATAGCAATTAGAGTTTTTAATTTTGAAAAGATAAATCCGGATACCCAATTCTGGAAAAGTAAGATCAACAAAGCTTATTTATACCGTAAACAGTTAGGACTAACCGACAACAAACACACAAACGTATATCGTTTGGTTTTTGCAGAAGGCGATAACATGCCCGGACTCATTATTGATTATTATAATGGTACTGCTGTAATACAAACACACTCCATAGGAATGCACTTTGCAAAACAACTGATCGCCGAGGCATTAAAAGAAATTTATGGCAGCGAGTTAAAAGCTATTTATGATAAGAGCGCTGAAACTCTTCCTAAAAAAGCGCAGATAGATGTTACTAATGGTTATTTGTTCGGAGAAAGCGGAGAAAATGTAGTGATTGAGAACGATTGCAAATTTCATATTGATTGGGAAGGAGGGCAAAAGACAGGATTTTTTGTCGACCAGCGTGAGAACCGCCAGTTATTAGCAACATACAGCAAAGGAAAAAGTGTACTTAATACATTTTGCTATACAGGAGGGTTCTCCGTATACGCGGCAAAGGCTGGTGCAACAGAAGTTCATTCTGTCGACAGTTCAAAAAAAGCGATAGAGCTTACGAATAAAAATATGGAGCTCAATGGATTTTCGAACATCCATCAATCATTTGCCATTGACACATTCGATTATTTAAAAGACAAAGAAGATAAATACGACATTATTATACTCGATCCGCCTGCCTTTGCGAAACATCATGATGTAAAGCATAATGCCGTGATGGGTTACAAACGTTTAAATGCCGAAGCGTTAAAGATGATCAGGCATGGAGGATTGTTATTTACATTTTCCTGCTCACAGGTAGTTGACAATAAATTATTTTACAATACCATTATGAGTGCTGCCATACAGGTTGGAAGGAATGTTAAAGTAATGCACCATTTAACACAACCACCTGATCACCCTGTGAATATTTATCATCCCGAAGGAGAATACCTGAAGGGGCTGGTGCTTTGGGTAGAATAAACGGAATTTTGTAATTTAACACGATCAATAAATTAAGCACATGAAATAGCCATATGCCTTCGGCGTACCAACCGAAAAAATGAATATGACGTATTCAATGCGACAATAAAAACAAAATAATTTTATACGTATGAAAAAATACATTTTCCTTTTTGTAATACTTTCTGCTTCGTTATTTAATGTTCTCAAAGCGCAGGACATTATTATTAAAAAAAATAGCGAACAATTAAAAGTGAAGATCGTTGAGATTGGCACTAAAGAAATAAAATTTAAATTGTTCGATGCTCCCGATGGTCCTATCATCAGTATGAACAAAAGTGAAATAAAGACCATTAAAATAAATGGCAAGAATGATGTTGTGTTGAACATGGATGATAATCCTATGAGTGTAAGTAACAGTGCCATTATTGATAAAACCAGTGCAGTAAAATTTAACTTTTTTTCTCCGCTAAGCAGGCACTTGGAGTTTGGCTATGAGTGGATGCAAAAACCGGGATTTAACTGGGATATAGGCTTGGGAATTATTGGCCCGGGAGTAAGTTTAAAAGAAATTTTTTATGACAGTAAACCCAAAGGAGCTTATTTAAGAGGCGGACCAAAATTTTTAATTGGTAATTCCAGCGACTTCGAAGTTGAAGGGGCAAGATTCGCGCATCCGTTGAAAGGAAGATACATTAAAGTTGAAGCTATACTTAACGCATTTTCAGAAACACAATTGATTGATACCACTAGTTATTGGGTAAGCAGTGGTTCCCGTTATTTAACGACAAAAAATAAATATCAAAGTCTGTGCCTGAACATTCAGTACGGAAGACAATACATTGTTGGCAATACACTGACCATTGGATATTTTTTGGGAATCGGGTACGCATTCGAAAGCAAAAGTTCCTCGTTAGTAACAGCTAATTACTATGATAATTATACCATAGAGCGTTACAGCCACACGTATTTTGGAAAAGATTTTCCTCTTGCATTTACTTCCGGATTTACGATCGGCTATATTTTCAGGACACCCGAGTGGCTCAACAGGAATCCTTACGCGCAGAAGAATAAGATGCCAACGAGAAATTCGATGGAGTAGCGTTGTTGGAAATGCGAGTACTTCAATTTTAAAAATCTATTCGTATGTAAATACACCCCAGATTTATCCAGGGTGTATTGTTATTGAACATAACCTGTTTCAACCAGCGATTGTCAATTGCAATTTATCTCAATAGATCTATCAATACGTTAACATTTCCGAAGCAAAGGAATGTGATCAGTAAAATGCAAATTTTAGATTTTTTTTGACTATTTTTTAAATTATACGGCTAAATACTTACGCTAGTGTACCAGCGCAGCTTCCTCTTTGAAAAACTGAACAGTTAATGTCCGGAGGCGGTATTTTAATAGGTGTTTTAATAAGAGGGGCCAAAGCTTTACAAGCTATTGCTTGATCTGCAGTACAATTCGGGACCATTAAGGTCGCTGTCAAAACTCCGGTTAAAATCGATATTACAAGGCAACCTACCAAGGTATCAATCTCACCTCGCACTGTTTCCTTTTCTATATTATTAATTTTAGTAACGAAGCTTTGAACTTTTAATTCTTCTAGATTTAATTTTTTCTTTTTCATACTTTATCGGTTTGATTAAAGTAAAATTACCTTGTAACACAAAAGGAGGGCAAACAACATTTAGATTTAGCTACATGTCTGATTTATTATACCGATATAAACTGGCAACGGGCACAGTATGGCTTAGGTAAACTTATACCCGACCCCTCTTATAGAATGAAAGTGTTTGGGCTCGCGGGGATTTTCTTCGAAGTATTTTCTGAAGGATAGGATGTAATTATCTATTGTACGGGTAGAAGGAAAAACATCATATCCCCATACTTTTTCCAATATCTCATCTCTTGATACTACCTCTCCTTGTTTCTCGATAAGGAGCTTTAACAACATTACTTCCTTTTTACTCAATACATGTTTCTTTCCTTTTAATCCTATGATCTCGTATGAATTAAAGTTCACATGGTTTTTACCGAATTTAAATTCAGTAATTGAATGTTCTTCTTTTTTAAGCGAACGTTTTAATAAATTATGAACCCTTAGCATGAGTTCTTCCAGGTTAAATGGTTTAACCATATAATCATCAGCACCAATTTTTAAACCCTGTACCCTATCCTCTCCCATTCCTTTTGCAGTTAAAAAAAGCACTGGTACGATAGTGTTTTTTTTTCTTATTTCTTTGCAAATAGCAAAGCCATCCATTTCAGGCAACATCACATCAAGTATTACAAGATCAAATGCCTGCTTTTTAAATTCCTCTATAGCCTTACGGCCATTATCAATGGCATTAACACTCAACCCCTCCAGTTCAAGGTTAAGTTTAATAGTATTGAGCAAATGCTCCTCGTCCTCTACGAGTAATACCCTTTGTGCCATAATGTAAAGTTAAGAATAAGCAGCAAGATAATAGAACGCAGATTTTCGCGGTAATTATGATTATTTATGATTTTATCAAAGGAATCATAATAAATCATAAAAATCAGCGTGCCATTTATTAACTTTAAGTATTAAATGACGATGGAAAATTCACACATAGATTTACTTATTGCTGCGCAAACAGATGCCAATCTTAAAAAGATTGCTGCTAAAATAAAGGACGGCGAACGCATTACTGTTGAAGAAGGTATTTTGCTTTTCGAGAAGGGGGAACTTAATTTTTTAGGCGGACTTGCAAACTTTATTCGTGAAAAGAAAAACGGGACCAATACTTATTTCAACCGTAACTTTCATATTGAACCTACTAATCATTGTGTATTTGACTGCAAATTTTGTTCTTATTCCCGTTTATTAAAAGATAAGCTGGATGCATGGGAATTAAGTGAAGAACAAATGCTGGATATTGTGAGAGGTTATGTAGGGAAAAATGTAACCGAAGTTCATATCGTGGGTGGTGTTCACCCGAAAATGAACCTGCATTATTTTGCGGGGCTTCTAAAAAAAATAAAAGAGATAAGTCCGGGTATTCATATTAAAGCATTCACCGCTGTTGAACTGGAATACATGTTCCGCAAATCAAAAGTGAATTACGAAGAAGGATTTACTATTCTTAAACACCACGGACTGGATTCTATCCCCGGTGGTGGCGCTGAAATTTTTGATGAAGAAATACGCAAACAAATTTGTGAAGATAAATGTACATCAACGGAATGGCTGGCTATTCACGAAGCAGGACATAAACTGGGAGTGCCATCCAATGCTACAATGCTTTACGGGCATATTGAAAATTACGCGCACCGCATTGATCATATGAACAGGCTGCGTAACTTACAGGACAAAACAAAAGGCTTTAATACTTTTATTCCACTTAAGTTCAGGAACAAGGATAACCAAATGTCGAATGTACCAGAGGTAAGTATCATTGAAGATCTGAAAAATTATGCCGTGTCAAGAATTTTCATGGATAACTTTGTGCACATCAAGGCGTATTGGCCAATGATAGGACGTAATACCGCGCAGCTTTCGTTGAATTTTGGTGTTGATGATATTGACGGCACCATTGATGATACAACAAAAATTTATTCAATGGCCGGCTCTGAAGAACAAAATCCTGCATTGAGTACAGAACAATTGGTGCAATTAATCAAACAGGTTGGTAAACGTCCTGTTGAGAGGGATACACTTTATAATGTTGTTAAAGACTATTCTGAAGTAGATTTTACTGCGGCTTAGTTTGTGAGTTGAGTACATCAATGCGTTGAGATACACGCTGTAAACTTTGCATATCGCCTTTTTTACGATATAATTCTTTTGCTATCAAGAGATCCTTCATTCCTTTTTCCCTTTCACCAATGTCGATATACAAGTTACCCAGGTTGCTGTATACATTGGCATATTCGGGCGAAAGTTCAAGCGCTTTATTAAAATCTTTTATTGCTTCATCATTTTTTTTGAGATACAAATATGATATCGCCCGGTTGCTGTATCCTTCAACATAAGAGGAATCAGATACAATACTCATGCTAAAGTCTTCAATGGATCCTGCAAAATCATTCCTGCCCTGCTTTACCAAGCCGCGATTGTTATACGCTTCTTTGTAACGGGGATTAAGTTCTATCGCCTTTGTAAAATCTTTAAAGGCCTGCTCCTCCTGGCCTCTTACAACAATATGAATTCCACGATTCAGATAGGCAATATCCGCATTAGGATGATTCTCCAACACATTACTCCATAATGTTTCACTGTCTTGCCAAACTTTGCAGCGATTGTAGGTAATAAAAGCAAGTAACAGTAAATAAACAATTGCACCCACAAGCACAGTCTGCATTTTACTTTTATTGCTGTACAACTGATTAAAATAAAACGCGCCAATAAAAAACAATCCTATATATGGAACATAAGAATAACGCTCGGCCATAATGGCGTTCCCGACAGGAATAAATTGCAATACAAGAGCAATGGTGATCACGAAAAAACTTAATCCAACAAAAACAATTTTATTTTTCTTTTTCCAAGCAAAGAAGATCGCAGCGAGCATTGCTAAAGGAACAAGCACTGATGTATAAACCAAGACTGGGAATACAGTTCCGGCTTTTGCAGGATAAGGATAAAACGCGGAAAGGTTAAATGGAATTACTGCTTTTATGATATATAATGTAAAACCATATGAGCCTAAAAATATTCTTTCAACAAAAGAATAATCGGCCTTTAGTTCCATGGCTTCCGTAGCACGTTGCGCATAAACAGCAATGGCTCCAAAGACAATAGACAAAACAAAAAATGGAATCTTCTCAACAATGGTTTTCGAAGTAATTTTTCTGTCGTTAAAATAATCAACAACAAACATCACCACCGGCAAGGTAACCGCCATACCTTTTGATAACAAGGATAACAGGAATAGCAGCAAAGAATACAAATATAATTTTGTTCTATTTACTTCAGCAGTGGTATACTTTAAGTAAGAGAGTAATGAGAGTAAAAAGAAAAAAGTATACAACACATCTTTTCTTTCTGATATCCAAGCTACGGATTCAACGTGCATCGGATGAATAGCAAATAATAGTGCCGTTACCAATGAAATGGTATTGTTCTTCGCCAGGTGTTTAATAAGAAGAAACACCAGCCATGTATTAAAAATA
>Ga0163149_10001260_pt1 | contig 32788 bp, 23 predicted proteins | sample OliLakLV19MP5G1_FD_148604 | JGI IMG/M metagenome (GOLD analysis project Ga0163149, IMG submission 148604) | Freshwater microbial mat bacterial communities from Lake Vanda, McMurdo Dry Valleys, Antarctica - Oligotrophic Lake LV.19.MP5.G1 | ecosystem: Environmental > Aquatic > Freshwater > Lake >... | reverse complement strand
GCCCGTCCAACACGGGACGCGTCGACAAGAGCATCCCGGGGACGACCTCGGGCGCCATGAGGTGGCTGCCCTGGAAAGTTCCGCCGAGATTGTCCGTCAGCACGTCGTGCGGGATGCGCCCGAGCGAGGACTCGTCCGAGTTCCCGTAGTTGGCATCGTACCCCACGATGAGGTCGGGAGCTTCCGCACGGCGCTCCGCGGCGTAAGCCACGTCGGGCCGATCGTTGCGCAGGATCGGGCGCGCATCGCCGTCCTGGAACGCGACCAATTTCGCGTCGATCTCGGCGACGAGCTGTGCCGCCTCCGCGCCGGGTTTCACGATGCCGCTCTCGTTCTCCTTCGTCGCGGGATCGTCGCGTTCGCGACCGGCGAGGTTCAGGTAGAGCCCGTTGAACCCGACGCCGTACGCGCGCGTCCTCGACCAATCGACCGCGTCGAAGATCGTCACGGGTTCGTGCGCGGGATCGGACTCGAGGAGCTCTCGCGCACGGCCTTCCTTCAGCACGAGGTAGCCGTTCTCGAGCAGCCACGTGTTGAGCGAGAACTTGCGTCGGTACGAAGCGAACCCGTGGTCGCTCATGACGATCACGGTCGTGTTCGGGCCGGCCTCGTCGAGCACGCGCCCGACGATCGGGTCCATCCGCAAGTAGAGGTCGAAGATCACGTCTTTCCACGTGCTCTCGGCGCGTTCCGACCACGGTTCCGTGCTCTCCGTCGCCTTCTTCGCGTCGTGGTTGGGATGCTGCGCATCGTGGTGGCGCCACAGCATGTGCCCGCACAGATCGACGCCGGAAAAGTAGAAGAAGAGGAACCCACCGCGCTCTTTCCAACGCGCGAGTCCGACATCGAGGAGTCGCACGCCTTCTCGATGAACGATCTCGCCCTGCGCGAGGAACTCGGCCTCGTCGAGCACTCCTTCCTTCAAGCCGTTCACGTCCTCGGGCATGCCCTGCGTGTAGTAGAAACCCGCGCGTTTCACGACTTCGTCGCTGGCTTCCTCGGGCTCCGACACAGGTGCGATCGGTGAAGTCGGGTCGATGTTCACCGGCGACGCGTACAACTCGAACGGCGCGAGACGCTTCAAATGGAAGCGCACGATGCCCGCGACCGGAGCCATACCGAGCGGGAGGAGATCGAACGAGACCTGCACCCAGTCGCTCCACGCGCCTTCGGGCAGGACGATGACACGACCGGCGACCTCGATCGCGGCCGCACGCGCTTCGCGATCGAGCAGGATCGTGAGCGGAATGCTGGCGGTTCGGCCGTCCTTCTTGAACGGACTCGCCGGGCCGCCGAGCGACGTGTCGATGCGACCGTCGAACTCACGCACGGGCACGATGCGACCTTCGTTGGCGATGGCGCTCGGATCGGGCTCGGTCACGTAGTACGTGTACTTGCCGTAGGCCGAGTCGATCGCGGGTGTCATCATCCCGCTGAAGGACCAACCCTCGGATCCCTCGACGGGGAAGTTCGCGGGCATGCGCCACACGTCGGCCGGGACGCCGTGATCTTTCAGCACGCTCCAGAACGCAACGCCCGTGCGATTCGATTCGGCGTCACCACCGAGCGGGAATTGCCATCCCGCGGGGAGTGGAATCGTGCTCGGCGCTTCCGCTTTCACCGTCGACGGGATCGGCAAGCGCGTCATCGGATCGCGGTGGATGAAGTCGAAGATGCCGTGCCCACCGGGATCACGACCCGTGATGAAGTTCGACCAGGCGACCGGCGATTGCGGCGGCACGGACGTCTGGAGCTCGTGGATCCCGTTCGCGCTGGAGATCCGCACGAAGTTACGCATGCGGTCGGGAAAGCGCGCGATCGCTTCGCGCAGGAGATCCGGGTCCATCCCGTCGATGCCCAGCACGATGCAGCGTGCCGCGGTCTTCGGCACGGCATCGCCAGTGCGCGCGAGGCCGGACGCAGGGAACGCACCGAGCACGGCGAGCGGGAGCCACACGATCCGGCTCGAACGTTTCATGCGCTCTCGCATGCCGGTCCGGACACCGCGTGGATGGCGCCCGTGGGCTCGTTCTTTGGGAGGGATCGGGACACGTGGAATCAAGCCGCGGACGGCTGGGTGATCTAGGCAGGGCGACCAATCTATCGGATGGCCGATGTCGAGGGCTCACGGAGCCTCCATCGGTTCCAGACGGTCCGATTCGTCGAAGCTCGGATCAGGGCTCCCCGCGCGGCACCCGCTTCGTGGTGACTGCCACACCACGCCTGGCTGGAAACAACGCGACGATCGCGTGCTGCTCCGTCCGCGCGCCACGCCGACCCGCCGAAGCCCCGATTCTCCCAACGAAGCTGGCCGCAGAGGCATCCTCTGCGGCCAGCTCCTTACGATCTCGTGGTCGGATCCCTCAGCACGAAGCTGACGGATCCAAGGCAATCACGGCGTCCAGGGGATGGACACGCCGTTCGTCAGGTTGAACGTCGACGGCGTGCAGAACGCCGCTGCGTTGCGATACCAGCACTGGTACTTGCGGATCCCGCCGGCCGGGGGGATGAGGCCCCGCACCGAAACGGACTGATCGCCGCCCGTGGGATAGGACGAAGTCCCGGCCACGTTCGTCTTCGTTCCGAGACGCGTGACGGTTCCACCGGCGCAACGCAGTCCGTCGCCGAAGGCCACGCTGATCTGCGTGGTGCCTTGGAAGTACAAGCACGTCGCGTTCGGCATGCCCGAGCCCGTGAGGACGACCGAGTCCGACGAGACGCTCGCAAGCCCGCTGGCCGCGAGGTTGCCGCCCGTCGGGACGATCGAGTTCGCGCAACCGTTGCCGGCCGCGCCGTTGTTGGCGCACGGGCAGGCCGTGCCCGTGCCGTCACCGAAGCAGTAACCGGTGAAGCTCGAGCCTTCGCGAATGATCTGGAAGCCGTTCAGCGTCGCGAAGCCGGAGACCGTCGTGACCGTGATCGCGATCGAGCCCAAGCTGGGCACGCCGGTGACCGCGTGACGGGCGTACGTCGTGCCGAGCACGTGCGTGCCGGGCCACGTGCCGCCGACGCTCTGAGCCGGATCGGCCGAGCCCGCGACCGTAACGCTCGAGACGAACGTCGCGCTATCCGGTGCCCACGCGTAGGTGTAGACCGTGTAGTTCCCGCCGAACAAGTTGCTGAACGTCCACGTGGTCGTGCCGCCGACGCCGCCGCAGTCTTGCGCGTCGTCCATCAGCGCCTGGTCGTCGCCGCTCGTCAGCGCGTTGTCGAAGGAGAAGTCGGCGAGCGTGGTGCCCGTGCGGGTGAGCTGGGCTTGGCACGGCGCGCCCGACAGGTCGTTCAGCAAGCTGCTCGACACGGTGGGGCTACGGTCGTTCCAGAAACCCGGGGCCGCCGCTGCAGCGCCGTACGTGTTGTTCGGAGTGCCGAACGTCGCGGGCCCGATGTCGACGTTCATGCTCGCCGCGGTCGGCGGGCCCGGCGGCGGGGCAACCGCCAGGGAAAAGTTCCCGGCGCCGCCGGTCACGGAGAAGGGGTACAGGCCGATCTGGAGTGTGTACGCCGTGCCACCCGTGACGGGGAACTCGATGGACGACTGGAAGCTCGCGCAGCTGTCGTCGTTGCACGCCAAGACGGAGTTGGCAGCCGGGCAACCTGCGCCCGGGTACGCCGCGATCTTCGTGTCGACCGTCGTGATACCGCAGGTGGCGAACGTCGCGAGCCCGCTCACCGGCGCGGTCCACGTGAACCACACGTCCTTGACCACCGCCGTCGAGCCGAAGAACGTGCACGGTGCTTCGCTCTGACCGGCGACGCTCGTCGTCGCAGCGGTGTTGTCGAAGGGGAACGTGCCGGTCCCAACCACCGGGGAAGCCATCGTGCACTCGTCGTTCGTGGGCGGGGGCGGCGGAGCGACGAGGTTGAACGTGCCCGAGTAACCGGGGTTCGTGCCGTACGAACCGAGTTGGAGCAGGTAGACGCTGCCGTTCGTGATCGGGAACGTGACGCTGGACTGGAGTCCGCAGAAGTCGTCGTTGCAGGCCAGCGCGGTGCCCGCCGGGCAGGCCGAGCCCGACCAGATCGCGACGACGCTGTCGACGGACACGCCGCCGCAGGTGTTCAGCGTGACGCTGCCGGTGTAGGTCGCCGTGTATTGGAACCACACGTCGAGGTTCGGTCGGATGCAAACCCCATCGAACTGCGGGCTGGTCGTGGCCGCTGTCGAGTTGACCGGGAACGTTCCGGTGCCGCTGATCGCGGACGTGGCTGCGTTGGCGCAGTCGTCAGCACCCGCGCTGGCGAGTGAGCTCGACTGAGGCTGCGGCTGCTGCTGAGCTGCAGCGTCCGCTCGCGAGAGCACCTTGACGGGTGCGCGCTTGATCGGGGTGCCCTGTTGGGGTGTCTGTGCCGCAGCGGTGCTCGCAAGGATGCCGGCGATCAGGGGGACGACGAAACCACGTGACTTCATGGAGACTTCTCGAAGGGGGACTGAAGACAGCGCTTGGCGGTCCCCGACGAGGTAACGTAAAGACTTCGTCGAAGATCCCTTTCGATCGTACTTCCAGTTCCCGTCCGTGGGGGCCATCAGTTGCGAGGTTCTGGCTCCGGCGGGGCCCCGGCAGCTGTGTGGAATGGCCTCCTCGGCATGGCGGGGTACCGAGGGCCTGCACCTCGAGGTGCCAGGTCGGCGACGTGCTCGGGGGCCGCTCGGGTCCAGAGCTTCACGCGGCAGTCCCGGATCAGTGGTTGCCGGGACGTGAGTGAACGTGCTCGTGCGGCGACGGCGCGACGTCCGCGCCGCGACCCGGCTTCGAGCGACGCTCCGTACCGTCCGCGAAGAGCGCGCGACCTTGCATGTACGCCGGGATTTCGAGACCGAACAGGTCGAGCACGGTCGGCGCGATGTCGATCAGCGCCGGTGACGCGACGAGCGGTTTGCGGTCGCAGTAGAAGACGCCCGGAACGAGCCGCGGGTCGACGCAGTGGTCGCCGGACCAGCTCTTCGTGTTGTCCGTGAACACTTCCGTCGTCACCGAACCCGTCGCGCAATCCCACGAGTGACGGAAGCCTTCGTGGTAGCCGATCAAGAGCTCGGGCGCCGCGTCGGCGTACGGACCGTCGTGGATGTCGCGCGTCAGGAACACTTCGCGAATCACCGGCTCGCCCGTCGCGGGATCGCGCAACGCCTCGAGCTTCGACTTCAATTCGCGACACAAAGCGTCGAGCTCGCGCATCTCGACGATGCCCTCCGCTTCGCGACCCTTGCGATTGATGAAGAGGCCCGTCAATCCGAGCGTGAACGCTTTCGTCCGCGACCAATCGACGTGCGCGAACCAATCGGCTGACGTCTCGTGGCCGGCCTTCAGGCTCAGGTAGCCATTCTCCTTCAGCCAAGTATTCAAGTTCACGCCGCGTCGGAAGTTCGTGAAGCCGTGGTCCGAGATGACCATGAGCATCGTCTTAGGATCGTCACCGAGTTTCGCGACGACCTCCCCCACCAACTCGTCCATCTTCGCGTAGGTGGACTGGACGACGTCCTTCCAACGCTCGACCTCCTTGCCCACGTTCGCCGGGTGCGTCGGATCGAGCGTGCGCCAGAACATGTGGCTGACGCGGTCGCTCGTGTCGAAAACGACGGTGACGAATCCCTTTTTCGTCTTCTCGAGCGCGTCGAAGAGCTGCAGTTTGCGCTCGTCGAAGTACAGCCATGCCTGCTTCAAGAACGCTTCTTCGTCGATGACGCGCTCGTTGAGCGCCCACGTGTCCTCGGCCAGGCCCAACGTGCCGAAACGACCGAGCGTCTTCGCCAGATAGATCGAATAGACGAACGGATGGCTGATCGGCATCGCCGGAGAATCGGGGTCGATCTGCACCGGCGTCGCGTAGAGCTCGAACTCCGACTCGGCCCAGGTCTGTACGTAGAAACGCACGATGCCCTGCACGCCGCCGAACGGCGCGACGAGCCAAGGGGTGTATTCCTTCGCGCCGACCTCGACCGTTTCCGTGCCGAGCGTGATGCGCGCCTTCCTCGTCTTCTCGTCCAGCTCGACGACGAACGGACACTTCAGATGGTGTCCATCCTTGCCCGTCGGCCCCACGAGGTTCGATTCGATGCGTCCCTTGCGCAGGACGACTTGGAACTGTTGACCGCCGATCTTCGCGCCCGCCGGACGCATCTTGGTCGAATAGAAAGAGAAGCTGCCCTGCGTACCTTGCAAGTCGGGCACGCACATCCCGCTCAACAAGACGCCGTTCTTGAACGGCTGCGGCGGAAACGTGATCGGCACGCGAATGATCGAGGACCACACGCGCGTGTCACCGAGCAACTTCCAGAACGGCTGACTCTTCTGCAGCGAGCGATAGACGAACTTCGTCCCGAGCGGGATCTCAGCAAGACCGAGATTCAATGTCTTCGGCACCGCGCGAATGTCGCTCGAGCTCAACATCGGCGCGTAACTGCACGGATCGCGCGTGAGGAAGTCGTAGATGTTGTGCCGCGACGCGTCCGTGCCGGTCGCGAACGTCGACCACGCGACCGGCGAGATCGACGGACACGCCGTGTCGAGGTTCGCGAACGTGCCGCGCTCCGCCAACTTCGAGAGGTTCGGCAACCGCCCCGCGTCCATGAGCTTCCGCGCCATCCGCGGATCGAACCCGTCGAGACCGAGGACGACGACACGGTCCACCTTCGACGGCCCGCGCTTCTTACCCGTCACCGCGCGATAGACCACCTTGAACGGCCAGATCGCGATGATCCCGAACGCGAGCAGGAACGTGCCGAGCAAGATCAGCACCGACCCCGCCGCCGCGAACCCCGCGCCCGGCCCGATGTAGGCGTGCGCCGGCAGCGCCAAGGTCACGAGGACGAAGCCGGCTGCGAGAGCGCGCTGAAGGAGTCGTTGGTTCAAGATGGGATCAGCGCGAAGGAGTCGGTCCGCGATCTCTCGGGCCCGGGTCGGCGCAGTTCGAGGCGACCACTCTATCGTCCACCGGACCTGTGCTCCGCAGAGGCGGCTCGACGGATGAGAGGTCGTTCACCGAGCCCGCTGGGCCTCGGTGACGCATGGACCGCGCCTCGTGCGACCGGACCTCGCGCTCCGAGCCTCCCGCCGGACCGCCCATTTGGCGCAGTGGTTCCGAATCGTGCGGCGGCCGTCGAGGCGATGCACTCGGTCCGCGATGCATCCGGCGATCCGAATCCCGCCGACCGCTGGCGCGCGGTGCGCGCCGTGCGGTCCGCGACGGGCGACGAGCGATCCGAGCACCGCCTCGGAGCGAAGGCGCCGCCGCGAAGAGTGCCGCGATCTCCTGCGGTGAGCCGTTACGCTCGTGCGGCAGGCACACCGCGTCGATCGACGTGCGCGGAGCGATCTGTGCGAGCGCTGTCGTGACCGAGTCCTCCACATTGTCCGAGTCCACAGCGGGACTCGATGGGCGCGTTGGAACGTGCGCCCCTCCGCGGCGTCGCCGCTGGCTCCGCCGTGCAGCGCTCGTCCTCGCCACGTTCGCCGCGCTGCTCGTGCTGTTCGCGGTGTGGCTCGTGCGCGATCCGTCCGCGCACTTCGCGGAACGCCGCGGGAGCATCGCGAACGTGACGCGGGAAGAGCGCGTCGAGTCGAACGGACACGCCGAGGAACTCGTCGCGCTGACTTCGACGAGCGGTCTCGCAGTCGAACTCGCGCTGAAGACGCCGCTCGCGGCACCTCCGCCGAGAGGACGACCGCTGTGTGTGCTCCTCGGCGGCATGGAGACCGGGCGCAAGGCGCTGCGCTTCGTGCCCGACACGCAAGGGTGTCTCGTGGTCGCGCTCTCGTATCCCTATGCCGGTCCCCGGAAACCGAAGGGCTTGGCGGTCCTCGGTGCCGCGGCCGACATCCGCGCCGCCGTGCGCGACACACCGCCGGCGGTGCAGCTCGCGCTCGACTGGCTCCTGACGCTGCCGGATGTGGATCCCACGCGCGTCGAACTCGTCGGCGTGAGCCTGGGTGCGCCCTTCGTGTGCATCGCCGGCGCGCTCGATCCGCGCTTCGGGCGCGTGTTCGCGCTCCACGGCGGCGGCGACGTGCCCGCGATGCTCGACGCGGGACTACGGCGCAAGATCGGGTTCGCGCCCGCGCGCTGGCTCGTCGTGCGTTGCGCGTGGATCGCGGCCGGCGGCGATGCCATGGCGCCGGAGCGCTGGATCGGCCTCATCGCGCCGCGGCCGGTCGTGGTCGGCGGCGCCGAGGACGACGAGCGTGTGCCGCGCGCGTGCACGGAGTTGCTCTTTGCGGCGGCCGGCGAGCCACGCGAACTCTTCTGGACGAGCGGCGGTCACATCGACACGGATCGTGCGCGCATCGCCACCGATCTCGTGGATCGCGTGCTCCAGCGCGTCAGCGGTCGGTGACTCGCGGCACGCACGCCCATCTCCGAGAGCACGCGCGCTGTGAACTCGGCGACAGTACGTGTGCAGACGAACTCGCCGCCGCGGCGCTACCAGGTCTCGCGCAACTCATCCCGCAAGGAGAGGAGTGCCTCGAGGTCGCCATCGACGAGGCGCGAGCGGTCGATCGCTGGCGGGATCGCGCTCCAGGATTCCAGCCGCGCGACGATGGGTTCGCTCTCGGAACTCTGCGCGCGCTCCAAGAGATGGAACAAGGTGAGCGAGTCGCGCCGCTCTCCCACGACGATCAGCGCGGCGATCGCTTCGGCGCGCTCTCTCGCCACCGTCGCGAGGTCGAAGCGGTCCAATGCCGCGATCAGCGCTGCGCTCGCGTCGCTCCAGCGCGGGAGCCCCGGCCCACGACCCGGTCGCGCGCGGCATTCCGCACCGGCGGGAACGAGCGCGTGCACGCCGTCCGCCTCGAACGACACGCGCCCCGAGACCACCTCGAGTCGCGCCGAGCCGTCGTCCTCGACGTGCGTCCGGTACACGCATCCGAGATCGACCGCGAGGCCCGACGGCGTGCCGACCGCGAAGAGTCGCGGCGCGGCGAAGATCGAAGCGGTCAGCGTGCCGCGTTCGAGGAACACCCGGTAGCCGCCCTCTCCGCCCTCCTCGAGCGTCAGCCGGGAATGCTCCGACAGCTCGACCGAGCCGATCGAACCGACGCGCAAGCGCGCCGAGCTCCCGGCGCCGCACTCGAGGCGACCGGACGGGTCCCACTCGACGTCGCCGGTCGTGCCGACGACCTCGAACGCCGCCCGATCGTGTCGCGAGGACGGATCGCGCGAGAGGTGGACCACGGTCCACGAGATCGCCGCGACGACGGCGGCCGCGGCGGCGAGGAGCAGCACACGCGTGCGCAGCGGAATGGGCTGCTTTTCAGCGGGAATGTGCAGCGGTCTACGTCCCACGTCGAAGCGCGCCGGCGCGAGCGCTCGCTCGAGTTCGGCTTCGAACGCATCCGGCGTCGCGCGCGGGTCGCTCGTCCAATCGGAATCGGGACCGACGTACTTCATCGCGTTTCCGCGCGCGAGAGTCGCTCGCGCAGCATCTCCATACCTTTGTGCAGGTTCACTCGCACCGAACCGTGCGTCATGCCGGTCAAGCGCGCGATCTCGACACCCGAGTAGTCGCCGAGGAGGCGCAACGACAAGGTCTCGCGGTACGCCTCGGGCAAGGTGCGCAACATGGCGAGTACGTGCTCGGCCTCGTCGCGATCCGCGGATCCGGTGGCGTCGGGCGCCGCGAGGTCGTCGGGCAGCATCGCGGACGGAGTTCGATCACGCCGCGCCACGTGAGCTGCGCGGCGCGCGATCGTGAAGAGCCAAGCACCTACGCGATCGGGATCGCGCAGTTCGCCGCGCGCGCGCCACGCCAGGACGAACACGTCCTGCACGAGGTCCTCGGCCAGGGAAGCCGGCGCGCGCGTCGCGAGCACGGCGTGCATGCCGCGGGCGAACCGCGCGTAGAGAGCGTCGAACGCGGCGCGATCGCCGAGGCGAGCGCGCCGCGCGAGTTCGCCCTCGGTGGTGACCGCGACTTCGTCCATCGACTTCCGATTCTCCTCGCTGCGCAGGTTCGCGGCCACGTCATCCGCTCGTTGGGTCGCAGCGACCGAACAACGCGGCGAAGGACGGCCCGCCGCGTTCATCCGCGTTGGATCCTGCGCTCCAGCTTCTTCTCCAGCTCCTCGATCGAGTCGGCGTCGTAGAAGACGCAGAAGATCGAGCGGATGTTCTTCCGAGCGTAGTCGTCGCGCGACGCGTCGCGCAGCGCATCGCGCACGAACGTCGCGCTCGTGGGCGATGCGGCTTCGAACCAGATCATTCCCGCGAGGATCAGGACGGAAGCGTCCTTGGGCAGGAGTTCCGCGGCCTCGCGCGCCAACGCGCACGCGTCGAAGTCGATCTGGTGACCCGATTGCTTCGACGACTCGCCCGCGAAAGCCAAGGTGATCGCGGCGTAGGCGCGCGGAGTCGGAGTCGGTGCTTCGATCGACGGCTCCACGTTGGCGGGGACGTTCGCGCGCAAGACTGCGGGCGAGAGGGCCTTGGAGTCGAACCACACGAGCAACGCGGCGTTCGACGGCGAGCGCTCGACCGCCGCGACGCCGGGTAGCGCGGACAAGCGGGCACTCGTCGCTTCGGACTCCCACGAACTTTCGGCGGGATCGCGCTGCGAAGTCCGGGGGATCCCGAGCGGCACGGCGCAGTGCACGGCGCGGGGAGATGGTTCACTCTGAATCCGCCGGTGCCCACCAGCGCGTGATGGAGCTCGTGTCGCGCGGCCGGGCGTGTCTGGCTTCGCGGTGAAAGTCGTTCAGCCGTGGTTCCGTCGCCACGCCGCATCGTCCTCGCGTAGATCACGATCGAGCGCGAACGTCGCGAAAGGAATCAACGAGGCGACGCCGATGCGCACGCCCCACGCGAACGTCTTTTCTCGCTCGCGAATCGCCTGCAAGGTGAGCACCGCGAGCGCGATGAAGAGCACGCCGTGCACGGCGCCGACCAGGGTCACGGCGAGCGGCATCCCCGCCATGTACTTGAGCGGCATCGCGACGCCGAGCAGCAACAGGAACGAACAGCCCTCGATAAACGCCGTCGCACGCAGTCGCGCGGGCGGCGTGTCGAAGCGCAAGACGTGAGCGTCGGGCATGTCCGTGCAGAGTGCCGGGTCGCGCGGGCACTCGCCAATGGTTCGCAGGAAGTCGAGGGCGCGCGACGGAACAGTGTCGAGGTGCGGGTCGAGCTCGACAGGTACGAACGGCTGGCACCACACGCCACGCTCCACTGTGACTCCATCGTCCGATTTCAGGACCGATGCGCCCGCGCTCGGCGCTTGACCGGACACTTCGAGCACTAGGTCCACACGGCCACGGCCGAAGCGGCGGATCGAAAGCGGAGAAGGCGGCGACCTGGGTCGGCGGTCGATCGCCTGGAGTTCCGGTCAGCCTGTGGTGATCGAAGCCCACGAGGACCCCGAACCGCGAGGCGGCTCAAAGGCTCTCGATCGCAGAACCCCATGCACTGATCGCAGTGCCACGGCTAGCATCCCCGCCCATGTCGGCCTGGAAGCAGCGCCTCGCGATCTGCCGTCGCAACCTCGGTTCTCGCACCGGCGACTTCTGTCGGGAGAACCGACGCGAGCTCGAGATCGGGCACGAGTTCCCGTTCGAGCCCGGTGACGCGCTGAACCGCTTGTAGCAGGACCAAGAGCTGCTCTTCACGCGCGGCGAGGTGCAACTCGCGGTGATCGTCCTGGCGAACAGCCACCTGTTCTGTCGCGCCTGGGTCGGCGCACCGGCGCTCGTCGTGCACAGTCCGGATCGCAGGTTCGAGGAGGACGCGGACGAGTTGTTCGAGATCGCGGAAGCACTCGACGATCTGCGCAACAGTTCGGTGCCCGACGAGCCGGACTTGGTGGAGCTCCATGCGCGTCTCCTCGACGAGTACAACCGCACGGCGTGGATGCCCGTGCCCAAGGAGATCGCGGGGCACATCCCGTGCTACCTCTCGACGATCTTCGTTCACCGCGGCGCGCTGCCCGACGGTTGGCTGGCGCGGTCGATGTTCCCGGTCTTGGCGTTGCCGGAGGAAACGCCCGCGATCGCCGTGTTGCCGTCGCGGTATTGGCCCGAGGAGCTGGTGCGCGAGTGGCGCGAGCGCGAACCCACCGGCGCGCGCGCGGAACGCCGCGTCGTCGAGATCAAGGGCTACGGCTGGCCCGTGCCCGCCTTCTTCGTCGGCGCCATCGCCGTCGTCGTGACACCGATCGAGCTCGCTACTGGAGAGAAGGTCGATAGTCGCAACTTGGGCTGGGCGGGAGCCCTCGCCTTCGCGCTCGCGGGCATCGCCGTCTTCCTGTTCGATCTGCACGAGCGACGACCGGCGCCTCCGCGATACTTCGATCCGATCTGCGCGCATCCGATCGACGTGCGCTTCGACCGGCGCTTCCTGTTCCTGAAACCGCGCGTGTGGGCGTGGATCTGCCTCGCTTTCGCAGTGTTCGGCTTCCTGCAGGCGCTGCGATGATATTCGAGTTCTCGCGACGAGGATGGGTCGTGCCGGTGGTGGGCATCGTCGCCTGTTTCGTGGGCCTCGCAGCGAGCGAGGCTCTCGCTGCGGAAGGCGCCGAGCGCGGCCCCCAGTGGCCGCTTGCCCCCATTTTCGCACTCGCCGGCATGTTGATCTTCACGCTGGCTCGTCGCTGGCGTCCTCGGCACGGACTCCTCGTCTGGGACGCGCGTCGCGAAAAGCTCACGCGCGTTCCCGCCGGTCACACGTTCCTGTGGCTCGACGTGCACGTGTGGGGCTGGATCTTCGTCGCGTTCGCGGTGCGCAGCCTCTTCGAGGTGTGAGAACACGGCTGGTCGTGGCGCTCCGAAGGTGGCATCGGCGATTCGATCGTGCCACACGGACCGTGTCTGCTAGATTCGGCCCTCATGTCCTCCATCCACCCGCTGTTCCTCACCGGTTTCGTCCTGTTCGCCTCGTGCGCGAAGGACGCTCCTACCCCGAACAAGCCGCCGGTCGACAACGTCGCCAAGACGCCGGCCCAAGCGCCGAGCAAGGCGCCGACGGAATCCCCGACGAAGGCTCCGGATCCCACGCCCGCGGCGACGCCCGCTCTCGCACCGACGGCCGCGAACATGGACGCCGCGGTCCAGGCGCTGATGGCGAAGCCCGAACTGCCCGACGAGAAGATCGAGGTGCAGCATCTCCTCGTCGGTTTCAAAGGCACGCTGCCGATGAAGCAGCTGAGTCGCACGAAGGAGGAAGCGAAGGTGCTCGCGGAGAAGTACTGGGCCGAGGTGATGGCCGGCGGCGATTTCGGCGCGCTGGTCAAGCAGTACACGGATGACAGCGCGCCCGGCATCTACCCGATGACCAAGGCCGGCCGCAGAGGGATGGTTCAGGCCTTCGGCGACGTCGGCTTCCGCTTGAAGGTCGGTGAGATCGGCGTCGCGCCGTGGGACGCGAAGGCGAGCCCGTACGGCTGGCACATCATCAAGCGTTTGAAGTAGACCGCGTTCCGCGTCGGGCCGGTTCCGTGCAGTTCGTTGCGAGCCGTGAGCCAGCTCAGAACGCGAACTGGACCGACAAGCCCAGCAACGGCGCCGGATCGAGGCGTGTCTTCTCGATCTCGTCGCCGTCCTCGTCGTCGACTTGCAGCTCGCCCCACACGTCGTAGCCGGCGAGCATGGAAACCTTGATGCCGAGACGCGGCTTCCAATTCGCCTCGATCCCCGCTGCGACGCGGGTCTCGCGCAGGACGCCATCGGGCACCGGCCCGTCGTCGAGCCGTGCGTCGTTGTAGACGCCCACCGCGACGAGGCCGAGGTCGAGCTCATCGGACAGGGTGCGATGGACGCCGACGGAAGGTCCTTTGATGACGTCCCCGATGTCGGAGACGAGCCGCCATTTCTCGTCGAAGCGCCAGTCCACGGTGGGGAACGGCAACACGAGCGTCGAGTCCTCGAGGTGCGTGCTCGCGGTCAGATCCAACCCCAGCGTGAGATTCTCGTCGCGACGCCACGACGCCGAGAAGCGCAATCGATAGTCGATCGACTCGTCCAACTCTGCATCGGGCTCGGCCGTCGAGACCGCCGTGACGCTGCCCTCCAGATTCCAATGGTCGTCGAGCTTGCGGATCACCTGGAGACCGGCGCCGACTTTCCAAATTTCGCTCCAGGGATCGTTCGAGCCGAGGAAGAGCGCGTCGGAACTCCAGCCGTAGTTCGCGTGCTCGGCGCCGATCTGACCGCGCAGCACCCATCGTTCGTCGAGGCGCCGATGGAAACCGATCGTCGCCCGCGTGCGGGTGACCGACACGTCTCCCGCGTCGTCGAGGTCCGTCCCGAGGTCGTGATCGATTCCCGCCGTCACGAAGATCAGGCTCGGAGGCAGCTCGTGCGGCGTCTGCATCGCCGACGCGACGCCGGCAAGGCTCAGCGCCGCGCTCGTGAGCGACAGGAAGTACGACGGCCCGCGCCAGGGGTGCGGGTTCGTGAATGATCGTTGTCGAGATCTGGTGAGTGTCATGCGTTCCTCTCGCGCGAATCCCACCAAGAGGCGGTGCCGCGCAGCACGAATCATGACAAGTGGGGCCATGACCTGTATGTCGCGAGCATTTGCGGGCGACGACCAGGGCCGTCGCGAGCCCGCGGCGGATCAGCACAGAGGACTCGGGGACCACGACTCCGCGTTCGCGGTTCAAGCGGGTTCAACGCCTGGTGCGTGGGCGACGCTCCCGACCTCGAACTCGTCGCCCCCGTCGGCTCGCTATCGTTCCGGGCGAGAGGTCGTGGTCGCGGCTGTGGAACACGCGCTGACCCGTTGTCCAGGGACGAATCCCTTCGAGCCCGGCCGTCGGGCACAGCGTTCGGCCACCCAACGACTCAAACCTCCCGTCGCGTCGCGCGCAGTGTGTGAGCCCGTTGCGCGACCCATTCGGCGCGGTCTCGTTGCGCATCTTCCAAACTGCGGAACTTGCGCACTCCACGCGGCGCAGCGCCGGGCACGAGTCGCGCTGCGAAGTCCCAGAGCTTGCGGATGCGCGGGATGAGGTGCGGGTCGCCAGGCAGAACCCACAGTGCCTCGCGTGCCTCCTCAGAACTCTTGAAGCGTTGGATCGGCATCAGTGCCGCTTCTCCAGTCCGAAGAGCTTCGTGAGCGCTGCAGCATCGGCCTGGTCGATCGGTCGAACGGTTCGCTGCTTCATCCGAACGAGGGTCGCGGGCGTCGCGATGCGAATGGAAACGCCTTCGACGAGCAGACGTTCGGCCTCGAGATCCTCGTAGCGGAAGGCCGTGCCGAGCCGCGTGAGGATGTCGAGGACGAAGTCGCCAGCCGGGGAGCCATAGCGCAGTGTCGGGTAAGCTCGAAGTCCTCGGCGCGGATCTCGTCGATCTCCGGGTCGTTCCAAACGGCGCGCAACGCCGTCTTCAGCCGTTCGACGTTCTCACGTCCGGGGCGCACGAAGAAGTCGACATCCTCCGTCGCGCGCACCACCCCGTGAAGGTTGACTGCCACGCCATCGACGAGGATGTACTCGACTCCCGCGCGCTCAAGGGAGCGGATGACATCGAGGAACACGGAGAAGTCCATCGCCGAAGCATAGCGATCGAAAATGTAGCCCGCAGCCGTGTCGCTTGGGCCACGCGAGCGTCCCACTCTCTTCGTGCACCGACGCTCGCGAGCGACGCCGAGTCAGCCGCGGCAACTCAAGGACAGACGAGGAATTCGATCGCCGCAGTCAGGCCGATGTTGTTCGGCGAGCCGAAGCCGTTGTCGCGGCTGTAGAACTGCGCGCACACGCGCGAGCCCGGGACGAGGCCTTTCGAGGCCATGTACGCGGTCGTGAAGTGAAACGTGTAGGTGCCGCTGCAGTCGACGACGCCGACGGTTCCACCCGCGCTCTGGATCGGAGTCCGCACGATCGGTGAGCCCGTCGCGCACAACATTCCCCCGCCGAACGGGATCGTCGCGGGCTGTGATCCGAAGAAGAGCATGCCGGGTGCGTGGCTCACCACGTTGCTCGCCGTCACCGTCAGCGCGCTGCCCGATGTGAGCGAAGGCGCGCCGCTGAACGAGAGCTGCGGTGTGCAACCCAGCGAGTTCGTTTTCGCTGTGCAGTACAGGTCGGGCGGTGGACAGCCACCGAGGATCAGACGCGCGAGGCTCTTCTTCGGCGCGCCGGCCACGAAATCGGGCGTGCCGTCCGCGTTCGTGTCGCCGACCGCGGCCAACCGCTCGCCGAAATACGCCGCGATCGGATCCTGCGCACCCGAATTCGAGATCGTCGCGAGGATCGAGCCATCAGCACCGGAGTAGATGCGCACCCAGCCCGAGTTGTAGGCCAATGGATCTGCTGTGGGGCTGGCGATGACGACATCCGGAACGCCGTCGCCGTTCCTGTCACCGGCTGCGCAGACCGCAGATCCGAACGAGTCGGCGAGCGGGCCGGTGAACGTGAAGAGAATGCCCCCGCTCGCGCCCGAGACGATCGCGGCGTGTCCGTAGTAGGAACCCACCACGAGATCCGAGGTACCGTCCTGATCGACGTCCCCGCAGAAGTCGAGCGCGTGGCCGAAAGACTGACCGCTCACGGGAGCAGGCGTCGTGAACAGCACGACGTGCGTCGCACCCGAGTAGGCGCGGATGACCCCGGAGGCTCCGTTGGCATTGGTCAGGCCGACGACGACATCCGGAACGCCGTCGGAGTCGAGGTCGTGGCCTCCGGCGATCGCTCTGCCGAACTCCTGATTGGATCCGGTTCCGAAAAGCGTGAACAACACCGAGCCGTCGAGTCCGGAAACGACGACGACCTTGCCGGCGTAGTTGCCGTTCGTGCTGTCGTAGGGCGCTCCGATTGCTGCGTCCGGACGACCATCACCGTTGACGTCTCCCATCCCGGCCACGGCGAATCCGAACAGGCTCCCCTGGGTCGCGCCCGCGAGCGTGCGCAGAATCGAACCGTCGAAACCGGAGTAGATGCGCGCTCGGCCGGGATCCGTCGGCGGATGGGTGGTGACGATTCCGCCGACGATGAGATCGGCGTAGCCATCCGCATCGACATCGCCGATCGGTGCGAGTGCTTGCCCGATCTTGTCCTGTGGTGCGATTCCCACGAGCGTGCGCAGGATGGTTCGTGTGCGTCCGGAGTAGATGTGAACGGTGCCCGCGTCCGTCACCGCGCCGTCGTCCGCGAACGGGCAGCCGACCGCCCAATCGCCGAATCCGTCGAGATCGACGTCACCGGCAGCGCCGAGCGTTCGACCGCAGTCATCGCCGCTCGCGCCTTGGTGGATGGTGGCGGGCACTTGCGCAGGCGCGCCGGCTGCGAGCACCGCGAGGAGCGCAGCGTGCGTGAGTCGAATCGTCATGGCGCCCATGTGACCGTGACTCCGTTCGTGAGGTTGAAGACGCTCGTGCTGCAGAAGTTCGCCGCGTCGCGGAACCAAGCTTGGTAATGCCGCGTGACGCCGCCCGCGATGGGGATCTGACCCTTCACCGAGATCGGCGGATCGCCCGCCACACCGGGATAGCTCGACGCTCCCCCTTGATTGGTGCCGATTCCGAGACGGATCACGAATCCGCCGGCACAACGCAATCCGTCGCCGAAAACGCTGCCGGATGCGCTGTTCACTATTGCCGTGCCTTGGAAGTAGAGGACCGACGAAGTGGGAGTCATCCCCGATCCTTGCAGCACGAGCGTGTCAACCGAGACGCTGGCGAAGCCCGTGGCGCTGAGATGCGCGCCGGCCGAGTTCACCGAGTTCCCGCAGCCGTTCCCGCTCGCACCGACGTTGCCGCACGGACAGGCCGTCGCGCTGCCGTCGCCGGAGCAGAAGCTCGCGCTCGACGTCTGACATTCGTCGGGAATGCCGTCGATGTTCTGGTCGGCACTCGCGAGGGAAGCGATGTCGTCCTCGTCGGCTTGCGCGTTCGTGTTGCAGTCGTGCGACGTGCGCACCATGGCTTCGGTGCGACAGCGCACCGAAGCGTGGAGCCAGCGCGAGTGCGCGAAAACCGGATCGTCGCTCGCGACGCGTGCGCGCCAGCGGTAGGCCGTACCCGGTTGCAGTCCGTCGGCGAGCACGTCGAAGACCGTGCTCGAGTTCGGAGCACCCGTGTCGATGCTCGGACCGCGCTGCAGTCCGGTGCCGTCGAACGGGGAGCCGAGCGGCTTGACCTCGTACTCCAAGAACGCCTTCGCGCGTCCGCGAATGGTGCTCGAGTTCGCTTGCCGTGCGGCGGCCTTGGCTCGCAATCGGAACGCATCCGGCGAGCCCGACCGCGAGAGCGGCTCCAGCGTGCCGGCGTCGTCACTGCGTCGCGCTTTCGGGGCGTAAGCGGGACCTCCGCCGACATTGCCCAGGTACAGGAACACGCGGCTGAGCGCCGGATCGCCGAAGTACTGGCTCTCGGCGCCGACGATGAGGTCGCCGATTCCGTCGCCGTTCACGTCGCCTGCGCTCCCGATCGCGCTGCCGAAGAGCACGTCGTACGAGAAACCACTCGGATATCCGACGACGGACCAGTGCGCCGTCGTCGACGGTCCAGCGGCGGAGCCGAGGAACACCCACGCGCGCCCGAGCCCGGCTATCGAGTCGTAGTAGGGATCACCGACTGCGACGTCGCTGTAACCATCGCCGTTGAGGTCGCCCGCACTGCCGACGATGCCGCGGTCGAGCCCGCCCTGAGGGCTCGGCAAGGTCCACACGGCGCTCGTGGAAAGACCTGTGCTCGAGCCGAGCCAGACCTTGGGCGGATAGGCGCCCACGACATCGGAGAAACCATCGCCATTCACGTCGCCCGCCGTCGAGCACGTGACGGCGGGATAGCTCGGTCCGACTTGCGTCCAATCGGCCGCGACCGAGGTTCCGATCAGAGGGCCATGGAAGACGAAGACCGAGGACGTGCCGGTCTTGGCCCAGTTCGTGACGATCACATCGCTCTTCCCGTCACCGTTCACGTCACCCGCGCCGGAGACGCTCATGCCGAGGTAGCGGGTCGACGCGTTCCCCACCTGGGTCCAGGCCAGAGTCGACAACGGATTCGTGACGTCGCCCAGGAACACGAACACGCGACCTTCGTCGACCACGACGCCGTCGAAAAACGGCGCACCGACGATCACGTCCGTGAGCCCGTCGCCGTTCACGTCGCCCGCGTTCGCGACGCTCTGGCCGAAGAAGGCTCCCGCTTGATCGGCTTCGAGAACCAGCGCGGGCGTCGTGGAGAGCCCGAGCGGGCCGCCGAGATAGAGGAACACGGCGCCCTCGTCGACCTGGCCCCTGTCGTGCGCCGGTGCGCCGACGATCACGTCTCCGAAACCATCGCCGTTCACGTCGCCCGCGTTGGCGACACTCGTCCCGAATCGATCCGCGAGTTGGTTCTCGCCGAGAGTCCAGTTGGGCGTCGTGGCGGGCAGACCCGGGCCGCCGAGGAACACGTACGCCTTGCCCGCGAACGTGCTCGCGTAGTAGTTGCCGCCCGGCGCGCCGGCGATGATGTCGTCGAAACCGTCGCCATTCACGTCGCCCGCGGTCGAGGCGGCGTGCCCCAGGTTCTCGCTCAGGTCGCGCGCGAAGAGCCAATTCGGTGTCGTGATCAAGCCGCGCGCGCGGCCAGTGAAGAGCCCAGCGCGGCCTTCGTCGACCTCGCCCGAATCGAAGCGCGGCGCAGCGACGAGCGTGTCGGCGAAACCGTCGCCGTCGACATCGCCGGCCGGAGCGACGCTCGCGCCGAACTCCGACTGCACGGCTCCCGCACCGTAGAGAGCACCATCGAACTCGTGCGTGGCGGCGGTCGAAATGCCTCCGCCACTCCCGAGATGGAGGAAGGTGCGGCCGGTCGTCCCGCCCGAACCCGAAGCGAAGCGCGCTCCGATCCAGAGGTCCGCGAACCCGTCGCCGTTCACGTCGCCGGCCGCGGAGGCACCCTGGCCGAAGCGCGCGAAGCTCTGCGCCCCGTTCAACACGTTCGAGGGAGTGGGAGCGAGCCCAGCCTGCGATCCGAGGAACACGTAGACGGCGCCGTGATCGTCGAATCCGACGCCGCTCGCCGCGACGACGACGTCGGCGTAGCCATCGCCGTTCACGTCACCGGCCGCGCCCAGACCGCCGAAGCTCGCGAGATCCGCGCCCGCTTCGCCCGTGGTGTAGGACCAAGTCGGCGTCGTCGAAGGCAACGTCGCCGCTCCACGGAAGAGCCACGCGCGGCCTCCACCGGGGACCTGCGCCGCGGCCACGAGGAAGTCGTCGAAGCCGTCCGCGTCGACGTCGCCCGCGCTCGAGACGGCACTCCCGAACTGCCCGCCCGGTTGCACGCCGAGAGTGGACCCATCGAGCGTCCAGTTCGGTGCCGCCGTCGGCCCCGACGCGCGCCCGTAGAAGATGTGGATGCGGCCCGCGCCGGCCGGATCGACGACGCCGATCAGCACGTCGGCGTATCCGTCGTGGTTCAGGTCGCCGGCACCGGCGACCGAGTTCACGCTCGCGCCGGCAGAGTTCCCTTCGAACGTCCACGCGGCGCTCGACGACAGACCACTCGGTGCACCGCGATAGAGGAAGACTGCACCTTCGCCGAGTTCGGGATTCGAGTACCCCGGTGCCGACACGAGCACGTCGTCATAACCGTCGCCGTCGACGTCTCCCGCCGCGGCGATCTGCGCGCCGAAGCTCGCGTTCGCTTGATCAGGGCCCGCGCTCGACGTTGTAGGCGTGCTCGCGAGGCCCGTGTTCGATCCGCGGAAGAGCCAGACCGATCCCGCGTCGACCTGCGCCGTGTCGAAGAGCGGCGCCGCGGCGAGGACGTCGCCGAATCCGTCGCCGTCGACGTCACCGGCCGCGCGCACGCACGACAACTGCGCGTTCGCTTGATTCGTCTCGAAGGACCAGCCCGAGGCGACGAGCACGCTTTGGGCGCTCGCGAACGAGCCGACGATCGCGATCGAGCAGGCGCCGGCGCTCCAGGTGGGGAGTCGGGTCATCGGTGGATTCTCGGGCACGTGAACTTGTCGGGCACGTGAGACTGTCGGGCACGTGAGACGGTCGGGCACGTGAGACGGTCGGGCACGTGAAGAGGGCAGATGGCTCGGGTGAGGATTTACGGGCCGCAGCGAGCCACCAGGGCGAGAACCCGGGTGCCGCCAGGGCGAAACCCTGTGTCCGGAGACGGACGCCGCCTCTCCGCCACGCCGAGGTCCCACGTTACGCGCTCGGCCAGTTTTCGTGGCATCGCAGACGCTTCTCGCGGGCGGTGGGTCGGCCGGGTGTGCCGACGAGTCCCGGACTCGGACGTCATCCCCAAGCCGCTCGGCCGTAGCGCGTCAGTCCGGAACCTTGGCTTGCTCCGGGAGCCCGTGCTGCTTGCGACCCGTGTCGCCCTCGAACTTGGCCGAGATCTTGTAGAGCTCGAAACGTCCGTCGTCCGCGTGCTCGGCGACTCGCTTGCGCAACGCGTCGCGCTCGTCCGTGCTCATGGGGACGAACTTCTTCGCGATGTCCACGTTCTGCTGCAGCACCCCGATCGAGTCCATCCCGCTCACGAGCGATGCGATCGGCAAGGAGAGCACGTAGCGCAGAGCCTCCTCGACGGTCAGCACGCCCTTCTTGATGGAGTCGGCCGTGCCGCCGAGGCTCTTCATCCCGATCGGTGCGATGCCGCGCTTCACGAGTTCGGGCAGCACGAGCTGTTCGAAACTCTTGAAGCGTCCATCGAACGGGTTCAGCGGCATCTGCACCGCGTCGAACGGATAGTCGTGGGCGAGCATCGCGAGGTGGATCGCCGGATCCTTGTGACCGGTGAAGCCGACGAAGCGCACCTTGCCGTCCTTCTTGGCCTGGTCGAGCGCCTCCATCACGCCACCCAACGCGAAGTGTCGTTCGGGATCGTTGAAGTAGACGCACTCGTGCACCTGCCACAGATCGATGGTGTCCGTCTTCAAGCGCTTCAGCGACTGCTCCAGCTGCTGCATCGCGACCTTTTTGTCGCGGCCGTGCGTGCACACCTTCGTCATCAAGAAGACCTGGTCGCGACGGCCTTCGAGGGCCTTGCCCATGCGCTCCTCGCTGAGGCCTTCGTGATACTCCCAGGCGTTGTCCATGAACGTCACGCCGGCGTCGATGGCCTGACGAACGATCTGGATCGCTTCGGATTCGAGCTTCACGAGTCCGATCGCGTGTCCGCCGAGTCCGAGCGCGGAGACCTGGAGGCCGCTCTTGCCGAACGGTCGGCGAGCGATCGACCCCGTCGCGGGCGCGACGGGAGTCTGTACAAACGGCTGCGCAGCGAGCGCGGTCGCGAAGACTGGCGCTGCGCCGAAGGCACCGGCCTGCTTGAGAAAGCCGCGGCGCAGAGGGAGGGCGGGTTCGGCATTCATGAGGAGCTCTGTGGGTGCCTGCCCATCGCAACGCGCGTGCCCATGATTCCGGTGAGTCCTCTCCGCATCCGACGCGTTGCATTCCGGAGCGTCGAACTCGTGGGGCGCATCGTCCCGGCCGCTCCATCGCCGCCGACACGCCGGCTCGCGTCGCGAACTTGCTCGCACGGAACGGCGGGCGCAGTGACCGTGTCGGCGACAGGGGTAAATTGATTCGCCTCGCCGGCTCGCGGGGCCGCTCTTCTTTCCCGCCCGAGGCAATCATGCGCCGATCGATCCTTGCAGCATTTCTCGTCCCGCCCGCGGCCTGGCTGTGCGTGGCCATCGCTCCGACCCAGGGAACTGCGCCGTGCGACAACATCTTCCCGCACGAGCCGGTGCTCTTGTACGAGGTCAGCGGCAACACGCTCTGCTGCGCGATCGACCTCCAGCTCACAGTGTTCCGCGACGGCTCCGCGCGCCTGGCCAGCGCGGAAGGCACGAACGGGCGAGCGCGTGTCCAGTACGTGTCCACGGCCGTGGTCCAGGCGCTGCTCGCCGACTTGGGCACGTTGGGCGCCGGCTTCGCGTGCGACGTACCCAGCTTCTTCTCCGATGTGCCGCTCTCGACGCTCACCTTGATGCGTGGGACCACGGAAGGCCGCGCGCGGACGTGGTCGTGGCTCGGCGACGACGGACACAACAATGCGATCCAGGCGCGCCTCGACCTGTTCGTGCAGCAGACGTTCCCGGGTTTCTGAAGCGCGGTTGAACGGGGTTTCGACCTGGATTCGCGCGAGTGACAGGCGGGTGGCGGAGCTCCTTCACCTGGTGTTCGCATTCCCGGCTGCCGACGCGCGGGAGGCGCTGCGTTCGGCTGCCTGGACGACATCGACGCCGGGTTCGGCAAAGTCCCGAACTCCAGGATGCACGGCGCACTTGCGTGAGGCGCACTCATCGACTCGGCCGACGCATGTCGGCCATCGACGGCCCGTCATGTCCCCACCGAGGCGGGAGCGAACTCACCGACCCTCGCGCGGCTCCATCGGGTGCGTGGCGTCGGTGCGGCTCGTTCGGAACCACGTTCGACTGGCTCGAAGCCCGACGATCTGACGCTCAGTGCGCGTAGACTCGGTCGCGTGCGAGCATGAACGACGGAACGAGACCTGTGCGCGGCGACTCACGCCGAACAGTGTGGATCATGCTCGCACTCGTGACGCTCATGGCGTTTGCGTTGCGCGTCGGAGGTCTCTCTTTTCAACTCCCGCACGCACCCGCGAACGACGAAGTCGCGATGTTCGCGCAACTCGAGCAGGTGCGGGGATTACCGCTGCGGCCGGGTAAGGCTTCTCTGCCGTATGCCTACCCGCGACTCCTGACGCGTACGGCAGACGTGATCCTGCCTCGAGAACCGTCGATCCAACCGACGACGCTGGCCCAACACGTCGAGTTCGCACTCCACGACGTGCTCGGCATGCGCTGGCTGATCGCGATCCTCGGGACTCTCGCGATCCCTCTCACTTTTGCGCTCGCACGTCGCTTCACGACGGATGTCGGGGCGCTGCTCGCGGCCGCACTGCTTTCGGCGAGTCTGCTGCACGTGCTGTACTCATCGCAAGCGCGTCCGCACGCTGCGTTGACCACCATGACGCTTCTCGCGGTTCTGGCGTCCCTCTTCGTACTGCGACGAGGAAGCTGGCTCGCGTACGCAACGTCCGGCATCGCTTGCGCTGCGGCCTGCGCGACGTTGCACAGCGGAGTGTTCACGCTTGCGGCTCTCGTCGCAGCGCATCTCTTGCGGGGGCGTCCGTTCTCGTTGCGCGCTTTGGTCAAGCTCGCACTCGCCCTGGGCCTCGTCGCGGCGGCGTTGGTGTGGGCTTTCCCGCCGGAACCGCCTCGACCGCTCGGGCCCGGCGAGGTACCCGCGGCCACGGATCCCATCCGTGGTCACGGCACCGAGATCACGGACTTCCGCGGCGCCGGTTTCATTGCGATCGCCCGTGCCTTCGCGAACTACGACCCCTGGATCGGAGCAGGTTCACTCGCAGCGATTGCGGCTTGGTGCGTACTCGCTCGCCGCGATCGCGTGCGCACTGCGAGCTGGACCGAACGCGCGCGGGCCAACAGCGCGTTGGTCGTCGTGCTCGCGCACGCCCTCCCCCACGTGCTCGTGTTCGGCCTGTTCGAGCGCACGTTCCAACGCTTCATGTTGCCGATCGTCCCGTACCTCTGCTGCGCGGTTGCGTGGGTAGTGATGCATGCCGCACACGTGCTCGCTCGACGCAATCGCGGCAACGAAGCGTGGTACTCGAGTGGCCTCGCCGTCGTCGCGCTCGCTCCGACGCTCGTCCTCGTGACGGCATTCACTTCGCTGAAGCGTGCGCCGGATACGCAGGAGCTCGCGGCACGCTGGATCGAAGCGAACCTCGAGCGCACGCAAGCGCGCATCGCCGTCGCTCCGACATTCGACGTGCCCCTAGTGCGCCACGATGTCGGACAGCGTCGCGCGCTGCTGTCCGACCCATTCGCTTTCCCCTTGTGGACGTTCCATCAAGTCACGCGCAAGGATTCGGAATTGGCTCCGCTCTCTTGGTGCATCGACGATGTCCCGCTGCGCAAGGCGTCCTCGCGCGCCCTCCTGGCGAGCGACCCGGCTGCTTTCTTCCGCGAACTGAATGCGACCCACATCGTGGTCGAAGTGATGACTTCGAACCGACGCGCTCTCTTACGCGATCTCCGCGAGGCAGCGCGCGTGCACGGTCGCTTGGTCGCGCGGTTCGCACCCCGAGACGAGCACGAGGGAGATCTCGGTTTGCAGTACCAACTCGATGGACCTCATGCACCGGATGCGCTGTTCGCTTGGCGCGTGGCGCTCTTCGATCGACTCGGCCCCGACATCGAGATCTACGAACTCGAGCGGACGAGCGGGGACTGAGCGGGTTGCTCATGAAGAGGGCTCGGCGGCTGGCTCCAGGTCCTCCGCCCTCCCCATCCTCTGCGACAGCCTGATTCGGAGCCGCTCGGCGCCTGAGGGAGAGCAGCTCGCTCTCGAACGGGCTGTTAGAGTTCACCAGTGAACGGCCAGGAGCCCTCCGGCACAGGGGCGAACCGCACTCGCACATGTCGCTTCGCTCCCAGCCACTCCCGCGATTCTTCGACGGGCTCACGATCGTGATCGTGTTGGCAGCCTTGGCTGTTCCTTCGATCGACGCAGTCACCCGACCTGTCGACGAACGCAGCTCGTTGCGCGAGAGGCGCACACCCGCCCCCCTGCCGGAGTTCCCGCAGTCGTTCGCCGAGTTCTCGACCTTTATGCGGAGGTTCGACACGCATTTCCGCGACACGTTCGGAGCGCGCGACTGGCTGCTCGCCGCACACCAAGGCCTCGCGCTCGGCGCGCTGCCGCGCGATCCCTCGCCGAAGATCGTGCACGGTCGCGACGGCTGGCTGTTCTGGGATCCCGCCAACGCACGCGACGTGCATCGTGGGGCAAAGCCATTCACCCCGCGCGACCTCGAAACATGGGTGCTCGGAATCGAGCAACGTCGCGCTGCTTGCGAAGCGCTCGGAGCTCGCTACGTGTTCGCGCTCGCCCCGGCGAAGGAGACGATCTATCCCGACTATTTCCCGCCGCAGTTCGCTCCGATCGGTCCGACGCGCTACGACCAGCTCGCCGAGAAACTCGCGCGCGAGAGCGGAGTGACCTTCGTCGACTTGCGTCCCGCCCTGCACGCCGAGCGCGCCTTCGACGACGGCGGGGATCGAACGTACTCGCGACTGGGCAGCCATTGGACGCACAGGGGTGCGGGCGCGGCTTCGCGAGTCGTGCTCGCGGCACTTCCGCTACCCGGTGTGATCGTGCCGCCGCGAGATTTCTGGCACTTCGCGCTCAGCGTAGAGACGGGTGAATCACTCGCCGATCTGACCTACGTCGCCGATCGTTTCCAGGAACCGCTCTACGCTGTCTTGCCGCTCGATTACGAGCCCGGCGTTTGGAGTGAGACCCACGTGGGGGAAATCCAACACATCTTCATGGACGACGGCGACCCCGCGCTGCCGAAGCTCGTGCTCGTCCACGATTCGTTCGCCGCCTGGATACTGCCCTTCTTGGCGCCGCGTTTCGGCCGAATTCATGCCATCGGCCAGCCCATTCTGCCCCTGCACATCGTGGAGGAGAACCGACCGGACATCGTGATCGACCTGCACACCGAGCACGTGTTGGATACATGGGGCTACCCACCGCCGATCCCGACCACGCCGACAGAAGCGCTCACGCCGCGAGGAGCGCCCGCGATCAGACCTCGACTCGTTCGCCTGAGCGCGAAGGAGTTCGCCAACTGCGAACGACTGGGGGGCGAGCTCGACATCTCTGCGTCGACCGACATCGAGCTGCGCGGCGGAGCGCGCGCGTTGCCCCGCACGAGCAGCACGAATACCGGCGTCGAAATCGAGTTCACGTCCGTCGGCGCCCGGCTGGTGATCGGCGGGTCGGCGATCACTGCGGAGCGGCAGCTCGCACTGCACGTGCGCATCACGAGCCCGGGCGCGAGCGAGATGGGTATCCTGTGGCACTCGCGCGCGGAGGGCGAGTTTTCCCGACGCAACCGCCTCGTCGCAATACTGCAGGCGGGTGAAAACGACCTCTTGCTCGCGCTCAAAGACGTCCCCCCGCAGAGCGCTCTCGCGCTGATGCCTTCGAGAGGGCGCTACACGATCACCGCGATCGAAGTTCGTGCACGCTAGTCGAGCACGCTGATCGCGGTCGATGGGCCGGACGAGAACTGGCTTCGCGGTCGCGTAGTCCTCCCGACCCAAGGCCGGGCCGAGCAAGTCCGATTTCGTCGAGTGTCGGTCCGCGCAGTCGCGAGGGTCAGACCAATACCCGTTCCTTGGCCTTCTCGACCCACTTCAGAAGTGTGGCGCGGAGGACCTCTTGTCGCACGGGCTTCGTGCTGTAGGCGTTCATGCCGTTGGCGAGTGCCCGAATGAGCAAAGCGCCCGATCGACGTGGAAGCGGGCAGATTCGGGATCCAACGCTCGATCACTTCTCCAGGTGTCGGCTCCCTGGACTCTACAACGCCCAGGTCACCTGGATGCCGTTCGACAGATTGAACGTGTCGCTCGTGCAGAACGCGGCCGCATTGCGGTACCAGATCTGATACGTGCGCGTGCCCGGTCCGCCGATTGCGCCGCGGACCGACACCGAGAGATCGCCGACTTGCGGGTACTGCGACGCTCCTGCGACGTTGAGCTGCGTACCCAAGCGCGTCACCGTGCCACCGGCACAGCGCAGTCCGTCGCCGAACACGGCGCCCGCACCCGCGCTGACTTGATTCGTGCCTTGGAAGTACAGCGCAGAACTATCGGGCATCCCTGAGCCCGCGAGGACGAACGTGTCCGCGACGAGACTCGCACTGCCGCTCGCGCCCACCACGGCTCCGTTGCCGAGAGAGTTCAGGCAGCCCACGCCCGCGCCGGGAACGCTGCCATTTCCGCACGGACAAGCGAGCCCACTGCCGTCACCGAAGCAGAAAGCCGTCGTCGCACTACCCGCGGGAACTTCGGCGGCCGCGTTGAAGACCCCCGGCGAGCCGGTCTTCCACAGGCCGACCGACACCGATCCGCTCACGGGAGCGACATCCGCATCGAAACGGAAGTTGTAGGTCGTTGCCCAGCGAATCGCGTTCGCGTTCGCATTCTGCGCTTCCGTTTCCGACGCCCACGTGATCGAACCGCCCGCTACGACACCGGTCCAGTCGGTGCCACTCTGATTGATGCTCCCAATGCCGTCTCCGTTACGGTGCTTGATGTCGGTGAAGCCGATGTTCGTGACCGAGGCACCTGGCGGCACCAAGACCGAGAACGAGCCGGCAGCGCGGTCCGAGTTCATGTTGTGGACGGCATATTCGTAGTGGTAGAGCCCGCCACCCAAGCTGGTCGCTTTCGATCCCACGATGAAGAGCCCGTCGCTCGGCGGTTGAACACGCGTCAGGGTCACCCCGGACTCGAGCGAGGGCCAAGCCTCGATGGCCGGGATCCCGCGTAGCGTCGTCCCGGAGGTCGCGAAGGTGTAATTCGTCGGACCGCCGCTGACAGCCATCTCCGTGAAGCTGCAGTTGTTGTTGTTGTTCCCGGCCGCCGCGTCGTCGGAAGTCACGTAAGTGCATTCCGCGTAGTAGCGCGTAGCCGCGCTGCTCACTTCGAGTGAAGCGAGCTCGGCCTCGCAGCGTCGCGCCGTCGGTCCCGACCACGTCGGGGCCGCACCCGGATAGGGAAACACGCCCGTGTGCGCGTTGACTTGCCAGCGCGGCGTGAGAGTCGATTGTGAGCCCGACTGGCTCGCGCTGTACGGGTCCGAGCACCCGACACCCATGATCTGGTTGTTGCCCGGATCTTGACACGTGCAGCACAAGCTGCCGGTGTCGGACGCGAAGCCGTGCTTGAGCCAGCTCATGCCGATCTGCTCGAAACGTCCGGCACCGTTCACGACTTTGTACTTGTAGAACGTTTCGCTGATCACCGGGTGGAGCTGCGTCGGCCCGAACCAATTCAGCACCGTGTCACCGATGTTGCACGCGGTCGTGCCCAGGGTGAAAGAGTCGAGACCGCCGGCCGCTACCGCATTCTGAATGCTCGTGATCTCGCCGATCAGGAGGTCGGGCCCCGTCGTCGGATTGGCGCAGGGATCGGAGCCCGCCTGCAGTGAGAACGTTCCGGAGAATGTCGTGGACGTGCCCCACGCGCCGATCTGGATTTGATAGGTGGTGCCGCTCACTGCGCTGAAGAAGAGCGCTGACTGCTGACCGCAGACGTCGTCGCTGCACGCGAGTTGAGTACCGGAGGCCGGACAGCCCGCGCCGGCGTAGACCGCGATCACGGTGTCGGCGCTCGTTCCGCCGCACGTGGTCAAGCTCATGCTCTGCGTGGCCGTCGCCGTCCACGCGAACCACACGTCGCGGTGAATCGTCGGGCAGATCGAGGGCTGTTGTGCGCTGTCCGTGGCGCCGGTCGTGCTGACGGAGAAAGTCCCTGTACCCGAGATCGCGGTTGCCGTGGTGCAGCTGTTCGAGCCTTGAGCGGAAACGCCAGCGGCGAACGAAAGACACGCTGAAATCGTGAGGAGCGGGTGAACACAATTCTGCATGACTGAGCTCTCGCGGGGGCCGGAGAAAGCGTCGAACGATTCTGCGCACTCGACGCGATGCGAATCGAGAGCGCCTCTTGCATGCTATCTGGACTCTGCGCCGCGACAAGGGAGCCCGTCTCCTTCTCGGGCCGTTCGGGTGGATTCGGTGCTGATGTGCGCGCGTGCAGCCCCAGAGAGGCCGCGTCCGCGGTCGTCATGTGCTGCAAAGCTGCGTCCTCGATCTCGCTGCGTCGCTACACGAACGGCGCTTTGCTCGTGTCCGCGCGATCAGCGAACACTTCGTTCAACAGACCCGTTGTGACGTCATAGACGAAGCCGCGGATCTTGTCGCGATATGGCAGGAAGGGCGAACTCTTCAGGCGCAGGATCGACTGGCGCACGTCGGTGTAGGGATCCTTGAACGACTCCATCGAGAAGCGCGGACGCAGGCCGGTTTCTCGCTCGAGCTCGGCGCGCATGTCGTCCTCGCTGACCTTCATCAATCCGCAGTCGGTGTGATGGATGAGCACGATCTCGCGCGTGCCGAGCAGTCTCTGAGAGATGAGCAGAGAACGGATGACGTCGTCCGTGACGACACCGCCGGCGTTGCGGATGACGTGCGCGTCGCCGCTCGACAAACCGAGCATCGGGAAGATCGGCATGCGCGAGTCCATGCACGCGACGACCGCCATGTGCTGCGCCGGCGTCAGGGGCAACGGGCCGACAAAGATGTCCTGCGCGTACTTGCGATTGGCGTCGAGCAGGGGGTCGTTCGTGGTCATCGGCGCGTCACGGGGGGAGCTCGGAACGCGAAGCATCATGGCGCAAGTCGGACAAGACGCCAGCCTGAGGTGCGGGTGTCCGCTGTGGCCGCTCGGATCCAATGCTACCCTGCTCGCCCAGCACGACGATCGCGCCTTCTCGTCGCCAGCCACACGACACACCATGTTCGACCCGAAGATGCAGCTCCTCAGCACGGTCCTCGTGACGACGGCCGTGGAAGCTGCGAAAGAGCCCGAGAACGACGCCCACTGGGCCGCTTCACGCGAAGCGATCACTGTGTCGCGCGACGCCGAGCCGGAGTTGGCGCGCATCGTGGAAGGGCGCGATCTCGCCGCGCTGCGCGCGCTGGCCGAGGCGTGGCACGTCGGCAAGCAGCACTTGCCTCTGCAAGATCGCGAAGTGTTGAAGCGCGCTTTGAAGGCCTATCGCAAAAGTCTCAAGGTCACTCAGCTCGACGCCGAGTCGTCGATCGCCGGCGGTCCGATGAGCAGCGGGCGATCGTCGGGCATCCTCGGGATGCGACCGCCGGACCGATATCCGCGCGCGGTGTGGGATGAACTCGTGCGCCAGAAGCGGTTGCGCTACTCAGGCCACGGCTTGTACGAGCTGCCGCCCGGTGACGAGGACTGAGAGCCCGTGAAGCAATCGAGTCTACGGGCTCTCAGATTCATGGGGCAACGCTTCGCGTTGCCGAGAGCCTGTGCTTTCGTCACACGCTCTGAGCGAGTCGAGCCGGTCCGCGGTTGCAGCGAGCGCGCTCGCCGGCTGCACCGAGCGGACCGCTCGCCGATGGAACCGAGCGGACCGCTCGCCGATGGAACCGAGCGGACCGCTCGCCGATGGCACCGAGCGGACCGCTCGCCGATGGCACCGAGCGGACCGCTCGCCGATGGAACCGAGCGAACCCGCTCGCCGATTGCACCGAGCGGACCGCTCGCCGATTGCACCGAGCGGACCGCTCGCCGATTGCACCGAGCGAATCGCTCGCCCCCCTCAGCCGTTCCAGTCGGCGATGAAAAGCGTGTGCGTGCTCACTTGAGCCTGCGGGTAGGCCTTCGCACAGATCGCCTCGGCGCGGAATCCCGCCTTCGTCAGTCGCCGTAAGAAAGACGCGTCGGTGCCCGCCGACCAGAACACGGCGCGCCCGCCCGGACGCATCGCGAGCGAGAGGGTCTTCAAGCCGGGGTCGGCATAGATGCGCTCGTTGCGCGGATCGACCAACGCTTCGGGCCCGTTGTCGACGTCGAGCAGAACGGCGTCGTAGGTCGCGGGGGCTGCACGCGTGAGTACCGCGAACACGTCTTCGAGCAAGATCCCGACCCGCGGGTCGTCGAGGAGTAACCCGTTGACGCTCTGCAGGTGCTCGCGATTCCACGCGACGATCTGCGGCAGGAGTTCCGCGACCTCGACTTGAACGTCGGGCCCGACGAGTTGGAGCACGCGGCGCAGCGTGAATCCGAAGCCGAAACCGCCGATCAAGACGCGCTTGCCCGCGCCCGCGCCGAGTGACGCGTGGGCCAGCTCGGCCATCTGCGCCTCGGACGCCGTCGCTGTCGTGCTCATCAGGAGCTCGCCACCGACGCGGATGTGGTAGTGGCCGTCGTGCCGGCGCAGCGAGAGCTTCTCCTTGTTGGGCAGGATGGCCTCGGCGAGAACGACGGACGGTTTCATGGGGCGAAGAGTGTACGGGGGGCTGCTGCATTCCGGCGCGCTCGTCGCGGAAACAGCGCAGTCGAGGCGCGCCGCGTAGACTCGAAGCTCGGCGACGCCGAACTCGAGATGCACCACCTCTTCTCCCTTCTCCTCCTCGTCCAAACACCCGGCACGACTTCCGCACCGATGACCGAGCGGCAAACGGTCTACTGGGACGGCGTCGACGATCAAGGGCGCTTGATCGGCGGAACGCTCCAACTCGACGTGCCGCCTTTGGGTTCCATGCAGGGAGTGCTGCCGGCGAGCTTCGAGCCCTTGACTCACAGCTTGCTGCCGCCGAACTCGGCGAATCGCGTGGATCTCGTCTTCGTGGGCGACGGGTACACGACCACCCAGCTCGCGACGTACGCGACGCACGTCAACAACATCGTCGCTTCGCTTTTCGACATCGAGCCGTATCGGGCATACGAGCCGTACTTCCTCGTGCATCGCGTCGACGTGACCTCGCTCGAATCCGGCGTCGACAACGATCCGACGCAGGGCATTTCGAAGAACACTGCGATGGACATGGCCTACTGGTGCGGTGGCACGGAGCGCGCCTTGTGCGTCGACACCGGACGCGCCTACCAATTCGCCAACAATGCGCCGGGCGTCGATCTCGTGTGCGCGATCGCGAATTCCAGCAAGTACGGAGGCGTGGGCTACCCGTCGATCAACCTCGCGACGAGCGCGGGCAACAACGGCTCGGCCATCGAGATCGTGCGTCACGAATTCGGGCACGCGCTCGGGCACCTCGCCGACGAGTACGACTACGGCGGCAATGGCTCGACGTACATGGGCAGTGAGCCGGGCCAGCCCAACATCTCGAAGCTCACGTCAGCGCAGATGGCCGCGGCGAGCGCGAAGTGGTTTCGTTGGCTCGGAGTCGACAACCCGGCGTTCGACGGGATCGTGTCGACGTTCCTCGGCGCGGGCTACTACCCGATGGGGCT
>Ga0163149_10001257_pt1 | contig 32809 bp, 26 predicted proteins | sample OliLakLV19MP5G1_FD_148604 | JGI IMG/M metagenome (GOLD analysis project Ga0163149, IMG submission 148604) | Freshwater microbial mat bacterial communities from Lake Vanda, McMurdo Dry Valleys, Antarctica - Oligotrophic Lake LV.19.MP5.G1 | ecosystem: Environmental > Aquatic > Freshwater > Lake >... | reverse complement strand
TCGGTTCGCAGTGCAGCCCACGAGGCCGGACTGACTCCGGAGATCGCAGGCGCCGCAGGCGACGTGAGCTCGAGCCAGCGTGGACGCCTACCCGCGGGGGTCGAACTTCGGTGGCAAGTACCCGCGCCGCTGCTGACGACCCACACGACTTCCCGCAGCCCCCGATGTCTTCACACGCTCTCAGCGTCGCTCACCAAGTTCCTCGGGCAGCTTGAACTCGACGTTCTCGGGCACGCCCTGCATCTCGCGCACGTCCTTCGCTCCGAGTTCACCGAGCCGCGCGAGCACGCGCTGCACGAGGCTCTCGGGCGCCGAGGCACCGGCGGTCACACCGACGCGCGTCTTCCCAGTGAGCCACGTCGGATCGATCTCGCGCGCGTCGTCGATCAAGTACGACGGAACGCCGCGGCGACCGCCGAGCTCCGCGAGCCGATTGCTGTTGCTCGAGTTCTTCGAACCGATCACGAGCAGCACGTCGATGCCCTCGTCGGCCAAGCGCTTGACCGCGTTCTGCCGGTTCTGCGTCGCGTAGCAGATGTCCTTCAGCTCGGGGCCTTGGATGCGCGGAAAACGCTTCACCAGGGCGTCGATCACTTCACGCGTGTCGTCGATCGACAGCGTCGTCTGCGTGACGTACGCCAACCGCTCGGCATCGCGGACGACGAGGTTCTGCACTTCCTCGACCGTCGAGAGCACGTAGACAGGGCCCGGGATCCGCCCGCGCGTGCCTTCGACTTCGGGGTGTCCGGGGTGGCCGATCAGGACGACCTCGTGACCCTTCCCGGCGTAGTTCTGCGCTTGGACGTGCACCTTCGTGACGAGCGGACACGTGGCGTCGATGACGCGCAACCCGCGCTCTTCGGCCGTGCGCACGACGACGTCGGAGACGCCGTGCGCGCTGAAGATCGTGACCGAGCCCGGGGGGACCTCGGTGAGGTCGTCGACGAACTTCACGCCGCGCGCGCTGAGGTCCTCGACGACGTGACGGTTGTGCACGATCTCGTGCAGGACGAAGACGGGCGCGCCGTGCAGTTCGAGCGCGCGCTCGACGATCTCGATCGCGCGATCGACGCCGGCGCAGAAGCCGCGAGGGTTGGCGAGGCGGACATCCATGAGGCCGACCATTCTGGCGCAGATCGGCGCTGGCTTCGACGGTCGGGTCGTGAAAGCTCGGGGTGCGTGCCCGCGAGAGGTCGAGCGCACGGCGCAGCGCCTGATGTACGCTGATCGGAGAGGTCTGACCGTCATGCTGAAGTTCGTCACCTCGTTCGTCGTTCCGCTCGTTATCACCGCGTTCTCGGCGTCGTGCTCGCGGTAGAGTGCGTCTGGCTTGCTCTCGAGCGTAGGTTTGCCCGCACCCGGCGTGCAGTTGGAGTTCGGTGAGTCGATGGCATTCACCTGCCCTCCGAATGCGACCGCGGCCGAGATTCGCGCGTTCCAACAAGCGCTCCTTCGCGGCGAGCCGTTGCCCGCGGGCTGGCGTCCGTCGATCGACGGGCTGGCGCCCGTCGATCGACGGACGCGTCTCGATCACCGATACGCCAGTGGGCATGCCCGGCCCGGGGCTGCGCGTGTGCTCGGTCGTGATCGTCGAGGACCGCGCGGTCTTGGCCTCGGCCGCCGTCGAAGTCGAGGGCGTCGCGTTGGCGACGGCGGATCGCGAGCACGGCTCGATCGTCGATCGCACGCCGTGGTCGATCGCGTCCCTTACGGTGTTCGTTCCCGACGGTCAGCGTCCGTGGAAGGCGAAGGCCCTGTGGACGGGCGAAGAACGGAGGAAGCACGAGTTCGAGTTGAAGGAGCCGAGCGAGCGGTGAATGGACGGTGCACCGGGTTCTTGCGCTCGAAGCGCGCTGCGGCAACGCGACGGGATGCGCGCGGCGAATTTGATTGAGCACACATGTCCTGATCTGCGCCCGACTCGATGCGCGAGCCTTACCCGAGATGCGCCGCGGAGCCGCCGAACTGAAGCTACTCGCTACGCCGATCGATTGCGGAATCCCGAAACCATGCGTCGATGCGGAGGTAGCCCTCAGCAGAGGTTCCACACTCATGCTCAGGTCCCTGATCTGCGCGACGGTACTCACGTCCCTTTCGTCCTGTGTCTTCCACGTCCACGTGCACGAGGCTCCGCGCGAGAAGGCAATCGACACCACCCAGGCGCGGATGGCCGACACGCAGCCCGCCGTGTCCGCCGAGCGCACTGTGTCCGCGTCCGTCCACCGCGTGCACGGCTCGGTCGTCGATGCGGACGGCAAGCCGGTCGCGGCGCGCATCGCATTGATCGGCGCCGCCGGCTGTTCGTACTCCATGACGTTAAGCGAACCTCGGGACTTCGATCTCGAGTCGCCGCTCGGTGCAGCGGTCGTGATCGCGAGCACGCTCGACGGTCGGGTCGCCGTTCAGCGCCTGCGCGGCGACGGGCAGGACGTGCGCCTCGTCCTCGCGCTCGGCGGGAGCATCACGATCGATTTCACGAGTGAGAGTGACATGCGCTGCGCCGTGTTCCACGGCGACCTGCGCATCGAGGACTTCACGCTGCGTGCGAAGTCGGATCGGACCCAGGTCATCGTGCCGGTCGGTGACACCGCGTGCAGGTCTACGGCGGAGGCACGAGCCCGTCCGGCGGGCCTGGTGTCACCTACGACGAGCGCGTCACGATCACGCAGGGCGAGACGAGCCACGTGAAGTTCTCCGTCCATCCGAACCGATTCTGATTTCGTCGACCGATCGAGGCCTGCTTGGAGCGCTCACAACCCTTGAAGAGGTCGAGACTGCGGGCGCGCACAGTTTGTGAAGAAACCGTCGTCGACCGCGCGTACGGTGCCTGGACGACCCCGATGGTTTCGGGGGCCGTGGTCGGACCCTGGTCAGCGCAGGCCTTTCACAGAACCCAGGATTCGCGCCGAGGATCACGCGTGCTCGGCGGTGCGAGTGCGATGCTCATCGCCCGCCTCTCGATCCTCCTCCTGTTCTTCGGCTGCGGCCCTGCCGCGTCGCGCGGGAGCGAGGCGTCCACGACGCATGCGACGCCGTCGCTCGCTCCTCGAACGGGCGATCGTGGAGCGATCGTCCGCCCGGGAACCCTGCCCTGGTTCGGCGAGTCGGCGATGTCGATCGACGGCAACCGCCTCGCGTTCATGCTTGCGCGCAGGACGCAGCAGCTCGTCGTGCTCGACATCGCGCGTCAGGAGATCGTCCTCTGGGTTGAGGTCGGCGCGCGTCGAGTGATCAGCATCGCGTGGAGTTCCGACGGCGAGTTGCTTTCGACGCTGGGCGACGACGGCGACCTGCGCGTCGTGCACTCGCGATCCGGCGCGCTCCTCGCGAGGATCGGCAGCGGGCCGGCGGCTGGATCAACGCGGCGGTCGCGACGTGAGCACGCGTTCTCGACGGGCGATTCCTGCATCGTCGTCGTGGCGGGCGGTGCTCCTGGAGAGATCTGGGACTGGTTCGGCTCGAAGCTCGTGGCATCGCTCGGCGACGTGACGGATGCGAGGGCGTGTGCCTTCACGCTGAGCCGTTCCGGACGCTACGTCGCGATCGGGCATGACGACGGAATCGTGGCCGTGTGGAACGTCTCGACCGGAAAGCGGATCGGAGGTCCGCTCCACGTGCCGGAAGGAGAACGGAAGCTCGGTCACCTCGCGCTCGACTTCGCGCCCGACGGGTCCCTACTTGCGGTCGGCTGTGACGACGGGGTGGTGCGGCTGTTCGAACTCGAGGGTAGTGGAGAGGATCGAAGGCTCGTCGATCGCCCGCCGCGTGAATTGGCTCGGACCGGTCCAACTCCTGGCGCGGACGCCGTGGGATCCGTGCACTTCGATCCGAGTGGCGAGCGCGTTCTCGTGACGCTGTTCCCGTGGTGGAGCATTCAGACGTGGGATGTCGCATCGGGCGAGTTGATCGCCGTCGACGAGGGCAGCGGCGGGAACCCGAGTCCGATCGATACTCGATTCTCACGCGACGGACAGCGCGTGATCTCGCTAACGCGGGGCGTCTTCACCTATCCCGAGCTTCGCCCGTCTTGGGGTGAATACGCGGTTCCCCGTTGTTTCCAAGGCCAGTCCGATGGCGAGCGTGCTTGGTGCATCTCGAACAACGAGACGCTTCGCGTCCTAACGCGTGGCTGACGGCGCGACCATCTTCGAATGGACGATCGAATGGTGACGGTACGACACGCGCTCCGGCACGCGCGAATCGTGCCGGACGGAGCGACGGAGCGACGGCGCCGTCAGCACCTCGAAGTGCGTCACGCAGCTCCCCACGGACCGATTTGATTCCGCACCGTTTCTTGCGCTCAGCCCAGGTGGATGAAGGTGTCGGACACGGATCTCTGAAGAACAGCGCGCGTATCGGTCAGGACCTCGTGGACTTCGCGCTCGGCCCAATCCCCACGAAAACCTGGGACAACACGAACCTCCCGTCCAATCGACATCGACGCTGGCTGATTCGCTCCGAACGCACCTACTGGGGACGGAGCGAACATCCTTCGGCTGCGAACTCGGGGAGCGACACTCGAATGCGCCGAGTTCGAGCTCAGCGCGCCAGCTCCCGGCGCAGACTCACCCACGCCGCGCTCAGCCGCGAAGACACGGTCCCCACCGGGATGCCGAGGATCGCCGCGATCGCCGCCTGGGGCATCTCCTCGAGCGCGGCGGGGCCCAGCACGGTGCGCTGCGGCGCGGGCAGGCGCTCGATGGCGGCGAGCACGCGCGCGGCGTCCTCGCGTTCGAGCGCGATCGCGCCCGGATCCTGCGCGTCGCCGGCGAGGCTCGAGAGCTCCGCGTCCAGGAGATCGGTCGCGTCGAGCCGCGCGGTCTCGCGCCGTTCCGTCCGCCCTCGGCGGCTGCGGGCGCGCAGCGCGGCGCGGATCGCGATGCGGAACATCCAGCGCCGCCAGCGCGAGGGCGACCGCCACGGCGAGCTCGAAGAGCGGCCGGATTTGGAGCCAGCGCAGCCGCCGCAGCGTCCGATGGCTATCGAAGTTCACGCGCGGCCGGAGAGACGCCGCGCGCCCGGGGCCGCCTTGGAGCCCGTCGAATCCGTCCCGTCTCGTCATGGTGCGCTCTTGGAGGAGGGCAGGCGGTCGGACCTTCGGCCGCATTCGTGACTTCTTCCGGGCGTGCACCGCGCGGGCGCGACGGCCTCCTCACCGAACGGTGTCAGTTGAATCCATCAACCTCGCTCGCCCGTCGCCGAGAGCCGAGTGGACGCACCGAACGGTGTCCGTTGGATTCATCGACCTCTCGCGCTCGCGAGCCGGGTTGATGGATTCAACTGACACCGTTGTCAGTGGTGGTCTTCCGCGACGAGGTTCCGATTCCAGCTCGGGATCTCGATCACGACGTCCTTCGACCCGTTCGGCACCGCTTGGCACGCGAGCCGCGACGTCGGCTTCAAGCCGGGCGCGTTATCGAGTTGGTCCTCCTCGTCCTCGGTCGCGGCTGGCATGGAGTCGAATCCTTGCTTCACGATGACGTGGCACGTCGAGCACGCGACCACGCCGCCGCACGCGTGATCGATGTCGACGCCGTGCGCGAGCGCGATCTCGAGGATCGAGCCCGGCAATCCGTCGCGCGAGTAGGGGACCTTCGTCGGATCGACATCCACGGTCACGGCGTTCGGCAGGAACGTGATCGTGTAGGGCTTCGTCGGCTTGGGAGCGCCCGTACTCTTCAAGAAGGGATTCTGTCCGCCCATCGCAGTGCCTCAGCGTTCGCGTCGCCGCGGTTCGCGCGGCGGTGCCTCGTCGCGGCGAGGGGAGGGACGCGGTGCTTCCGTGCGTGCCGCGGGACGACGCTCGGGATCGGGACCGCGCGGACGGAAGTCGCGCTCGGGTGAGGGCTCGGCATCGAACGCGGGAGCCCGATTCGGCGCCGGATTCCGCGGTTTCGGCGCAGCGGAGCCGGGCGCGGCGGTCGAGCGTCGCGCGGGACGATCTTCGCGCGATTCGGGAGCCGCGCGCACTTCGCGCGAGCGCGTTTCGTCACCGCCTTGAGCGGACGAACGCGCAGGGCGAGTCGGGCTGGCGTCACGTCCGCGCGGCGCATCGAGTGGAGTTCCGCGACGGGTTTCGCGCGGAGCTTCGTCGTCCGCAGGCCAGCGCGGCGTTTCGGCGCGTTGACGCAACGGGCGATCGCGGCGATCGAGCGGGTCGTCGGGACGCGGTTCGAGCTGACGATCACCTTCGCGCGGGAGCGGCGCGCTCGCACGCACCGGTGAGTGCTCGTCACGCGGCCACGAACGCTCGGGTCGCGCGGAGGCGTGCGGCTCCATCGGGCGCTCAGCCCTGTCGCGCCCGCGCGGCGGCTGCGACTCAGCGCGCGGGGCGGACTCCGGACGACGTTCGGCGTCGCGCCGCGGAGCGTCTTCGCGCGCGCGATCGAGCCCACGCGGCTCGGCACGCGGTGCGTGATCGCGCGGCGACTCGTCGCGCTGCGCTTCGTTGCGAGCGGGCGCTCGGCGCGGTGCGCCGGTACGCGGGGATTCAGCGCGTGCGGATTCAGCGCGTGGAGCCGCACGGCCCGAGGCTTCCTTGCGCGGAGCCGCACCGCGAGGAAACTCAGTCGGCGCCGATTCACGGCGAGGAGATGCACTGCTCGCCGAATCACTGCGCGCCGAATCACTGCGCGCCGAATCACTGCGCGCCGAATCACTGCGCGCCGAATCACTGCGCGCCGAATCACTGCGCGGCGACGCCGCGCGCGGAGAATCGCTCCGCGCTGACTCGGAACGCGGTGACGTCGTGCGCGCCGATTCTTCACGCGGCGATCGCGCCCGCGTCGGTTCTCGCTGCGAGCCCTCACCGCGCGGCGCCTCACCGCGCGGCGCCTCACCGCGCGGCGCCTCACCGCGCGGCCCTTCGCCGCGAGCCTCTGCCGTTCGTGCGCGCGGCGCACGCGGAGCCGGCGAACGCGGGCGTTCGCCCTCGGCCTCGATGCGCGGCTCGTTCTCGTCGCGCGTGCTCGCGCGGGCCGGACGCTCCGCACGCGGCGCTCGGACGTTGCGGTCTTCACGCGGACCGCGACTCGTGGGACGGTCGTCACGGGGAGTCGCCGGGGCGACATCGACCACCTCTTCGCGCGGACTTTCGTCGCGCCGCGGTCGCGGTCGTTCCCCGCGCAACGGCGGGTCCACCTCGGGAATCTTCCACGTGGCTTCGCGCTCGATCTGCGTCCACTTGCGGCGGTCGATGCCGCCCACGAGCGTGATCGCGCGACCCTTGCGTCCCGCGCGGCCCGTGCGGCCGATCCTGTGCGTGTAGTCCGTGATGTCGTGCGGCGAACCGTAGTTCACGACCGTCGACACGTGCTTCACGTCGAGCCCGCGCGACGCGACGTCCGTCGCGATCAGCGCCTTCACTTCGCCCGTGCGGAACGCGGCCATCACGCGGAAGCGCGCGGCCTGGTCGTAGCCGCCGTGCAGGGCCTTGATGCCGAAGGGCATGCGCTCGAGCCGACGGATCAGCTTGTCGACGTCCGTGCGACGCGGACAGAACACGAGGAACACGTCCTCGGGGTCGCTGTTCTCGATCAAGCGCATCAACGCGAGCGTGCGATCCTCGTCGTCGAGGAAGATCACGCTCTGCTCGATGTTGTCGACCGTCTTCAATCCGGCGGCCGTCGCGACCTCGGCCGGATCCTTCGTGTTGCTCCGCGCGAGCTTGAGGAGCTCGGCCGGGAAAGTCGCCGAGAAGAGCAGCGTCTGACGCTCGTCCGGCGTGTACGACAAGATCTCCTTCACGTCGTCGATGAAGCCGAACTCGAACATGACGTCGGCTTCGTCGAGGATCGCGAACTCCGTCCACGGGAAGGACAGGAACTTCTGCTTGTAGAGGTCGAGGATGCGACCCGGCGTCCCGACGACGACTTGTGCGCCGCGCTTGAGCGCCTTGACCTGCGGCTCCATCGGCTCGCCACCGACGATGAGCGCGACCTCGATGCCGCGCGGCTTGCCGAGTTCGATGAGGACCTTCTGGACTTGCTCGGCCAGCTCGCGCGTCGGGCACATGACGAGCCCGAGGACGGACGCGCGCGCCGGGTCGATCTTGGCCATCATCGGCGCGCCGAACGCGAGCGTCTTGCCCGTGCCGGTCTCGGCCTTGGCGATGACGTCCTTGCCCGCGAGGACCGGTCCGATCGCGAGGCGTTGGATCGGCGAGGGCGTCGTGATGCCCATGCCTTCGATCGCGACTTGGATCTCCTCGCCCAGTTCCCAGTGACGGAACGTGGTGATGTCGGGCGGAGTCAGAGTCGGGTCGAGCGGGCGAATGGCTTCGGAGCTCTTGGAGCTCGCCGCGGCGGGTGCCGGCTTGTGTCGAGGGCCGCGCGAAGCACCGCTGCGGCCACCTTGGAATTGGGGTGTCAACTTGGAATCGATCTCGTGCTGGATGGAATGGAACCCCAGTAGGGTAAAGCCTCACGCGCGGTCCACAAGGCGACCGACGCGGAAACCCTGAGCGAGACGCCGAACCGCGGTTGTGCGCGGGGGTCGGGCTCCTCGGAGACCTCTCGGTCGCTGGATCACTGGGTGCGGCGAGTAGCATGCGCGCGATCTCGCCTCGAACCATAACGAGCCCACGCGCATGCGCATCGTCACCTGGAACGTGAATTCGGTCCGCGCGCGTCTGCCGCGCCTGCTCGAGTTCCTCGAACGCGTCCGTCCCGACGTCGTCTGTCTGCAGGAGACGAAGTGCCTCGAGGAGGCCTTCCCACTCGAGCCGATCGAGGACGCCGGGTACTCGTGCGCCGTCTACGGGCAGAAGACCTACAACGGCGTCGCGATCCTCGCGAAAGGGCGCATCGAGGACGTCGTCCTCGGGATGGACGACGGCGTCGAGGACGCGGAAGCGCGCGTGATCTCGGCGCAAGTCGGCGACGCGATGATCGTGAACGCGTACGTCGTGAACGGACAAGAGGTCGGGGCCGATCGATACCACTACAAGCTGCAATGGATGCTGCGCTTGCGCGACTTCGTGTCGCGACGCTGCGCGCTCGACGAAAAGGGCGTCGTCTGCGGCGACTTCAACATCACGTTCGACGACCGTGACGTGTACGACCCGGTGCTGTGGCACGAGAAGATCCTGTGCAGCACGCCGGAGCGCCGCGCGCTCGCGGGCCTGTCGGGACTGGGTTTGAAGGACGCGTTCCGCAAGTTCCATGAAGAGGGCGGGCATTACACGTGGTGGGACTTCCGCACCAAGGGCTACCAGCGCAAGGCCGGTCTGCGCATCGACCACTTGCTGCTGACGCCGCCGGCGTACGAGTCGCTCGAGTCGTGCACGATCGACCTCGCCGCGCGCGAGGGCGCGGGGCCGAGCGATCACGCGCCGGTCGTCGCGGAGTGCTGAATGCGGGCGTGCTCCATCTACGGGCTCGTCCTCGGTGCCGCATTCGGCGCGTGCACGGACACGGAGAAGCGGCCCGACGTCCTGCTCGTCACGTTCGACACGACGCGCGCGGATCACCTCGGCGCTTACGGCTACGGACCGCCGACGAGCCCGCGCATCGACGCCTTGTTCGCGAGCGGAATGCGCTTCGATCGCGCGTGGACGCACGTGCCGCTGACTCTGCCGGCACACGCGACGTTGCTCACCGGGCTGCTGCCGCCCGAGCTCGGCATCCACGACAACGGCGGCGTCGGACTGGGCTCGGGAGTGCCGGTTCTCGCCGAGGAATTCCGCGTCAAGGGATACGCCACCGGAGCTTTCGTGTCAGCCAGCGTTCTCGGCGCATCGTTCGGGCTCGCGCGTGGTTTCGACCGTTACGACGACGAGATCGGCGCACGGCGGCCGCCGACGCGACGTGCGGAGGACACGGTCGGCGCGGCGCTCACTTGGCTCGCCGCGCAACACGACCGGCCCGCGTTCGTGTGGGTCCACCTCTACGATCCTCACGCGAGCTACGATGCGCCCGAACCGTATCGCTCGCGGTTCGAGAGTCCGTACGACGCCGAGATCGCTTACATGGACGCGCATGTCGGCACGCTCGTCGATGCTTTCCGCGAGCGTCGCGGCGATGCGCTCATCGTGGCGACGGCGGATCACGGCGAAGGACTGGGCGAACACGGCGAGTCGGGACACGGCACGTTGGTCCACGCGGCGACGATGCGCGTTCCGCTGGCCTTCGCGTGGCCTGGAGTCATCCCGCCGAGTTCGAGCGGCGAGCCGGTCCAACACGTGGACGTCGCGCCCACGATCCTCGGACTCCTCGGGTGGAAGGGCGCGATCGCCGCCACCGGCCGCGATCTCGCGCCACTCCTCCGCGGCGGCTCGGTCGAGCCCCGCGCGATCTACGGCGAGTCCGAGTACGCGGCGCGGAACTTCGGTTGGAGCGCGCTGTATTCGATCGGCACGCAGGAGCTCCGACTCATCCTGGGCGCGCATGTGAAGCTGCACGATCCGCGCACAGATCTGGCGGAACTACACGATCTCGCTGCGTCAAGGTCCGACGATGCAGCAGCGCTCGCTGCGAGTCTCGAACGCATGCGCGCGGGCTTCGTGCCGCGCGAAGCGGGCCTCGCGCCCGACGACCCGCGCTTGCTCGAACGACTCCAAGCTCTCGGGTACGCGAGTTCGGGTCGCGCGCTCGCGGAGGACGCCGTCGCCCGCGCGATCGATCCCGCGGATCGAATCGCGCTCATCGATGCCTTCACAGAAGCCATGACCAAGACGCAGTCCGGGCGAGCGTTGGAAGCGATCCCGTTGCTCGAGCGCGTGATCGCGGAGGACGCGAAACCCGTTGCGTTCCATTTCCAGCTCGGACTCGCGCTCCAAGCCGCCGGTCGGCGCGAGGATGCCGAGCGGGCGTATCGCGCGGCGATCGAGCGCGACGCGAACTTCGACCTCGCTCACCTGCATCTCGGGACCATTCTGGAACTCGCCGGCCGACGCGAGGAAGCGCTCGCGGCGTATCGCGGCGCGGTCGACGCCGCGCCGCGGGCCTGGAGTCACCGCGAACGAGTCGCGCGCGTACTCGTCGCCCTCGGACGAAAGGACGAGGCGATCCAGGAGCTCGAGGGCCTCGTCGAGCGTGCGCCCGATCGGACCGTGTACCGCATCGAGCTCTATCGACTCTTGCGCGAGTCCGGGCGTCCGACCGATGCAGCGCGAGCGGTCCTCGCAGGACTCGAGCGCTCGTCGAACGACCCCGCCTTCACGCTGCTCGCGGCCTGGATCCTCGCGACGGATCGTGACGATGCCGTGCGCGACGGGGCCCGCGCCGTTGCACTGGCCGAGGCCGCCATCGCGCGACTCGGGCGCAGCGACGCGGATCGATTGGACACCCTTGCCGCGGCGCGAGCGGAGGCCGGGGACTTCGCGGGAGCGAAGCGCGACATCGACGAAGCGCTGAAGATCGCGCCGCCCGACCTCGCGGACGAGTTGCGCGCTCGGCACGCGCTGTACGAAAGGCGTCAGCCGTTCCGGGACTGATCGCGGCACTTCGCGAATCGGTCCGGGTCGTTAGTCTCTGCGGCCCCCATGCTCACCGCACTCGTCGTCGCCGCCATCACTTCCGCGTCCACCCCCGAAGAACCGAAGGTTTCGACTCACGACGTCCAGAGTCCGGTCGGCCCCTCTCACGACGTCGCCATCGATGCGCGCGAGGGGACGTGGATGAGCCTCGACGTGTCGCCCGACGGCAGCGAGATCTGCTTCGACTTACTGGGTGATCTCTACGTGATGCCGATCGCGGGCGGCGAAGCACGCGCGATCCAGAGCGGCGTCGCGTGGCAGATGCAGCCGCGCTATGCGCCCGACGGCAAGTGGATCACGTTCACGAGCGATGCTGGTGGAGGCGACAACGTGTGGGTCGCGAAGAAGGATGGCAGTGACGCGCGCCAGGTGACGAAGGAGTCGTTCCGACTCCTGAACAGTCCCACGTGGTCGCCGGACGGTCAGTGGATCGCGGCGCACAAGCATTTCACGTCGCGCCGATCGCTCGGCGCGGGCGAGATCTGGCTCTATCACGTGTCGGGCGGCGAGGGATTGCAGCTCACGACGCGCGCGAACGAGCAGAAGGACCTGGGCGAACCGGCTTTCTCGCCGGATGGTCGCTACGTGTACTTCAGCTTCGACGCGACGAGCGGCGACACTTTCGAGTACAGCAAGGATGTCACCGGCGGCATCTACGCGATCGATCGCCTGGATCGCGAGACGGGCGAGCGCATGCGGTTCGTCGACGGCCCGGGTGGCGCGTGTCGGCCGGTTCCGAGCCGCGACGGCAAGAAGCTCGCGTTCGTCCGCCGCGTCGACTTCGTCACCACGCTCTTCGTCATGGACGTCGCGTCCGGCGAGTCGAAGCCCGTGTACGCGCCCCTCGAACGCGACATGCAGGAAACGTGGGCGATTCACGGCGTCTATCCTTCGTTCGCCTGGTCGCGCGGTGATCGCGAGATCGTGCTGTACGCGCAGGGTCGCATCCAGAGCGTCGACGTCGAGACGAAGATCGCGCGCGAGATCCCGTTCCACGTGAAGGACTCGCGGCGTGTCGCGGATGCCGTCCGCTTTCCGGTCGACGTGGCGCCGGCGGAGTTCGCCGTGAAGGCGCTGCGCTCCGTCGCCGTGTCGCCCGCCGCGGATCGCGTCGTGTACCAAGCGCTCGGCCACGTGTGGCTCCGTGCGCTGCCCGATGGCGCGCCGCAGCGAGTGTCGCAGGACGATGCGCGCTTCGAGTTCGAGCCTTCGTGGTCGCGAGACGGCCGTCGGATCGTGTTCACGACGTGGACGGACGAAGGCCTCGGCGCCGTCGTCGTGCGCGAACTCGGCAGCGGCGCCGAGAGCGTGCTCACGACGCAGAAGGGTCACTACGTCGAACCCGCCTTCTCGACCGACGGCCAGCAGGTCGTCTATCGCAAGACGGGCGGCGGGGGGGTGGTGTCGCCGCTCTGGTCGCGCGACACCGGCATCTACCGCGTGCCGGTGAGCGGCGGCGAGCCCGTGCTCGTGACGAAGAAGGGCGCGCGTCCGCAGTTCGGCGCGGACAGCGAGCGCGTCTTCCTCGTCAGCGAGGAGTCACAGAAGGACGCCGACCGTCGCACTCTGTGGAGCGTACAGCTCGACGGAAACGACGAGCGACTCCATTTCGCCAGCGAATGGGCCACGCAGTTCGCTGTCTCGCCCAACGGGAAGTGGGTCGCGTTCGTCGAACGTTGGAACGCATACCTCGCGCCGTTCGAGCTCGCGGGTCGCGAGGTCGCCATCGGACCGGCCTCGAAGGCGTTCCCGGTCGCGAAGCTTTCCAAGGACGCAGGCGAGAACCTTCATTTCTCCGGGGATTCCAAGCGCGTTCATTGGTCGCTCGGCCCTGAGCTCTACGAGCGCGAGCTGAAGGATGCGTTCGCTTTCGTGGACGGCGCGCCCGAGAAGCTCCCCGATGCGCCCGAAACCGGACGCAACATCGGATTCACCGCGCAGCGCAAGACGGTCGACGGCTCGATCGCCCTCGTCGGCGCACGCGTGATCACGATGAAGGGCGACGAAGTCCTCGAGGACGGCGTCGTCGTCGTGGACAAGAACCGCATCTCCGCGGTCGGCAAGCGCGCGGATGTCGCGATCCCCGCCGGCGCGCGCATGATCGACGCCGCCGGCCTGACCGTCATGCCCGGGATGATCGACGTGCACGCGCACGGACCGCAGGCCGTGAACGGCGTCACTCCGCAGCGCAATTGGGCCAGTCATGCCAACCTCGCGTTCGGTGTCACGACCATCCACGATCCGTCGCACGACACGAACTCGATCTTCGCGACGTCCGAGATGCAGAAGGCCGGGCTCGTGCTCGCGCCGCGCACGTACTCGACGGGAACGATCGTCTACGGCGCTCAGGGCGACGCCAAAGCGCCGATCGAGTCGCTCGACGACGCGCGCGGACACTTGCGTCGTTTGAAGGCCAGCGGTGCGTTCAGCGTGAAGAGCTACAACCAACCGCGCCGCGACCAGCGCCAGTGGGTGATCCAAGCCGCGCGCGAACTCGAGATGATGGTCGTGCCCGAAGGCGGATCACTGCTCCAGCACAACTTGTCGATGGTCGTCGATGGCCACACAGGCGTGGAGCACTCGTTGCCCGTCGAGCGGATCTACGACGACGTCGAGCAATTGTGGGGCGCTTCGAAAACCGGTTACACGCCGACGCTCGTCGTCGGATATGGCGGTATTTGGGGCGAAAATTACTGGTACCAGCACACGGACGTGTGGCGGAACGAGCGTCTTGCCGCATTCGTCCCGAAGTTCGTCGTCGAGCCGCGCGCGCGCCGCCGCACGATGGCGCCGGACGAAGATCAAAACATCCTGCGCTCGGCCGGCATCGTGAAGAGCATCATCGACGCGGGCGGGCGAGCACAGCTCGGCGCGCACGGACAGCTCGCGGGTCTCGGCGCACACTGGGAGCTGTGGCTGCTGAAGCAAAGCGGGATCACGAACCTCCAGGCCTTGCGCTGCGCGACTCTGTCGGGCGCGCAGTACGTCGGCCTGGACGAGGATCTCGGGTCGATCGAAGTGGGCAAGCTCGCCGACCTACTCGTGCTCGAGCGTGATCCTCTGACCGACATCCGAAATAGCGAGTCCCTGCGCTGGACGATGCTCGACGGACGCTTGTACGACGCGCGAACCTTGGCGCCCGCCGACGGTCGCGCCGGCGTCGCGCCCGACTACTTCTGGCGCTCGATGCAGGCCGGGATGCCGGCGCAAACGGTCGGCGGAACTTGCGCGGGTTGCGGGGGATAGTCTCAGTCCGACACCGAAGTCCACGCGATGGCCAGATCGAATCACCGCCTCGAGCTCGAGCCCGCTGCGTTCGGGGTGTGAGACTTCGCTTGCCAGGGCCCAGAGGTCTAGTCCTTCCTCGTGGCCATCGACGCAGCGCGTCCGCGGCTGGTCGGGTACGTGGACGACATCACCATCGACGCGAGCACATGGAACTGTCCGTCGGTGACACTTAGAGACTTGACGCGCGGATCGCCGCTCGACTGACCTCGGTGTTTCTAGGGAGCACGCAGCGACAGCCCGCATCCACGAGATGGAGGCGGGGCAACGTCGCACGCCCATCGTTGCGATGACAGCCAACGCGCTCTCGGGGGATCGCGAACGCTGCCTCGCGTCCGGGATGGACGACTACGTGCCGAAGCCAGTGCGTGTGCCCGATCTCGCAGCCGTGCTCGAGCGCTGGCTATCCGTCGAAGAGCCGGCGGGAACCCGTCTTCAGTGACTGCGTCGGCCTCAGAGCCTGTGAAGAATTCACGGGCGACGCGCTGCGGAGCGGCGCAGATGGTGTCTGAGAGCCCGTAGACTCGATCTCTTCACGGGCTCTCAGCGCCGCAGTGCGTCTCGCGCAGCGCGATAGGCGAGGAAAACGGCGACCGCGAACACCACGACGGCGCTCACCGTGACCCACGGATTCTCGAGCATCGTCTGTGCTTGACTGCCGACCGCGACCGCGAGAGCTGCGAACGTGGCCGACACGAGCGCACCTCCGAGAACGACCGCCCAGAGCCCGCGGACTCGACTCAATCCGAGCAACTGCCCGATGAACGTCCCGCCGATCGATCCCGAGGCGGGAAGCGGCAGGTAGACGAAGAGCACGACCCCGAAGAACGCCATGCGGCGGAGGCGCGGATACTCGACGAGAACCCGCTCCGCACGATCGTGCCCTTTCTTGAGCGTCGGTCCGATCCAGGGCAATCGACCGAGGGGGCCCAGTCCCACGGCCAGCGTCGCGCCGACCGCGAGATCCGCGCCGACGGCGAGGACGGCGAGCGACCACGGGTGCAGGGGCGATTCCGCCGAAAGTCCGCTGAAGATCACGTATTTCCCGGGCAGCGTGGCCAGGCCGAGGACCTGGGCCCACACGCGACCGCCGTGCTCGTGCTGCCCCATCGCGATCCAAATGGCGATGCCGCCGAAGAGGAGCACGAGCGACGAGATCCACAGCGCGAGGAGAACCCGCGTTTCGCTCGCGCTGGGTTCGGCCGCGACTCGCGGCATCGACGGAGGTACGGCGCTCATCGGGGCGGAGAGTCTGCCGTGCCACGGCCACGATACCCAGAGCCTCCTTCGAGCTGCTCCGGAGCACACGTATCGCGATGCCGTCAGCTTCGCGCGTCGCGCGCCGCGTTCACGACCGCATCGAAGAGCGATTGCTGCTCGCGCTCGCGCGCGGCCGTGTGCTCGGGATGCCACTGCACCGCCCAGAGATGCTCGTGATCCGCGTGCTCGGTCGCTTCGATCGCGCCGTCCTCGGCCCACGCAACTGCGCGAAAACCGCGACCAGGATCGCGCACGGTTTGGTGGTGCCACGAGGCGGGTGCGCACGCCGTCGAGACGAGCGTTCTCGCGAGTCGCGACTGCGCATCGATCCTGACTGCGTGCGCTTGGAAGCGACCGTCGCCGCGGTGGGGGACGCGCTCGCCGTATTCGTCGGGCACGTGCTCGACGAGCGATCCGCCGTGGGCGACCGCGAGGACTTGGAGGCCGCGACAGATGAACAGTGCAGGAACGCGATGCGCGACGATGGCTCGCGCGAGCTCGATCTCGGAGTCGTCCCGAACTCGGTCGACTCCGTAGATCTCCGGGTGTTCGCGCCCGCCGTACAGCTCCGTCGCGATGTCGCCGCCGCCGGTCAGCACGAATCCGTCGCAGAAATCGAGCAGTTCGAGGGCCGCGTCATCGCCCGGGGGGAGAAGGATCGCCAACCCGCCGGCGCGTCGCACTCCGTCCACGTAATCGGCGGTCAGCCGCAACTTGCCGTCGGTCGTGTCCCGTCCGGGAGTCGTGATGCCGATGCGCGGGCGGATCATGGGCCTGTCACTCTACTAAAGCCTCGCTCTCAGTCGGCGATCGTGAGCGTCCACACCTCACGCGAGCCGAGGTCGCATACGCGGATCACGTGGTTGCCCGTGTCCGCGACGAACAGATGTCGGCCGCGCACGGCGAGGCCTTCGGGGCCGAAGAATCGTGCTCGCGTGAAACCGCCGTCCTGATGGCCGGCTTCGCCCGTTCCCGTCAACGCGGCCACTTGGCACGACAGGACGTCCATGTGCTTGATGCGATGGTTGTAGGTGTCCGCGATGAAGAGCAGCCCGTCGAGCGCGAGGCCCATCGGGTGCTGCAAGCGAACGCGCGGGCCGAACCCGTCGACGTCGCCCCACTCGAAAAGGCCTTGACCAACGAGCGTTTCGACGTGGGGCTTGCCGATCAACGCAGCGCGACGGATCGCGCTGGCCTCGGCATCCGCGATGTAGAGCGCGCCGGCGCCGCCGACCAAGTCGCTGGGCTGATTGAACGAGGCCACGTGCGCAGGACCGTCGTTGAGCCTTTCCGATCCGTCGCCTGCGAAGAGTCGCACGTCGATTTCGTCGTCGATCGCGGCGATCTGGTGACTGCCCGCGAGTGCCACGAAAAGTCGCGGGGGATCGAGCCACAGACTCCACGGCGAACGAAGTGCGATGGAGCGGGGATCGCCGCCGTCGCGGAGAGGCCCGCGTCCGATCTCGCCCGTGCCCGCGATCGTGCGCACGATTCCACGCTCGAGGTCGATGGCGCGGACTGCGTGATTGCCCGTGTCGGCGACGTAGAGCGTCGAGCCTCGGCTGGCCATGCCGTGCGGATCGCGGAAGCGTGCGTCCAGGATGGGTCCGTCGACGAATCCAGCTTCAGGGCCGCCGATTTCGCGCTCGATTCGCGCGCTCCTGTGCGCGTCGTCGATCTCGAGTTGGAGGATGCGATGGTGACCCGAATCGGCGACGAAGAGCGTCGATCCGGACATGACCACGAGCTTCGACGGATGCGCGAGGGTGCGCGACCGCGGTGGGCCGACCTGCGATTTCGGCGCGACGCGCACGAGCGTTCCCCGCGTTGCGTAGAGCGGCATGGAGCGCTCGATGGCAAGGATGAGCTTCGCTGCGTCGATCTCGCCCGAAGCCATGCCGATGACGCGACCTTCGGGATCGACGAGCGCGATCGTCGGCCAGGCACGGACCGCCCACGCTTGCCAGATCGCGTGATCCGAGTCCTGGACGCACGGATGATCGATCCCGAGTTGTTTCACCGCCGAGCGCAGGTGTCCGAGTTCACGCTCGGCCGAGAACTTCGGCGAGTGCACGCCGAGGAGGAGGACCTCCTCCGGGAATCGCGCTTGGACTCGGCGCAACTGCGCCGCGTTGTGGTGGCAATTGATTCAACACGAGGTCCAGAACTCGACGACGACGAAACGGCCGCGGAAATCGGCCAAAGTGACCGGCGCGTCCGTATTGACCCAGTCGAGTCCGAGCGGGAACTCCGGAGCGCGCACCGCCGGCGTCTCGTGCATGCCGGCTCCTTCGTTCACGGTGCGTTGACGCGCAAGAGGTTCGACCATGCAGCTTGCCCGCCGCCTTCGTCGAGGAGGACTTGCAGGAAGGCCGCGGATCCCGACGCCACGGTCCACGACACGATCGCGCGCCCGTCGGCGCCCGTGGTTCCCGCCGCGAGGTCGGTCACGGTTCCGGCGAGGTACAGCAGACCCTGTGTGAAGGCCGTCGCCTGTCCGACTTGGTCGGCGGTCGCGATGCGGACGCGGAACGGCACGTTCGCCGGTCCATCGACGAAGAGGCGTGCGCTCGAACCCGTCGCTGTCGCGCCCCAAGCGCCGAGGGTCGGCAAGCTCGACCAAGCGCGCAACGTGAGGTCGTCGAATGCGGCTTCGGTCAGGCTGTTGTTCGGCGAGTCCGAGCAGTTCACGCGCAGTCGCATGCGGTGCGTCAACGGCAACACCGAGCCGAGGTCCACGGTGCGCGCCACCCAAGCGTTGGCGTTCGAAGTGGTCTCGATCACGGACCACGTCGCGCCGTCGTCGTTGGACGCTTCGACGACGAGCACGTCGTCGGTCAAGGTGCCGAGAAGGCACGCGAACCAGCGGGAATAGGCCAGCTCGACCGTCGTGAAACCGGCGGCCGAGAAGCGCGCGCTGGTGAGCGTCGTGACGCCGTCGACGTCGTTCGAGCCCGCACTCGCTCCCGCCGCGGCACCCGTGACCCAACACCGCGTGCCGGTGCCGGGCGTGTTGTCCGATCCCGGCTGCGCAATCGCCGAATTGCTCGCCGTTTGCTGCGGAACCGCCCGCTGGAATGCGTAGTTCGCCGCACCCGTCGCGACCCAGCCGAAGTCCGCGATCTCCATGTCGTCCTTCGCCAGCACGCGCGGCGCACCGAGGCGCACGGTCACGACGTCCGGCGTGACGAGTCCGTCGAAACCGATGCCGAGGTCGAGCTGAATCGTGCTCCCGATGACGGCGTCGTTCGCGAACGCGACGCGCAGCGGCAACGCGATCGGAGTGCCGAGCGTCATCGGCCCCGTCGGTGTCGCCATGGCTGGCAAGATCTTCGAGCCCACGGAAAACGGAGTCGTGCCGTTCACGATGACGGCCGCGCTCGTGCTCGACGCGAGGGTGAGCGACCCCGTTGCGGGCAGGACGCCACCGTTCGCCAGGTCGACGACGAGGTCCCACGTCTCACCGGGCTCCTGATACGCGTCGCCGTCGCCGAGCCCGGGTACTTGTGTCCACGCCGTTCCGCGCTGCTCGGGCCAAGCGCCGGTGAAGCGCACGACGTCGAGGAAGGGCTCGCGCACCGATTCGAATAGCGCCGGGATGCGCGCCGGAATCGGCCAGAAGCCATCGCTCGACGAACCGATCTCCGGGCTGAAGAAGAAGCTACCGAGCGCCCCATAGCCCCAATCGAGGCTGCCGCCGTTCGCGATGTAGAGCAGTTGCCACGGGGTGCCGTACGCGAACCCGTTCTGGCTCGCGACGCGTGCTCCGTACTCTTGGAACTTCAGTTCGTCCTGCGTGACGACCTGCTCGTAGCCCCACGCGTAGAGCCACAAATCGCTGTACGTATGCGCCGAAATGGCCATGCCCGGCGGATGCGCGAGCAAAGCGTCGCGCACGGCGCGCGTCTCGGGCTCCGAGAATCCCGCCGTCCCGTGGTACGTGTCGTCCGAGGGGATCGTCGACGAACCGGGGTGCGACGGACCCCACTCGAAACCGTAATTGCGATTCAGGTCGACGCCGAAACTACCGCCGGAGTTCGCGCGCCGATTCTTGCGCCACAGGCCGCCGCCGTTCGGATTCGTCGCACGGTTGTATTCGTATCCGTCGGGGTTCACGCACGGAACGATCACGATTTGGCGCGTCTCGACCATGCGCTTCGCGGTTGGATCGCTCGGATAGCGCGACGCGATCCAATCGATCAGGAGGAGCAGCGACTCACCGCCCATCGGTTCGCGCGCATGGTGCAACGCGTCGAACCACGCGACGGGCTCGCCAGGCTCGTCGACCGTCGGATTGTCGGAGAGACGCACGGCCCAGATCGGCCGGTTCTCGATGCTGGTCCCGATCGAGAACTTCGGCGAGACGATCGTGGGATATGTCGTGCGGAGTCGGTCGAGCTCCGTGCCGATCTCGGCCAGCGTGCGGAAGCCGCCCATCGATCCGGCGCCGACCAAGGAACTCTGCGCCGCCGCGCGCTCGGCGTAGAAGCGCGCGAGATCTCGCTGCACCGTGCGCACGGTGAACCCCGCGCGTCGGAGCACCGCTTGCTCGGCATCGTCCGCATGGACGCGAATCCATCCGTCGTCTGCGCGATCGTGATCGTCGGGATCACGCGCGAGTTCGAAAAGTCGCACTACGTCCGCTCGAGTCGTGACGGCGACCTCGACGAGGTCGATGGGGTGCGAGCTTTGGGCTGCTGGAAGAGCGAGGAGCAGAGCCTGGAACATCGACCCAGTCTCGCCGTGCCGACGCACGAGTGGGAGACGTCACCACGAAATCTCGGGGCAGGGTCTTCGAGCCCTCGCCACGATCACCGGCGCGCAGGCCGTCCCGATCTCGGAGCCCATGAGGAATTCCTGGGCTCTCGCATCCCTGAGCAGCCCAACTGGATCGAGACCACCGAAGGCTCGATTCCTCGATGCGGCCTCAGAGCCTGTGAAGAATTCACAGGCGCCGCGCCGCGGAAGCGGCGCCAACAGCATCTGAGAGCGTGTAGGCTCGATCTCTTCGCACGCTCTCAGAGCCTGTGAAGAATTCACAGGCGCCGCGCCGCGGAAGCGGCGCTAACAGCATCTGAGAGCGTGTAGGCTCGGTTCCTCCACACGCTCTCAGAGCCTGTGAAGAATTCACAGGCGCCGCGCCGCGGAAGCGGCGCCAACAGCATCTGAGAGCGTGTAGGCTCGGTTCCTCCACACGCTCTCAGAGCCGGTGAAGAATTCACAGGCGACGCGCTGCGGAGCGGCGCAGATGGTGTCTCAGAGCGTGTAGGCTCGGTTCCTTCACACGCTCTCAGCTCGTCGCCGCCGGCGGCGGCAAACCACGCCGCGCGTGCTCGGCGAGCGCGCACTCGGCACGCAGCGCCAAGTCCGTCTGGGAAAAGAGCTCCTGCATCCGATGTGCGGGCAATTGCAGCCGTTGGAGGAGGAGATCGACGAGATGGGTGAGCGGTACGCCCGCGGGGAGGTTGAGGAATTCCTCGCAGCGCGCGAGCAGCGCGGTCTGCACGCGCGCGCGCACGCCCGGTTCGTCCGCAGCCGGAACGTCCCATTCCTCGAGCGGCTCGATGCGCACGCGTCGGTACAACCGATCGCTCGGGATCTCCTCGATGCGCACGCGACCGAGGCCGATGAGCCAGATCAGAAAGCGACCGTCGGCCAACTCTTCGTGGCGGCCGATTTCCCCGAGGCCCGCGATCGCGTGGATGCGCGGAGGATCGAACGACTCGCCCTCCGCATCCTGGATCGTGGCCAGCACGAGTCGGCCGTGACGATCGAGCAGGTCCGAAACCATCTGTCGGTAGCGCGGCTCGAACACGTGCAGCGGCATCACGCAACCCGGGAAGAGGAACACGCCCGGCAGCGGGAAGACGGGCAATTCCGTCGGGCCGTGCCACGAACGTGCCGGCGGTTTGGGACCCTCGACCACGATGCGCGAGATCAGCTCGCCGTCGCGCTCGCCGCGCGGCGTCGTTCCAGGGCGGAGAGGATCGAGCGCAGCGAGCGCAACTCGCCACGACGCCCGTAGAGCTCGGCACTGCGTGCGAGGTTCGCGACCTGGCGGCGCAACATGGAACGCGCATCCGCGTCGCGGAACCAGAACGCCTGGAAACCGTGACCGCGTGACTTCAGTTGCCGTCGCAGGTCGATTTCGCTGCGCGCTTCGCCGCGATGATAGGGATCCACGATCAGGCTGGTCGTGTCACCGTGGAGGCGGAGCAGCACGTGTCCCGGCAGCGGCATGAGCCCCACACGCAAGCCCGCTCGGATCGCGACGCAGGCATAAATGGCGCACAAAGTGAGAGGAATGCCGCGGCGATTCTGCAGCACGCGGTCGATCTGCACCCGGTCCGCCCGATGGAACTCGTCGGGCGCTCCGCGGAATCCGTGTTCGACCCCGAGGACTTCGACCAGCGCCTTCGCTCGGTGCAGCGGGTCGGTTCGGGCCCGCGCTTTCTTGGCCACTTCGCGCGCGAGCTCGTCGAGGATCCGCTGGCTGGGACGCGGATCGAACAACGGATCCGACAGGCGGCACAGGTGGAAGAGCCCGCGCTCGAGCTCGACCGCTTCGCGCGTCAGGTAACCGACCACGCGGCGATGCACGGGAGCGCGGGCGAGATCCGCGAGGAGGGCTCGCGCGCGCACGCGTCCGGCAGCGCTCGCGTTTCGATTTGCGCGGATCAAGGCGGGCCGCGCTGCTCGGCGCGCGTCGCGCAGGGTGGCGGTGACCACGGTTTGGACGGCGTGCGAGTCGTCGTCGAGGAGCTGGGCCAGGCTGTCCAACCGGCGGCGAGCACTGGCTGTGATCGCGGAGGGCGCGAAGTCCGATTCGACGGAGGCCTCGGGACGCGAGGCGAAGGGACCGCGTGGCTCCGCCGGCACGAGCACGCCGTCTGACCCGCTCCCGGGTTCAGGTGACGAAATTGACGGCTCCGCTCCGCGGAGCGGCGCAGCAGGTTCCTGGGGGATCGAAGACTCGATTTCTTCGCGGCCGTTCATCGCGGGTTCGTCGGGGGGATCGCGGTTGCTCCGGTTCGACTGGGGTGACCGGCTCGCGCGCGAGGAGGCTGTGCGGGAACGGCGCCGGTTGCGCCCCACAGCACCCTACGCGGAGTTTCCCACACGTAGACGCTGCGCAGAAGGATTTCGACCCGGGCTGTTGTCGCTTCCGTGCGCCTTGCCAGCTCGGAAGGTCACTCCTATCCTCGTTCGCCTCGAAATCTCCGTCCACACCCCTCCGATCGCGAGTGGGTGGCACCGGTCGGTTCCACCGCACCGGTTACTTCGAGACTTGCAGCATGTCCACCGCCCCGCGAACGAGTCCGCCCACCGGCCTGCGCCGCGTCGTAGTCACGCACGCGCTGCGGACGCCGATCGGGCGCTACCTGGGCGCCTTCGCGGACCTCACGGCGGCGGACCTCGGAGCATCCATCGTTCGGGACTTGCTCGCGCAGTCGAAGCTCGACCCGGAGCGCGTGGGCGAACTCATCTTCGGCAACGGCCGTCAAGCCGGCGGCGGTCCGAACGTCGCGCGGCAAGTCGCGGTGCGTGCCGGCATCCCCGACCGCGTGTGCGCGTGGACGATGAACATGGCCTGCGGATCCGGCCTCAAGTCGATCCAGCTCGCGGCGGAGTCGATCCAGCTCGGCCGCAACGACATCGTCGTCGCGGGCGGCGTCGAGAGCATGAGCGGGCTGCCCTTCTTCCTGCCGAAGATGCGCACCGGTTATCGCCTGGGTCACGCCGACGTCGTCGATGCGATGTACAAGGACGGCTTCCACTGTCCGCTCGCGAACATGCTGATGGGCGAGACGGCCGAGAAGCTGGCGCGTGAGATGGGCATTTCGCGCGCGGAGCAGGACGAGTTCGCGTTGCAGAGCCAGAAGAAAGCCGGCGCGGCGATCGAGTCCCTCCGTTTCGTGCCCGAGATCGCGCCGGTGAAGGTGCCCGGCAAGAAGGGCGAGATCGTCGTCGTCCTCGACGAACACGTCCGTCCCGACACGACGATCGAATCGCTGCGCAAGCTGCCGGCCGTCTTCGCGAAGGAGAACGGAGGCGTCACCCCCGCCGGTACCGTCACGCCGGGCAATGCGTCGGGCATCACGGACGGCGCCGCGGCGGTGCTCGTCATGGCCGAGGACATCGCTCTCGACCTAGGTTATGCGCCGCTCGCTTTTATCGGGCAGTCGACGCAAGCCGGCGTCGACCCGCGCGTCATGGGCATCGGCCCGGTGCCGGCGCTGCAGGCCTTGAAGCAGAAAACCGGCCTTTCTCCGGCCGATTTCGACCTCATCGAGCTCAACGAAGCGTTTGCGGCGCAGGTCCTCGCGTGTCACCGCGAGATCCCGCTGCCGATGGATCGCCTCAACGTGAACGGCGGTTCGATCGCGCTCGGCCACCCGATCGGCGCGACGGGCGCGCGCATCGTGGTCACGCTCCTCCACGAGATGCAGCGGCGCAAAGCGCGTCGCGGTCTCGCCACCCTGTGCATCTCGGGCGGTATGGGCCTCGCGACGGCGTTCCACGCCGAGCCGGTCTGACCGTCCGCATCTCTCCGGCATCCCACTCGAAGGAACTCAGCATGGCGATTCGCAAAGTCGGTGTGATCGGCGCCGGGCTCATGGGCCACGGCATCGCGCAAGTAGCCGCGCAGGGCGGCTGCGAAGTGATCGTGTGCGAGACGCAGCAGGGTTTCCTCGACAAGGGGCTCGAGCGCATCGACAAGTCGCTGGCGAAGCTCGCCGAGAAGGCCAAGGAGAAGGGCCAGACGTTCGACCCGGCCGCCGTGCGCGCGCGAATCCGCGGCACGCTGGCGAAGGCCGATCTCGCCGATTGCGACCTCGTGGTGGAAGCCATCGTCGAGGATCTCGAGGTGAAGAAGGCGCTCTTCGCCGAGCTCGGGAAGATCGTCAAGAAGGACGGCATTTTCGCTTCGAACACGAGCTCGTTCCCGATCAGCGAGATGGCCGCGGTGTCCGGGCGCGCCGATCGTTTCGTCGGCCTGCACTTCTTCAACCCGGTGCAGCTCATGAAGCTCGTCGAGGTCGTCCGCACGGACAAGACGAACGAAGACGTCGTCGCGCAAGCGCGCGCGTTCGGCGAGGCCTGTGGCAAGTCGCCGATCACGTGCAAGGACACGCCCGGCTTCGTCGTGAACCGCCTGCTCGTGCCGTACATGGCCGAAGCGATGAAGCTCGCCGAGCGGGGCGACGCGTCGATCCAGGACATCGACGTGGCGATGAAGCTCGGTTGCGGATACCCGATGGGTCCGTTCGAGTTGACGGATTACGTCGGTCTCGACACGACGCTGTCGATCCTCCAGGGCTGGGTGAAGCGCTACCCGAACGATCCGGCGTTCGGGATCCCGAAGCTTCTCGAAGCGCAGGTCAAGGAAGGCAAACTCGGGCGGAAGTCCGGTCAGGGTTTCTACACATGGCAAGGCGACAAGCGCGTTTGATCCTGGCCCTCGCCTTCTTCGCGCCGCTCGCGGTGGCCGAGGTCAAGGCGAAGGTCGAGGCGCCGACGACCTACGTCGCCGGCTCGGCGATGCCGGTTCGTGTCGAGCTCACCGCCGACGCGCAAGGCGACGCGGTTCCGGCCTGGATGTTCGGTACCGCTGCCTTCTCGGTGGATGGCAAGCCCATCGGCGAGCGCAGCTCCGCGGAGGTCGAGCTCGCGCCGCACCAGAAGGTCACGATCGAGATCGACCTCGCGCCCGCGCTCGAAGGCGTGAAGGGCGTCGAGAAGGGCTTCAAGCTCGCTTACGGCACCGAAAAGGCGGTCGAGATCGTCAGTCGCATGCCGGCGAAGAAGGGCCTCGATTTCCTCGGCCTTCCCGTCGAGGAATTGAAGAACTACCAAGTGCTCCTGCGCACGAACCGCGGGCCGATGATCGTCGAACTCTGGCCCGAGGTCGCGCCGAATCACGTGCGCAATTTCCTCGAGCTCTCCGCCTCGGGCTTCTACGACGGCACGCAATTTCACCGCGTCTCGCCCTCGTTCATGGTCCAAGGTGGTGATCCCAACACGAAGACCGGGAACCCGGCCACGTGGGGGACCGGTGATGGTCCGCGCACTTTGAAGCGCGAGTTCAGCGCCAAGTCTCACGCCCGCGGCGTGCTCTCCATGGCGCGTGGTCCCAGCGAGGACTCGGCCTCGAGCCAGTTCTTCATCATCACGGCGCCGTCGCCGTTCCTCGACGGAAAGTACTCGGTCTTCGGCGCGCTCGTCGAAGGCTTCCCCGCGCTGGACCTCATCGCGAATGCGCAAGGTCAAGCGAGCCCGGACGGCACCATCAAGCCGTCGTCACCCCAACGCATCGAAGCCGCCATCGTCCTCGTGAAGGGCGCAAAGTAGGAACGCACATGACGCAAGCAGTCGAAAAGGGTCTCAATTTCATGAAGATGGACGTCAAGGACCTCGCGAACTATCGCGTCGTCCTGCAGACGAACCAGGGCGACATCGAGTGCGAGATGTGGCCGGACGTCGCGCCGAACCACGTGCGCAACTTCCTCGATCTCGCCTACACGGGCTTCTACGACGGGAAGGGTTTCCACCGCGTCATCAAGGGCTTCATGATCCAAGGCGGGTGCCCCAAGGGCACCGGAACGGGCGACGGTCCGCGCCGCTTGAAGGCCGAGTTCAACGCGAAGAAGCACGAGAAGGGCGTCCTCTCGATGGCGCGCTCGACGGATCCGGATTCGGCCTCGTGCCAGTTCTTCGTCATGCACGAGCGGTCGCCGCACTTGGACAACCAGTACTCGGCGTTCGGCAAGGCGGTGAGCGGCCTCGACATCGTCGACAAGATCGCGACGACGAAGGTCGCGCCCGGCGACAAGCCGGTCACGCCCCAGACGATCACGAAGGCCGTGGTCGTGCGCGCGACGCCGGCATGAGCCTCGTGATGTCCTTCGAGAACCTCCTCGTCGAAGTCGGTGCCGACGGCATCGCCTTCGTGACGGTCAACCGTCCGAAGGCGATGAACGCGCTGAACCACAAGACGCTGACGGAATTGGCGTCCGCGTTCGATGCGCTCGAAGCCGATGCGTCGGTCCGCGCGCTCGTGATCACGGGTGCAGTGGTCGAGGGCAAACCGCCGGAGAAGCAGGCCTTCGTAGCCGGGGCCGACATCGGTGAGCTCAAGGCCATGGAGACGGCGCTCGACGCCAAACGGCTGGCTTTCTTCGGCCAAACCGTGTTCGAGCGCCTCGAGTGGATGAGCAAACCGTCCGTCGCGATGGTGAACGGCTTCGCGCTGGGCGGCGGCTGCGAGCTCGCGCTCGCGTGCACGCTGCGGACGGCGGCGAAGACAGCGCGCCTCGGCCTGCCCGAAGTTTCGCTCGGCATCATTCCGGGCTACGGCGGCACGCAACGCCTTCTGCGCATCGCCGGTCCCGGCGTTGCGCGCGAGTGGGTGCTGACCGGCGACATGTACTCCGCCGACGAGGCTTATCGCGTCGGCATCGTGAACCGCGTCTTCGAGCCCGCCGAGTTGCGCGACGGCACGTTGAAGATGGTCAACACCATCCTGTCGCGCGCGCCGCTCGCCGTGCGTCTCGCGATGGAGACCATCCGTCGCGGTCAGAACATGTCGCAACAGGAAGGCGCGCAGATCGAAGTCGACATGTTCGGCCTCGCGTCGACGACGGCGGACATGAAGGAGGGGATGGCGGCCTTCCTCGAGAAGAGGCCGGCCAGATTCACAGGCCGCTGAAAGCGGCCCCACGAGTAACGCGCGCGTCAGCCAGACTCCCTCTCCCCGCAGAGTTCACCCCGCTGAGTTCACGACCGCTCTGGTCCAAGATCACTCCCAGGATTCCACACCCATGACCCATGAAATCGTGATCGTCGGCGGGGCCCGCACCCCGATGGCCGAGTACGTCGGCACGCCCGGCTACGGGAAGCTCAAGGACCTCTCCGCGATCCAACTCGGCGTCCACGCAGCCAAAGCCGCGCTCGCTCGCGCGAAAGTCTCGGGCGACTCCGTCGACCACGTGGTCATGGGCAACGCCCTCCAAACCTCCGTCGACGCGATCTACGGCGCGCGCCACGTCGGTCTCCTCTCCGGAGTTCGCAGAGAATCCGGCGGTCTCACCGTGAATCGCCTGTGCGGCTCCGGCATCCAATCGATCGTCAGCGCCGCGCAGATGATCCGTCTCGCGGAGTGCACGACGGTGCTCGCCGGCGGAATGGAGAGCATGTCACAAGCTCCGTTCTCCGTGTACGGCACGCGCGCCGGCATCCCGTTCGGCGTGCAGCCCGTCATGCAGGACAGCCTGTTCGCGGCCCTCATGGATCCCGTCGCCGGCCTCTACATGGCGCAGACCGCCGAGAAGGTGGCGAAGCGCCTCGGCATCACGCGCGAGCAACAGGACGAGTACGCCTTGCGCAGCCACCAGCTCGGTGCGGCGGCCGTGAAGGAAGGCCGTTTCGCGGCCGAGATCGAGCCGGTCACGGTCAAGGGTCGCAAGGGCGACGAGCTCGTCGCGACGGACGACCACATCAAACCCGACACGTCCCTCGAAGCCCTTTCGAAGTTGCGCGCAGCGTTCGGCAAGGAAGGCACCGTCACGGCCGGCAACGCGAGCGGCGTCGTCGACGGTGCGGCAGCAGTCGTCCTGACCACCGACGCACGCGCGAAGGCCGACGGCCTCGACGTGTGGGGCACGATCCGCGGTTGGTCGTACGTCGGCGTCGATCCGACGGAAATGGGCATCGGTCCGGTACCCGCGATCCGCGCGTGTGTGCAGAAGGCCGGCCTTTCGGTCCAACAGATCGATCGCATCGAGATCAACGAGGCTTTCGCCGGCCAGTACCTCGGCTGCGAGAAGGAGCTCGAGCTCGACCGCGCCAAGGTCAACGTGAACGGCGGCGCGATCGCGCTCGGTCACCCGCTCGGCGCGACGGGCACGCGACTCGTGCTGACGCTCGTGCACGAACTGCGCCGCTCGAACAAGCGTTATGGCGTCGCGTCGGCCTGCATCGGCGGCGGACAAGGCATCGCGATCCTCGTGGAGAACACGCGCCTCTGAGGCCGGACCCAATTTGAACCCGCTCATTCACGAGAAGCCCGATGGCCGCCGCGTCGTCCGATTGACGTCGGGCAAGCGCGTTTTGTTCCTTTTCAAGGATCACGAGCGCACCGAGAAGCAGCTGCGCCGCGAAGGCGACGTTCGCATGGCGGACGTCACGCCGGCGGATCTGCTCGACGACGTGAACACCGACGCGATGACGCCCGCTTGGGTGTGCTTCCGTCACCGGCCGGAGGACATCGCACTCGACGCGTATGCGGGTCTCGTTCACAAAGGCGGACCGAAGGACGGACAGCGCGTGTTCCCGACACGTGCGCTGATCGACGGCGGCTTCGAAGTCATCGTGTCGGGTGCGCGCAAAGGCACCGGCAGCTCCCGCGAGACCGCGCCGCAGTGCGAGAAGTGGTCGGGGATCCACCTCGTGATCGCGCACTCGTTCGCGCCCATCCACGAGCGCAACAACATCAACCTCGGACAGTTGATGGGCACGTACGCGCAGCTGGATCGATTGCAGCGCGGAGAAGAGATCCCGCTCGAGGAGTTCACGGGACGCTACGACCCGGTCACACGCGCGATACTCGAAGCCGGCGGATTGTTTCCTTTCTCCAGCCTCTACAAGGCCGGGAAAGTCGCGGTTCCGACGCCCTCGACCGCCCCGCGCCCCATGACGATGGGGGAGAAGATCATCGCGAGCCACATGGTCGGGGTCGGCGGCCAAACCGTGCACGTGAAGCCCGGCGATCTCTGCCTCGCGAAGGTGGACGGCGGGTACAGCCACGAGTTCACGACGGCGCAAGTCCACTACTTCCTGCAACAGGAGTACGGCGCGAACTACACGCTGCCGAACCCGGCCAAGTTCGCCGTATTCGAGGACCACCTGCTCTACGCCGACGGCGTCCCGAAAATGGCGCCGTTCGCCCGGCAGATCCAGACGCTGCGCGACCTCCAGAAGGAGTTCCAACGCCACACGGGCGTGCGCGACTATTCGGCGAAGAACGGCATTTCGCCCGGCATCTGCCACCAGGTCGCGCGCGAGCAGTTCGTCGATCCGGGTGACTTCATCCAGGCGACGGACAGCCACACGTGCATGGGCGGTGGCAACAACGCGCTGACGTGGGGCGTCGGCGCTACGGAGTACGCGGGACTCGTCCACGCAGGCTTCACGTTCGTGTCCGTCCCCGAGTCGATCCGTTTCGAGTTGCACGGGCGGTTGAAGGACGGCGTCACGGCGAAGGATCTCATCCTGCACGTGCTCGCGACGTTCGCAGTTCGCGAAGAGACGCTCGACCGCGTGATGGAGTTCGGTGGGCCGGGACTCGCGTCGATCTCGATGGACGAGCGCGCGACGCTGTGCAACATGGCCACCGAGTGCAGCGGCAAGTCGGGCATCTGCGAGGCCGACGAGGTCACGCTGGATTGGATCGCTGCGCGACGACCCGGCGTCGATCGCGCCGCGATTCGCGCGCGTTTCGTCGCACCTGACGTGGGTGCTCACTACGACGGCGGCGTGCACCGCATCGACATGGGCACGCTCGAAGCGATGGTCGCCGAACCGGGCGACCCCACCTACGGCAAGAACATCGCTCAACTCGCCGACGTCAAGATCGACATCGCGTACGGCGGCTCGTGCACGGCCGGCAAGGAACACGACCTCGACTTCTACGCGCAAGTGCTCGCGGAAGCCGTCGACGCGGGCCGACGCGTCGCGCCGGGCGTGCGGATGTTCATCCAGTTCGGCAGCGAATCCGTGCGCGATTACGCGCGCGGACGCGGCTACCTGGACGTCTTCGCGAAGGCGGGCGTCACCGTGATCGAACCGGGCTGTGGCGCGTGCATCGGCTGCGGCCCGGGCGTCTCCAACACCAAGGATGAAGTCACGGTCAGCGCGATCAACCGCAATTTCGCGGGACGAAGCGGGCCGGGTCGTCTCTATATCGCGTCACCTCTGACCGTCGCAGCCAGCGCCGTCGAAGGTCGCATCGTCCGCTACGCGCCCGGCATGTTCCGGCGCACCACCGCTACCGCTTCGCCCAGTAGGACATCATGACCGAGTACGACATCGCAGTGATCGCCGGCGACGGCATCGGACCGGAAGTCACGCGCGAAGCGCTGAAGGTCCTCGACGCCGCCGAGTCAATCTGGGGCTTCGAGACGAAGCGTACGGTCTATCCGTTCGGCACCGAACACTGGCTCAAGACGAACGAGATCTTTCCCGAGTCGGCCTTCAGCGAAGTGCGCCAGAAGAACGCGATCTTCCTGGGCGCCATCGGTGATCCGCGCGCGCCTGTCGGACTGATCGAGTACGGCGTCATCGCGAAGATGCGTTTCGAGCTGGATCTGTACGTCAATCTGCGCCCCGTGCACTGCTACGACGATCGCATGTCGCCGCTCAAGGGCAAGGGCCCCAAGGAGATCGACATGGTCTTCGTACGCGAGAACACCGAAGGCGCCTACACGGGCTCGTTCGGGTACGCGCACAAGGGTCTGCCGATCGAGGTCGCGACGCAGGTGATGGTCTACACCCGTGTCGGTACCGAGCGAGTCATCCGCTACGCCTTCGAGTTGGCGCGCAGTCGCAACAAGAAGAAGAAGGTGACGATGATCGACAAGGCGAACGCGCTGCGGGCCCAGGATCTCTGGACGCGCGTTTTCGCCGAGGTTTCCAAGGAATATCCCGACATCGAGGCCGATCACGCCTACATCGATGCGGCGTGCATGTGGATGATCAAGAACCCCGAGTGGTTCGACGTCGCCGTCACGACGAACCTCTTCGGCGACATCATCACGGACCTCGGCGCGATGATCCAAGGCGGCATGGGCATCGCCGCTTCGGGCAACATCCACCCGGGCAAGATCTCGTTGTTCGAGCCGATCCACGGATCCGCTCCGAAGTACGCCAATCAGAACAAGGCCTGTCCGGTCGCGGCCATCCTCGCGGCGGGGATGATGTGCGACTACCTCGGGCAGAAGTCCGCGGCGGCGGAGATCGAGAACTCCGTGATCGAGCTCGTCCGTTCGGGTCGGATCAAGGGGGTCAACACCGGGGACCACCCGACCGATCAAGTCGGTGAGATGGTCGTCTCGGAATTGAGAAAGCGCTCGCTCGCGAAGGTCTGACGGCCTCCGGCTCTCGAGGCAAGTCCAGCGCGGAGGCAGCCCGTCCACGGCCGTTGCGAACCGTTGATGGCGGTCGAAGACGCTCAGGGACTCCACGGCGCCGAGCGAGAGGACGCCGGCTTGCGCGCAATAGCCGCGGGATCGATCTGCGCTATGCCGCGCGAACTCCAGTGCCCGGGGATCGCATCAGGTCTTCCCGGGAGAATCGGTCGAGCGACCATCGGAGTCGGAACGCATGGTGCGATCCGCGCCAGGCCCGACGCTCCTCCACGATCCGGATTGCCCGTGCTCGCGGTTCAACCTCGAGCACGTGAATTCTTCACGAGTTCCGAGAGCGCGTGGGCGTCGGACTATTTCTTCCGTGCCGCTTCGATCTTCGCGACGAGCGCGGGACCTTCCTTCTCGACCGCCTTCTTGCAGCCCTTGCAGCACAGCCGGATGAGCTTCGTCCCGTAGAGCACGTCGACGGCGCCGCCCATGCTGTCGAGCTTCTCGTCGCTGATCACGCACGTGTCCAGCGGATAGGTGGCGACCTGCGCATCGATCCAGGCTTTGTCGACCTTGGCCATCGCGGCGGCGACGTCCTTCTCGTACGCGGGGATGCAGCCCGTGCAGCACAGACGGACGAGCTTCGTCCCGCTCA
>Ga0163149_10001255_pt1 | contig 32817 bp, 20 predicted proteins | sample OliLakLV19MP5G1_FD_148604 | JGI IMG/M metagenome (GOLD analysis project Ga0163149, IMG submission 148604) | Freshwater microbial mat bacterial communities from Lake Vanda, McMurdo Dry Valleys, Antarctica - Oligotrophic Lake LV.19.MP5.G1 | ecosystem: Environmental > Aquatic > Freshwater > Lake >... | reverse complement strand
AAAGCCTCGTGCTGCTTGTGTTTTACTTGATTTCATTCTGCAAATAGAAATAAAATAATTCCATAATTTAAATGCTTAGATACGATTTTATTAGATTGTTTTTAACATTCTATTTTTAGAACTCCCCTTATAGGAATAAGGCCTTGTGCGTCTGACAGTAAAAATAAGATACTTTACTATAAAAGGGCATTTAAAAATGCTTAAAATCTGTTATCTTTCTAGGTGAAGTGTTTTAAGTTTTGAGAAAAATATTTGTTTTGTGAGAGAAATAAGGAACATATTAGTGGAATGCTAGAGGGATTCACTAAACTTGTTGAAATTTTAAAGGAGTCTATTGATAAAACACAATTATGGAAAAGCGGTGGAAGATAAAAGATAAAGGAGACCAGGTAATTGTCGAGGAGCTTTCGAAGCAATTGACGATTGAGCCATCACTATGTAATTTATTGGTACAAAGAGATATTAAAAATTTTGAAACAGCCAGAAGTTTTTTTAGACCTGAGTTGAGTCATTTGCATGATCCTTTTTTAATAAAGGATATGGATAAGGCTATTACAAGAATTGAAAAGGCATTGAGTGTCGGAGAAAAAATTATGGTGTATGGTGATTATGATGTGGATGGGACAACTGCGGTTGCTTTGGTTTATACATTCTTAAAAGGGTACACAAAAAATATTGAATATTATATTCCTGACAGGTATGCGGAAGGATATGGAATATCATTCAAAGGAATTGATTATGCCGCGGCGAATGATTTTTCGTTGATCATTGCGTTGGATTGCGGAATAAAATCGATCGATAAAATAGAATACGCAAATGAGCGTGGAATAAATTTTATTATTTGTGATCACCATAGGCCGGGCGATGAATTGCCAAAGGCACACGCAGTACTCGATCCTAAAAGAAGTGATTGTAGTTATCCGTTCAAAGAGTTAAGTGGCTGCGGAATAGGATTTAAGTTAGTACAAGCATATGCCAACAAAAATAATATTCCAATAGAAAACATTCTGCCATTGCTCGACCTGGTTGCGGTGAGTACTGCGGCAGATATTGTTCCCATTGTTGATGAGAACAGGGTGCTGATGTATTTCGGCTTGCAGCAAATAAATAAAGCGCCACGACAAGGATTAAAAGCGATATTGGATCTGGCCAATGCGAAAAGAGAATTAACTGTTAGCGATCTTGTTTTTATAATTGGACCGAGAATAAATGCTGCGGGCAGAGTAGAGACAGGACGCAAGGCCGTTGAATTATTAATTGCGGATAATACAGATGCTGCTAACGAAGGTGCCGCAGGAATAAACAAAACCAATCTTGATAGAAGGGTGTTGGATACTGATATCACTCAGCATGCATTAATGATGATCGAAGAGAATACTGAGAGTCACACAAAAAGAACCACAGTATTATTCCATCGCGAATGGCACAAAGGAGTTATTGGTATTGTTGCATCGAGGTTAATTGACAGGTATTATAAACCTACCATTATACTTACTGAGTCAAATGGTATGGCCACCGGTTCGGCAAGATCAGTAAAAGATTTTGATGTGTATGAAGCCATTGAGGAATGCAGTCATTTGTTGGAACAATTTGGAGGACATAAATATGCAGCGGGCCTTACAATGCGCTTGGAAAATGTGAATGCCTTTGTTCAGAAATTTGAAGAGGTAGTGAGTTCTACTATACAGGAACATATGCTGGTTCCTGAAATTGAAATTGATGCTGAATTAAATTTAGAAGAAATTACTCCGAAGTTTTACAAAATATTAAAGCAGTTTGCACCTTTTGGACCGGAGAATATGGCGCCATTATTTGTAACACAAGGAGTGTTGGATAAAGGTTATGCAAAAGTGGTTGGTAATAATCACCTCAAATTAACTATTGTTCATCCTTCAAATCCAAATATTTCTTTTCCTGCGATCGCATTTGGGCAAGCGGAATCATTGAGGAGAATAGAAAAAAATAAACCTTTCGATATTTGTTATTCAATTGAAGAGAATGTTTGGAATGGCAGCGTGACTTTACAGCTGAACGTTAAGGACATAAAAGTTGCCGGGTAGTTTTGAATTCATAAGCCCGTCTCGATAAATCAACCTCTCAAGATTAGAATAATAATTATATATAATCATCTGATTATCAGATAATTATAATATATATTTTAGTCTGTAAAATCAAATTAAATTATGATTATTCCTGTGCTAATGATTGACAATGCATTATATTAGATATCGAAAAGTTGTTGTTTTGAAGCTGTGACAATTATCTTACCCATGATGAAAAAGATCAATCCCCGTTTAATTATTTCTTTTGTTTTTGCGGTCTTCTCAACAATCAATTCCTTCTCTTCCAATTTCGCTGAAAAAAATTTAAAAGGTTCCGGAATGAACTTCACCGAAAACAAGGGACAGGTAGTGGATATGAATTTTCGTTTGCGATCAGATATTTTATATGTTGGAGATGGAGGTAGCTCAAAAGTGTATTTGCGTAAAACTGGTTGGAGTTACGTTTTGTGTAAGCTTGAAGACAACACAATAGGAAGAGAGCCGCAGGATTATATCAATGAGGGTGGGAAGACTAAATTGGATGACGAACAAAATGTTTACGATGAAATTAAAATGCATCGCATCGACGTTGATTTTATTGGCGCAAATCCGGATGCAAAAATTTTAAATAGCGAAAAAGTAGAAGGATATTCCAATTTTTATTTAGGCCATTGTCCGAAAGGGGTAATTCATGTAAACTCGTATAACAGAGTGGTGTACCAGAACGTGTATAATAATATTGATGTTATTTTTTACGGTGGTAAACAAAGCGGTTTAAAATATGATATCGTTGTAAGGCCGGGAGGAAATCCAAACGATATTAAAATTAAATATACTGGAGCCGATGGAATAGAAATTAATAATGGAAAATTAACAATTGAAAATTCGCTTGGCGAGATATATGAAAACATTCCCAAAGTGTATCAAAATATCAATGGGAAAATTGTAGATGTAAAGTCACAGTATATTTTAGAAAACGATATACTTAATTTTTCATTTTCAATTTTCAATTCTTCATTTCCTTTAATTATCGATCCTTGGTTAAGTTTTTATGGCGGAATTTTGAACGATGTTGGTACATCCGTGGAGACTGATCCATCAGGAAATGTAGTTTTTTGTGGCTATACAGAGTCTTCTAATTTTCCGGTTTCTTCAGGGGCTTTTCAAACTCGTTTGGTTAGTTATAAGGCCGATGCTTTCGTCGTAAAGATGGATGCAAATGGTATTCGGCAATGGGCAACGTATTATGGCGACTCAATAAATGATGTGGCGAGGGGAATAGCCACCGATAATTTGGGGAATGTTATTGTTGTTGGTAACACAGGTTCAATTAATTTTCCGATCGGGGCTGCTGCCGGGAATTTTATTCATCAGGGTTCTAAAGCCGGATCAAGTGATGCGTTTGTTTTAAAATTTGATCCTGCTGGCATTCGTCTCTGGTCCACTTATTATGGCGGAACATATTCAGACGGTGGAAGTTCGGTGGTTACCGATGGCAGTAATATTTATTTATACGGGGATACTTACTCAGACAATGCAATTTCAATGGGCTCAGTTTTTCAGTCAACTCTGAATGGAACCGCAGGCTCGGCCACGGGCAAAGATATATTTGTTGCAAAATTTGATGCCACAGGAAATAGAGTTTGGGGAAGTTATGCGGGTGGCACTAATAATGATGAAGCAGCGGGAATTGAATACGATGTAGTAAGCGGAGACCTGTATATATCAGGATCAACTTATTCAAATAACTTTCCTTCTTCTGGCGGTCATCAAATGAGTTTAGGAGGAGTTTATGATGCTTTTTTATTTAAGTTTTCTTCTGCAGGCCAAAGACTTTGGGCCACCTATTACGGAGGCTCTGCTTTTGATTGGGGCTCTGGTTTGGCTATTGATGGTTCTGGAAATATCATTTTATCTGGATTAACCGCATCTTCAAATCCGGGAGCGATTTCATCTGTAGGTGCGTACCAAATAGGTTTTGGAGGAGGTGTGGTCCCTGCTAGTTACGATGGCTTTATTGTGAAGTTTGATAATGCAGGAACAAGATTGTGGAGCACATACCTGGGTGGGAACAGGGGCGACTGGATAATTGATTTGGAGGTTGATGATCAAGATAATATATATGCTTTCGGAGAATGGGAAGATGATGATAGAGGCAATTACCCGATTAGTCCATGTGCCTATCAAACAAACCAACTTACTATGGGATTAGGAGGAAGTATTTTGTTGGGTAATGCCGAAGATGAATTTATTGCCAGGTATGATCCGAATGGAAATCAAACCTGCATAACAGTTTTAGGTGGAAGCGATGAAGACGAACTTGAATTCAGGAAAGGAGGAATTGCGATCGATGGTTATGCAATGTATTTAACGGGCTCTACAAGAAGTAATGATTATCCTGTGACACCTGGAGCATTTCAAACGTTAATGGGAACAGGCAGTGATGTTTTTATAAATAGAATGTGTACTAATATTTGTGAACCAAGGAATCTTGGTCTTGATTTTACCGCCAGCGCAACAAATGTATGTGCCAACGTTCCCATTACGTTTACTCCCTCAATAAATTACACCTGCGACACAGTGGAGTTCCAATATTACTGGGATTTTCCGGGTGGGACACCCTCATCATCAACGGCAATCAATCCTACTGTGAGTTATATTTCCAGCGGAGCATTTAATGTAAAGCTCCTGTTAAAAACAGCTTGCCGTGACGACAGTGTTATAAAAACAAATTACATAAATGTAAATGGCGCAAATGCGCAGCCTGCAATTGGTTCCAATATTAAGTGTAATGGACAAACAAACGGAAGCGCAATTGTCAATCCAATAGGAGGAACAAGTCCTTATGTTTTTTCGTGGAATATGGGATCAACAACCTCCAGCATTTCTGGGTTAAGTATTGGTAATTATACATGTGTTGTAACAGATTTTAATTTATGCGTAACAACTTATACTGTAAACATTACTGAACCACTACTATTAACGGTGGGTCCAACTGTTATTGCTGATGTATTGTGCAATGGTGATAATTCCGGAAGTGCTAGTGCGCTTGCAGGAGGGGGTATTACGCCTTACCAATACAACTGGCTGCCTGTGGGAGGGACATCAAGCACGGCTTCAGGATTAAATGCGGGAAATTATACGGTCACTGTTTTAGATTCAAACAATTGTGTTAGTACTGCAACTGTATCTATTACGGAACCACTATCAATAATTATTAATCCAAGTGCAAATGATGATACCTGTGCTCTTGGCTTAGGAAGCGCAACTGCTGTGCCTTCGGGAGGTGCCGGAGGATTTTCTTATTCCTGGAATAATGGAAGCACTACAAATTCAATATCGGGTTTAACCACGGGAACATATAGTGTTGTTGTAAACGATGCCAATAATTGTACAAAAATAATTTCAATCAGTATAAATAATATTGCAGGCCCAGTTGCGGATGCAGGAAGTGCTGTCAGTATAAATTTAGGAGAGAGTACCAGCCTAAATGGTTCAGGAGGAGTATCGTATAACTGGTCGCCTTCAACAACATTAAGCTGCACAACCTGTTCGAATCCCATGGCATCTCCAACAGAAACTACTATGTATATTTTGGTTGTTACTGATGAGAGCGGTTGCAGCAGCTCAGATTCCGTAATTGTTACAGTAAGCCTTGAGTGTGGTTTATTTTATGTTCCCAATGCTTTTTCGCCCAATGGAGATGGAGAAAATGATGTGTTGGCTTTATACACCAATTCAATTTGTTTGAAGTCGTTTATATTTACAATATATGACCGCTGGGGCGAAAAAATTTTCGAGACAAATAATATAAATGATTACTGGGATGGGCGTTTCAAGGGAAAGGATTTAGATGTGGGTGTGTTTTCATTTCTTATTATGTCAACATTGAATGATAAGGAAACAACGATCAGAAAAGGAAACGTGACATTGGTCAGGTAACAATCGCTATAAAAAACAAAACCCGGGCTTTAGACCCGGGTTTTGTTTTTTAACTCTTTTTTATTTTTTACCGTTGATATAATCATTTAATTCGCTGATGCTCGATTCAAAAGTAAAAGCATCATTCAACTTATAATAATTCCCCTGATCATATGTTTTATCATACGAGAATTTTGCAAGATCAAGCCTAGTTCCTTCAAAACTAAATAGCAGCATAATTTCTTTTACCTGCGTTGATAAAAGGCAATTGGCTCCAATCACTTGTTTTGCCATTGTTAATTTTGTATCATCAAATGATTTTGAACTGATGCTGCTTTTTACTCCTTCGAAATCTTTTCCAGTCATGGGGCGGGCACATCCAATGGGCCCGTTGTATCCCGGTAAATAAACAATTTTTTCTTCTGCGTATCCACTGTTATTATTATTGTTGGAGACGTTTGTATTGCTGCTATAACCGCTTGAAGAAGAACTGCCGCTCGTAGTAGTTGTAGTTTGTGTTGTGGTTTGCTGAACACCTGTTCCCATACCGGTATTAATATTTACATTCATGTTTAATCCAGGCATACCCATGCCAACATTTACGTTGTCACCTGTATTTGTTGTAGTAGTAGAAGTGGTAGTTGTAATTACTTCCGCGGGAGGTGTAGTGGTATAAACAATTACTTTTTGTTCTGGAGGTGGAGGAGGAAGGCTTGCAATGGGAGCCATGCTGCGTCCTTTTATTTTATATTCTCCTTTTTTATTTTTTGTTACTGCATAAGTAAATTCAGTTGCGTTGGCCTGACTTCCGCTGCCATCCTGTGTCACGAAATAAATGTTTTGATCAACATCCATCAATGTTTTGTCCTCAAAAATAACTTTGGCCTTATATGTTGGCTGGTTAAGGTCCGTTACTTTAACATTGGTTTCTGCAGTTCCGTTTTGTTTTATACCATTAAGTACAACCCAGAATTTCTCCCCATTCTCCGAATAGAAGACAATATTGTTTTTGTTTTGGGCTATCGTGAAGGAGAACATACATACAGCGATGAAAGAAAGTAGTTTAATTTTTTGCATAAATCAGATATTTGAGGTTAATGCTAAAGTAATAACAAAGAAGATGCCGAAAACTATTTAAGCGAATAATATCTGTTTGATTTTAAAATACATATACCAAATTAAGAGAGTTAAAACTGCAAAATTAAGTTAAATGCGAGCTATTTTTTGATTTCATAAAATAAGCAGAGATTATAAAGAACACGTTTTCTCAAGCCAATTCAATTTCAGAATTCCAGTTCGTAATAATCGGTGTGCTATCTTAGCAAAGGATAAATGTAAAAAATTCTATCTTAAAGAACTATCTCATGAAGATAATTGGTAAAATAATCCCAGTATTTGCAATGTATTTGCTTGTTGCCCCGAGTTTTTCTCAGAATGCAGATATTAATTTATTACGGAAGTTGAATGAAACAAATAATAGGAGAATGGATGCGTTTTTTAATGGAGTAAGTGAAACGGCAACCCCGGTGAGTGCGGGGGCGCCAATAATTTTTTTTACCATTGGCACGATTCGTAAAAATGAAACGATTAAAATTAATTCGTATAAACAGGCAAGTGCAATAGTATTGAGTTCATTAATCTCAGTGAGCTTGAAGTACAGTATAAAACGCGACAGGCCCTATGAAAAATATTCTTTCATTATGAAGAAGACGAATGAACATACTCCATCATTTCCTTCTGGTCATACTACTGCTGCTTTCACAACGGCGACTATGCTGGCGTTGGAGTATCCCAAATGGCAAGTGGCAGTGCCTGCATATTTATGGGCAGGAGCTGTAGCGTATTCAAGAATGCGGTTAGGCGTTCATTATCCGAGTGATGTGTTGGGAGGAATTGTAATTGGTGTGGGGTCGGCGGTACTGGTGAACCAGGTGGCGAAAGCCTTAAATAAAAAGCGTAAACAAAATGCTATCCCCTAATAAATTATTCAGGGTCTGCATTCCACCTGGTAGCCTTTAAATTTTATAACTTATGTAAGTTAACAATTAACTTTTAAAGAACTTATAGTTATGTGTCTTTACTCCGTCATGTATATTAATAATATACACGACTATACAATATAAAATTTCGTCGCTTTTCATTCCTATGTAAAATTTCAGGCTCCATGTTGTAAAATTTCACTTTTCTTACTTACTAATTTTAGCCCCTTGTTTGCTTGTCGACTAGTCAAGTTCTTGTATTATATTACAGGTCAGAATATAGAGTAAATGTATTCACAGATGTTGTTCGAGGGTAGTATTCATTATATAATTGGGGACCGGATAGGAATCAGATTTTCTCTTTTTAGATTAACTTCTGTCGGCTCAATTCTTTTCGAGAAAATTTAAAGGGGATACAGCAGTAGCTTTTTGGCGGTAGTATATTTGCGATTGGTGTGGGCTCTGCTTTTTGATACATATATTTTCTAAAAAGTTTGATAGGAAAAATTAACTCTTCGTTCAAACTTTATTTGGTGTAATAAATGTATAATTCAATAACAGGAAATTAGATTCTTGAGACCGCTCTCCTGTTATTGAATTAGTTAATAGAATTTTACTCTTTCGTTATTTGTAAAAACGCACTTATTTAATATAAAACAGCTAAGGCTATCTAGCTCCAATACAAGGCGGCCTATCAGGACAATAAGTAGGTTGATTAGTATCACATTGCCCTAGAACACCGGGGTTGGTTAGGTTAGGCACTCGAAGGCAATCCTGATTAATCAAACGAGTATCCCTTGGACAAATTTGTTGACTTAAATATCGAAATGCTTCTGGGCATTCTGCAAGTGTTTCTATTACAAATGTTATTGATGCAAAAACAGTGCAAAGTGGAGTACTACCCCCCATTAATGGTTTCTGACTGATTCTTTGACAAATTTGTAGTGAAACTTTTAATTTGTAACTGCTGTAATGATAATTTTTTTTTCATGACTGAGTTTTTGTTGATAATATTTTCAATCTTTAAAGAGTTTACTGTTAAACATTATTGTTTTAGTCCACCCCAGCTAAAAGTCGGCAAACAGCTGGAATCTGGCTTGCTGCCCAGCTTACAATTGTTCCTATTGCTTTGCCTGCTTTTTGGCAATTATGGTAGGATGCGACATATGCGGTGGAAATGAGTAAGGGTGAAACACCTCCTTCAATTGTTTTTTTGTTTTGTTCTTCCAATGACGTTACAAAGCTATTTAGCTTAAGTTCTGTGAGATCTAATTTTCTTTTTTTCATTTTGATTTTTTAAGTACTGTTTATTATTTATTCTCAAACATACTGTTGGTTTGTTTCGGTGGCCATAAAATTATCCTTATAATTATAATTTCTGAATTATAGGTATTTATTTATAAATCTCTATTATAGGTTATTTATAATAGATTGTTTATCCTTTAAATTACGATTTCAGAAGGTTGATGGAGCCGGCTTCTTTTTTTATATAAACAAACATTCATTTATATTTGTACCCCAAATGCGTACTCGTGATAAAAAGAAAGAGAGCCTCGTAAAGGAAAAAGCTATCGACCTATTGGTTAAAGATGGCTTTGAAGGCTTTAGCATGCAAAAGCTGGCTAAGGCAGCAAAAATATCTCCCGCTACTCTTTACATCTATTATAAGGACAAGGATGATCTTATAAAAAAGTTAGGAATTGGATTGGGTGATGAAATGACAAAAATTACAATGAAAGATTTTGATCCCGATCTGAGTTTTTCAAAGGGATTAAAAAGGCAATGGGAAAACCGCACGGAGTTTTGTATTAAGTACCCTAAGGAAGCCGCATGCTTTGATGTAATTAAACACTCCCCTCATTGCGAATATGTGATGCAGCATGTATCAGCAGTGTTTCGGCCCGTGATGATAAAATTTGTAGAGAACGCAGTTGAAAATAAGGAATTAAAAAAAATGTCGTTTGAAGTGTATTGGAGCGTAGCATATGGGCCGCTATATAATCTTATCACATTTCATAAGGAAGGCCGCAGCAAGGGTAATCGGCCTTTTAAGTTTTCATCAAAAATAATGTACGAAGCGTTGGAATTAGTATTAAAGGCCTTAAAGCCATAAGTAATTTAAATTTATGCAAACACAAAACACGAATAATAAATTTACTCGATATCAAATATTTGTAATTGTAATAGTTGCTGTACTGCAGTTTACAATTGTTCTTGATTTTATGGTGATGTCTCCACTTGGAGATATGTTAATGAAAACCCTGGAAATAAAACCATCACAATTCGGGATGATTGTAGCTTCCTACGCACTTAGTGCGATGGTATCGGGCTTGATGGCAGCGGGTTTTGCAGATAAGTTTGACAGAAAAAGAATTCTCCTATTCTTCTATGTAGGGTTTGTTGGTGGAACATTGCTGTGTGGGTTGGCGAATACTTATGAAATGTTACTGATCGCAAGAGTTGTTACAGGTTTATTTGGTGGTGTAATTGGAGCCTTATCAATGGCGATCATTACCGATCTTTTTCCAATAGAACAAAGAGGGCGTGTAATGGGTTTTGTACAAATGGCTTTTGCGGCCAGTCAGGTATTGGGCATTCCAATCAGTCTTTTCATAGCTAATCGTTGGGGATGGAATTCTCCCTTTTTGATGATCGTAGGCTTTGCGATTCTGGTGTTTGTTGTTATTGCAATTAAATTAAAACCTGTTAATGAGCATTTGAAAATTAAATCTGAAAGGAATGTGTGGCAGCATCTTATCCATACCATTTCCTTAAAAAATTACAGGGCGGGATTTCTTGCAACTGCATTGCTTTCATTGGGTGGTTTTATGTTAATGCCATTTGCCAGCGCATTTTCCATAAATAATTTAGGCGTTACTCCGGGACAACTTCCTTATGTTTTTATGTTCACGGGAATAAGTTCAATTATTATCATGCCCTTAATTGGTAAGCTAAGTGATAAAGTAGATAAGTTTAAAATATTTACAATAGGTACAATATGGGCGATAGTTATGGTATTGGTATATACCAATATGTCAGCAATACCTCTATGGGAAGTAATTATTTTAAATGTGTTATTATTTATGGGTATTATGTCAAGAATGGTACCGGTTACAGCCTTAACTTCTGCAGTTCCCGAAATGAAAGACAGGGGAGCATACATGAGTATTAATTCTTCATTGCAACAGGGAGCAGGCGGAATAGCTGCAATGCTTGCAGGTTCGATAGTTGTACAGGAAACTAAAAACAGTCCTTTGCAACATTTTAATTGGCTCGGAATTGTAATGGCTGTTATTATGGTATTATGTATTTATTTTGTTTACCGGGTAGATAGAATTGTGAAGGAGCGAATTAAAGTGGGAGGAAAATAATAGACGTGTAATTGTTTGTTGGAAAATACTATCGAATCAAAGTGATATGACCCTCATATACATGACTCTTACCTGATGTATCCCATGTAAAGATTTTCCAGACGTATACATCTTGCGCTGCAATATTTCCAATACTGTTAATACGCGCATTCCAGCCCTGCATAGGATTGTTAGTTTTAAAAATTAAATTTCCCCAGCGATCATAAACTGTTAATTCATAATCACGCGACATATCAAGCCCGGTTGTCCTTGGAATAAATTCATCATTTAACCCATCGCCATTAGGAGTGATCGCATTGGGAACATAAAAAGTATAATCAGGATTTATTCTTACGTATCGTTCGGAGCTATCTACGCATCCAAACTGATTTGTAACCACTTGCTTCACTAAATAATTTCCACTGTCCGCATATGTATAATAGGCATTCTGAGCTGTTGAGGTGGTCTGGGATGCATCTCCAAAGCTCCACGACCATACGTTGGCCCCTGTAGACATATCTGTAACAATTATTGGATTTCCTGTTGTTGCCACAGTTGAAGAAATTATAAACTGTGAGGTGGGATGGGGATAAACCGTAATCATGTTTGCTATTGTTAATGAATCTTCACACCCATTTATGTCTATTACAATCAGGCCAACACTGTAAGACCCAGCATTTGCATAACAATGCAAGGGAAACGTTGTGTTTTGCGAATTGGCATCTCCGTAATCCCATTCCGCGGAACTAACATTTGCGGTTGTATTGGTAAAGTTTACGCACAATTCCGCGCATCCTTGTTTAATGTCGGCGGTGAATCTAACATCAGGTAAAGCATTTATTGTTAACTTGATTGTTGAAATACTATCACAGCCATCTGCTGCCGTAAAAGTCTGCGAATAAAGTCCTGCTGTATTTTGATTGATCCCATGAATCATAGCCAACTGTCCTGAGCAAAGAGTTAATGTTGCAGATGTAGTAATTGTCTTGCCAATAGTAAGATCAAGTGTCAATAGACTATCACATCCTGAACTACTAACAAGTCTCTGAGAATACAATCCTGTTGCGTTATAATTCTGACCATTGAAAATATATGCGTTACATGTTGCAACGATAAGTGTATTGGTAATTGGCGCATTAACCAGTAAAGTGACAATTGAAGCACTGTCACAGCCGCCTGCCGCTATAAATGTTTGAGAGTAAATACCGGAAATATTTTGACTAGTGCTGTGAATCATAGCTGATTGTCCCGCACAAATTACTAGTGTAGCAGAAGTCGTAATACTGCTGTTCACTGCTAACGTAATATCTGAAATACTATCACAACCTGCAGCTGCTACAAATGTTTGTGAATAAATTCCCGAAGTGTTTTGACTAATACCATGAATCATGACTGATTGGCCTGAACAAATTATTAATGAGGCCGATGTAGCAATTGTATTATTAATAGTTAAGTTAAGCGTAAGTATACTATCACATCCTGAACTACTAATAAGTGTTTGAGTATAGATTCCTGTTTGAGCATAGATTTGTCCGTTCAGGGTATAATTACTGCAAGTTGCAATAGTAAGTGTATTAGTTGTAGGAGCATTTAACGTTAACGTAATAGTTGAAACACTATCACAACCTGCAACCGCAACAAATGTTTGTGAATAAATTCCTAAAGTGTTTTGACTAGTACCATGAATTATTATTGATTGACCGGAACAAATAGGTAGTGATGAAGAAGTGTTAATACGATTATTCATTGCTAAGGTGACCCTGGAAATACTATCACAGCCTGAAACTGCTACAAAGGTTTGTGAATAGACTCCTGAAGTGTTTTGATTGACACCGTGAATCATCACTGATTGGCCGAGACAGATTGTTACCGATGAAGAAGTAGTAATGCTATTGTTCACTGCTAACGTAATAGTTGAAATGCTGTCGCAGCCACTCGCTGCTACAAATGTTTGTGAATAAATTCCTGATGTATTTTGGCTTACGCCATGGACAATAGCGGACTGACCTGCACAAATAGTTAATGAGGCAGATGTAGTAATTAAGTTGTTAATATTTAGGTTAAGAGTTAGTATACTGTCACAACCCACACTATTAATAAGTGTTTGCGAATAAATTCCTGTTGTGTTATATGTTTGTCCATTTAGCGTATAAGTGCTGCAAGCCGTTTGATTAATAATAGCGCTTGTTTTGTTTTTTACACTTATCGTTGAAATAGCAACAGCAATACATCCACCAGAACTTCCTGTAACGGTATACGTAGTTGTGCTGGTTGGATTAATGAGAATGTTACTTCCAGTTGATGAACTCAATCCTGTTGAAGGAGACCAAATATATAACACTGCACCGCTAACAGTAAGTGTTGCAGAAATTCCCTGACAAACACTTGCCGATGGCGTTACATTAAGTATAGGCGATGGTGTTACAGTTATTGTAAAGATTTTATTATCTGTGCATAGACCATTAACAGCTGTTACCGTATAATTGGTAGTTGAAGTTGGTGTTGCGGTTACAGAGGGCCCTGTTGTGCTGCTTAAGCTTGTTGCAGGTCCCCAGGAATAGGACACTCCACCAGATGCGGTTAATGATATGGAACTTCCCTGACAAATGGATGCATTTGGACTTACCTGTAAATTAATTAAGGTTGGATTAAAAGTAATGTGGATGCTATCTACAATAATGCAAGCTGCTCCGTAGTTAACGCTTACCCAATAGACACCGGGAGTGGTGACATTTAATGATGAACCTGTAGAACCATTATACCAGGTATAAGTTGTAGTGGCAGAACCATTAAAATTCGCGGTTGTTAGTGTAATAGATGCACCGCAAGATTGAAATGTAGTATCGGGTCCCAATCCAAAAATATATCCCGGAGCATTATTAAAATTCCATCCTGCATTGTTTCCTGTATTGATACTAAATTGTCCGGCATAAAAAGTAGCTCCACCAAATGCATTTTGATCTTTTAGATCAAGAAAATCGCAGATCACATTTCCTGAGGCTTGTGAAATAGTAGCACGTGTGCCAATAGTTGAAGAGCGTATGATAATTTTATAACAGTTGTTCCCTCTTGCGTCCAACGTATCAACAGTTTGTGTCTGATTGCTTCCCAAGGTATACGTCTTGCCGGGAGAGAAGGTTAATTTATTATAATTATTATTTCCTGCTATATTTCCTCCGCCTACAAATTTAACATGATGAAAATAAACAGTCCCACCCACTGTGCTGAGTGTAGAGACAGGCAGGGAAAGAGTAATATCATATAAACGATTTGAAGTTAAAGTAGGACTGGAAAAATATAAATTGGAGGTTTTGATACCAGATGTGCCAGCGCTAAGAATGAGGTTAGTGCCTAAAATACTCATTGTTGAGCTGATGAAGAAAACAGAAGAGCCCATATACAATTGTCTTACAGATACGCCAAAAGAATCGAAATCACGTGCAGTCACATTGTAATTGTTTGTTCTAAAAATTCCATTATTATGATATATACTTGAAGATGTAGCGACAAGTGCATCCTGCAAAATCCATTCTCCTCCTATTCCTTCAAAGAAAATGTCTAAGTCAAAATCTTGATTGGCAGAAGTTATTGTTTGGCCAGTGGTAGTTGCTTTGAAATGAGTATATGCATTAAAGTTCCAATTCATTGCGGGTATCAATGTCAATGAACCATAAATACTAATATCGCTGCCGGTTGAAAGAAAGGTGGGATTATTTAATGCAGGCCCACTTGCTGTAGGCGCATGCCCGTTCCATTTCATATTACGACAATTAGCAAGTACATCAACCGTTACTGCTTGACCAGCAGAAGGAAAAGAATACTGTGTAAAATATACATCATCACTCGAAGTGGGAATACAGGCTCCTCCAGCGCCATTAGGGGTGGTAGACCAATGGTTTTGATCAGACCAATTGCCCGAACCACCAACCCAAAATAAATTTCTTGAAACGGAAGCTGGAATGACCCAGGATGTATTATTACCTTGATCAATAGAATTATTAGCAGTATACACGCCCGGTCCTGTCGCGCGTTGATCTTTTAAAATACAATAGTTAATTGTGGTGTTGCCTGCAGGCATATATAGGATTGATTGTGTGCCGGGTGAAACAGAGCTTATATCAATGAACCCGGAGCAGGTGCCATTAGCGGTGAATGAAGAAGAAACAGTAAACGTTGTGCTACTGCTCAACGCATAATTTTTGCCGGCAGAAAAGGTAAGATTGTTAAAACGGCCAGAGCCAAGCAGACTTCCTCCTCCTTTGAAAATAACAGTATTAAAACTGGCGTTAGAAGCACCATTGTTCATACTTCCTCCGCTGCTTTGATCGGGATCATTAAATTCTATATTATAATAATCTTTACCTGGTGCAGCCGTGTGATAAAAATAACCACCCAAATTGGGAAAACGTAAAGTAGAAGTTCCTGCGTTCAAATTAAAATTACTTCCCGTAACATTCCAGCCATTTTCTAAAACCACGAGTGAAGAACCAAGGTTCAGACTCCTGTTACCTGTAATTGATTTAAATAAAAACAAGTTCATTTGGTGGTTATTGGTAGTAAGCGTACCGTTGTTTAAATAAGTATCGGAAAAATAGGCGTTAGCAGTAAATGCATCCTGAAGATTCCATATTCCTCCGATTCCGTCAAAATAAACAGTACCTGAAAATGCTTTTCCCGCGCTGGTAATAGTTTTAGGCCCGCTTGTCGCCTTAAAATATACGGCACCTTGGATATTAAAGGTAGAGATCGTTGCGTCAAGAGTGAGAGATCCATAAATGGAGAGGGGAAAATTTATACCGCTTGTAAAATTAGGAGCATGAGTAGGGTTAAGTAGCCACGTCATATTGTTACAATATGCCTGTGTGTTAATGCTTACCGTTTGCCCAGAAGCTGAAAAAGAATTCGCATCAAAAACTACATTATCAAGATACATAGGCACACAAGCAGAGCCCGGAGTGCCACCGGAAACATTTGCCCAGTGATTGGAGGCATCATTCCAGTTTCCCGTTCCGCCTACCCAGTAGCAAGTGGCGGATGCAGGTGCAGTAAATGCCCAGCCTGAATTATTTCCTGCATCTATGCTGTTAGTGGCACTATTGGCAGGGACAGGAAGCATATTTATAGCCTCAAGAATTACATGGTCAATTGTGTTATTAGAAGTATTGTTTATAGTTGCTTGTACGGGAGGGGCTGAAGAACGCATTTCAACATACCCGTTACAATTTCCATTGGCTGTTAAATTAGTTACATTGAGTGTTTGGTTACTTTGAAAAGTATATCTTTTTCCACTTGTAAGAACCAATGTCTGAATTGTAGTATATGATTTAAGCCCCAACCTGGCATCCTGTAAACAGGTGATTTTATTAAACTGCAGTGCTGAGCCTGAAACAAGACAATAGGATGCAAAAGAAACTTGGTTAAATGTAGAATTATTGCCGGAAGTAAAATAGTCGGTAAGTGAAGCTGTATTGGTAAAATTTATATTGTTATAAACCTGGGAGGTGCCACATGTAAATGTCTCATTTGTTATTCCATTAAAATTAATAGTGGATAAATTACTGCCTAACGTTAAACCTACTGACAATACATTCCACGTAGGCGAATTCCCAGTCATATCAATGGTTGAAGTTCCCAATGTAATAGCCCTGGTGTTGGATCCTCCCGATTGAAAGTTTATCGTTGTTATATTGTAATTATTAGTGTTAAAACTGCCGTTGGTTATAAAAATTCCATTTGCTTTTAATGAATCTGATAGACCCCAACTTCCACCAATGCCATTAAAATTAAGGGTGCCTATTTCTTTTCCTGCAGTGGCTATAGTTAAACCTATGGAAGTACCTTCAAAATTAATAGTGCCGGGAAATGCGTTTGTTCCGTTAATGCTTGTATGTAAAGTAAGAGAGCCATATATATCCAGCGAAGCGTTTTGTGTTATAGTAGGATTGTTAACCCAGCCTCCAGAAAAAGTAATATTCCTACATGAACCGGGGCTGTTAATGTTTACAATAGGCGTTAAAGAAGGAAAAGAATTGGCATCAAAAAAAACATCGTCACCATTTTGTGGAGGAGTAGCATGATTTGTCCCACCTCCGGAAGTTGTACGCCAGTTAGAGATATCTGTCCAATTACTGGTAGTGTGAACCCAATAATAATTGGAGGCGTTAACAAAATGAAAGCACGAGAAAAAAATAAAAACGATTAAATAATAAACTTTCTTCACGTTGTATTTTCTGATTTAAAGCCGGCTGATTTTATTTTCAGGCTACGATTATAAAATTGGCTATTAAAAAGCTCGAGGACAAAAATTTACACTTTTATTTGATAAAGTCGAATTAATAAAATATGCTAATTAATGGTAAAATTTAATACTATTAGAAGTATTTTATAAAATATACGTAAAAGTCGAGGTGAATAAAAAATGATGTTTTCTTTTTCTGAAGAATAAATGCACTGAAAATTCGGGATGCCGTTTTTAAAAGTAAGAAGAAGCATTTTTGAATGTTGAAAACGCCCTATGAAGGAATAGCTCACCAATAAATTATTTTAACAGGTTTATTTTTCCCACCAGGTTATGTTTAATTTGCTTGAGATCGGTCAATTCAATTTTCCAGATGTAAGTATCAATCTGGGCCATTTCAATACCATCATTTGCTTTCCCGTCCCAACCCTGATTTTTATTTTTAGTTGTAAAAATCAAAGCTCCCCACCTGTCATAAATTAAAAGTGTATAATTAGTCGCTCCTGTGACAACAGGTAAAAAAATATCGTTTAGTCCATCGTTATTGGGAGTGAATGTATTAGGCACGTATACAATAAAATCGGGAAGAATTTTTATTTCATCATAAGCAGTGTCTTTACATCCAAACTTATTTATTGCAATTAAGCGGACGATATAAGTTCCACTGTCACTATAAATATAGGTCGGGTCATGTAAAGTTGATATGTGGGCAATTTCATTTCCAAAACTCCATTCATAAGTACTCGCATTTAGTGATTGGTTGGTGAATACAATGGTTGAATTAAGGATGGTGGTTTCATTGGTACTGCTCTGGAATGCAGCAATAGGATTGGCAAATACATTAATATAATTATTACTGATTAAGATAGTAGAACAACCAAAACTGTCTGTTACAGTTAACGAGATATTATATGCCCTTGCGTCGGTAAAACAATTTTGGGTCACTGGTTCATCTGATAATGGGAAACCAGTTCCAAAATCCCATAAGAGATTTGCGGTATTAGATGTTGTATTGGTAAAAGTAATACATAGGGGCCCGCATCCTTCTGTCTTGTCAGTAGTGAAACTTGGCTGGGGTAGGTCATGTACAATAACTGTGGAGCCGGTAATTTTTTTGCATCCGTTGAGGTCGGTTATTTCAATATTGTAGTTAGTACTTGAACTTGGCTGAACATTAATTGAAGCGGTAGTTTGTGTTGTACTCCATTGATAGAAATAAGGCTGAGTTCCACCGCGTGCGATACAGGATAATGTTGCGGATGTTCCTTTACATATTTCCGCCAGTGAAGGATTAATTATTGAAATTAATTCAGAAGGTTCAGTAATAGTTATCTGTGCAGGTACTGTACATCCATTTGTATCACTCACTGTTAATGAATAAGTCCCTGCTTTAAGTCCTGTATTCATTGAGCTGGTGACATGGTTACTCCAGCTATAAGAATATCCAGGAGTACCACCTGTAGTATTTACGGATACAGTACCATTACTGTCACCATAACACTTAATCGCACTGCTTGTTAAATTTATGAATAGCTGTGTGGGTTTATTTATCGTTACTTCAGCAGTGTCTTTACATCCATTTACATCGCTTACCGTGCAGGTATATTTTGCTGCACACAAATTAGTTATGAACGCGCTGCTTTGTCCGTTGTTCCAGGCATATAAGTAAGGTCCATTATTACCCATTACTCCTAACTGGATATTTCCATCACAATTATTGTAACAGCTTACGTGATGTATTTGCTGCTTTTGTATCGGGTCGGAACTTAAATTAGTTATTGTAATACTGTTAGTGTCGCTACAACCATTGGCGTCAGTAACAGTAACTGAATAAACTCCTGCTGATAAATTTACTTGTTGCTGATTAGTGGACCCATTATTCCACAAAAAAATGTAGTTTGCTGTTCCTCCACTTATAACAATACCGGCGATTGCATTTCTTTGTAAACAGTTTTCGTTTGTAGCACTTATTGTATTGGTTAAAATGGCTGGCTCAGTTATTGAAGTGCTTATTGTTTCATTACACCCGTTATTGTCTGTTACTGTAATGCTGTAATTGCCAGGAGTAAGATTCGTTGCACTGTCTGTTACACTAACATTGTTCGTCCATTGATAAGTATAAGCAGGAATCCCACCTGTTACCGAAGTATGTATTGTTCCGTTGTTATTTCCGTTACACAGAATATTATTTTTATTGGTAATTACGATATGAAGTTGTGAAGGCGCTGTAATAACAGCACTCGCAGTTGCGGTACAGTTATTTGCATCGGATATAGTAAGGGAATAAATACCCGCTGCGAGATTACTATTTATTTTAGACAAGATATTATTATTCCATGCATAAGCATAGGGAAGTGTGCCTCCTAAGCCTGCTGCTTCAGCTTTTCCAACTGTTTCTCCGTAACATGGCTCATTAGTTTTAGAAGGAATGAACGCTTGTAATAATGAAGGCTCGGTGATTGTGAACGTTTTTTGAATAGTACACCCTATCCCATCAGTAATGGTAAGTGAATAAGTGCCGGCATTTAATCCACTGATAGATGAATTACTTTGAGCATTACTCCATTGATAAGTAATATTACCCGTTGCACCGGAAATAGAAGCAGAGGCCCTTCCATTATTATATCCGTTGCATGTGATATGTTGAAAAGCAGATGTAAGTGACATCGTACTCACAGAAATAAAATTATTATTTAACAATGTAGTAGCGCCACAAGGTGTAGTAAATACAAGGGTATACCCGTATATTCCATTGTTAGAATAAGTAACAGAAGGGTTTTTTGAAGTAGAGGAGGAGGGTGTTCCTCCGGGAAATGACCAGTTGTATGTGAACAGGTTACTATCACATAAGCTGGAATTTAAAACAGTGTAATAGTTAATTATTCCTGCAGCACATAACTGTGTTGTGTTTGAACTTACTGTTACAGTAGGTTGGCTCACTGGAATAGGTATCGATCCTATTATTGCATCTTTTCCACCTGCAGAGTTTTGCATGTATGCATTTGCAGAGCCTGTGGCATTATCTATTGTTTCAGCTGTGAAAAAAGCATAGCCATTATGTATAGCTAATCTTCCAGGATGGCCACCTAATATTTGGCTTGCCGCTTCATCATGCTTATTGCTACCGGCGAAAGAACTGTAAATTAAATTACCCGTAAGATCAAATCCTGCAACAAAAAGATCTTCCCCTCCACCCATATTAGTTTGCTGATAAGCATTACCTGTTGTAAATCCTGTAGAAGCATACGTATCACCAAATATGTATATGTTGTTATTGCATTTGTCAATTGCAATGCCAGAAGGATAATCTGGTCCGGCATTTGCTCCAAAATAAGTTCCCCACAAACGATTTCCAGAGGCATCAAATTTAACTACGAAGGCATCTATATTTCCTGCCGGGAAAGTAGTTTTATAAGCACCCGGACTTGCAATATTATTTTGTGAAAATGTTAACCCTGCAGCTATTACATTCTCGCAATCATCAACTGCAATGCACTCTCCATGTTCGTTTTTTAACCCTCCATAATACGTTGTCCATAAGGGTTGTCCGTTATTATTTAATTTTGCTATCACTGCATCACCATAAGTATTTCCGGGAAAGCCACCCGTACCACCTCCAAAAACCAGTTGAAATGAATTTCCTATCATAGGAAAATTTTTGTCCGTCGAACCAACTATGCATGTATTGTTTTTCTTGTCAATTGCAATTTGCCAGGGAATGTCATTGTCTGGCCCACCAAGGTAAGTTGACCAAATCAAACCTGTTCCAGTTGAATTTAATTTAGCTATGAACCAGTCTGTATTGCCATTATTAATTGGCTGGTAAGAATTTCCTGTCATTGGCAAACCGGAATCTAAAGTTTCACCGATCAAAATAACTTCGTTGTTTGAATTAACAGCTATGTCTCTCAGGGTTTCGTCACCAGTGCTGCCGTAAAATGTACACCAGGCTAATAATCCGTTAGCAGTAAATTTTGCAACAAACGGATCTGCGGAACTGCCACTGCTGGGGCAACTAGCCTGATAAGTTCCAGCTGTAGTAGGAAAAACTGTTGATTTTGAATTTCCAGAATGATAAATATTATCCTGTTTATCGATGGCAAGTCCCTTTGCATTTTCAGTAGAATTTCCTCCGAAATAAGTACACCAGATAAGTCCATTATTATCATTGAATTTAGCGAGATACGAATCAACTGCTCCTCCCAGGCTCACTTGTTGTGCTCCGGGTTGTACAGGTAAATTTATAGAAGTAGCTATGCCATTAATAATAATATCACCTCTTGAGTCGGTGCATATTGATTCTGAAGTCTCATTCCCGGATCCACCGAAATAAGTCAGCCATACAGAAGGATCAATAATTAATGCAGCATTTTTATCATAATGACCGATGTCAAATCCAATCAAACCGTCTCCTATTTTTTTGTAGGAAGTTTTTATGTCAATGATTTTTCCATTTATTAACTGGTAAACGCGAGGAATACATTCGCTTATTGTACCTAAGGAAGATTGTATAATAAGCTTATTGTTTTCAATGGTGATTTCACTTGCACCTTTCCACTCTAATTGTATCTGCGAAGGATCTGCGTTAGGGCTAACCTCAAAGTCATATTTCAGCACTTTGTTTTTTCCTCCATAAAAAACAGCATCAATTCCCTTGTATAAATTGGTATAAGTTATTTTGTTAAAGCTATTAACACCGGTGATCCCATTCAGGCAATGTGCCAGGTAGTAATTTCTTATTTCCTGGTTCTTGTTTTCAGGAACTACATCATAATTTTTATTGGCCCCATAAAATTCCATATCAACACGGTGAAGAGAGATAATATCGGAATTGTCGATACCGGCTTTTTGCATTGTGTTATCGGTTTCTTCATTTTCATGAGCAAGAGTAGCTAAGTTGCTCATCACATAGGAGATTCCTGACTTTCTTAAAAAAATTTGCGTATTGGTTTTATCTGAGGAGAATAATACATCATTTCTTACCGCCCCTTCAGTATCAATTACTTGTCTTTTGTTTTCAATAAAACAGATTTTGTTTTCAGGAACATCCGCACTTGCAAATCCATAGATAAAAATGGAGATAAAAAATAGGGCAATAGTATAAGCAAATTTGCGATGCATGAAACCGTTTTACCAAAAATGTTCAATAAATACGCGCGTATCAAAAATATATGTTTTCATACGTAAAAGTCGATGAGTAAAATAACTTGTTTATTTTGACTATTTTTGATAATAGTTAACATTATATGTAATAGTCAATGAAACCCAAAAATGACCTTTTCCTGCTCATAAAATCACTTTCCAAAAGTGAGAAAGGATATTTCAAAAAGTTTTGTAATGTATATTCCGATAACAAAGAAAGTTTTTACTTGGAACTTTTTAATTGTATCGAAGTAATGGATAAGTACGATGAGAAGATTATACTTGAAATATTTAAACACACAAAAGTTATAAATCAGTTACATGTCAGGAAAAACTATCTTTTCAAATTGATTCTTAAATCATTACGATCCTATTATAACAACGATACCATTGAAACAGAAATAAATGCGCAAGTACATGAAGGATGTATATTAAGAGAGAAAGGATTATATGAACTGGCAATTCAAACATTTAAAAATGCAAAAGGCAAAGCGGAGAATTATCAATTATATGCGCACCTGATTGAAATTAATAATAAAATAACAGAGATAATCGATTATGTAGATCAGCGGGGAGACGCAAAAATTAATTTGCACCTCGAGAATCAAAAGCTCGCAAAAAATATTGTTAAAAATGAAGAAGTCCGGCAGCTTCGTTTTACTATGGCTATATTATACCGAAAAGCGTTGGTAGATAAAGATGTAGATAAAATAAAAAGAGAAGCGGAAAAAATTATCCAGCATAAACTATTGAATGACGAAAAAGAACTGCACAATTCTCTTTACTTACTTGATAGTTATTACCGAATTCACGCTTTTAATGAAAACATTCACGGGAATTATGTTGCTGAATACAAGCAAACGGTAAAATTATTTGAGTTACTGCAAAAAAATGATACCCTGGGTTTAAACAAGCCCTGGTATTACATAGCCGTAATTTCCGCTTTATGCGCATCGCTCACCCGTTTGAAAAAACCAAATGAACTTAAGTTCTATTTAGATAAACTCGAAGCGCTCAAAACTAATTCAAAATTCTCTTCGGTTTATTTGCGATCAAAAATGTTTGAGATTTCCAGTGTTTTCAGAATGATGTACTTTGAGTTGCATTCGGATAAAAACAATACTAAAGAAATTATTTTGCTTGCTAAAAAGGTCGATGAAGAGCTGCCTCTTTATGAGAGTCATTTGTTACCCTATCATTATTCTTTTATTTGTCATAACCTGGCAATGGCCTTGTTTTTTAATGGGGAGTTCAGGGAATCATTAAGATGGATAAATAAAATTATTTTAGGAAATAAAAAGGAACTACAGGCAGAGAATGTTAACATAGCTCAATTATTCAAATTGATAATTCAATACGAATTAAATAACTTCGATTATATCGAATATGAGGCAAAGGCATTAATTAAATTTTATGAATCACAAACGACTGTTGTAACTGACGGTCATTTATTGGTAGTGGATTATTTTGTTACCTATTTTATTAAAATTAATTCTGAAAAAAAGAAGCAACCATTTTATCTGGAACTTAGAAAAAAGCTGACACATAAGTTAGCCGCGGGACGCCAGCAAGACGATTTAAGAAATGTTTGTGTCTGGCTCGATGGTAAAATAACAGGTATTCCTATTGTAAGGTCTAAATAAAAAAATAATCATTTTTTGTTTAGTTAAAAATTTCGATCACTAACACTTCTCCCTTTTCATTGTAGATTTGCCAGGTTCCGCTTTTCACGTAATCATTGATAGATGAATTGTATTGCATTTCTCCTTCCTGTTCCTTAATTCCGTTTTCGAAATAGCTGGAATAACTGTATGTTTTTTCTTTTTTACTCTTTAAAGTCATTATTAATTCAGGTGTGCCGTTTTCTGTATAGGATAAACGGCTTATTATATAACCCTTTGATGCATCATACACTTCTTTGTAGGCAATATTTCCATTTGAGAAAAAATCCTCCCACTTGCTTACCTCACCATCGGTATAAACGACAGTCGTTTTTAATTCACCGTTTGGGAAATATTTTTTGAGCATGCATTTATTTGTTCCGGTGTATTTGAATTCCCTTTCAACTTTTCCATCGGGATAATAATTTTTATAAACCCGTAGTTTCCCATTTATGTAATATCCTTTGTGCAGTAAAGAAAGGTTGTTATAATAATCTGTTCCCCAGCCCTCAAGTGCCTGGCCATATTTATTGGTACGTGAAGAGTCGCCGCCTAAAACAGTATTATACTTATCAAAAAAATCAATACCATATTCTTCATCAACAATGGTTGAATTAAAAGTAATTGCTGTTGAACCGTTAACTGAAAACAATAGTGTTAAGGTGATCAATGCTAATTTGATGAAGTTGTATTTCTTGTTTTGCATTTGGTGTTATGTTGATGCAAATATGCTCTGCCCTCCATAAAAAGGGAATAGAAGAATTATTTATAATTAACATTTCTAAAGAGGGTTTGGGTGGGGTAAATAAGGAGATATATCGAATAATTTTTTATGTAAAAAACTGATAATCAATAATATATATGGCTTATATTTTTGATTTTAAAAGGATAATTTTTGCCAAAAATTAACTTGGATTTACCTTACTAAACATACACTAACCTGCTTCTTTAGGTTTTAAATTTCCCATATTATATAACTTTTTGGCATTTAAGTATAAGATTCCAGAGCTTCCTAATGGTTAAATTTGGTATATTCATATGAGTCATAAACCGATTTTTTAAATGAAAAAATTAATAACCCTGTTCCTTGTAGTTGCCTTCACAAACACCATTTCAAACGCACAAACTACTGCATTGGATTTTAATACTGCCGATTGTAATGGCAATATGCATCATTTATTTAGTGAACTGGATTCCGGAAATGTAGTGATCATGGAATTTTTTCATACCTGTCCATCATGTGTTTCCGCGGCGAATGATATTTTACCAATGTATCAGGACCTGGTTTCACAGTATGGTAATAAAGTCCGTTTTTTTGTGACACCTGAAGATGACAGCTATCCATGTTCATCCGTTCTCAATTGGATAAGTATAAATAGTTTAACCTCCGTTATCCCTTTTGATTCGGGATCAGTTCAAACTGCCTATTATGGTGGAAGCGGGATGCCAACCATTGCAGTTGCAGCCGGCAGTTCACATCAATTATTGTTTTTGGTTAATTCCTCAACAGCATCTTTTGCAACAAGTGATACGGGAATTATAGGAACCGCTGTCAGGAATTTTTTGGATACAACTTTTGCGGGAATTAAAAATTGCAATTCAGCTACTATCGCTACAACTATTTTTCCCAATCCGGTAAACGAGAATTTTACTATTAAGATCGAAAACAAAAACTCAGGCTCGCTAAAACTTGAGCTGACAACTCTTTCGGGGCAGCGAATTATTTTATTGTCAGAAGAAAAAATACCATCAGGTACCTGGAGTAAAAATTTTTCTGCTTCGTCTCTTTCAGCCGGCATCTATTTAATAAAGGGCCGGGTCAACGATCAATCATTTTCCGAAACAATAACCATTCAGCGATAAATCCGGCATGTTTTTAAGAACGAAAATACGCTGCGTTGGTGTTTTATTTTTTCTCAGCTTTCTTTCAGCTGCTTTTTCACAAAATGCATTGTTCATTCCGGATACATTGGCTGGCACAACTTTTACTTTAAATGTACAAACCGGGACAAAAAGTTTTTTTTCAGGAACACTTACTCCAACGTACGGTTATAATGGTAATTTTCTTGGCCCAACATTATTAATTAAGAAGAACGATAGCGTTACGCTTAATGTCAACAATAATCTTCCCGTTGCGACTACAGTTCACTGGCATGGATTTCATGTTTCAGCAATGAACGATGGTGGTCCACATCAAAGCATTGCTGCCGGTACTTCCTGGAGCCCTTCTTTTAAAATGCGTAATGAGGCTAGCACATTTTGGTATCACCCGCATGGAGAAGCGAAGACTGAAGTGCAGATCACGAAGGGATTAGCAGGGATGATCATTGTGAGGGACAGCATAGAAGCCACATATGCTTTGCCCCGAAAATATGGTGTGGATGATTTTCCTTTGATCATTCAAACAAAAGCATTTATCATGGTAAACGGAACAATGGATCCGTATTTACAGGTTCCTAAACAAGTTGTCCGTTTTCGTTTGCTGAATGCATCTGCCGATAGGACGTATTATTTTGGTTTATCAGATTCTTCAAATTTCCAACTCATTGCTTCTGATGGCGGATTGCTTTCACAGCCTTATCAAACAAATCGTATAAGATTGTCTACCGGAGAACGTGTAGAAGTATTGATCGATTTTGGTGCCGATACGATAGGGCATCAGAAGTATTTAAGAAGTTATGCTTCAGAATTGCCGAATGGTATCATTGGTGCAGACTCTGTTGGAACGAGTATGATCGTTATGGGTGATGGATATTATAATAATCCATTAAATGGTTTAGATTTTAACATTCTTCGTTTGGATGTTATTGCTACAACAACTTCACCTGTTACAACTATTCCTTCATCGTTTGCTGCGAAGACTCCGATTCCTGAATCGTCGTCGGATGTTACAAGGCATTTACGTTTTTTCCCAGATACTGCTTTTAACGGGATGATGAGTTTTGTTGATGGTCCGTTTTTTATTAATGATAAGTTGTTCGATATGGACTCGATCAATATTGTTACTTATCTAAATAATACAGAAATATGGTCACTGACAAATGAAACAATGATCGCGCATCCGTTCCATATACACGATGTGGAATTTTATGTGCTGGATATAAATAGTATTGCGCCTCCGCCTCAATACGCAGGCCTAAAAGATGTGATCCTTGTTAAGCCAGGTGATACTGTTCGTTTCATTACAAAGTTTACCGATTTTGCTGATGACATGGTTCCCTATATGTACCACTGTCATTTATTGCACCATGAAGATGAAGGAATGATGGGAACATTCCTGGTATTGGATACTACAGCATCTTTGATAATTGATTATGCAGCGGACGAAAGACCTACTGCTTTTCCGAATCCATTTACTTCTGCAATAAAAATGCAATTGGATAATAGACTAAATACAACGGTTCATTACAGGGTATTTAATATATTAGGCGAAACAATAATGGAGGGAGAATCCAATGTTGTGAATGGAAAAGTTTCGGAAATTAACGGATCTGATCTATCAAGCGGCTTTTATTTGATCGCATTAAATAATCAGGAAAAGAATTGGCCTCCATTTAAAATAATTAAACAATAAAAAATAGAATTATAAATGTTAAGATCGAGAAGAAGTATTCTTATAACAAGCATTATTGCTTCTGTTATATTTATGGCAATGATGCCGGAAGGATCAAGTTCAGGTGCACCAGCATCGCATACCGGAGCGCCCGGTGAACAAACCTGTGCAACAATTGGTTGTCATGATGATAACACAATTAATTCCGGCACTGCTTCGCTTGCAATTGATATGAGCGGGGTTACACAATACGTTGCGAATCAAACTTACCCGGTGAAAATAGAGATCACAGATCCTAACATTACACGTTTTGGATTTGAATTAGTAGCGCTGACAAATAGCGATTCATCTAATATTGGTACATTTCATATCACTGATGCGCAGCGCACCCAGCCTGTGCAAAATCAATACCAGTTATTTGGAAGGAGATATGTGACCTATACTTTTGACGGCACAGATGCAGTTACAACAGGTAATGGAGAATGGACAGTGAACTGGACAGCGCCTTCTGCAAATGCGGGGCCCGTAACATTTTATGCCGCTGCTGTTTCCGCAAATGATGACATGACAGATAAAGGAGATCATGTTTATACGAGTGCAAAGACAATAACAGGACAATAGTAATTTTAAATCAAGACAAAATGAAGTTGAAAGTAAATAAACAAAAATTAGTTATCCTTGGCCTTGGATTTGTGCTTCCTGCGTTAATGTCAATGATGATATATAAAAAAACAGCTGGTGGGCATCCTGCTTCTACAGGAGCTCCCCTGGAGCAAACGTGTGCGCAGTCTGGTTGTCACTCTGTTGGCACAGTGAGTGTCGGTACAGGAGTAAATACGTTACAATATCCTGTCTCTGACTCAACATATATTCCCGGAACAGTTTATACATTAACAGTTCTTGTGCAAAAAACCGGGATCGCTAAATTTGGTTTTGAACTTTGTGCTTTAAAAGATAGTAACAATACAAGTATTGGCCAGCTTTTAGTAACAAGCGCAACCAGGACACATACCATATCGGCAACTGTTAATTCAAGTTTAAGAAAATACATCACTCATAGTACAGGTGGTACCCCTGCCACTCCTTCCACAGGTAGCAATAGCTGGACGTTTAAATGGAAAGCTCCAACGACCGATGCCGGAAAAATTACATTTTATTTTGCAACAAATTGTACAAATAACAATAATAATGATACGGGCGATGCGATTTTTCTTTCATCCTTTCAAATTAAACCAAAGGTGTTTACCTCTATCGATGATGTTATTGATCAAAAAGATTTTTTTGTAACGCACAACAGATCCGATAATTCAGTTGAGGTTAACTACACACTTAAAATGCCGGCGAGAGTTTTGTTTCACCTGATAGATATGCAGGGTAAAGAAGTTGTGTTAAAAGAAAACACTACGAATAGTGTTGGTCATTGTCAGGAAAAAATTGAACTTGGAAATGATATCGGAGCGGGAGTATATAATGTAAGCCTGGAGGCGAATAACAAAACTATTTCCCGAAAAATATTTATACAGTAGGTAAAATACAGGCTGGGAAAAAGCTTTTATACTCTTTACCTGCTTGCCCATCATTGGATGATAAGTTTTCCTGTTGCGTTTACATTCTCATTCGAGCTGATTCGGTAAAAATAAATCCCACTATTCAACTCTTCTCTTTCTATAACAATTTCTTTTCCTGAAAAACTTAAGTCTTTTATTTTTCTTCCGGAAACATCCTGTATTGAAAATATTCCATTTCTTATTTCAGAAGACAGCCTGATGGTAGCACTTGTTGTAAATGGATTTGGATAGATACTGGAAGAGATATTTAATTTTTCTTCTTTCAGTCCTGCTATACCAGTGAAGGTGTACTTTTTAATAATTCCATTTGTTCCACCCGCAAAGCCGGCCTTACCCGCAAAGTCGAATGTATTGAAGCTATAGTTTCCATACAAATTCCAGGTCGTTGAGTATTCAAGGGTCCAATTTAGCCCACCATCAACTGTTAATAGTAAGTCTGTTCCATTTATCAACACATGTCCTGTATCTGCGCTCATAAACTGAAAATCGTTTATATAGGATGCGCCATTTATCGAAATGGTGTCCCATACTATACCTCCATTAAGTGTCCTGTATAATTTGTCATTCATTTTAGTGAAGCCAATACTAGCGTTTATAAAATTTAATTTATCCAAATTGCTCACGAATAATAAAGGATCATTAACTGTTAATAATGTATTCCAGGTTTGTCCTCCATCAATTGTTTTCATTATACTGCCGTTGCTGGCGTTTGAACCTGCAGCATAACCGTTATTCATATCTATCCAAAATAAGTCAGATACGGCAAAGGAAACAGACTGAGCGATCCAGGAAATACCACCATTATTTGTTTTGTATAAAGTATCTGCAATTGAAATAAAACCATTATAACTGTCTAAAAAATAAATGGAGTTTACCTGTGATGTAGAAGCGTTTAAGGGTGTTATCGGAGTCCATGTATTACCATTGTCAACAGTTTTCAGAAGTAAAGATGACGAAGTGTTTCTTCCTCCCAGGAAACCGGTGTCTTTGTTTAAGAAAAACAAATCAGATACTGATGAATTAATAGATAGAGTAGGCGAATAAATAGTATCCCAGTTAGCACCTGAATCATTTGTTCTAATGACTAATAGTTGATTTGTTTGAGGATCAATACCGGAGATAAACGCATCGCTGGAATCTATTGCAGATACTTTATTGAAAAAGTTAGCGTGGTCCCATCTTACTACATTCCACTGTGCTTTTAGCAACACGGGAAATAGCAACAAGAATATAAACAGAGTTGAATTTGTATTTTTCATAAAATGAAGTGTTAGTTAGTAATCAATAATTCACTCTACAAATTTAAGGTTCAGTATAGGGTAGGGGTTAGGACATTTCAGGTTATTTCTGGTACTTTTTGCGGATTGAATGGAGTTTTCCTATTTAAGTAAAATTATATTTCCACTTCGAACCGTGTTATCTTCATAAATTGCTTGAGTTAGAAGAAAACAGAAAATTTATTCCACGCGTTAGGATTCAAACTAACAATTGAAATTCCGTAATATTTCAAAAAAAGTCTATCTTTGCGGTCGCCAATTAAGATTATAAATGCGGGTATGGTGAAATTGGCAGACATACCAGACTTAGGATCTGGCGCCGTGAGGCATGGGGGTTCGAGTCCCTCTACCCGCACAAACAAGGAAAGCCATAGTTATTTCGAACTATGGCTTTCCTTGTTATGAATTTACAAGATTCTCTGAGTTATTTTGTTCGAGTCCCTTAAGGGGTTGTACCAGAAATGTAACAACGAAAAGTATCTCTTACAGTTTATTTCAACGATTTTCTTCTACTTGATTCGGCTAATGTTTTATAATTTTCTTTACTTACGACTCTTTTGCCAGATTTTTTTTCCAAGTCCTTACGGGCTTTTCCAGCTACACTGCCGCCTTCTTTTGCTGCCTGTTTGTTTTGCTTAAAATAATTAGATAAATATCGCATATTTCTTATTATTAGAAAGTATATCGCTCAATTATACCTTCTCAAAAGTTCGAGCATTTTTAGGCTTATTAGAAGTTTACATCGGATTTCGGAAATAGGAAATTATTGTAAAAGCAGATCCGCTCCAGATCATTGAGCATTTCGTTCGAAGCTGGTAACCCTGAGCGCACAGAATGGGAAAAGCCATAGTTATTTCGAACTATGGTTTCTTTTTTAATAATTTGAGGGAATCTTATTTTCTTGATAACTAATTTTTGTTCGAGTCCCGTTACTTTTTTTTTCAAAATTGTGTTATGCCATTAATATTTCATAGGGTATTCCTAATCCATTGTGTAACGCTTTAATAATGCGTTTTGATAATTCTCTCTTTCGGTTTAAGACAGCTGAAACAAGGCTCTTGTTCCCACCAAAGTATTTTACCAAATCTTTTTGGCTTAATCCTTTTTCCTCCATAATATATTTTATAGCCTCTACTGGATCAGGAGCCTCAATAGAGTGATGAATATTTTCATAAGCTTCAACCAAAGTAGACACTATATCAAGCTCATCAAAATGCCCCGTACCTTCTTTGGGATCAAGTACAATGAGTTCGTCAATGCGTTTCATTGCGAACTTATAATCTCTCTCTGTTTTGATTGGTTTTATTTTCATGTGTATGTTTTTTAATTTTCTATTTATCACATGGAATACGCAACACGTCTTATTAAAAAGAAAGGTGTGTCACTATTTCATAGCTCAACTTTATATCGATTTGACATCTATTTTATCATACTGCTTATGCGTTCCAACGAAACGTATAAAAATCTTTTGTATACTAAAAACAACATAAACGACTAAACGGTAATCATTGCCCTTTATGTTAAAAACTATTCTGTTACTGTTTATTATACTCGCAGTACCGAATAGCTTCTTTACATCTTGTGTATTTTTCCAGTTTTGTTTTTCTGCAATTTTATACCAAGTTTTGAGAGGAGTTTCGGCATCTGGATGCTTTTCCCAAAATGCCCTTAATGTGCTTTTAGCAATTATCCTCATAGTACAAATATACAATAAAAATTAAAGTTTACAAAATGTAAACTTACCTGAAAAATACATTTTAAGTTCAAATGCTCATTTCAACTGCCAGAAAATTCAGGATACTTGATCAATAAAAACACTTTTCATACTCCATTTCTATTTTCAGTAATCGACAGATTGTCGACAACTTAACTCCAAATACTCTTTTTTCATTTTTTCATGTATAATAGTAATAAAACCTTCTCAAAAGTTCGAACATTTCAAGTATTTGCATCTGATGTGGGAAATAAGGGGAGTTCTAAAAATAGAATGTTAAAAACAATCTAATAAAATCGTATCTAAGCATTTAAATTATGGAATTATTTTATTTCTATTTGCAGAATGAAATCAAGTAAAACACAAGCAGCA
>Ga0163149_10001250_pt1 | contig 32926 bp, 23 predicted proteins | sample OliLakLV19MP5G1_FD_148604 | JGI IMG/M metagenome (GOLD analysis project Ga0163149, IMG submission 148604) | Freshwater microbial mat bacterial communities from Lake Vanda, McMurdo Dry Valleys, Antarctica - Oligotrophic Lake LV.19.MP5.G1 | ecosystem: Environmental > Aquatic > Freshwater > Lake >... | reverse complement strand
CCCGTGCGCAGCACCAGCCCCACCCAGCGCAGCACCAGCCCGACCCAGCGCAGCACCAGCCGGCCCGTGCGCAGCACCAGCCCGACCCAGCGCAGCACTCTCGGAACCGCGCGCGCCGCCACGCGCAGCGTGCGCGGCCTCACGCGTCCCATCGCGCGGCGCGTGCGCGACATTCCGCGGTCCGTGATCGCGCGCGTTCGTGGTGCGCCGCGCGAGGCTCGCGGGCGAGATCGCGGCGAAGAGCGCGCGTGCGTCGACGCGGCCCGCGAACTCGAGCAGGAGACGCGGATGATCCACGAGGAGGATGAGGCCCGCCTGTCGACGCACGATCTCGTCGACGAGACGGAACGCATCGGGTCCCGCGAGTCGCGCCTCACGCGCGGATTCGTCGGCATCGCGCTCGCCCGGATCGCCGCCGAGTCGCCGCGCGCTCGTGATGCGGCACAGATTGCGCCAACCCTCGGCGTCGCGCGCGAGGGCGATCACGCGGCCGGGCAGCCCGCTCGCATCCGTGATCTCCGCGCCGAAGATCGGCCGCACGCTCGGGACCTTCGCCGCGGCGCGCTCGAGGTCGACGGATCCGGAGAGCGCGTCGACGTCGGTCAGCGCGAGCGCTCCGAGGCCGAGTTCCGCCGCGCGCTCGAGCAACGCGCGCGGCGCGTCGACGCCGGTGAGGAGGGAGTGGTGGCCGTGAACGCGGAGCGGGACGTACATCGCGGGAGACCTCGGGGCCGCGCGCGAACGGTCCGAAGTGGGGGAACCGCGCGCAGGAAAGGCCGGCCTCGGCGACGGGAGTGCCGTCCATCGCCGAGGCCAGGAGTCCCCGCGCGGCGGACGGGGTGGGCGTCCTGAAATGCTGCCGCGCGAGGACCGGGGTACCCTAACAGATGGCGAACGGATGCGGGGTACTGCTTTCCATCGGGGACACAAACCCTTGTCCACACGCGATGTGTGGCGATCCGTTCCGTGTGGTGCGACCGCCACGGGGCTCGCGGTTCAGCGCGCTCGACCCACGCGTCGAACTCAGGACCGGATAGCATCATTCGAAGTGCTTCTCTGATGCTTCGTCGAGGCCGCCATGATCCAACCCAGCGACATCCACACTTTGACCGACTTCAAGCGCCGTTCGACCGAGATGATCGTCGAGCTCGAGAGCACAGGGCGTCCGCAAGTGCTGACCGTAGACGGATCGCCCAGGGTCGTCGTCCTCGGAGTCGAAGCGTTCGAGCGCATGGCGCTGCTCGCCGAACGTGCCGAGACGATCGCAGCCGTACGGCGTGGTCTCGAGGACGTGAAAGCTGGTCGCACGACACCGGCCGCGGAAGCGTTCGAAGAATTGCGTCGAGTGCTGAATACACCGCCCGGGGCGTGAAGTACGCCGTCGATCTCGCGGATCAGGCCAGGGCCGACCTGTTCGGGATCGCGACTTGGATCGCGGCTGATTTTCCTGAGAACGCCGCCCGATGGCTGGTGGACATCGAAGGTGCCGTGCGTGGCCTCGATCGGATTCCGGATCGTTGCCCGCTCGCGATCGAAGCTCTGGAGATCGACGGGTGTGCGCTGCGCCAACTCGTGCACGGGAACTACCGGATCCTGTTCGTCGTCTCCGGGGCGCGTGTGCACGTGCTGCACATCCGTCATGCGGCGCGTCGCCCGGCGGAACTCGCGCGCCTCGATCCGGGATCCGCGGGCGCGCCACTTGCCGAACGCACGTGACCCGGCTCGTTCAGCGCGGCCGTAGTGTCGCCAGCACGACACCCGCGAGGATCGTCAGCGAACCCGCCAGCGTCCAGGCCGTGAACGGTTCACCGCGGACGAACGTGCCGAGGAGCAGCGCGATCGCGGGCGTGACGTAGGCGATCGTGCTGAGCCGCCAGGCTTCCGTGTGCCGCAGGAGCCAGAAGTAGAGGCCGAAGGCCGCGACGGTGCCGAATAGCGCGAGATAGGAGACGCTGCGGACCGCGCGCCATGTCCACGCGATTTCGGCATCGCGCTCGAAGACGAGAGCGATCGCCGTGAGGATCACGGCGCCGACCCACATCGCGTCGCGATTCAGGAGCGCGGAGCTGACGTTCCGACCCTCGCGCTTGAGCACGATGTTCCCGACGCACGAAACGAGCGGCGATAGGAGCAGGATCGCGGCGGCCGGCACTCCCGCGGGCCCGAACGTGCGGAGATCCGTCACGAAGAGCAGCGCGACGCCCAGGAATCCGAGGACGAAACCGATCCACTGCCGCGGCCGAAGTGCTTCCGCCGCGAGGAAACGAGTCGACGCCGCGGCCATCATCATCGGGAAAACGGCCCACAAGACGCTGACGATGCCGGAGGGCAACTTCGTCTCCGTCCAGTAGACGATCGCGTACGACGCGGCGAAGTTGCAGACCCCCAGGATCAACACGAGCCGCACCGGCGGTTTGCCGCCGCCTTCGCGCCGCGCGATGGCCGGCGCGAGCGCTGTCATCGCGAGCGCCGCGACGAGGAATCGTGCCGCGGCGGACGTGAACGGCGGCAAGTCGTTCAGGCCGTCGGCGATGACGACCCACGTGCTGCCCCAGATGAGGCACAGCAGAGCGATCAGCAGCAGGACGTGCGCGTGCTTGGGTGCAGTGGTCGACAAGATCGCCTGGATGGCGATGCATCCTAGGGAACCGCGCTCGCGAGTGTCGGACCGGATTCGCGCCGCGATCAGGACGTCGCGACGGACTTCGGAGTCCAGCGTGAACGCAGAGGATGCGTGATCTCGTTCCAACCGAGCTCGATCGCGATCGACGCGAGCCAGGGCGACGCGTCGATGCCGAGGAGCCGTTCGAGCGCCACGATTCGTCGGGCGAACTCCTCGATCGTCCCGCGGACCGCCGTCCCGTTCGGAGTCGGCAGCAGGTCGGCGTGCGTCGCCGCCAGCGCTGCGTTCTGTACGAGTCCACGCGCGATGCCGATGTGGAACGTGGCGTCGGACAAGGCGATCGCGAGGGCGTTCACGGGACCCGAGTTCACGTCGCGGACCGCGGCACCGTGTTCGTCGTCGAGCTCGATCACGCGTTGCCAGGCGATCTCGTAGGCGCGCTCGGCGCGCGCGACGGAATCGGCATCCGCGTGAGACGCGAGCCAGTCACGGACGTTCGGATCATCCGGGATCTTGCGCGCCAAGTAGAGGAGGTTCGGCACGCTGCGCACGAAGCACGCGCGCATCCCATCGGGCGTCGCGGCCTTCAGGTGCAGGCCTTTCGCGCGCTTGGTCAGCGAGTTCGTCGCGCCGAGAGCCTTCAACTGGTGCGCGAGATCGAGCTCCTCGAATCCCCAAGCGCGATACGCCAGATCGAAGCCGAGGCCGCGCGACGCGAGCAGCGCACGCTTGCACGACCAGTTGTCGGTGAACCATTGCGTCCAATCGACGTCGCGTTCGCCGCCGCGGATGCGCGGGTTGGCGCGCGCGCCGACGAGTGCGCCGAAGAGCCCGGCATCGACGCCCCATTCGAGCGCGCCGAGGTGCGTGGCGAGTTCGGATGGATGCTGGCGGTGGAACGCGAGGTGGTCTTCCACGAACCCGGGCGTCGGCGCGATGTCGCTGTCGCAGACGAGCACGACATCGCCTGTCGCGCGCGCGAGCCCATCGTTCAGCGCGGCGCCGCGGCCACCGTTCGCTCGGCGCAAGATCTCGACGGAGTCCTCCAGACCGAGCGAGCGCACCCAGGCCGCGAGCGGAGGCTCCGAACCGTCGTCCACGAGCACGAGCTGGAAATCGCGTGCGCGTTTCTCGCGCACGAAGCCTTCGAGCACGGGCTTCAGGAGGTCGAAGCGGTTGAAGCACGGGATCACGACGCTGGCGCGCAGCTCGTGCGCATGTCGCGTCACGACCGTCGCGCCGAGTTCCGGCGCGCGGTCGACTCCGTTCGGGACGAGTGTGGATCGCAATTCCTGCAGCCGACCGCGACGCCAGCCTCCGATCCAAGGCTTCTTCTGCGCCGCGGCGAAGGCCTCTCTGACGAACACCTGCGTCGTCGTCAGGTCTCCGAACGAGCAGGCCGCGGCTGCGGACAAGGTCCACGCATCAGGCGAACCGTCCGCGAGGAGTGACTCGAGTTCGCGCAGTGCCGGCGCCGCCGATCCGTCGTCGATCCACGCTTCTGCGTGACCGAGCGCGGCCTCGACGTTCTTCGGATCGTCGCGCAGCACCGATTCGAAGCGAGTTCGCGCCGCGGATGCATCGCCCAGCAACAAGCTCACGGTCGCGAGTCGCACGGTGCCTGTCGGCCCGCATGCTCCGGGCAGCACTTCGGCGGCGAACGTGCGACCGCGTAACGCGAGACAGCGCTCGTAGTCGGCACGAGCCGCCGAAAGTTCCGCGGCAAACGTCTCGACATCGACGGCGGCGAGAGCGCGGCGCTCGTGCACGAGCCCGCTCAGGAGTTCGATGTTCGGGTGAGACTTCGTCCAACCCCTGGCGCGGGTGAGTGCTTGCTCGGCTCCATCGAGATCCTGATTCTGGATCGAGAAGTACGCCATCACCGTGGCCGGCAACACGACGTCGCTCGAGGGAAGTCCTCCGTCAGCGGATGCGACGAGCGCGCGCCACGATGCGCGCGCTTCGTCGAACGCGCGCCGGGTTTCGCCGCAGCGTTCGTACTCGCGCGCCAAGTAGGCGTGCACGTTCGGATTGTCGGGCTCTGCCTGCGCACGCTTCTCGAGCAAGACTCGGTTGCGATCGGCTTTGCCACGCGCGGCGCGGAGTTCGGGCACGGCACCGAAGTGGACGATCGGCGCCTCGATGCGCGCGATCCGGCGACCGGGTGCTTGCGACCAAGTCGTGACCTGCTCGTGGACACAACCTTCCCAGCGGAGCTTTTCGTCGAAACGCAGGAGGCGCGGCAAGACGACCGGTTCGCCACGTCGCGCGCGGCCCGACACGACGTCCGCGAGCGATGCGCCGAGCGCCGACGCGTCGTGCAGCGGCAGGAGACCGAGATCGAAATCCGCACGCTGGATCGCCTTGCGAAGGGCTGCGCTCGCGCCCGGTGCCAAGCGTTCGTCCGCGTCGAGCACGAGGACGTACCGATTCTTCCCACGCGGCACGTGTGCGAGCGCAGCATTGCGCGCTCCGGCGAAGTCGTCGCTCCAGACGTGGCGCACGATCTTCGCGCCTCTCGATTCGGCGATCGCGACCGTCGCGTCCGTGCTGCCCGTGTCGACGACGACGATGGAGTCGACGAGGCCCGCGACGGAATCGAGACAGTCGGCGAGGAACACTTCCTCGTCGCGGACGATCATGCACAGGGTCAGCGCGCTCACGCCGTCACCTCTGCGCGCTCCACGGCGCGTGGTGAACGCAGCGGGGCCGTCGGCTCGGTCGCGAACGGCACGTAGTACTCGGCGCGCTCGAACGTGCGGCGCATCGCCGGTTGGATCGCCGCGTACTCGCCGTACGGGACGTCGCCGCTTCCGCACCACTTCTCGGCGAAGCGCGACCAGTTGCGCGCCAAGAGCTCGGAGTGCACCTGCGCCTTCTTCCCACCGTAGTGCTCGTGACGCACGAATACGTCGAGCGCGACCCGGTTCCGGAACCCGGCCAGCGCCGCGCGCATGCTGAAGTCGTCGTCCTCGAATCCCCACGGCGAGAAGCGCTCGTCGAAGCCGCCGATCTCGTCGACGACGGCGCGTCGAACCAGCCAGCAGAAGGACGTCATGAGCGTCTGGAAGCGGAACTTGCGGTCGTGCGCGCGCGCGCGTTCGGCCGCGAAGCTCTCGATGTCCGCCACTGCCGACGTTCCGACGTACGGGATCTCCTGGCCGTGCCCGGCGCGATCCGTCAAGGGCCCGACGCAGCCGCTCGCGCCGTCCACTTCGGCGTGGAAGAGCAAACGATGCAACCACTCGTGCGTCGTGATCACGTCGTTGTCGAGGAACGCCAAGTACTCACCGCGTGCCCGCGCGATTCCTTGATTGCGCGCACGCGGCGCGCCGGCGTTGTCCGCGTTGCGGACGAAATCGATGTCGGTCTGTTGTGCCAACCACTCCGCGCTGCCGTCGGTCGAGCCGTTGTCGACGACGATGATCTCGGTCGGATGACGCTCATCGGCGTTGCGCCGCAGCGCTTCGAGGCAGGTGCGCGTCTTCGCCAAGGCGTTGTACGAGACGACGACGATCGAGACGAGGCGGCCTTCGCTCGGACCGTTCAGGAGGACGCGTCCGGGCTCGTGCTTCTCGAGCTCGAGCAACCACCCGCGGTGGTAGGGGACCATGGCCAACTTGTGCGTCATCTCGGCCAGCGACTTCAGCTCGGCCGGCGTGTGCTCGCGGGCTCCCTGCGACGACTCCATCGCCTCGAGCTTGGACACGAACTTCTGCTGCACGCCGTGATAGGCCTCGATCGTTCCCTGCGCCGAAGCTCGCCAATTCGCCGTCGGCCCGCCTTTCGACGTCTTCACCGAGAAGAGTTCGATGTCGCCGTGCTTCGCGTACATCTTCGCCGAGTTGACGCCGAGGCGCAGGGCGCGCTGGAAGTATCCACTCGGCGTGACGACGTGGTCGTGCTCGCACACGAGATCGGCGCGGTAGTGCACGCGCCAACCGAGCTGCTCCAGTCGGTAACCGAGCTCGACGTCCTCGCAGATCGCCTCGCGGAACGTCGCGCCGTCGAAACCACCGACCTCGCGCAAGACTTGCAGCGGTAAGGAGAGATTGCACGTCCAGAAGTTTTGCCAGCCGTACGTGCCGCGATCCTTCATGCGAACGTAGTCGAAGAGCAGCGTCGTCTCCGAAAGGAGCCGGACGAACGGCGACTTCAGCGAGCGCGCGGTGAACGGGAACGAGCCGAGGATCGCTGTCTTCGGCGGAGCGCTAGCCTGGGCCGCGATGTGCCCCGCGAGGAGATCGGGCGCCGGGACCGCATCGTCGTTCAAGATCAGGACGAGGGGACCGCGCGCATGCTCGAAGGCCAGGTTGCGTGCTGCCCCCGGACCCGCGTTGGCTTGTCGGAGCAGCGTGATCGAATACGCGTGCGCTGCGAGCTCGATCTCGATGGGCGGCACGGTGCCGTCGTCCACGACGACGACTTCGAAACGATCGGCAGGCAACGTCTGCGCGTCGAGCGCGCGCAGCAGCGTTCGCAGGATCTCGGACCGCCCGTAGGTCGGGACGACGACGGAGATCTCGATGCGAGGGTCGCTCGTCGGGGTTCGATGCGTCATGGAACGCGCATCGGCACACGGAAGGAATTGCCTGAGCCGCGCGCGCTCGGTGTGCCCGGAATGGGACGACCGGGCCGACTGCGCGTTCCCGCGCTCCAGGCGGCCGCGCATCGTGCCGATCGAGGCCGGCGCTTCCGACTCGGCGCGCGACCGCGTGTCAGCTCGGGAATCGCCGGCACACGTAGATCAGCGTGTGCCCGAGTTCGTCGATCCGCCGAATCGCGTCGGCGGGTTCGTCGCGCACGGCTGCCGCTTCGTCGCGCACGTCGGGCGCGGTGCCGGGACCGGCCGTCGACCAGCGCGTCGCTTCGATCTTCCAGCCCACGTTCTCCAAGAGCTCGCGGAACTCGGCGGGCGTGTAGTCGTTGCGCCACAGGGGATGGCGGAAAGCCGCGGCGCCGCGGCGCGACATGTGACGCATGTTGAAGTACGAGACGACGAGCTTGCCCCTCGGTGTGACGCGCTGCGTCAGCTCGCGCAGCGTCTTCTCGGGAGCATCGAGGTACTCGAGGATCCCCGAGCAGACGATCACGTCGTAGGCACCGCCGTCGAACGCCGGCACGCCTTTCTCGAGGTCGGCCGCGACGAGCCAACCTCGCGTCGCGGAGCGCACGGCGGATTCGCTGACGTCGCAGCCGTGGTAGGCCCATCCAGCGGAAAGCGCGGCTCCAACCGTGCCCGCGCTGCAACCGACGTCGAGCAACCGCTGTCCGCCCGCCGCTTCGGCGAGTTCGACGATCGTGCGCAAGCGGCGATGGAGTACGTCGTAGTGGTGCGATTCCTTCTCCCACGCGGCGCGCGGATCGCCGCTCGTGAGGACGGCGGTCGCCGTCGCTGCACTCGACTTCGAGCGCTCGGGTCTCGCACCGACTGATTGGGTGGGGGAGCTGTGAATCCGCGAGGAAATGGCCTGCGAACTGCTCCGTCGACTGCGCGGCGCGGAGCTCGACGTGGAAGGCACGGTACCCGTCGGCGGAACGAGTTCGGCGATCCTGTGGAAGTTCTGCCGCGCACGCTCTTGGACGTGCGGGATCGCGCGAACGAGTCGAGCGGCGAGGGCGTCTCCATCGCGGAGCAGGCGCTCCACGATCGGCCACAACGCGGCTTCGTTCATCCGTTCGAGCGGGATCACGAGGTCGTGGAGACCAAGGCGCTCGAACCACCCGCGCACCTTGTACTCGTAGGCGATGCCCGCGGTCGGCACGCCCGACGTCGACGCGAGGATCGAGGCGTGCATGCGCGTGCCGAGGAATGCGCGGCACGTTCCGAGAACGCCTTTCAGCAGTCGAGGCGGCAAGCTCTCGATGCACACGCGCGCGCTGTCCTTTTCTTCCATGCGCGAGTAGACGTCGAGCAGAGCGATGGAATCGTCGTTGCCGAGGGATCGTTCGCGCTGGCGCACGTCGGGCGCGTCTTCGGGCGGGATCGTCGTCCCGATCAAGAGAACGGGCACGCCGAACTCGCGCACGACACGGTCGGCGACACGAGCGACGTCGCGGAACGCGTGGGGCGGCGTGCCGGGGTAATCGCGTACCGAGATGCCGAGTGCATCGACCTGCAGATCGAGCCGACCCATCAACGCGGCCACCTCCGCGTCGGGTGCGGGCACGAGATCCACGGCCAGATCGCCGGTGAAAACCGCGTGCGGGGCCAATCCGGTCCGCAGCAAGTACGACAGGCTCGTCGCGTCGCGCGCTGCGATCACGGGGATGCGTGCGAACGTCGCGCGGGCGGCGGATCGAAGCGCGGCTCCATCGATCGGCCCGATACTCTGACCGACCACCGCGACCGGGACGCCCGCATCGAGTGCCCAGCCGTAGTGCAGGAGCCGCGACAGGAACACGTAGGTGAACGCGTTGCCGAGTGTCGCATTCAAGAAGTAGCCGCCGGTCGAAACCACGAGGTCCGCGCTCGTGTAGACCCGCTTCAGATCGTCGAAGCGTGCGTCGGATCCATCGATGTGCGCGAGCTGTGCGCACCAGGCGGGCTCGTCGAACGCCAACGCGTCGGGAACGACCTCGACGTCGGCGATGCTCGCGCAGCCGTCGGGGAAGTGCGCGCACACGGTGATCGAAGCCGCGGGATACTGCGCGCGCAGACCATCGAGCAGGCCTTCGAGGATTGCGCGGTCGCCCGCGTTGTAGACGGACCAGACGTCGGCGACGAGGATCTTCACGCGGACACCGACTGGCTGATGACGCTCTGGTAGTGCTGTTCGACTAGGGGAGCGATGACGTCGGGCCGATAGCGTTCGTGGACGGCGTGAGCCGCCGCGCGGCCGAGTTCCGCGGCGAAGAACGGCTGTTCGATCGTGCGCAGGAGGGCGTCGATCACCGAACCTCCGTCGACCGGGTCGACGAGCAGCCCCGTCCGTCCGTGCTCGATCATCTCGGCCATGCCGCCGTTCTTGCTGGCGACGACCGCCGCTCCGGCGGCCATCGCTTCGAGGCACGCGTACGGGAAGTTCTCGTGTCGCGAGGGCAAGAGCACGGCGTTCGCCTGCGCGAGCTCGTCGCCGAGCGCGTCGCGGTCGAGGGCGCCGAGGAAGTGCACGCGACTGCGCAAATCGTCGGGGATTCGTGCCCAGAGCGCCGACTTCATCGAACCGCCGCCGGGCGCGGAAGTCGTGTCGGCACCGGCCAGACGCCACACCACGTCGGGCAACGCGCGCATCACACGGCACACGGGTGCGACCGCTTCCACGACGCCCTTGCGAGCTTCGAGTCGGCCGACGTAGAGCACGCGCCGTTCGGTCGCCGCGCGTCGCGGGACCCTCGGTCCGATCGTGAAGGGATTCGGAATCGCGCGGACGTGCCCGCGAGGAACGCCGAACGTCTCCTCGCACGCTCGGATCATCCAGTGCGACGGGCACGTGAAACCCATCGCGTTCTGCACGGCGATCGACTCGAGCGCGTGCAACGCATCCACGAAGGCGCTCGACACGCCGCTCTCGTTCCACCCGAACACGAGCTTCGCCGGCGTATGGAACTTCACCACGTAGGGCATGTCGGGCAGCATCGCGCGCACCAGTGCCGCCTCACCGGCCCAGTCGGCCGCTTCGATGATGTCGACATCGGCGAGCGACGGATCGTCTTGCAGTGCGAGCGCGACCGTGAACGCGCGGTCGTAGTGCGACTTCGCCAGCTTCGCCATCCTCACGTCGAACGGCTTCTGCCACACGGCCACCGGCGCCTCGCGATCGGCGACGCGCACGATGCGCACACCGTCCACGCGCACGTCCGTGTCCTGCTTGCTCAAGGAGCGCGAGAGCACGGTGACGACGTGTCCGCGCGCCGCGAGCGCGGGCGCGAGGTGTGCGACGTACGTTCCGATGCCTCCGAAACCGGTCTCGGGCGGGAACTCGGACGAGATGAGGAGGATCTTCAACAGTCGAAACCCTCCACCGTGGTCTTCTCGATCATGGGCCGTGTGGCGCGGGGCGAACGCTCGCCGATGCGTGCGGCCGGAAGGTAGCAATCCACGCGGTGCCAAGGGAGAGGCGCGCGTAGGTCCGGGATGCCAGGGACACGATCGACGACCGATGCGACGACCGATGCGACGACCGTCGGCCGAGCTCAGCGCCCGCGTCGAAAGCGCGGACTTCGCGGCCCATCAGAGGCCGTGAAGAATTCCCGGCCTCTCGCGCTCCGGAGCGGCGCCACTGGAGTCCGAGAGCCCGTACGATCGATTTCTTCACGGGCCCTCAGCGCACGAGCGGGAGCCGGACCTCGAATTCGCAGCCCTTGTCCTCGAGGTTGCGCACGGCGATCACGCCGCGATGGAGCTCGGCGACGCTGCGCGCGATCGCCAGCCCGAGACCCGTACCGCGTTGCTTCGTGCCCTCGCCGGGCACCTGATAGAAACGCTCGAAAATGCGCTCGATGTGTTCGCGCGGGATTCCGGGACCGCGATCGCGCACCCGGATCATCGCCTCGCCGCGGCCGCATGAAACGCGCAGGTCGACCGGTTCGCCACGCGGCGTGAAACGCAACGCATTGCGGACGAGATTCTCGACCATCGTGCGCAGGAGTTCCGGGTCGCCGACGAGCTCCGGTTCGGCCTCGCCGTCCTCGGGCAGGTGGAGGTTCGTGACGAGGGGCACGTCGAGACTGCGCGCCAGCTCGCTCGTGCGCTCCGCGGCTTCCAGGATCACGTCGTTCACCGAGACGTTCTCGCGGCGTACCAGTTCCTTGCCGTGCTCGACGCGCGCGAGGAGGAGCAGGCTCTCCACGAGCCGGCCCATCGTGCGCATCTCGTCCTCGACGTTGCTCGCGAAGTGCGAGAGCTCTTCCGGGGTCGCGCCCTGGTGCAGCACTTGGGCCTGTGAGAGCAATACGGCGATCGGCGTCTTCAGCTCGTGGCTGACGTTCGAGAGGAACATGCCTTGTGCTCGGTACCCGCGCTCGACGCGCTCGAGCGCGGCGTTCCATTCCTGCTGCAACCGCGCGATCTCGCTGTCGGCCGAGTCCACCTCGATCCGACCGCGCAAATTCGTCGGCGAAACCGCGCGCGCGGCGGTCGCGAGCCGCTGGATCGGGCGCACGAGACGACCGGCCATGATCCAGGCCATCGCGGCGGCGGCGATGACGCCGATCGGGATGCCGATCAGGAAGTAGGGCGCAACGGAATCGCGGCCCGAGCCGGATTCCGCCGGCACGACGACTTGGATCCAGTGGCGCGCGCCGGATTCGGACGTGTACTCGCGGGCGACGCTGCGCAACGCGAGCGGCGCGCCATCGGGTCGCAGAGCCTCGATGCGCGTGACCGTTCCGGTCGTACGCGCATCGGGCACGGGCAGGTCGCTCCCGCGCAGTTCCGTATCGCCGGCAGCGGTCTCGACGGAGCCGTCCTCGCTGCGTAGCACCACGCAGGCGCGCGCGAAGTCGGGCGTTCGCGCCAGTTCCGCTCGGAGCCGTTCCGGCAGGCTCGCGTCGATTTGTCCGTGTCCGTCGCGCACGACGCGATCCACGATCGCGAGCGCTTCGGTCTGGATGCGCTGGTCATGTGCGCCGGTAGCCAGCGCGTTCTGCGCCAAGAACCACGTCCCCGATGTCGCCAAGTAGACGATCAGGAAGACGCCCAGCGACCACAGCGTGAACTTCAGGCGCAGCGGCAGCGACGGAGCGCGCGGCCACCAGACCTTTCGCGGTTCGTCGTCCTTCCGCGGCATTGCGTCGTGTTCCCGGGCCGAGTCAGAGGCCGCGAATGGTTCGCGGATTCGGAGTCCATGAAGAACTCACGGCATCCAGTGTCGCGAAGCGACACAACGATGTTCTCCGAGCCATTAGCATCGATTTCTTCACGCGCTCTCAGACGCGCTCGGCGATCCCGAATCGATAGCCCGCCGACACGACGGTGTGGATCAGCGACTGGTCGTGATCACGGTCGATCTTCTTGCGCAGTTGGCTGATGTAGACGTCGATGACGTTGCTGGCCGGCTCGTAGCTCATGTCCCAGACTTTCTCGACGATCGTCATGCGCGGCAGCACGCGGTTCGGATTGCGCATGAGGAATTCGAGCAGCGCGAATTCCTTCGGCGTCAGCTTGATCTTCGCGCCGTCACGCGTGCACGAGCGCTTGCCGAGATCCAGCTCGAGCCCCTCATAGCGCAACGTGCGCGATTCGCTGGCTTGTCCGCGGCGCAGCAGCGCGCGCACGCGCGCGACGAGTTCCTCGAACTCGAACGGCTTCGCCAGGTAGTCGTCCGCGCCCGCGTCGAGTCCGCCGATCTTCTCGTTCGTGCCCGACAGCGCCGTGAGCATGAGGAGCGGCGTGCGCACGCCGCGACGACGCAAGGAGCGGCACAGCTCGACGCCGTCGCGATCGGGCAGCATGAGGTCGAGCAGGATCGCGTCGTACTGCCCCTCGGCGCAGCGCTCTTCACCCTCGAACCCGGTGTGCGCCACGTCCACGACGTAGCCTTGTTCGGCGAGGCCGCGTTGGATCGCGCTCGCCATCCGCGGGTTGTCTTCGATCACCAGGATGCGCATCGGTCTGAAGTCTCTCTCAGAAGCCTACGACTGCCCGGGCCGCCATGCCCACTTGCGATTCGCTCTTCGCTACCCCGCACATCGACCCGGTAGGCCCCTGCATCCATCGCATGAGTGCGTTTTCATTCCGATTTCAGGTCGGCATCACGCCCGAGTGCGAACTTCCTTCCCACACGAGTCCGGGTCGATCGGCGGGGGGGGCAATCTGGCGGTGGATCCGGGAGGACGCGTGAAATCCGCTCTCTCGGTGGATCCCGAAGCGCGGTCGGAAAAGCGCGGGTTCGATTCTTCCGGTTCCCCCGGGACTCGTGCGAGCGCGGTGCCGCAAGGGTTCGTCGCCGCGGGCAGGCGACGGCGAGCCCGACTCTCGCTGCACGCTTCCGAGCCGGAACGCGACCGAGTGACGCGCGGAGTGATGGCCCTCCGAGGTGCGCGGCAGTGATGCGCGATGCGCCAGGTAGCGGACTTCGCCGAGGACACTCGGCGAGGAGATCCGATCGTCGGTGAGGCGGGCCGAACGGCGCCAGCCCTGCCCGCCCGTGCTCTTCTCTACGTGTCGCGACTCCGCGGCGTCGATCGTGGCGCGGGCCGGCTCGCGCGCCCCGCCGACGCTTCGTCCGCGTCGACCCGCTCCTGCAAGCGCCGGATCTCGTCGAGCACGCCCGCGAACGAGCGCCCCAACGGCGTCAGCGCGTACGTGACGCGCAGCGGCGGACGTCGGCCTTCCACAGCGCGCGCAGCGATGCCGAAGCGCTGGAGCTTCGCCAGCCGCTCGTTCATCACCTTCGCGGAGAGTCCCGGGCAGGCACGCTGGATCGCGCTCGGCCGATCTGTGCCCTCGGCGATCAGGCGCAGGATGCGCAGCGACCACTTGCACCCGATGACGTCCTCGACCATCGCGGCGACGTCGCGCGGTCGCTCGGTCGCGCGGTTTCGGGGCGGCACCATCCCCGGAAGAGTACAAAACGGTGCGTTCTCGTCGACATCCCGCACCTCGCCTAGGTTCGCTTCGTCTCGCGCAGTCCGCGAGCGTTGTCACGCAGTCACGAATGCGAGGATTCCCGATGAAGAGCAAGGCCGTTTTCTATCACGCTGGTTGCCCCGTCTGTGTCGAGGCGGAACGCACGGTGCTCGAAGCCGTCGACCGCGGTCGCTACGAGGTCGAGGTCGTGCACTTGGGCCAGGACAAGCGGCGCGTCGCGGATGCCGAGCGACTCGGCATCCGTTCGGTGCCGGCTCTCACGCTCGATGGTCAGGTGTTCCACATCAACTTCGGTGCGGATCTGTCGGCGTTGAAGTGATCGGGTCGAAGTGATCGGGTCGGCGAGTGGAGCAACTCGCCATCCGTCAGCGAGAGCGCGCGAGAAATCACGGACTTTCGCGCGGATGAACGAGTGCGAATGAACGAGTGCGAATGAACGAGCCAGCCTCGTTCATTCGCTCTGGCCCCGCGTGGTCGGCGCGCTCACTGATTCAACGACGGCGTTCGCAACCGGAACCCGTCCTCTTCCAACGGATGCGTCTCCGCGAGGGGCAGGCTCGCGCCGCGCAAGATGCGGCCGAATCCGTGGCGGGCGCGCAGCGCATCGAGCGCGGCATCGAGTCGTCGCTCGCGGTCCGCGCGCGCCTCGCGGCCGTCTTCGTCGCCGAGATGACGTTGCCAACCGCTCGCCGGCTCGAGGCCGTCGAGCGTGAGGCCTACGCGTTTCACGAGCGCGCGTCGACGCGGCAACGCCGCGAGCAGTTCCCGCGCGCGCGCGAGCAATTCCGCCGTTCCATCCGTCGGCGGATCGAGCTTCACGCGCTTCTCCGCGAACGCCGGCTCGGGATCCGCGGCGCGCGCGATCGCGGCGGCCGTGCGCGTGTCGACGTGTTGGATCCGCACGACGAGCGTCCGCGCGCGAACGTGGTGAGAACGCAGCCGGTGCGCCGCGCGTTCGACGAGATACGAGAGCATCGCCGCGACGATGTCGCGCCGACTTTCCTCGGGTTCGAACGTGCCGTCGCGGCGGATCGACTGCGGCGCGCGCTGCGTCCGCGTGCCGTCCGCAGCGAGTTGGTAGCTCGGCTCGATGCTGTCGCGGTCGATGCCGCGCGCGCGGTCGTGGAGGACGAGTCCGTGCACGCCGAAACTCGTGAAGAGCATCTCGCGCGACACGAGAGCCAGTTCACCGACGGTGCGCACGCCGAAGCGCTCCAGCAACCGGCCCGTCTTGTGTCCGCAACCCGGCAAGTGCGCGACCGGCACGTGCGCGAGGAAGGCGCGCTCGCTCCCGGCGAAGATCCACGCGACGGCGCCCGGTTTCGCGATTTTGCCCGCGAGCCGCGCCATCGTCCGCGACGAACCGATCCCGATCGTGACGGGCAGGCCGATCTCGGTGCGGATGCGCGCACGCAACGCTCCGGCGACGTCGATCGGGAGTCCGAGCGCGCGCTCCGTCCCGGTGAGGTCGGCGTAGAGATCGTCGATCGACGTGACTTCGACGCGCGGGGTCGTCTCGAGCACGAGGTCGACGACGCGCTCGCGCAACGCGTTCGCCGCACGCGAATCGCCGCGCCGGAAGACGGCGTCGGGACAGAGCCGCGCCGCCTCCGCGAGCATCATCCCGGGTCGCACGCCGACGGCGCGCGCTTCGTAGGAGCACGACATGACGAGGTTCCTGTCGGTCGGCATCCCACCGACGACGACGGGCAGGCCGCGCAGCTCCGGATGGCACGCGACCTCGACGGACGCGAGGAACGCGTCGATGTCGAGATGCAGGATCACGGTCGGCGCGCTCACGTGTTCCAGGCTACCCGAACGGAGCACTAACGGAGCCGTTCGTTTCACAGCGACACCTGCGCGTGCAGGACGTCTCGATCGGACTCTCGGGTGACGAGTCGCTGCATCCACCGGGGTCTCGATCACGCGGGAGAACTCGTGGGGCACCACTACCACCGATCGAGTCCGACGAACCACGACTGCCGCGCGCACGTCACCGACGTCGAGTTCGCGCGGCGGCGCGGGGATCCACGAGTTCGGGAACTGACCCAGTTGGCTGGCGTTTTGTGCTTCGCGCGCACGGATCCCACCAGCGCTTGTGTCCCGCGGCTGCGCACAGGGCTCCCGCGCGGGGTGACACGAACGGCGCGGACGCCACGGACGAGTTCATCGCCTACGACTGCGTCATCGGGCTGCGCGAGGGCGCGACCGTCGACGGCGTGGTCCTCGGCACGAGCGTCGATGCGCTCTCGATCAACGACCTGAACCAAGTGGTCTACATCTGGAGCATCACCGGCGGCGAAGCGCTGTTCGTCGCGTGCGACGCGGCGGATCTCGCCGTCGGTGCGCGGAAGCGTCGTCGCTCCGGGCACGCGGACCTATCAGGTGTGCTATCGCAACGCTGCGGCGTTCTGCACGCCGTCGACGTTCAACCTGATCAACGGGTCGAGCGTGGACTGGTCGTAGTGACTTCTTCGGCTAGCGCCGCGGATGGCTGAGCTGATCGATGACGATGCCGATCGCGCCATGTCCGTCGATGTGGCGCGATCAGCATTGTGTCACCGCCCCTTTGGTTTCTTCGGTCGTGAGCTTGCCTTGCGCTTGCCTTCCTTCGTTTTCGAAGTGGCACTGGAAGTCACGGCCTTTGAATCATCCGGTGACCGTATGCGTGCCGCGAGAACCAGGATGGATCGCGCGGCGGCTTCGAGGACCCCATCCGATTTCTCTACGTCCAAGTTCTTGAGCAAGGAAGCGAGCGCGGCCGGTGCGCCCAACTGGCCCAGTGCCTCGGCGGCACTCGAGCGCACGTGCGCCTCGGGATCGCGCAGCGCGGCGAGCAGCGGTTCGAGCGCGGCCGGTGCGCCCAACTGGCCCAGTGCCTCGGCGGCACTCGAGCGCACGTCCGTCTCGGGATCACGCAGCGCGGCGAGCAGCGGTTCGAGCGCGGCCGGTGCGCCCAACTGGCCTAGTGCGCGAGCGGCACTCGAGCGCACGCCCGTCTCGGGATCACGCAGCGCGGCGAGCAGCGGTTCGCGCGCGGCCGGTGCGCCCAACTGGCCCAGTGCGCGAGCGGCACTCGAGCGCACGCCCGTCTCGGGATCGCGCAGCGCGGCGAGCAGCGGTTCGAGCGCGGCCGGCGCGCCCAACCGGCCCAGGGCCCAGGCGGCACTCCAGCGCACGTGCGCCTCGGGATCGCGCAGCGCGGCGAGCAGCGGTTCAAGTGCGGTCGGCGCTCCCATCTGGCCCAGTGCCTGGGCCGCACCCGAGCGCACGTGCGCCTCGGGATCGCGCAGTGCGACGAGCAGCGGTTCGAGCGCGGTCGGCGCGCCCATCTGGCCCAGTGCCTGTGCCGCACCCGAGCGCACGTGCGCCTCGGGATCGCGCAGTGCGACGAGCAGCGGTTCGAGCTCGGCCGGCGCGCCCAACTGGCCCAGTGCCCAGGCGGCGTTCGAGCGGACGCGCGTCTCGGGACCACGCAGTGCGGCGAGCAGCGGTTCGAGCGCGGCCGGCGCGCCCAACCGGCCCAGGGCCCAGGCGGCACTCGAGCGCACGTGCGCCTCGGGATCGCGCAGTGCGGCCAGCAGCGGTTCGAGCGCACGCAGATCGGCAAGCGCACTCAGTACTGCCAGTGCACTCAGCCGCTGGGAGACGGACTCCCATTTTCGCGTCTCCGCAAGCTTCTCGAGTATCCGTTCCGCGAGTCTGGTGCCGGAGGAACGCCCCAGTACTCGTGAGGCACTCTCTCGAAGCGCTTCGATCTTCTCTTCCAGAAGCCAGGGCACGAGTTGGCACACGACTGCATCGACCGTCTTGGCTCCCACGTTGGGTGCGTCGAGGCAGCAGCGCGCGGCCAGGATCACGTTCTTGTGAAGCCTCGTGACGAGCCACGGATGACGTCCGCCACTTTCGTTCAGCAGAGTCTCGATCACCTTCTCCGCCGCAACCACGCGCCCCTGCAGGATCGCCAGAGATCCGACACCAAGCAGGATCACTTCCTCCCAGCGCGCGTCGAACCAGTGCTTGCGCACGAAGGGGAGGAGTTCGTCGGTTGCGTTGAGGTGCGCTGCGGCGAAGTACTCCTGGAACGTCAGGTGGAGGAACCCGAGCAGCCCGGGGCCCCTTTCGACGAGCAGTTGCAGCTCGTCCTGAGCCTTGTGCAGGAACACCCGCGCCGATTCATCCGCGACTCCGCTTTCGATCCCGCTGGTCTGCTGGAGGGCCTTCGAAACTTGCGCTTCAACTTCCGCGCGCGGAGCGGCGCCTGCCCCGTGGTTCTCGTGCAACCAGTACGCGAGGCGGCCGAGCACGGGGATCGCTTCGGTGTCGAAGTCGACGCGTGATGAGTTCGGCTGTGCGTTCGCGACGAGTTGTCGCGCTTGACTCCACGTCTCGCACAGAGCGCGCGCCATGATCTCGTACACGCGGATGCGGTGCGAGGGGAGTTGCCCTTCCGCACGATGAACAAGCGCCAACGCCGAGAGCATGAAGGGGCTGCGCGAGAGGAGCGCGAGTCGAGGCTCTCGGCTCAGAGCGCCGGCGAGTCCATCGGCTTCTCGCTTTGCGTTCGGCCGATCGCGTTCGATCGCGTCGCCGTCGAGGTTCGACTCCCAAGCGCGGTAGGCACTGAACCACCCGCGCAAATAGAGCTTCACTTGCTCGTCGTCGAACGGTTGCACGATGAACTCGTTTCGCTGGGGCAGATCGATCCCCGTGAATCCGAATATCCGGCTCGTGACGACGAATCGGTTCTCGCGGTGGTTCGCAGCGAAACGCTCGATCCAGTTCGACATCTCGCCGCGTCGGTCCGTCGGTACCTCGTCGATGCCGTCGAGCAGCAATAGGCAGTTGCCCGACTTCAGTTCCTGCTCGAAGACGCTCTCGATCGCTTCAACCGTCAGGCCGGTTTCGGAAGTCCGGAAGTACTGGACGATCGCCGTGAGGAAGCTGGGGGCTGCTGCGCCCTGTTCGCGGAGCATGGCCTCGCGGATCTCGAATAGACGGCCGATCGACACGAGAACCGGGAACAGTCGTTCGTCCGCGCCGAGTCTCGAGCGGCATGCTGCGCGACCGTCGGCGGCCGTCAGTGCCAGCCAGCGGAGCAGCGTCGTCTTCCCGCTGCCGGGGTCTCCGAGGACGACGATGTGGCGTCGCTCGGCGAAGACTTCTCGGAAGGGACGGTGTGTGAGAGTCTCTCGATCGATCTGCCACGGCGCGTACTCGCTGTCGTGCCGCGTAGCCGATTCAGGCCGCTTCTCGGGGCTTCGTGGTAAGCGTCTCTCCTCGACTTCGAGCGGCGTGAAGACCTGGAAGAGATCGAGGCTCGGTGGTTCCTTGCGCGTGAGCCGCAGTCCGACGTAGCGGAGCCTTCGCACCTGCGGGTCGTCGAGGATGCGCAGGAACTGTGCGCGGTGCTTCTCGAACTTCTCTGCTGAAGAATCGAACTTGCTCGCGTCGCGCCGCGCTTGCGCGGCCTTCGGGTACACGTGCGCGGTCGTCCTGTCGCGGAAGGTCGTGCCGAGGAGCACGAAGCTGTCGCGCTCCCGCTTCGGAAGCGCGCGGAGCACATCGTCCGTGACAGCCAACGACTTCGAAGGCGTGTCGTGCTCGAGGTGTCCACACCGGTCGATCTCGGGGCTCGCGAGGCTGCCGCTTTCCCTCTCGAAGGCGACGCGGCCGCAATGAGCCGCCAGGCGCGCGTCGAAACCGCTCCTGGCGAGGAGTTCGAGGAGTTCGAGGCCGAGCAGTCCAGCCTTCATCGCTGCGGTAGTCGGTACATCGCGGGACCACGATCGACGCGAACCGTGCTCGCTCACGAAGAGCATGACCCCGTCGCCTTGCCAACTGAGCGGTTGAAGCGCATCGAAAGACTTCGCCACTCCCTCGACCAGGATGTGAAATTCCGCTCGTCGTTGAATCGCGATCTCGGCGGGGAGTTCGAAGTCGCCGCTCGATCCAACGCGATCGATCTTGACGAAGCCGAGTTCGACGAGACGACCCCGCTCGAGGCTCTCCCACCATGCAGCAGGGTCCGCGGTCTCGGTCATACGGCCCTTGGTTTCGTCCGCAGTGTCACAAGGAGGGACGGACCACGCTCTTCGATCTCGGGCTCGGGGAGGCCGCGCTCACGCATCAGACGCATGACCCGAGGCAGTCCGCTGCCGCGCTCGGTCATCAGACCACTCTTCGCCATGAAGCCCGCGATCAGGGGGTTTCGCTCGACGTGCACTCCGAGCCGAATTGCATCCACCGTGACCGAGTTCAGCAACTGCCCCGGGCTCGCGACCTCCACGCGATCATCGTAGACCGTGATCAGGATCTGACTCTTCACGGCGTAATCGCGATGCGCGACGGCATTGCGGACGACTTCGCGGATGGCTTCGATCGGCAGACTTGGTGTCGGGATCTCGGAGGCAAACCCGTCGATCCTCGAGGGTGATGGAAGGTGTCTGACGATGAACTCCTCCGCAGCGGTGATCTGGGCATCGAGCGTCCCACCGAAGTCCTTCCGGTCCGTGTACTCGAGCCCGACCTCGACCCCGGGGCTTCGCGCGCCGGAGATTCGGGCCCAGGGGATGAACTGCTGCGGATTGAGCCCGAAGCAGAGAAGCCCGAGGATCGAGGGGCCTTCCGGCGTGAGGATCTTCAACGTTGCCACGAGCCGTTGGAGTTCCTCGCGATCGGTCGGTGCCTCGTCGCCGTAGGCCTTTCTGTGGAACTCACGAAACCGAGCCAGATCCAAGTCCTCGAACCTGGTTCCTTGAACGGGGAACTCGTCGGGCACCAGCGCGGACGACGCAGCGGATTGAACCAGACGACGGATCTCGGCCGTCGTCGCAGCGCGCCGACTCGCGCCTCCACGTACGTAGTAGATGCCACGGTTCGTGCGGTACGGACGATCGGGGCTGAATCCAGTGACTTCTGTCACCAGCAGCATCTGCCCATCGTGATCGAGCTTTTCGTGTCGGCAAGCGATCGGGGGTTCGACGTTGTGCCGGCACGCGTTGTCCAGGAGCTGGAGGAGTTCGTCGGCCCGCTTGCGGTCTCCGATTCCCGAGACGGCGCCGTCATCCTCGATGCCGAGCCAGAGTCGGCCGCCCCCGCTGTTCGCCAGCGCGACGATCTCAGCTGCCAGGTCGTCTGCGGGGAGTAGGCCGCGTGCCACGGACTTGAACTCGTTGCCAGTGTCCTCTCCGCGTGCCAGCGTCTGCGCGACAATCTCGCGCGTCAGGGGTTGAAGGGGCATGGCAGTGGGCGTTCAGGCGGAGGTTTGTCGCCGAGGCGTTCCCCGGTGCTGTCGTCGATGCAGTGCGATCGAACCCGGATCTTAGCTACTACATCCATGCCTCCAAAACAGCGCGACCTCCGTCACCGGAGGTCGCGCTCGATCGTTGACCGCGGAGGTCGCGTCAGTTGCCCCAGAGCACCGACACACCGTTCGTCAGATTGAACGTGGAGCTCGTGCAGAAGCTCGCGGCGTTGCGGTACCACGCTTGGTACGTGCGCGTGCTGCTCGCGGGGACGCTGCCGCGCACCGACACGGATTGGTCGCCGCCCTGCGGATAGCTCGCGACGCCGCTTGCCGACATCTTCGTGCCGAGGCGGATGATCGTTCCGCCCGCGCAGCGCAACCCGTCGCCGAACACTTGGCCCAAGCCGCCGCTCTGCGCGGTCGTGCCTTGGAAGAAGAGCACCGACACCGTCGCGGGCAGCCCTGAGGCGGTGAGGACGAGTGAGTCCGTCCCGACGCCGACCGTTCCCGATCCGGCGAGAACGCCGCTCGATCCCGTCGAGTTCGCGCAGCCCGCGCCGCTCGCGCCGACGTTCGCGCACGGACAGGCCGTGCCCGTGCCGTCGCCCGAGCAGAACGCGGCGATGCCGACGCAGTTCGGTAGCGTGATCGCGAAGTCGTCGATCGCGGCCTCGACGATCGAGCCGGAGCCCACGTCCTCGGCGACGAAGCGCACGCGCACCGTGCTCGTCGGAGTGACGAAATCGGCGACTCGGAATTCGTGCCTGTACCAACCGCCCGAAGCCTGCGCGTGGCCGACTCCGAGCGTCTCGACGTTCACCCACGTCGTGCCGTTGTTCGTCACGTCGACGCGGAAGTTGTCGTCGATCGCGGTGTTGCCGTCGTTCACGTACCAACGCCAGTACCCGACCACCGGATTCGCGAACGCGGCCAGGCTGTAGTTCGCGGAGAGCAGCGTCGTGCGCCCGCCGTCGATGTCCGCCTCGCCGACGCTGCCGCCCACCGTGCCTTGGCCGGTGAACCAGCAATTCACGCCTGCTCCGACCGTGTGGTCGTCCTCGGTCTGCTCGGCACTGCCGATCGGATTCGAGCGGACCCACAAGCCCGCGGTCGCGGTGTCGGTCGCCGTGTCGCGCGCGAAGCTCGCGGCGCTCGCCTCGAAGTCGCTCGACGTGAACGTCGTGGAACCGAGAGCGGCGATCGCCGTGTACGTCGAGCTGGGTGCGTTCTCGGGTGCCGTCCAGACGATGCCGTTCGTGCCGGTCGCCGAGACGTAGTAATTGACCGACGACCCGCACGCGATCGGGGGGAACTCCGCGCCGTAGAGATCGCCGCCGAGAGAGGTCAATGCGACCGGCGTGTAGGCGCCGCCCGTGCTCCAGTACAAGGTCGGCGTGCCCGCCTGCAGGATTCCCGCGGTGTTCTGCACGATCTGCACGATCGCCGCGTCACCGGCGGGGTTCAGTTCCGTCGGCGCACCTTGCGGGAACGCGAAGTCGATCTGCGGGTCGCCGACCCACCAGACGAAGAGCCCGCTCTCGAGGTCGGAGCCGATGACGACGCCGCTCGGGAAGTACGGGTAGTTGTTCCACAGGCCGTTGTAGCCCGTGCTGTCATCGGCCGGGAACGTGTCGAACCACGAGACGAGCGTCGGCGTCGTGACGCCGCTCGCCGTGTCGAAGACGCGCAGTCCGCTGCGATAGTTCGCGTGGAAGACGCGCGAGTCCTTCGTGTAGAGGTTGTGGTCGACCGTGACGCCGTTCTGGTACTCGCCGACGTACGTCAGGACCGGGATCGGCTGGTTCAGGTTCGACGCGTTGAACACGCGCGTGAACGGACGGCCGTCGACCTCGTCGTTGTGGAAGAGGAACTGGCGGTCGGGCGACAGCCACGCTTGGTGCGAGTAGTTCGGTGAGCCGTACACGACGTGCAGCAAGTGCACGGGAGCCGCCGCGTTCGTGACGTCGACGATGTCGATCCCTGTGTCCGTGTAACCGCTGCCGAGTCCGCCGCAGCAGATGGCGAGCTCGCGCGGGCCGCCGCCTGGGCCCCCCGTCGGATACGTGACGACTTGAGCTTCGTGGACGTAGCGATCGGGCCACGCACCAAGGTACGTCGGGCTCGCGCCGCTGCCGTTCAGGTTGTAGATGCGCAGGCCGTTGCCGCCGCCGCCGGCGCGATAGAGACGCCCCGACGCCGTGTTGATCTCCAGCGTGTGCGTCGCCGTGCTGCCGCCCGTCGACACGGAGTTCGCGAGCGTGACGACGCCGCCGTCGACGTTCGCGAGATCGATGACCTGGATGCCGCCGCCGCCTTCGGAGCCCGCGTAGGCGTAGGTGCCGAACACGCGGATGTCGCGCCACAGGCTCGTCGGCCCGGCTATCTGTCCGACGATGACCGGGTTACCCGGCGACGTGATCTCGACGACCGCCGTGCCGTTCGAGTGTCCGAAGAGCGCGTACTCGCGACCCGACGGCGACGTGTAACCGAAGCACGAGTTCCCGTTGCCGCCCGCGCCGACCCCGAAGTCCGACAACGGCATCCACGAGAGCAAGGTCACGTTGCTCCGCGCGAACTGGTCACCGATGCCGAGCTGCGCTTGTCCGCCGCCCTGCGCGTGCTGACGCTTCAGCGCATTGCGCCACCCCGGCCCTTGGTAGGCCGGACGCTTGTCGAGGATCTTCGGATCGCCGTCGTGGGCGAGCGCGAAGGGTGCCGCGACGAACGCGGCGAGGAGCGGTAGAGCGAAACGGCGGAGGTCGTGCATGGAGAGAGAGGGTCGGAAGGTTCTTCCGGTGCTGGGGCGAGTGCGAGCCCTGACCTCAGATCGTGACCCGGACACGAGGATCGGTCTACCGAAGTTCTGGGATCTCGGACTCCGACGGGCTCCGGAGCGCCCGGGTTCCCCATCCCGCGCGAAGATCCCTTGGAAATCGCTTCCGGTGCGGCTCGTTCGCGCCGTCGACATGAGCAGCGCATTGCGCTCGGGATGTGCGCTCGAGTCCGAGAAGACCGCGCGGTGGTCGCCTTCGAGCCTATTCGTCTCGCCCCGCCCATAGCGCGACATCGACGACGGTTCGCGCGACGGGCGGCAACGCCGCGGCGCGCAGTACACGGGTTTCGCCTTCGCGCTCGAGCCGCACTTCGACTTCCGCTCCGACCGGATCTGACCACGCAGCCTGAATCGCCGCATCGTCGGCCACGTCGCGTCCGTTCACGGCGCGCACCACATCGCCTTCGCGCAGGCCCAATCCGAATGCTTCGGAGCGCGTGTCGAGCGCGGTGATCCGCGTGCCGTCGAAGTTGGCGCGCAAGCGGCGTGGTTCGACGACGTGCTCGAGGCCCACTTCCAGCCGAGCGAACTCGTGCGCGGGGTCGAAGCCGCCGGGCTCGGAGATCCAGCGCGCGACGCGCTCGCGGCCTTCGCTCCCGAGGGCCTCTTCGACGTGCCCGAGGAAGTCCTCCAGCGTCGGTCCGTGCTCGTGCGAGTAGCGCGGATCGTTCACGAACTCGCGCAACCAGCCGTCGAGTCCGTCCGCGCGACCCGCGCGCCGCAGTTCGACGTCGAGCAGCGCCGCGACGAGCAATCCGCCGCCGTAGGTCGCGGAGTAGTGGTCGCCGCCCTCGAAGAAGCGCTCTCCACCCGCAGCGTGCAGCGCGACGTCGAGCTTCGGCGCGAGCACGGCCCACGCGTCGAGCTTCCGGCCCAGCTCTTCGCCGAACTGCTCCCAAGTGGTCAGCCCGAGTCGCGCCGGCACGACGTGCGCGAACCAGTCGGTGAATCCTTCGCCGACGAAACGCAGATCGTTCCCGTAGTCGAGCCGCGCAACGGCCCACAAGTGGTGGAACTCGTGCGCGACGAGGTGCGCGATCATCTCGCCCGCGATTCTGTTCGAGAGGTCGCCGCAGACTTGCAGCACCATCGCGCCGTCCTTGGGCGAGCCGGAGAACGTGAAACCGCTGACCGGTTTCGGCGCGACGAAGAGGAAGAGATAGCGCTCGCGCGGCACGAGACCGAAGAGCGCGAGTTCCGCGGCACAGATGCGCTCGATCGCAGGCGCCGCGAGTGCTTCGAGCGCCGGTTGCCCCGGCGCGAACGCGGCCTCGATGCTCATGCCGTCGAGTTGGATCCGCCGCGAGGTCCAGGCACCGACCGCGACGAGGTCGTCTTGCAGCGCGCGACGCGTGACCGGATCGAAGACGCCGGGTTCGATCTCGCGCCAGGGCGTGAGGACCGGCCAACCGGCGGGCGCGTCGAAGCGCACGCGCCACTCGGCCCCGGGACCCAACACGGGCGCGATCATGAACGCGCCGGTCATCAGCGTCGCGTGATCGGCCGCGATGTAGGGATGTCCGAACGAATCGCGCTCGACGACGTCGGCGCGATCGTGCGCGGTCAACGCGCTGGTCCACGTCACCGAGACGTCCGTCGCGCCCTTCGTCGCGAGCCTCCAGCGGAACGCGGACTCGTTCTCGACCGCGAGCGGATCACCTGCCTTGGTGCGCGCCGCGAGCGGTCGAGCGAGGAGCGGCGCGTCGAGCCCGAGGAACGAGTAGCTCTCGGGCAGGTTCAGTTCGATCACGTCGACCGCGGGGTCGAGACCCGTGATCCGCAGTTCGACGTCCAGGGCGCGCTCGCGCGGATCGAGCACGTGCACGCGGTATTCGGCGCGCGGCCTTCTCGCTTCGGCGCCCGCGTTCGGCAGTCCGCCGGCTGCGCACGCGTGGAGGATGGGCGCGAGGAGCAGGGCCGCGATCGGTGTGCGCATGGGGTGGCGGTACGCGCAAGCTGGTTCGCTCGTTGGCGTGCGTCAAGACGATCTCTGCCGACTCCGCACGAAGGTCTGCGGCGTGCAGCAAGGTCGCGGCCGAACGCTACACTTCGCCGCTTGGAAATCGTCCTCGTTCACCCCGAGATCCCGCACAACACGGGCTGCGCTGCGCGGCTCGCGGCCGGGCTCGGGCTGCGTCTCCACCTCGTCGAACCGCTTGGTTTCAGCCTCGAAGACCGCTATTTGAAGCGCGCGGGCCTCGACTACTGGCCGCTCGTCGATCTCGTCGTGCACCGCACGTGGTCGGCCGCGACCGAGGCGCTCGCGGCGGGTTCCGACCGACCCTTCGCCGAGCGGATGCGCCTGTTCAGCGCGCGCGGCGGCACCTCGCTCTTCGAAGTCGCGTTCGAGCCCGACGACGTGCTCGTCTTCGGCTCGGAGAGCCGCGGTCTGCCCGCGAAGCTCCTCGCGGACCATGCGGCGCAACGCGTCTACGTCCCGATCCAAAGCGGCGTGCGCAGCTTGAACCTCGCCAACGTGACGTGTCTCGGCGTTTACACGGCGCTCGTGCGCGCGGGCGTGCAGCTTCCCGAGAACGACGGTGCCTACGTCGCCCATCCGCGCGCAGCCGAGGACGTGAAGCCTTCGTCGCGCGTCGAGCGGATCGACGCGTGAACGCCGCGGATTCGTCGGTGGAAGCCCCGGGTTCCATCCCGCCGCGCAAACCGCGCGCGGAGGACGTTTTCACGCTCACGATCGACGCGTTCGACGCGCGCGGTCACGGACTCGCGAAGAGCGACGGCTACCGATTCCGTGTCCAACGCGCGGCCGTCGGATCCAGGGTGCGCGCTCGCGTCTTGCGCCGTCGTCGCGACGACGTCGAAGCGGTCGCGTTCGAAGTCCTGGACGCCGGGCCGCGTGCCGCCGTGCCGCGCTGTGCGCACTTCCGCGCGTGCGGCGGTTGCAGTTTCCAGGACCTCGCGTACGACGCGCAGCTCGAAGGGAAACACCGGCTGGTCGAGAACGTGCTCGAGTCCCGTGGACTGCTCGCGTCGGGCGTGCGCGTCGAGCCCGTGGTCGCGGCGCCCGAACTCTGGCGCTACCGCAACAAGATGGAGTTCACGTTCTCGAACCGCCGTTGGATCGCGCCGGACGAGCCCGCCGGCGTGGACGCCTCCTTCGCGCTCGGCATGCACGCCCTGGGCCTCTTCTCGAAGGTCGTCGACGTCCGCGCGTGCTCGATCCAGGCCGAAATCGCTGACAAAATCGTCGATGCGGCGCGCGCGATCGCGCTCGAACGCGGGATCTCGGCCTGGGACCTGAAAACTCACTCGGGGCTCTTGCGCCACATCGTCGTGCGTCGCGCCGAGCGCACGAACGAGGTCCTCGTGAACTTGGTCACGTCAGCCGACGCCGCCGACATCGTCGAGCCGTTCGCCGAGGAACTCACGCGCCGGGTGCCGGGCATCACGACGATCGTGCAGACCGTGAACGCGACCGCCGCGACGACGGCGGTCGGCGACCACGAGCGCGTCCTCTTCGGCCCCGGATCGATCACGGAGCAGATCCAAGGGCTCTCGTTCGGGATCTCGGCCGGTTCGTTCTTCCAGACGAACACGCTGGCGGCCGAGCGCATGTTCGCGGCCGTTCGCGAAGAGGCTGCGCTGGATCGCGAGCGCGTGGCGTGGGACCTCTACTGCGGCACGGGCACGATCGCGCTCGTGCTCGCCCGCGACGCGCGCGAGGTCGTCGGGTTCGAGCTCGTGGCCTCGGCCGTGCGCGACGCGCGCGCGAACGCGGCGCGCAACGGCATCACGAACGCGCGGTTCATCGAAGGCGACGTCCTGATCGGTCTCGCGGCGACTCGGGACGTACCCGCGCCCGACGTCTTGGTGCTCGACCCGCCCCGTGCCGGGCTGCATCCGCGCGTGGTGCCCGCGCTCCAGTCGTTGCCTGCGCGGAGGCTCGTCTACGTCTCGTGCAACCCGGCTGCCGCCGCGAACGACGCCGCGAACTTCGTCGCGGCCGGTTGGCGGCTCGTGCGCGTCCGACCTTTCGATCAGTTCCCGCACACGCCACATGTCGAGACCGTGCTCACGTTGGAGCGCGACCCGTGAGCAGCGCTCCGCGCGATGAAGCACCCCGCGACGAGGAGCGCCCGCCGCGCCGATTCGGTAGTCGCTGCGAGGACTGCGCGCACGTCCGCGCCATCCGGTCGGGGAAGGGCTCCGTGTTCCTGCTGTGCCGTCACGGCGTCGACGATCCGTCCTGGCCGAAGTATCCGCCGCAGCCCGTGATCCAGTGCCCGCGGTTCGAGGCCTACGTTCCGCCCCTGTGATCGGTGCAGGCGTTTTCGCGCGGCGCGCGTCATGCCGTTCCATGGCTCCTCGGCGATTGCTAGGTTCGCGAGTGATGAAGGAACTGCGAACAGTCCCCGGCAGCCTCCTCGCCGCCTCGCCAGCGTTGCGCGACGAGAACTTCATGCACACCGTCGTGCTGATGTGTGCGCACGATGAAGATGGCGCGCACGGCGTGGTGATCAATCGTCCGTCGCCCGTCACGCTCGACAAACTCATGCCCGCGCACGTACTGCTCGCGCGCCAACGTCACGTGATCCACGCGGGTGGGCCGGTCGGGCTCGACACGCTCCAGTTCTTGCACCGCGTGCCCGGGCGGATCGGCGGTGGGATCGAGCTCTCGGCGGGCATCCACTTGGGTGGCGACATCGACCAACTGGCGCAATTCCTCGATGAGCGTGGCGAAAGCGCCTCGGAGGACGTGCGGATGATCCTGGGCTATGCCGGGTGGGGTGCGGGACAGCTCGAGGCCGAACTCGGTGGCGGATCCTGGATCCCGGCCAGCGTCGATCCGGATTGGGTTTTCGCCGCGGACGCGCCGGGCATTTGGCGCCAAGTCGTGCGCTCGTTGGGGGAGGACGCCGCGGGTCTCGAGAACTTGCCGCCGGACTTGAGCTGGAATTAGGCCTCACGTTCGAGTGAGGTTGTAGGCCGTGGCGTCCCTTCCCATTCCGGGGCCGCCAAAAAACGGGAACGCTGCGATCGTGTGCTGCGCGGGGAGAGAACTTCGCCGCGACATGCCGTGCAAGCGACGTTTCCACCAGTGCGGTCCCGTTTCGTGCGGTCGTGGAATGGAAACTCAGAAGAACCCCAGTGAGGCGCTCCTCGATCTGCTCGTCGAGGAGGGTGTCGTTGCCCGAGCCGTCGCCGACTCCGTGCGCAATCGTCACCGCGACACGTGGGTTCCGATCGGGAAGATCATGCGCCAGCGCGGTGGGCTGACGATGGCACAGCTCGTGGATTTGCTGCAATTGCAGGCGAAAACCCCGGAACATCGGCTGGGTGAGATCGCGCTCGAGCGCGGGTACTGCTCCGCGATCCAACTCGAGGACGCGTTGCGCGTGCAGCGTGAACTGTCTCCGCACGTGCTCGACTTGCTGGCCGAGACCGAGGGCGTCGAACCGGCGCAGGTGTTGCGCGCGATCACGCGCTACGTACGGGATCTCGAGTCGCGTCTCCACACGATCCCCAGGGCGCCATGACGCCCGACGCGCACTCGAGCGTCAGTTCGAGGCGCCGTTCGTGACGAGGCGTCGCGAAGTCATTTCGTCCGGGCCGTCGGCCCCGATCGGTTGGAGATGCGCGAGGTCGAGCACGCGCTCGACGAGCCGCACGCGTTCCTGCATCGCGAGCGACGCGACCGGGATGTAGGGGATGCGGAAGAGCTCGAGGAGCAGCTTCACCATCCCGTCGATGCGCACGACCTCTTCCCACTCGACGCCGGCGCGCACGCCGTCGGCGACGACGAGTTCTTTGTGCGGTCGCAGGAAGAAGACGATGCCGCCGCGCACGGACTCGAGGTATGTCGAGAGGCGCGGATCCGTCGCGATTTCGCCCAGGATCGTCGCGTGGTGTCCGGCGTACGCGAGGTTGCAGAAGGCACGGTCGGAAACGAACGATCCGGTCTGACGCGCTTCCGCTTCGATCTGGCGCTCGAACACTTGGCGCTGGTAGCGGTTCACGACGTCGACGTTCGAGCGCAGCGCGTCGAGCTGCGCTTCCATCTCCGCGAGGACGCCGCGCGCGACCTCCGAGATCATCGGCAACCCGTAGTGGTCGCGAACCCAACGGGCCAGGGTCGTCTTGCCGGTCGCGTGAGCGCCGACGAGGTAGATGCGGACGGCTTGCTGCATAGGGGGGGCTCCGGAGCGGGACACTACCCGTAGTGGCCCCATTCGTCGAGGGCGCGATTCGTAGTACCAGTCACCTTCACGAGTTGCGTCATGGAACGGCACGGCCGGTGCACGCACGATGGGCCCACCGAACCGCCTGGAGCCTGCCTTGAACGCTACGAATCCTGTCCCGACCGCCCCCGCGACACCCCGCAAACGGGGGGTCCTGGGCTTCCTCTTCAAGACCACCTTGGGCTGCGTCGCGTTCGCGGTGGGGAGCCTGGTGGTCCTCGTGCTGCTCCTGCCGACGATGCTCTCCGGGATCGTCGCGAGCGGCGTCGCGGATGCGTTCGACTCCGGGCGTCAAGGCCGGCTCGAGATCGGCTCGGCCAAGCTCGCTTGGTTCGGGGAGCAATCGCTGCGCGATGTGCGCTTGCTGGATCCGTCCGGGGCACAAGTCGCACGCGCGAGCGCGACGCTGCCTTCGCTGTGGAAGTTGGTCCGATCCGGCGGCACGCGTCTCGGCACGATCGTGGTCGACGTCGAGGCGGATCTCGCGGCTGATGACGCGGGCACGACGAACTTGCAGCGCGCCCTGGCTCCGCGGGACGGGCCATCGACTTCCAGAACCGATTCGAGCGACGGCGAGTCGGACTTCGACGTCGCCGAGTTCCTGCGCGACCTCGACGCCGACGTGCGCGTGAACTTGAAACGCCTCGCGTGGTCCGACGCCGACACGCGCCGCCTCGGCCGGCCGTTCGCGATCGAAGACGGCGTCGCGAGCGTCTCGGCCAAGCCCGGCTCGCCGCTCGTCCTGCTCGTCACCGGGCGCATCGCGGGCGAGCAGCCGGGCACGCTGCAGATCGATGCGACCGTGCACGGACCCGTCGACGTCTCGGCTCGGTGGCCGCTTGGTCGCACGGAAGCGAAGGGGCGCATCGAAGGGTTCAGCACGGCTCTCGTCGACGGACTCAGCGGTCTGTCGGGCGATCTCGTCGAAGTCCTCGGTCCCACGTTCGCGCTGCGTTTCGACGTCGATGCGCAGTCGGCCGAGCGCGGCGCCGCGAACCTCGAACTCGACGGCGTCAACGCCGACGTCGCGATCCACGCGCGCCTCGCGGACGGCGAGATCACGGGCGGCGAGCAACCGTTCCTCACGGCGACGACGCCGATGCCGCGCGGGATCCTGGAGCGCGTGCTGCGTGCGAACTTGCCGCCCGATGCGACCGTCTCGTTCGCGGAGGCCGGGAAATCGTGGACGGTTCGCGTGCCGAAGCTCCGGATACCGCTGCCGGATCCGAGCGCGCGCGACCTCGCCAGCTTGCGCCCGACGCTCGAGAAGGCCGAACTAGACCTCGAGGTCGACCTTCCGGGATCGGTTCGGATCGAGACGGACGCTCTGCGCGCCGCGCAGGTAACGGCCGGGATCTCGGCGATGAAGCTCACGGCGCGTGCTGCTCCCGGTCAGCCGCTCCTCGCCCACTTCGAAGCCGCGCTCGACGCGGGTGCGCCCGGTCTCGTGCGCGTCGACGCGACGGTGCCCGACGCGTTCACACTGCTCGCGGGCGGACCGATCCCGCGCCTCGATCTGAAGGCCGAGGTCGATGGCCTTTCGACTCTCGCGCTCGGTGAACTCGCCGGTCAAGGTGCTCGCATCGCTTCCGCGATCGGACCGACGGTCCGCGTCGAAATCGAAGCACGGCAGGCCAACTTGGAAGGCGGCGACGTGCAGGTCCGAGTGAAGTCGGCCCAGCTCGACACGCACATCTTGGGGCGGATCGCGGAAGGAGTCCTCACCCTGGATCCCACGAGTCCGGCAGTGATCACGTGGACGCCGACTGCGGCGTTCGTCGCGGCCGAGATCGGTACCCGGCTGCCGGCTGGATCCGATTTCGAACTGGAAGGCGACGCGACGATCACGATTCCCGCGCTCTCCGTGCGGCTGCGCGCTGCTCGGACCACGGAGTTCGCGGGCGTGGACCTGCTCCTCGAATCCCTCCTTCTACGCGCGATCGTGACGTTGCCGAACGTCGCGTGGAGTTCGGCCGAAACTCTCGCGTCGAGCGAGCCCGTTCGATTGCGCGACGGACGACTCGAGCTCGCCCTCGCCGCGGGCGGGCCTCCCACGGTGAATTTCGTCGCCGGCATCGCTTTGAATACGAGTGCCAGCGCCACGGCGCTGCTCGCAATCGACGCTCGGCCACGTGAAACGCTCTCTCAACTCGCGCAGGGGACTTCTCCCTCGGGATCCGTAGCGCTGCAGATCACTGGGCTCGACACGAAGGCGATCGAGGGCGTTCTCGGACGAGGGGATCAGGTCGCACCGTTCTTCGGACCGAAGGTCGATGTCGATCTCCGCGTCGATGGTGCGTTGCCGACCTCGGGCTCCATCGATCTCGCTGTGCGAGGGTCGACAGGGCGCGTCGGCGCGAAGGGGCGCATCGAGGACGGCCGGTTCCTCGCGCAGGGCGAGGAAGGTCTCGACGCGGTGCTCCAAGTCACGCCTGAGCTGCTGCGCGCCCGACTAGGTCCTTCGCTGCCGGCCGGGACGCGCGTCGAA
>Ga0163149_10001249_pt1 | contig 32929 bp, 13 predicted proteins | sample OliLakLV19MP5G1_FD_148604 | JGI IMG/M metagenome (GOLD analysis project Ga0163149, IMG submission 148604) | Freshwater microbial mat bacterial communities from Lake Vanda, McMurdo Dry Valleys, Antarctica - Oligotrophic Lake LV.19.MP5.G1 | ecosystem: Environmental > Aquatic > Freshwater > Lake >... | reverse complement strand
GCGGCACCAGCACTTTTTCGCAGTGACTTTTGGAGTTGTTTCTTTTTTTGATTTTCGTCATAGTCTTGTGGCAGGGGTGGTGTCCAACGGAATCGGGGTTTGCGCCATCCCCGTTTGGTCGTGGGGTAGCGTTTGCGCATTCCCGGACTCCCATCGCCGCGGTTGTAGACCGTGGGCATGGGCGGAGGGGCACGACGAGCCACGGGTGGCACATAAATCTTTTCCCGCGGCGCAGTCTTCCAGGGTCGCATTCGCGCCTGCGCATCGCGATGCAAGGCTTCCAAGACATCATGACTGGTCATGCGAAAGACGACCTTTTTATTCGGACCCCGTGTCGTAAAGTAATGGAACCGCATGGTCGCTTGAGGATAATTCCGCGGCGAGGCAAAGGGACGTCCGGTGAAACTGGTCCACGGCAATATTTTGGTAGGACACGCCGCCGTTGGTTGATCGGGCACAAATTGCAAGTGTTGGTGCGTCAAGACCAGCGTCCCAATTTGGGATTTGACAAAGACGGGATAATACGTGGTATTGGGAGCCAACGAAGGATCCGGTGGTTCCGTGGAAGAATCTTGACCCGTGGACCATGCCATGTCTTGTTCGTGTTGTCGTTGTTGTTCCAATTCATCATCTTCATTGACATCACTATCATCATCGACGTCGGACCATTCCACATCCTCATCCCCTGCCGAGTCGTAGTATTGACCTTCCATTTCTTCTTCTTGGAAATCTCCATCTTGTGCCTCGGTTTCCGGCATGAAATCATAATCCTCAGCTTCGAATCCGGGTGCAATCTCCGGTTCGTCGTCGGGGTGTTCAAGTGGTACTTCTTCCGGCAATTCGTATTGTCCACGTTCCACCAAATCATCTTGCAATCGCAAATATTCGTCATGTCGACTCATATGAAAGACCACTTCCTTGCTGGGAAGGACTCCCAATTGCAAATCAAAAAAGGTGACCCGCGTGGCATAATTGGAAATGGCCGCATCGACATGATTGAGTGCGAATTGTTTGTGAGTGAGATCGGAAAAGGCAATCGTATGGGGCGTCGCGGGGTCCGGAATGACGTAGGGTGAATAGGGTTCAAAGTGGAATCCCTTGTGTGTGACGTGCAAGCGACCTTCGTACGAGCCACAATAGACGTGTTCGTACAAGGTTTCGTCGTTGTCCTCTTCGGTTGTCGTCGTAGTAGTGGGAATGGCAGCCTCCGGGTCCACACCATTGCCCCCGCCAGTGGCATCACGATCCGCATTGGTCTGCTCCACATCATGATAATACCAATCGGAAGGAAAGGGAGCCGGAAAGGGAGCTGGTGCTGGAGCTGGTTCGGGTGCAGAGTTAGTGCCAGCAGTACCACCAAATAACATGGCGTCAATTTGTTCTCGAGTGGGTGCAGCCGCGGTTGTGTCTACCGGCACATTGACATCTGGAGGTGCCGGCATAAGGGGTGGTGGTTCGGTTGCTTCTGCTGCTGTAGGCTCTGCTGCTGCTGCGGCTGTCGTGTCGAATGTAGGCGCTTGTTGTTGCTGCTGTTGGAAACCAAAAGTATTGACACCCAAAAACGAAGAGTCCACGGCAAAGTCATAAGGAATGGGAGCCGGAGCGGGAGCAGCCGCAAACGGCAAGTCATCATCGTCACTACTACTAGTAGGCGAGGTAATAAAAGTGGGAGGAGGCATCATTCCTGTAAAAGCTTCTTCTTCCTCTGTAGTTGTGGCCTGTGGATTAGGTTCGCTGGCAGCAGCAGGAACGTATCCGGTACCTTCCATAGCGAGCTGATATGGGATGTCTTCTTCTTCTTCTTCTTCTTCTCTTCGATGCTAACTGGCGTGTTATGGCTGGATAGTATCAGCTACTATACTACTAGCTGACTGTTGTTGTTGTCGAGCAGGAGGGCTTGATTGTGCTTTTGCTGTTCAACTCAATTCAATTGCTGTTGGTCTCATTTATCGCCCGTGTTAGGGTTGTGCGTGTTGCTGTGTTGGGGTTGATAGTTGATAGTGTTGCTTCCGGTTGGCCCAACCAGTTAGTAATAATATAGGACGAACGAAGTAATAAGTAGCCTGAAACTCGAGACTGGAGTCATAATAGGTGTTTTATCAATGAATTAAGGAAGGGGCTTAACTTTTAGCTTGATCACATTTAATAATTTAATTCGGAGACTTACGACGGTGGCCTAGCTAGAGCCGACTACTCGGAGCACAATGCCAGCTCGATTGCCAAATAATGATCGTGGAAAGGATGTTTTGTTCGAATGAATGAGCGTCCTAACATCACCACCCAAAAAGCTTGCCAGGAGGCAATACAGTGTGGAAATTATTAGACTAGCCGGTAGTTTTTCTTACTGCCAGTATAGCTGCCAGCATAGCATGCTGGCAGGAGTACCTATTAGTTTAGATCAATTACATTTTTGATCAACCATGTATTAAATAAAGTGGTTGTTTACCTTACCTGACTTCAATTTAGAGACTTTTATCAAGTGTCTTACTGGCAAAAACAAGAAGGCCATCCAAATCACTTCTTGGTTTGTAAGTCGCAAAAGCATCTTTCAACTTCTCCACTCTGCTCGCGTATGTGTTCTTCATCCACTCTCTTTCATAGTGAAGACAAAAGAACTTGGGGAAACAGGCGGATTCGAGTTCCTCCTTTGTTGTTCCGACCGGGACAAAGTCGTCAAAGAGGCCTGCAATAAACAAGTCATGAATCGTCTGAATATATTTTTCGCTGAAAAGACTACTCATCGACGTTCCATCTTCTTCTAGGTCTGCCGCGCAGGCTTTGAGCATAAGACGAATACGGCGGATAGACAGCTTTTCCCCTTCGTCCAAATGATATTTGTGTGCCACGACAGCTACTTTCAACTGGTCGTCCCACCCTAACTTTTTGAATTCAGCCACCAAGACATGGTCGCAAAGCTTGAGACCAGATGTAAATAGGTACTTGTGATAGAATCCGACCACTTGAAATACCTCATTGACCGTCATGGTTCGAGCTGCCGTGGGATCTTCTAAAAAGTTCAACGCCAAATCGAATACCTCAGGTGTGACTTGAAACTCAATTACTTTTTCCTTGGTTTCGGAGTTGTGAGCATTGTCCACGACTTCACTCCAGGAAGAAAGCTTCTGCGAGTACAGCCAGTATTCCTTCTGCTTTTCTTGCTTCTTGTCACCTTCGCCTTCGAAATACTTGAGGATGATTCGAGTGTCGGGTTCACTCGAACACAAAGTTTTTCTGGGGCGTTCTTCGTCGCCAGCTTCCGAGTCTCTAGTGCGCTTGGTGGGTCTAGCAGACATGATGATGCTATCTTGGGGGAGAAAGGATGACGAAGCTAGTCGTGTTGATAGAGGATAACCTTCGATGAAGGCAGCGTAAAAGATGCATGATATGTTAATGGAAGACGAGACAAACGGCGGCACATCTGATCAAGAGTGGAGCTTACCTTCCCACCGACAGGAGAAGAAGAAGTATCAAGAAAAAGTGTTTCGGTTTTTATTCAACTGTAATTGAAGAGATAGATAATGTCAGTACACCAAAATATTGTGAGACTGCTGTCGACAACAATCTCCGGGCTCAACCAAGAAAGTGATATTCAACACGAACGTGTTTTTTGTAATCAATCTTGTTTGACTCCATCGTTTCGCTACGGAAAAGCGTTGCGCTAGTACTGAATATCTGGTACAAGATCTACGCTGGGTCACACCCACGATTTTCATCCACGGAGTTTCCACGACAGCCTCAACCTGCGACCGTTGTTGCTTGCACGGCGTTTCCACGACAACCTGCGACCGTTGTTGCTTACGCTAGTAGCATGTCCAATCCCACACTGTACCTTGTTTTCTAACTTTTCTGGATTCAGCGAAAACGATTCAGGCGTTGAATGGAGGGACATGGTTCGGCTAGGGTTAGGGTTAGGGAACATTCTCCACAGTGGCGCCAGTAGCAGAACCTCCCAAGATCATTTGGAAAAACTAGAACTAGTGCTGCCAAGACTAAAGAAAGCAGGAATCAAAGCCAAGAAATCCTTCTTCGGCCAAAGCAGGCTCAAGTGCCTAGCAGGCTTTTTGATCGTCCCAAAAGGGATCAAGTCAGTGAAAGAGAAAGCAAAAACAAGCGTCACAATTTCTTTTCCAAAGAATGTCTCAGAAGCTAGTCATTCCATTCGAGCAAGGAACTGCCACAGGGACATGTGTGTCAGGCATTTACATTTTCTAGCACCACTGTTAGAACTAACTTCCAAGAAACAGAAATGAAACAGGAGGGTCAACACAAAAAGATCTTTAACAAACAAAAAGATGGTGTCAAAGCCCGCAAGACATTGAAATGCACATCGATGCAAGCAACCTTTCAATCCGACCACCAATTGTCCTCTGTGGCCACAACTTTAACCCAGACAATTTTGTTAATGACTGCTGAGTTAAAACTGCTCAGTGTAACAAAAATGTTTGAGCAGAGCAAAAGACACTCTTGGGACATGGAATCGAGGTCTTTGTTGACAGCAAAAACCTTCTGTGCAAACATTTCAACAACTGCCAATCTGCATGCTGCTGATTTCTGCTGGAAGAGTTCTGACTCAATTTCAGCTGCATCAAGGGAATGAACAACACAATGAATAAAAAATGCTTGCGCATGCCAATGCATGGGTTAGGAAGAGTTGATGTCCTCTCATGCAAAAGGAGATTGAGGGCAAGAGTGGGTCTCCATTGGGTCAACCCTAACCTTAGCATAACCCGTGCTGACCGGTTCCCTCAATTGCAACAGGTGCTAACCGGCGAATGAAGTGTGTCACTCAAAGTTGGAAGCAAGTGTCAATTCCAACGGTCGATTTTGCAGCGATTCACAACGACAAAAGTCGCATTTGTGTGCTGTTGTGCTATGTGAATCAGCTATGTCACTGTTGCGAATGATTCCTCTGAGTGACAATTCATTTCACGGGAATGGATCAGCTTTCTAATTGTCAACGAGCCAGCCAACACGATTTTCCAAATGTGGAAACATAACCGTGAACGTGCGAGTGATGTTTCGCGCATGGCAGCGCGTGTGGTTTTCATTTGAATTCCAACTCTCAAGCTCTCTTGACACTCAACATTCTCCATGGGAGACCGAATGGAGTTTCAAAGTGACAGCCATGCACACTTATGTGCTCATGTGGAATGCTCTTCATGTTCAATTCATTGGTCCATGCAAATTCTGGGTCACAAACGCGCCAAAAAAAGGCAAAAATCTACAAAACGCAGATCTCATTGTCAATGTTAACAATCAACAATCAAACAGCCTAACAGCTTGATTGTCTCAAAATCAATTGGCTCTTTGATGCATGTCACCAATGAATGTGGTCATGGATGAACAAAAAGAATTTGGCTCCAAACACCAGAAATGTTTTGGGGTTGTCAACATGGTCAAATCAATTTGCACATAGCAACATTGTTCACCCTAGCACAAAAGACGAGCAATCCAAAAGCACTTTGATGAACCTCTCTCCAAGATTGCAATCATTTTCAGTTCATTTTAAAGCTTGCAATTTTCATTCACAAAACACTCAATGGGCACATAGCTTTTAGCACAATGCATAATCTAAGACAACAACATTGCATGGCACAACCCAACCAAGGCCAATGTGGCTAATGTTTGGGCGCAATGTTTGACTCAATGTGTCATTTGACGTTGAAAGCAAAAAACAAATGCAAGATGTGAGTGGTCCATCAACACAGTGTCATGCCCAACACATGGTCGAAACTAGATTCAATAAGACACATTGCACCAGTGGACATCTTGGTCCCTACATGGTCACCCAAATGAATGACAAAGTTGATGACAGCTCGTCAAGATTGCCAACAACAATGGGGCAACTGTCCACGGAACATGGAACATCTGGAACATGTGCTACTGTAGCATCCATGTCTGGCCTGTTTAATCAGACATAATCAGTAGTGTTTTGCCATTGACATTGAATCTACCTAATGCAAAAGCTCCAGAGGTGTCTGCCCAAAAAGGATTGAGTTTTGATGTGGGACTCACACACCAAACCAAGACTCTCATTCAGGGGCGTCTTTTTCTGTTGCATTGGCGCCGTCGCCTAGCCATCTTGGGAAGCTGGCGCGGTGCGAAGTAGTTAGCTACGGTCGTACTAGCTAGCTAGCAACGGCGGCTTGGTTGCCAGCTAAAGGCGCCGCTCCTCCTCACAACTCGAAAAATAGCAGGATCAACAAGCCTCAAGCACGCTTTTTCTCGAATAATCAAACTAAGCCACCATGGAAAACATCCTGAACGGAATGGGCGGAATTCAATCGCTAGGTATTATGAACGCCGTCAAGACTGGTGACCCGCGTTTTGACACTCTTGTCGCGCTCTGCCTCCCTTTTCTCTTGCAATACTTGCTAGGACTCGGAAAGAAAGTCTCCAAGTACCTCGACATCGACTACTGGAAGAAATGGTTCTTTGGGCAGGACATGACTTACCACGAACGTAGCATTTCCAACTCTTTTACGTTCGATAGGTACGGCGACAGGACCGATTTAGACGATGACTCTCATAATTCTGTCTTAATCAAAGCTATTCGCATTTATTGTCACACACACATCGACTTGAAATTGCAGAAGGCGGATCTCAGCCTTACGACATTGGAAGGCGAGGCAGACTATGCGGGTGGCGGGTCCCTTGTCAATCGCTTGCAGTCCTACAAGCTAATCAAAGACCCACCTGCGGGAACTTGGCACACGCTTGGAATCTTTGGCAAGGAGGAGATCGGCAAATCAATGGTACAGCTCATGATTGACAACGACTCGGATGATTCCGATGACGACAAGAGGAAGCAGCGTGTCAACACCGTGAAGTATACTCTGCGATCCCTCGACGGCAATGCTCTTGATCATTTTTTGGACACGGTATACGGTTGGTACACTCTCGAGCTAGAGAAAAAAGAAGATCATTCTCGTTATTACTACGATTTGGAAAGCAAGAGCCTTGGGACTAGCCCTGACGACCAAAAGCGAACCTACAAACGCTATCGCCTCTCCGACGAGAAAACCTTCGACTCTCTGTTCTTCCGCGAGAAGGCTTCCTTGTTGAAGCTTATCAACGATTTTATGCAGAAGAAGGGGAAGTATGCTGTCAAGGGCTATCCACATAAACGTAAGCATTTTGCTCCGGTTTCTACCGCTTCACTCTCATTGACCTTGCCCCTCCCTGACATTGTGGTATTTTCCTGCTTTTGCCCAAGTCGGACTGCTCCTCACCGGCCCACCAGGAACTGGTAAGACAAGTCTGATCAAGGCGCTCGCTCATTACACTGGCCGCAATATCGTCAACGTCCCCCTCAGCAAGATCTCCACCAACGAAGAACTTATGGAGCATTTTTTCGACACGAAGTATCGCGTCCCTGGCGTGATTCCTGTCCAGCTAGGGTTTCGCGATGTGATTTTTGTCCTAGAGGACCTTGATGCCGCCAGCGATATTGTCAAGCGCCGCGACGTCGAGACGAAGGACAAAACCAATTATCCTGTCGTGCCACCTTTCGTTACCCCAGACAAGAGCGTCGTCGGCGATAATTCTGGCAAGCAAACCGAACACCTTGGTGCCCCCACGATCGCCAATGGCGACAACTCTGGCAATCAAACTGAACAATTTGGTGCGCCTTCGTCGTGGGGGAGAGACAGCTTGAATCTTTCCGGACTTTTGAACACTCTTGATGGTATGCTATATGCGTCTTTACCAAGCATTCAATTGGTACTTGCTGGCCACTTCGATCGCTAACTTACGTTTCTTGTCTTGTGACCAACAGGAGTTGTTGATTGCCCTGAGCGCATTGTGATCATGTGTGAGTGTGAATCCTGCTTATATTACAACCGTTCTTCCTACAGTTATTGTGAGCGCCTAACACGCGCTATCCCGCTTTCTTCATTGCTTCTACCTTCCAAATATAGCCACCAACTATCCCGAGAAGCTTGACAAAGCTCTGATCCGCCCCGGCCGCATTGACAAGAAATTGTACTTGGGATATATGGCTGATTTGGATGTGATTGCCATGTTGGAACACTACTTTCAGTCCCGAATGACTCCAGGACAGCGCAAGCGTGTAAAGGAAGTGATTGGTGGATCCGATGGACGGAAGGTGCCTCTCAAGATGACGCCGGCCCAAATCGAACAAATGACAGTGGAACATGATGCCTTTGGAGGTATGATCGGCGCTTTGGAGGCCATGGCCTTGCCAAACAGTTCCGCCAAGTAGGTTGCAGCACTCCAAGTAGGCTATCGTACTCTTCCAGTCCCCACGCCCTTGCCCATCAGTTCCGACGATTAGCACTCCAAGTAGGCTCGCGTGCTTTTCCAGTGAGAATTATGAAGAAAGTAGCAGAACAACAGATATCCAATAACTGGATGCCACTGATGTGGTTAGCCCCCAACATTTTTAGAACTGATGTCTCACTCATGACTGTGACCTTTCCATATTTAAGCACTGTCTCACTGGCACCTTTTGTTATGTGAGCACTGTCTCACTGGCACCTTTTCTTAATTCAACACTGTCCCAGGGGCACCTTCCCTTATGTGACATGCATGCACACATGGACACAACCACGCCATTTTCAGTCACTTTTCGTCAATAAAATTTGGATAGACCCCACTTGACTAGTTGGGGGCAACAGTTGACAAACAGAGGCAGCCGAGTGTGAACTAGACTAGCAGCACTGAAGCATGAGCACCGCTGCCAGGCACCTGGTGCCAGCACCAAGATTTTTCTTACTGCAGTGGATGGTCCTGAGCTCAAGCCAACCGGATCGTGGGAAGCACAGACGCGCATGCTGGGAAAGGGAATCACTGGATGGTGGATCCAATGGTAGCAATCCAACTGGCTTGAACGCAGGACTGCCTCATTTGCATTAGGGAATTGCAGATGAGTTGCTAAAGAAGAGAAGGATTGAACTCTCCATGCTTTGGAGAAAAGCTGAGAATCCTTCCAGTTGTCAGACAGTCAGTGAACCTGACACCATCTTGCATTAAAAAAATTCCACTGACCACTTGTAAAATTGAAAGCAATTTGTTTCCAAGGAAATTGCATTCAAAAGGCATGGTGGAGAAGATGATGGCAAAAACACAAGCTAATCATTGATTTCAGAATCATTGCTTCTGAAACAGTTCATTTTGACCTGAATCACACACCTTGGAAAACAAACAAGGCCAAAGAAGCAGCATGCCAAAAAGGCCAAAATTGAAGCACAATGCAAAGAAAATGGAAATCATGACGCATTTTGTGCAACTTCACAGCAGCAATTGGAGCACACCAATGCTGCGAGAGACTGCATCTGTGCAGAGATGGTGGGCTGTCACAACTTCACACAATGTTCATTTGACCAATTTCTGCCATTGTTGTGTGATGGTCCAGAGTCAGTCAGTTTCATTTCTGTTGACAGCAGAGACAAATCTGATGTCTTGATTGACCACAACAATCAACAAAAAGGTTGAACATCTTTTCAATTTGATCATGACTGAGCAGCAAGTGACATGCAAGGGGCAAGACAAAATTGGTGACAAGAACACTGTTGCCTCATCGTCACCTCATCAACACATCATCAGATGTTGATGTCATCGCTCCATTGTGAAGTGCTGAAAATGACACTGAAGAACAGAAAGAGAACTGACTGACCAACATTGAAGTCATTGATGCCAAAATGACAAACACCACAACACTTTCATCACAGTTGTTTGCAATTGGTTAATCAATCACACTTGTCGAAGGACCAGATCACTCTTCAGCCAGATGGTCTGTCCAAAGTGCGCTCATTGTGCTCCAGCTAGCTAGGTCCAACAAACTTGAGATGTCCTCAAATGACTTTCATCAAGGGGATTTGGCATGAAACATGAAAACAATCGATTTTTTGGCCAACCACAAAAACCACTTGCCTGGCTCCGACATAGCATGCAAAACATTTCGCATGGGATGCAGCAGCTAACAATGGACCTAGTAGCTAGCGTACCATTTCCCTCTTCACTCCTCAAAATGCACCCTTGAAGTGATGTTTTCCCCCATGTCCCTGTCGCTCGTGCAAATTGTCACTGATGAGAGTCATGAGTCATGACTCATGAGACCTCCCCGAGTGTGGAACCGCGCGTAAAATGTTATAGGCTTGGGGTGCTTTGTGCGACGCAAAGCAAAACCGGTAAGATGCGTTGGAGAAACTCCGAACTCGTTAAGAAAGGCCTGAGGCATTAAGTAGCTTTGGGCACTGCTGTTATGTCTTTTTTTTTTGCCAGCTGGTGGAATGATGCTGGTACAATTGTCAAAGAAGGAGGAACCTACTAGTAAAGAGACGCCTTCCGCAAAACGAGAACCCCTTGGATATTATCGTAACGGTGTGGCTTCTGTTCCAAGCGCGGTTCGGGTCTCTACTACAGTAGCAGTGGTACACTGATTTTCAGTTGCCACACATAAAACAAAAGCCAAGTAAGTAAAAAAATTCTTCACAGCCAGGTACTGCTACTGAAGCGAAATAGCCACTACTAGTAGCTAGTAGTCTAGTACTCCACTACACTGCTACAGCTTACCGGTACGACGAAGCTAGTACTGGAGTAGGAGCGAAGACAGTTCCTGTTCGTATGTACCGGAAGATTACTACGTATAACTCGTACCAGGTGCTACATACTCAACTATCTAGCTACCAGTAGCTACGGTACTAGTAGTACACTACTAGCTAGCTACTAGTAGAGCTATTGGTGCACGTGCCACCTTCTTTTTCATGGCGACATTTCATTTCTACTATCTATATTAGCTCGCTATCTATTAGCTAATAGTACTTTAGATGTAATTGAACTCATTTGTCCGAGATATCCGAGCCATACCACTATACAAGCAATCCACTAACTAGAGTCTAGCAGCCTTAGCCTCGAGCACTGTGATAGATAGTCACTAGAACTACAGAGTATACTTGTTATTATTTCTTTCTTATTGCCATGTCATCGTCGGCCAAACATGAGAAGCAAGCTGAAGAGTTGGTAGGAGGCGGGCAACAGGAGCAAGAGCAGGAGGCTGCGTCTGTCCATAACCGTGCAAGGAGGGGCAGTGGTAGTGGGGATGCTATCTATGAGCAACCCCTAGTTTCAGAGGAAGAGACAAAGGCCACTGCATTGGAATTGACGACGTTGCGTCGGGATACTGGGAGGGCACACCGCCTTAGTCGTTTGAGCCGTCCCGGGGCCCTTGCTGTTCGAGGTATTGGGAGCAGCACTAATAACTCCGACACGAACCCCGATGACATCAACGCGGGCACAGGTGAACGACTTGGTGCAAATGCAAATGAACAACCGCTTGTCCCCAATCAAGACCAGAGGATTATTCACGTTCACGCGGTTCTTTCTCCCACGGAGCAGCAGCAGCAGCAGCAGCAGGACCAAGAGGCTAGACCGAGTTCATCACACACAGACTTGGAAAGCTTTGAATTGGTCGAAGCCACTCGTGTCTGGGATAAGGAATTGTCGACCCCTGACGCTTGCGCTTGCTTCTCAGAGTGGAATTGGAAAACCAAGCTCGTTATTTCCATTTTGGTGTCCATTGTCATTTTGATGGCCTTGCGTTTTGCAGAAAGCTTTTCGTCTGCTTCTTCTTTGAAGTCCGATACAAGCACAAGCCCAGTGGATTGGACGGAGGAAACTGGTAGAGACGTAACTGGAGGTATCGAACCAATCTCTCTGTCTCGTTTGGAACAAATCAAACAGAAGGGATACCTCACCTGTCAATATCACCAGAATTCCTCACAAGCTCTGAGTAGAGAGCAAGACGACGGAACCCGCTTGGGTATGCTTCCTTCAATGGTGCGTAGAATCCTCATTTTGATTGCTTTGTTGTGTTACTAAACTTTCGTCTAACCATCATTTGCTGATTTTATGCCATGTGTTGTCTGCAGTGCACTGCCATTTCAGCTGCGATCCTGGGACCAGACAATGCCAAGGTAGAATATGTGGACATGAACGAGGGCGATACCTTTGACATCCAACCAGTAGAGGTCACCCCTTTTATGGACACACGCCAAAAAAATATTCGATCCGCAGCCACGTTCTACCGTGGCGGATTCGTACTTGCAGGCGACCCCTTCTATTTGGAATGTGCCGAAGACAAGCATTTCAAGTATATTGAAGAATGCAAGGATTTGATGTTCTGCGCAAGGGAAGATTCCCAACGCTACGACTTCATTCTGGGTGATCTGAGTCAGCGAAACGTGATCGTCATAGAAGGCGGCCCCATGGACTACTTCCGAGCAATTGCGGATGGAGTCTGCAACATCTTTACTGTGTTGCCGATCGCCATGGGGGAAGCTGGGCTTCGAAAGATGGGTTACACAGGAGACTACACCACTGGATCAAAGATCTATAGCAAGGCCATGTGGAGTTTGATGACTCCGGCCGATGACCCAGTGTTGTCGGACTTTGTGAATGCTCTGTTTGGTGCCTTGCTAGTGGCCGAATTGCGAAACATCACTCGTGAGACCGCTGAACAGTTCCCACAGACCCAAGTCTTTGGAGATGGCTACCAAGATATGTTCCGACACGCTGTTGCGGCTGTAGGGAACTACGGAGAAATGTACGAGAGCTCCGTCGAACCATTTCAACCGCGAGAGAACCAAAACTTTTTGTATAACGAGGGCGCTAAGGAACACGTCATGAATGCAACCGGTCTAATGTACACCATGCCTATTGATCAAATTTATGATGGTACTGATGTTGATGGCAATGGACCCAAACCACTCGGGGGTACGCTTCGTAAAGTGCTTGAACGTGGGCGGTTACATTGTGGGGTCCGATTCGGCCGACCTGGATTTGCCATGGAAGCTGCTCCAAATTCTACTTCAGCGAGTGTAACTGGTCTGGATGTTGACTTTTGCTTCGCTGTAGCGTCTGGTCTTTTTGGAGGTGACCTTTCGACTGTGGATTTGGTGCACCTGGCAAACAGTGGCGAGGGATACAGAATGCTGGTCAGTGGAGACGTCGACATTGTAGCTGGTGCTACTTGGAATTTGGAAAACGACGTTCGCGAGCCAACCACAGGCATTGGCTTTTCCTTCTCAGAGCCATACTTTTATCGACCAACAATTCCCAGCTCATCTGGTAACGAGTTAGGCACTGAGGAGAACTTGTGCCTTGCCACAATGCAAGATGATCATGACTGGGCCTCATTCGTCTATTGGGTTTCCTCGTCTACAGTATACGCAGAAGAAATGGGTATCGATAAGCGCCTTTTTAACAGGATGCCACTGTCGAATGCCTATGGTCCAGGCCTTAAAAGGATGTTTAAGGACACCGTTTTGGGAGTTGGTAACTACCAAGAAATATATCGTCGTAATTTGGAGGAAACTGGAATTCTCCCCCGCTCGGGGCAGAATCTGCTGAACGGAGCAGTTCGATTTGGCCCCCAATTTTACGCCATGCCAGGTCTGATCCCATAAACCATACATTAGAAAAATATCAACAAGAGAACCAATACTGCTTTTGACATTCCATCATGCATGCAGCAACACTTTTTTTGTTATGTCAAATGTAGGGAAGAAATACCATCGCTGTTGTGGAATACTAGTATCCGAGAACGTAACATGCTTGTTAACGGCAAAAGGGTTCCAAAATCATTTGTGTCAAAAGTCAGTCTCAGGAAACAAAAGCATTTCGATTCTTGTTCACGAAGAAGACCTTGAGCAGCGCTTTTGTCATTTCAAGAATTTGCCAAAGGAATCAATTCCAAATAGCAAATAAAGCAGTGTCTTGTCAATTCTTGACATAGTCTTGGCTTAGACAACCCAACTAGATCAAGAAATTGAAATCTTTTTTTGCTGAAAAGATTTGAGATTTGAAAAATTATGTGACTCCTGGAACAAAGAAAGTGGAAATGGTGTTTGAATCCAATTGCATTTGTTGAAGAATTCAATCATTGATTTAGGCACTTGTGTTTGGAAGCTTACAAAATGTTTGAAGTCTCCTACTCTTGCTTGCAAAGAAATGTCAACAAACATGAAGTTTGTGTAGGGCACTGAAGACATGGGATTGAAGTTCATCAAAGGACAACTTGAATGACATTTTGTTGGTCAGTCAGATTTGGATTTGGTGAATGATAAATGCACCAGAAATTTTGTCATGGCTTTCATTTTGTTCTTGTGTGGAGCCTCTAAGAGGTGGTGCTCTAAGCAAGCCAGCATTGTTGCTCATTCCTCCTCTGAGGCCAGCAAACAGCATTGCCAAGAAAACTATTTTTGAAATTCTTATCTCACTTGACATTCCCATTCAGACTCCCATCACTGTTCATGTTGCCAACGTGGGGGTAATCATCATGGCTGAAAATGTCACTAGCAACCTGAAAACCAGGAACATTTCATTAAAAAATTTAATTGGTTGACTTAACTGAAGAACAATTCATTGATGCGTTTTTGTGAACTCTGAAGAGTCATTTTTGGATTTAAAAAAAAAACAATCTGTACATCTAATTTACTTTGCACTAGACAAGAGACTTCAGCCCAGCAGGCTCTTTGGACGCTCACACACAGACAGGTCTGTGTGAAGTTGCGACTCCCGTAGCTACCCGGGAGTGGCAAGGCTGAATCTGACATTGCTGAAATGATGGGAAATGTCATCAGAAAGGGAGGGGGAACAAAGGAAGCTTCGGGTTGTAGACTTGCGATTGAGCAGAAAAAACTCTCTGAGGCATGTCCTCGTTAAGAAAGGGTGGGTTGGTGGTCATTTTTGGATCAAACATTCTAATCCTTCCTGTCTTTTTAGTCTTGGAGGGTGTTGGATGTGCTTTCAACTGGCAGTTTTATGAAGTCTTCAGTCATGAACTTGTAGCAATTTTATGATGTTTATCACATAACCTTCAGATTGGCGCTTTTCTGTTTACCGAATTAGAACTGTTTGACAATGCTTTTGTTTCTAAGGCTGTTTGCTTTAACAAAAATTAGGAAATTGTCTCTTTTTGTTGGTCTTGAAGTGTCTCCTCTGTCTCAGAGCTGTGTTAGCTGAGCAGAAAGAGAAGATTATGCTTGATTGTGATGAAGCTGTGGCACGTTGAGAGACATTGAGAATGTGGGGTTGGGCAAGAAGAAATGAGTTTTCTTTGATGGCTTCATTGGTCAAAGAAATGATGGCATTCCTGAAGAAGAACAAGAAGGACATGGTGAGTGCTCCTGTCTCTGACATTGGGGGCTGATGCAATGTGGACACAAAATGACAGCAATGCAGTTGATGCAAGTCAGAGAACTTGCATTCTTTGCGTTGATGGGCATCGAGAAATGTTGCCTTCCTGCAGCTTATTCCTGTCTTGTTCAATTGGTGAAAAATTATGCTGAATTGTTTCTTCTTCGCAATTCGAGATTGTCGATTTCACAAAATTGTGTGTGGTCCCTCATGAATGATGAATTCTTTCAAGAGACGCACACGGAGATCAGTGACCAAAATGAAAAGGCAATTTTCAGTAGATGGCAGAGCATCAGAGCGATGTTGACGAAACAATTGATGAAGTGCATGAATCTTTAACAATTGTTTTGCAACAGAATGATTGTCATCACAGCGGAAAGAATGTCACCCGTTTTTGGTCTGTTGACAACATGGAGAACAATCATCCACATGTGTTGTGAGATGGAAACATAGTTATCAGATTTTCACATATTGTCATCTTCCAACTTCAAATTAACAAGCTTGTAGTTACTAGCTAGCAGCAGTGGCTACATGTGGAGACATCTCATGTTGTTATGGGAAGCCTGAATTGTGAGCTCTTCGCAGCTCTACGGGCGTTTATTTTTCGATCGATAAAAGGAAGTCACTAATGACCCGCCACAGGTACCCTGGCCGTGTCTTTTTGAGAATTGTCAACAACGAACGTAATTTGTGCGATAGAATTTTCGGCCACCCTCGGGGAAATCATGTTTAAAATTTTGGGAACGAGCCGCAGCGACGTCCACACGTACATGCTGGATGACCCAGATAGATAACGACCCCGTCCAGTCCAGTGTACGTGAGGCAGGTGTTGCTGAAGAATAACACCTCATCCTCCTCCGTTATCCGTCAATCTAGCTAGTAGTAGTAGAGTAGTATAGTAGCTAGTTAGCTACAATAGATATCTTCCAGAGACTATAGGAAGAAGACAGATAGACGGGCGAGGTTGTAGCATATACTACAAGTGATAGTAGCTACTCATTGTTTTTCGTGAACATTCTTGGAGGCAAGTTTTATCCTACTGCCGAATAACGCCAACCATAGCCATCATCACTGCCGTGCCGCCAATAGACTGGAATTGCAACTCTACTAGCAGTCATTCCATTCCTAATTCCTACAACAATCAGCAAAAACAACCAGCGGCAGCAGGAACTGCAACTGCAATCAAAACACGCATCGGCTTGAAGAAGAAGAAGAAGAAGAAGACTCCATACCCCAAGACAACACTTTTTCCAAGATGGACGACCGCCACCATCAGAGTCATAATGGCGAAAACCATCACTACCCTCAACCCCGTGAGAGTGACGCGACTCACCAATCTGGCAACCATGCCGCGTCTCGCATGGTCTATCCAGGTCCCAGCCATACTCCTCAGAAAAACATGAGTTTAACGACGGGTTCCTTTTGTTCGTCCGATGATGGCAAGGAGGATAATAAAGATGAAAATGAATTGCTCATTAATTTACACCAAAGCAATCATGGCAAACGCAAATCCGAAACGCACGTTCCCGAACAAGACTTGGAAGAAATTGTCAATTGGCAAAGTGATGATGAGGATGGTTCCACGGTCAATTCCAAAACCAAAATGAGGTTGGGGGACATGCATTCGAGTGACGGCGACATGGGTCAGGATAAGGATGATCACTTTGATATCCCCAGCGATTTGGAAATGACGGATAGTGATGGCTCGGAATCCAAACAAGATATTCCCTCGCTTCAACAAGAACTGGACGCGGCACCCCGAAACTTTCAAGCGGCCCTCATGGCAGATACTATGAACGACGGCAGTCACGACAGTTTGGTCCAGGTGCAGGAGGATAGTATGGGCATGGCCTCACCCAACCCCAACAGCACGGGCATGGCCTCACCCGTCTATGGCAGTCGCATCAGTAAAACCAACATTATGGATGAAAGTACCACCGGTGGAGATCCCAATCAAATGGGAAGTCCGGCCTTTCATCGGCGCGTGCGGAGTATCGAGAAGAGTCCCTATCATCCGAATCAGCAGCAGATGGCACAGAATGCACACAGTGGCAAGAATCCTCATCATCACCCGACTCCGAATCATCAGAATGAGAAGGAGAAGGAGAAGAGTCTAAGTGCTAGCGCACTCAATGTTAGCGCAATAAGCGCACTCAGTACTAGCGCACAGAGTGGGACCCATACGATTTCCAGGTATGCCCGACCCGCCAGTGCCGTTTATGGAGAAGGATCCATCCCACCCGGGATGGCGTCCGACAATGATGCGCAAGGATCACGGCAACCACCTCCAGGTGGCGACAAGAAATATACCAATGTGGAATTTGAAGGAACCATTGGACGACTGGTCTTGACACAAGATGCCTTGTACTTTTACGAGGGCATACGCCAACAAATGGCAGGTCTACCCATGGTGACCATTCCTTGGGAAACAGTTGCCAAACGACAAATGAGTCCACCCTCCTATAACATTCCCATGTTGAGAGTGAAAACACTCGACAATCTCAATTACATGTTTACCATGCCGACACTGGAAATGGGAGAAGAAATGCGCGAGGACCTTCAATCCTTTCCGGAAGGAGAAGACGATCCACAATACAAGGACGATCCACAAACTCGTCCTTCGAATTTCTTTCAACACCATCAATCCCAACACTCCACAGGATCGGGAAGATCCGTTGGTTCCAGAGGATCGGGACGGTCCGTTGGTTCCACCGACGATCGAGCATCCAAGCGGGCCAGTCGACTACGAGATTTGCACCGGAATTCCCGCATGGGGAGTGTTCGAGATTTGAATCCCCCGCGCATGAGTCATGCACAAAGGTTTAGCAGTGTTCGAAACCTCAACAACAACAACAACAACGAACAACAACCATCACGGATGCAACGATTCAGTAGCGTTCGAAACCTCAATTCACAACAACGGAGTGGGAGCGTACGAAACCTCAATGCACAACGGAGTGGTAGCATGCGAAATCTCAATGCCGCACAACGGAGTGGAAGCGTTCGAAATCTCAATGCTCAGCCAACAGCTCCTGCACCACCAAGTCGCAGTAGATCTCGAGGTGGGTCTCCTGCTCCAGCACCACCACCACCCATTCGCAGTACGTCTTCTGCTGCTGCTCAAGAACCTATTCCTGCCGCTGCCATTGCGGCAGCAATGCAGGCCAATTCTATGCCACGCATGGAACAATCCCCGGCGGCGGCTGCCACGAAAAAAGTGGAGGATGACAGCGAAGGGTGGGAAGACGAAGTGGAAGAAGTCGTGGATGATGACATGGATCGAATTGTTTCCAAAAATAGATCGGATCAAAGTGAATATGTGAGTGGCCGTGTCCGTACATCCTTTATAGCGGACAACAAGAAAGCTGATGGAATCCGAATCAGTGTCAAAGATAATAAGAAAATTGCAGAGGACGGTGATGATGACGACAAGTTTGATGACGAGGACAATAACTTTGGTGATGAGGACGACGGATTTGATAAGGATGGTGGTGCCGATGATGGTTCCAAGGTCAATATGCCGCGATCCCTTGCATCGTCCAAAAATGACGCCGAACATGAGGCCGCTCTATTGTTGGTACAAGAAAAAGAAAAGGACCTTGAAAAGCGAGAAAAGAAGTTTGGTTTGATGCTTTTAATGACATGCTGTTGTTCGGGCCTCTTCTTTTTACTCGTGGGAGGAGGGTCGGGATATTTTATTACCAAAGAGGTATTGCCACTCGAGACTGCCCCACCCATCAACATTACGCTGGCACCGTCAGTTGCAATGGTACCGACCGCGGCGCCGACAGTAGATGCTACCCCACAGCCCACGCTACGAGGAACGCAAGCACCCACAGCAACTGCGGTCACCGACAACTCACCCACGCTACCCGACGACGACGACGGTTTCGTTGTAACCCAAGCACCTTCCATTGGCGATAACTCCAATACACTCGTACCAACCAGCGCCAATGACGAGATGACAAGTGCACCCGGTGTAACGGAAGCGCCTACAGAATTAGTGACGGAGGCTCCTACTGAGACGACACGACTTTTGCAGGTCTTACGCGAGAGGACTTCCGATCAAGGAGCCTCAATTGATACCGCTGGCAGCCCACAAAATCGTGCCTATACCTGGATTACTCTAGGCGATTTCTTACCCATTGAATTGTCCATTACCAAGGAAGTGCAACGCTACGCTTTGGCTGCAATATATTTTGCCACAGGAAGCGATGATGTTTGGCTGACAAGCGGCAGATCAGCTGGGGCAACGTCACGTCAGGCTGTTGCTGGACAGTGGCTGAGCTCCGCCTTTGATGACTGTGAATGGGACTACATAGTTTGCGATGATAGCGAAGAAGTCATTGCCTTGGAAATGTTGGCTGGAGATGCTCCAAAATTACGAGGCACGCTGCCTGCAGAGATAGGGCTGTTGACAAAATTGGAGCAACTAGTGATCACCACGGGGGACCAGGCAGTAGCTGCTGAAGCACGAAAAAACAAGCAAGCCTTGTTGGAATCAAAATTTGGGTTTTCATTGGAAGATGCGGAGAATAGACAAGACGAAATGGTCAATGATACCTCGACTAGTGATAACTCAACGAGTGCCGGAGATAGTGACTTGATATCAGGGATCATGCCATCTGAAATTGGATTGTTAGTGGCACTGCAAACCCTGCAGGTCACAAATCAGGCTCTGGGGGGAACAATCCCATTAGAAGTTGGTAACCTCCCATCGCTGGTTCACTTCGACGTATCCAATAACCAGTTTTATGATACTCTTCCCCGGCAATTAGGATCACTGTCTCTGCTGAAGGAGTTAAATCTCGGAAGTAATATGTTCCAAGCCAAGATGAAAAAGGGGATGTTCAACCAGGAGAATGGCATGAAACAGAGTTTAGAAGCGCTCTATCTCAACAATAACCAGCTGATCGGAGAGGTGCCAGCCGAGTTGGGCTTGCTCACTGGAATAACGACTGGCCTGTTTTTGCACAACAATCGCCTCACTGGAACGTTACCGCCTGAATTGTCCGCACTAAAAATGATGAAGGTGCTTCGTGTCGAAAACAACAAGTTCACAGGTGCCATCAGCTCCGACTATGAAAGTTGGGCAGAAATCGAGGAATTTCAAGTGCAAGCAAATGGTCTTACTGGCGTTGTGCCCGAAGAACTCTGTCGCATTTTTGAAACAAGGGAGACTGTGGCCTACACCGAGTGTGCCGTTTTAGAATGTTCATGCTGCCAGTTCTGTTGTTCGAACGGGGTTTGTGAGGAGGTTTTATAATTTAGGCTTACTTATGACAATATTATCTTATTATGTAATTTATTTGAGTCTGTGTTGAATCTTGTCGTTGCCGCCTGTGCAAGGTTCACATGTTGTACAGCTGTGTATACCCTATCTGCGGCACTCTAAGGGCCACTTTCGTTGCACAATTAGTTAGCTTGCTGCTATTGCCAAATACCGTAGCTACTTCCCACCCGGAATAGTGGCTAATACCGCTCTATTAGCTAGCTAGCTGGTCCCTGATAGTACATGCTGTAGGCAAACAGTAAACAACACAGCGAGCACAATTGTTCCTTAAATTGAAGGGAAGACGCACATTGGCTCAACGGCAATTATTTTTGGGCACGGAACAAACACATTTGTCGAGCAAATCGACGGTCATTCTCGAAGAGTTTAGTAAATCAGCTAGTCCCCGATTTTATCAAAACAAGGAGGTCTTGTAAATTTACAAATGCTCCCCTTTATGCAACTCATAAGGGAAATGAGGCGTAACATCAGTAAAGACACCATGGCTCCTCCTCAGGGCAGCAGACGCATAGGTAACAGCCATGGCCACAGCGGCGGCGCTCGTTGCTTCCGACTATTCTTGGTGTTCATTGTTACCATGGCCCTTTCATTCGTCGGTCACTTGCAAGTTCAGGAAACACAATCTGACTTTGAAACCATCCAAGATGTATTAGAGGACCGACAAGGACATCCGCTGACAGCGTTGTCCTATACCAGACACAAGCAATTGACCTTGTCCGACTACACTACTCAGCTGTCCGCGAAGGCATCTAAAAGAGAAAAGAAGACAACGGAGCTGTCCCAGCAATCAGGTCCAAACCGGATTGCCATTGCGTCGTTTGTGGATAGCACTGAGCACGTCTACGGCGTTTACTCAATCCGGAAACAAATGGAAAAGTTCAACATGACCAGTGCCGGCCTGGAGCAAGTCGTGGTGGTGCCGGATTCCTTCGCAAAGCAGTACCCCAAAGAATACGAAGCATTGGCACAGTGGATCGGCAAGAAGTATATTTACTTTATCAACAAAGATCACATCTATGACAAAATGGCAGATGACACTCTTTGGCAGGGTGTCTTTAACAAGTTGTGGCTTTTTAATTTGATCAAATATGACAAGTTGATTCTCCTGGATACCGACATTCTCATTCGAAACAATATTTTGCACTGGTTCGACTACCTCACACCGTGTGCCACCCAAGCCAAGGACAACATTGAATGGAATAGTGGCGCAATGGTCATTCAGCCAAACACAACGACCTTTCAAGGATTGGTGGACATGGTACCACGAGTAAAAAGGTTTGATCGAAAAATGCTTTCCAATGACCCATCTGAAAACGTGGACAATTTCAACAGTGGCTATGGGCAACAAGGTTTCTTGTCGGCCTTTTTCACACAAGAGTCGCTGGGTGCTTCAGAACGAATGAAAACAATGCCGACAGAAGCATCCGTATTGATATCTAGCATTGCGACGAAGCAACTCCGCTACTTCACCGAGTTTCGACAGCATATTTTTGAGACTGTTCATTTTACGACGGCCAAGCCATGGAAAAAGGACACTGATCCAACTCACGACCGGATCGAATGTGGCTTTCGAAGGGAATATTCGGACTCGTTTGAGGGGATTGAAAACTATGGTTTTTATCCTATTCGGACAAAGTTTCTTCGCGACTGCACAGGAGAGTACAAGAAGAAGAAAAGGCGAAAGCAGCACGAATCGGCAAAGCTCTTTGAAGAAAAGCGGAAACAGCGTTAAGCAGCGGAAAACACTCAAACTCCTCTCTGAAATGAAGATACACTCCAATCTTTGGAGGTAGTGCCACTATATTCGCTTGTGGAACTTTCACGAAGCACGCTGCAGCCATCTGTCCGCATCGTCAGTTCCTGCAACTAGTGTCACTATCGTCCACAGTCATATCAGTAACCCTTAATGACGACGAGCACAAAAGTAGAGAAGCGACACACCTTCTATAACTATTTCTGCTGCTCTGATTGCTCAATCTTTTCCTTTAAGATCTGCAAACGAAATTCCGTTTTGTCACAATTCCAGACTCCATTCCGGTGCCAGCACTTGTGTGCCAACATGTAGGTTGTTTTGTCCGGTTTGATGTTGCGCACTTCCATGGCAAAGATACACGAGTCCGCCTTTTCTCCCTTGTTGGGCTCGTCCGATCTCGACAGAGCATCTAACAGTGAATTGTAGCTTCGAACATTGCGATACGCTGCATCCTTGTTGTGGTCGGAAGCCTCCACGCTGCTGCTGTGGCTGCTGCCGTTGCCTCCCTTGTAGTTCATGCGAGAAAAGACCTTCTTGGCACGTTGATAATTCCCACACTTGGCCCAGGCATTAATGACCGAATTGTACGCAATGGCGCTGGGCTTCAAGCCATGGTCACCCCCCGTTTCGTCGTATTTGGCATGCAGCTCGTCCAGTAATGCCTCTGCTTCCTCTCCGGCATCCGCGTGACCCGATTTGGCCCAAGCATTGATCACACTGCTGTAACTAATGCTATTGGGCCGGACATTGTTGAATTCCTGACGGTCGTCCAATTCCCACATTTTCTGGAGCAACCGAGAGGCTTCTCGACCAGCAATCACATCACTGGATTGTGCATATGCGTTCAAGAGAATGTTGAAGCAATGGACATCGGGTTCTGCGGCATCCTTGTTGCCATCCAAAGCACCGTCGATTCGTTTTTGATACTCTTGGCACATGTACCCCAAAATACTCGCCGCACGGTCCACTTCCCCCACTTTGGCCCAGGCATCAATCAGGGTCCCGTAGAGTTTGGTACTCGGTTCAATATCTTTTTCCAACAATTCCTGAAAGAGTCGTTCACATTCCACGGGCGCCGATGGATTTCCCGATGCCGTGTAGGCATGCATGGTAGCGGCATAGCAAACACCGTCGGGTCGGAGACGCCGGAGTGCAGAAGGATCCTGACGATACATATCCTCCATGATGCGCAGTAAGGATTCACACTTTTCTCCGGCATCCGGTCGTAGTGGCGTCGTTCGGGACCACCCATCCAAAACGGTGCCAAAGGCCTTGGCGTCGGGTTGGACCCGACTCTTGCCGCGCGTATATTTGCTGCAGAGCATGGCCAAGAATGCTTCCGCTTCTGGCATGTTGTCCCCGGTGCGTGTCATGGTATGAAGGACGGCATGGTACGTGGATATATCGGGTGCCAATTCCTTTTGTTTTTGGCGTGTTGCTTTCTCTATCAGCATATTCAAAATATCCATGGCCCGGGTTGTTGCCTGTGGGTGTCCCGATTTGGCCCAGGCTTGAATCACCTGGGTATAATGTCCCACATGAGGCATTTGACTCAATAATTCGCGGTCATAAAAGGTTTCCATCCGGTGCATCACCTTGTCGGCCCATGCTCCGGCTTGTTTTTGTTGAGAAAGGTGAAGATGATCGACGCATGTCTGCAAGGCTTTTTCAAATATCGGAGAATTGAATCTTAGCCGCGATTCGGGTGGCACTGGCACTGCCCCAAAGTGCTGTTGTTGGAGAATCCCGTCCAAGATGGGAAGGACCTTGTCAAGTCGTCCATGGTCCAACCAAGCCGACAGTACAATTTCGTACGTGGTGGTATTGGGCCATGCCAAACACAACATGGAATGATGATGATTAGGATTAGGATCTGCCGTTGGGTGGTGGTCGCTGCCTTTTCGAAGAACTCTTGCGGCTAATAGAATATCCATATCCTCTTGTTGCACTTGAAGCAATGGATCCAGAATGGCTTGAATTTGATCCGCCGCCTGTTTATGATTATTACTTGTGGTGGTCGACGTCTTTCTTCTATTCGTCTCATGTGTTGTCGACATGGCAGTAGTTGTATTGCTAATTTCTTCCAAAATGGCATTGTAACTCTGAATGAGGGGATGGAATTTTCGTAGCAAGGAATATGTATAGGGCGGTTGCTTGCCGGGAGGAGGCATGGAAAGACGTCTCGAGCATTGCCTCCAATTTTCAACCACCTGCCATACGTGATGGGGTGTAAATTCCGTGTCGCGAGACAATTCACGCCGTCTCCATTGTCGTTGCCAATTTAACACCACGTCTTTGGTCAAGGACTTGGTGGAATGCTTGAGATGTTGTTTGTGGGACACAGATATTTGGTTTAATATAGAGGAGGAAGTGTTGTTGTTGGGAAGATGATTCTTTGTGTGGGCCTTGGTCTTGTTGTTCTGGTCTTTCGTAGGATTGTGAATCAGGACAGTCGCTTCGATTTCTTGGAGGATGCGTTCCAACAATGGGAAGGAATATTGAACGCTTTCTTCCGGACTAAAAACGGAGTTTTCATCGTCATCATCATCATTGGTTGTTGTTGTTGTTAGGAACAAATGAATCAATTCCATGGCGGCTTCAAAATCAGAGACGGCCATGGATCCTACAGGAATGGAACAAAGACGACGCGTCATTTCTTGTGGTGATGCAGTTGCACTTTCCGAGGAATTTTGGGAGGATGTTATGGTGCCATCCTCGTTCGTGGTGAAAGAGGCAGCGGTATCCGAGAGTCCTCGCGGTGGCGCTAATTTGTTGCTGGCTGACGCTCGACGAATTTCCGAGCCGACGAGTGGTAGATTTGCTTGTGAACGGACAAGTCCAATGGACGAGAAGCTCCTTCTGTTGGTTGTTGTCGCATGGGGGTGTGATGTGGATGCATTTATCACCTGCGAATTGCCAACAGCACGCGTCATACATTTACAGCCAGGTTGTAGTGGGCGGCGAACCGTGCCACCACCAATCCTCTTTCGAGTCGTGGAAGAGAGGGATGCTTTTAATGGCTTCATGCTCCCTCTTGTGCACACACCTCCGGCTACTAAGGGTCATGCGGTTTGATCAAGATGGTACCAGTATCGTCCTCTCTTGTCTCCAGAGTTAGTTGAATAATAAATCAAGATAACAATTAACAACAAAAAAAAGGAAACACTCTCAGCGAGTGGATCAGAGGTGCGCTCTTTTGACTATAACTCGATCACTAACCTTGGCTGGCTCTTCCCGGGAGATGAGGGATTGATTTGATGAAAAGTGTTAACCCTAATTTTCACAAGGCACGAATCATAATTTGATTCGTGCTTCTTCAAATTGTGACAAGGACAAGGATGGATTTACCATCATCATTATAATCCAGATGAGCAAGACTTGAATCTTTGTGGTCTAGAGTTACAGTAGACTTAATAGCTCGCTTCTCACACCACCCGCGAAGCGATGGATTTATAATAATCTTGGTGCAGCAGATCAGCAAGACTTTTCTCGTTCTTGACGAACACCAAAAAGCTCAACAAGCAAACCAACAAGCAAGACCAACAACAAAATGTTTACCCCCACGAGCATTCTCAACGGCATTGTGGGAGATTTCCTCGACGCCTCGGACAATGAATTGGCGACACCCATGCAATGGTACCCAACCTGCAATCCCAAGGATCCACGATTTGGAATGCCCTGTGATGTCCACCAACTTCAACAGGAACTTGTGCAGAAGAGCAGCTCTGGACAGCACCATGTCATTCTTCTTTTCTTGCATGGCTTGTTGGGCATCGAAACGGCTTGGAACTTTGATCCTACTACTGCGCCCAAAAGTGGTAAAGACGAAAGCGACGAGGAGGAGGACGATAACAATACGAATTACGGTTCGTTGCTTCAACAAGATTTGACAAAAAGTACTACCAATGTCATGGTGACTCCCTTGTATCTTCGATACAATACAGGCCTTGGCATTGCGACCAATGGACAAAAGTTGTGTCATTTACTTGAATCCTTGTGTTTGCCACTCGCAAAAACGACTACTGCTACATCCATGGTCATGATTGGGCATTCGATGGGAGGTTTGGTAGCCAAGAGTGCCGTCCTGCAGGCATTGGCATCCAAGCAGATTGCGGAATCGCCATCATGGTGGGTACAACAGGTACGGACCATCCTGTTTCTAGGAACGCCCCACGGTGGTAGTTATTGGGAAAAGGCAGGAAATGTCGTGGCCTTGACCATGGATGCCATTCCTCGACCCTATATGAAATTGGCGGCCAAAATTGGCAATCTCCGAAGCCGTGGGATCAAGGATTTGCGCTATGGAACCGTCTTGGCATCATCTTCCAAGGATGACGATGATGCCATGGTGAAGAAGACTGGTGGTGATGAAGAAGATGACGACGACGACGATTGGGGGGACGATTGGGGGGGTCATTGGATGGCCCTTGCAACAGAAGACGACAGTGGTAACGACGCAGAGGCGCAGGACGAAGAAGAAGAGGAATTGGAAGATCAGGATATGATGGTGTTAAAGCCGCCGAATGACGCGTCTGAGCCCAAGTTTATAGCATGCTACGTTGCATCGGGTACAGTCACAACCAATCCGCATAACCCAATCAGTTTAGTCTTTGGAGATGGTTTAGTCTCCAGAGCCAGTGCCGAAGGGAAATCAGCCTTTGCCGGCGGCGAGGCGGGAGAATACCTGCGCCTTCAGTCCCATCGTGAGTTTCCGGGCATTGCTCATAATGCTCTTCCCGCCAACATGCAGGTGTATCAACAGATCAAGGATTGGGTGGAGCAGTCTTTGCAGACGCGGTCGATGGAAACGGAAGTTACTTGCAGTGACACTTTCATGCTCGAGGAGAATGACGATACAATGAACATGGTCAAGGCTGCCGATAGAAGTATCACCGAGAGCAATGACGACGCCGGCGGGCGACAGCAGGAAACACCACCCAGCAGGTGGGCGCCCTTTCGCGGAGCTGCATCACTCGTCCAGGTCGCAGTGGACGCAGGATCTACGGCCGTGCAAAACGTACAGCTAGAAATGACAAATGAAATCTATGATATTGTTGGGATGATCAAACCTATTACTCCATCCGTGAGAAAAGTTCAACTTATTCACACACAAATCGTTGGTGCCACGTATAGTATGATTCGAGGCGTCAATTATTTCACAGGCGAAAGTTGCAAGCTTGTCTTGGATGGCCTGGAGAGTAAGGACTTCTCGACGCGACAGGGCGAGTCATAAACGATCCATTTTGGGGTCGGATAGTGTAATAAGAAACATAGCTCTTGCAATGCAGATTGACAGCGCGATGAGTGTAGAAAGCTTTTGACTTGGCATACCACCATAAATAGACCCCTGCGTCGTAGCGTTCAATCGACGGTAGCTTCGCAGTCTCCGGAATCAACCAGCGTTGCTAGCATAAGACGTACGTTGTTGGAACAGAGTGGGATACTTTGCTTTGATGCGCTGGACTTTCCCCAACGCACCCCATTTTGCGTAAAACTTGATGGCGTCATGCAGTCGTAGTTGAGCTTCGTCTTCATCCGAAAGGACGTCCAGTGCGAATGCCGCCCAAAGCTCATTAGCAAGAGCAGCATCGTGAATGTATCCTCCATCTGTGGCGAGTTCAACAGCCAGCTGGTAATTCTGGACGGTAGCTTTAACGTTACCTTTCTGCGCTGCAAAACCAGCGTCCAGCAATACTTTCCAGTGTTGAAAGTTCGGGCTTCCTTGTTTCGCCCAACCATTGATCCATTTACGTATACGTTTTGCCTCTCTCAAATACTCGGGCTTTCCTGTTTTCCGAGCCACTTCCAGGCAAGAAACGCCGGATACAGCAAAATCGTAGCTAGCTTGTGGGATGCCAGGGGCGTTTTTGATGTACGCTTCTCCATGTTTGACGGTACTTTCCGCAACCAATTCATACTCCCCATTGTACGTACGCTCGAATCTACGCATTGCCTCAATTGCTTCGACAATAATCGGAACGTTAGATTCAACCTCACTCAAGTTAAGTGGGAATTCATCTTTCGAGATGCCCATAATGCCTAGCAGAGTTAGCAGCTGAGCCTTGCAAAACAGTGAGATCATCCTTTGGCCAAAATCTTCCATCCGTTGGGCGTGGGCTTTACACTCTGCTGCAATCGGTTGAAGCGGACGGCCTGCTTGGAAAGAACAAAACACAACATAATACATACACCAGCAAGCGTTCTCTACTGCGCCAGTATGCAGACCGATCCTGTGGGCCGATCTTAGCGGTTCGATGCATTCGCGAATTGGTGTGACCCACTGGCTTCCAAAGACGTATGACAGCAACATCGTACCTGCTTCGGACGGTTTGTGGTTCACTCTCTTGAGAAGCTGCCGCGAGTAATTTGCGTATAAGCCGCCACCTTTGAGGTCGTTCAGTGCGCCCGTGAAGATGCAACAAACAGACGCAACAAGCCGTGGCGAGTAGGCGCAGAGGCCGAATTTGAGCGTGTACTCCAAGGCGCGAAAGATGACGAGCGTCATTAGAACATCATCTTTTTGAATGTAGCAGATATCGAACAGCCTGTCAAGAAGCTTCATGGCTCTCATTTTGGTGGGATCCGTCATCAACTCCATTTTTTCGATCTCATGCTCCGTCCGGCTATTCTTCGTCGCAACCAATAGACCAACTTTGAGCATTGTGCTCGATTTTGTCATTGTGGGAGAGGTCGGAAATCGACAATCCAAATGCTTCAACAGGGTAAGAAGAATATCCTTTGCTTCGCCATAACGATCCGAGCCATAAAACAAGCCAACCGCCAAGGTATAATAAACTTGGTAGTTGGCCTCCAACGGCCGATCCCGCTCTGCTGTGAGACAGGCGGCGCAGTACCGCTCCATTTGTTGAATATTTCCAACCAAGCGACAAGCTTCCGCTGCGAGAGCATACAATTCATGGCAGAGAACGGTACATTGCTCCCATCGATCAACCGGTAATACTTCAATACCCTTCTCAGCATATTTGGCGGCATCTTCGAATGCAGCTCTCCCCATGGCAAGCTTGGCGGTAATTAAATTGAGCTTGGCAAGAGTCAATCTAGCTTCCTCATCTTCGTGATATATTGAGGGGACCGAATTCAAATGGTGGATTGCCGTAAACATCATCCAGTCTTCGCCAACTGTATCATCCGTCCCTCGTTTGGCCAAGACTTTGCCAATGATAAAGGATAGTTTGTGAAGTTTTTCTCCCGTGACGAAGACTCTTGCTGCTTCGCGAATGCGGTCGTGCGCAAAGGCATATTCTAGTTTTTCCCGAGTACTCGCATTGTCATTATTAGTAGTATTCTTGCCTGTCGTAGTAGTAGTAGTAGTATTGGAACCCGTCGTTGGCGTCGTCGTGTTTGTAGCACGGCACAATAGTCCCGACATGACGGCATGCTCCAACAATTCCTGTACAGAAGTGGCAGTAAAATAAGGATTGGGCTGGTCGTCGTCGCCGCCGCCATGGTTTGGTTGCTCTTTTTGTTCGTATTTGCGAAAAGCATTGAGGAGTTCCACGAGCGTTTCCACATCCAAACTGGATCGCGTATGTGCTGCCACGGCCAGTACGTGCTGCAGATCCATGGGCAAACATTCAATTTTGGATTGGATCATTTCCACGATATCATCCGAAAGGGTTTCTTCCAATTTGTCTTGTGGCAATCGCCATTGCCATTGAAATACGACCATATCAAAGTAGAGCGCATTCCGTCGCACCAATTGTTCCAGCGCTTGTTTGGTAAAGAATATATTGCCCAAAGTTTTGCGGTAAATGGCCTCGGTGAGAGGTTGGACTTGATCTACTTCCAATTGCAACGTATCGGCAATAAATTCTCCCACTTGATCTTTGGATAAATCGGACAATTCGATGGTTTCAATATGCAGTGCTTTCTGTCGTTCTTGTTGTGGTCCTAGTTGCTGTTGTTGCATTGTCTCGTCCTGGCTGCTGGGTATTTTACCGTGATTGTTGTTGTTGGGAGAGGATGATGATGGCTGGTGTTCTTTTTCAATATCTTGTAAACTCGAAATAATTTTGGCCAAGGGATGATCGTGTGGATTTACTTCATTGGATCGATAGGCGCCAATGAAAAAGATGTGCTGAATGGTGGTGGGATCGGATAAAATCGTTTCCAGCAATTCTAGGGTGTAGGCATCCGCCCATTGCAAATCATCAATGTAAATGACCAGCGGCGATTCTCGTGTGCAAAGACATCGTAAAAAGGACACAAAGACATAATGAAGACGACTCTTGTTCATGACATCATCATTATCTGATTTTGTTCGTCGATGATGGTGGTGATGATGATGATGTGGTGGTGGTGGTGGTCGTCGTCGTTGTGGCGGTGTGCGTTGTGTTTGGATAGCATTATTGTCGTGGTGGTGGTCGTGTTCGTCATCATCGTGGTGGTGATCATGGGCATCAAAATACAGCGTTGCTTGTGAGTCTCCCATCCTCATGTGACTCCCTTCCATAATCGTAGTAACAGCAGAAGCAGAAGCAGCAGCAGCAGTCGTACCTTTACCGCCGCTACTGCTGCCGTCAGCGCTATTGCTGCCAATAATGGGTCTAAAACTTGGAATAATTTCCCCCAACACAGTCACATCATCTCCTACGGCTTCATAGAGTTCCTCGTGCAAAAAACGATGCAAATGTGCTTGTTCCGTCTCCGACAATTGAACATGCCATCGTTGAAAGGCTTCGCTCAATGCCTTGTATGGGACGGGAGCATCCAATTCTTGAACTTCATGTTTGCCATGCACAAACCGTGGGAGGGGGTGTTTGGAAGTGGAATGACTACTGCTTGCCGAAGAAGTTTTAGGAAATCGTTGCACGGCTTCATATACCAACCGTGTCTTGCCGGATCCAGAATAGGCCGACAAAAACACGGCTTGTGATTGATTGTGTTGAATCATGCGTTGGTACAGACTTTGAAAGTGTTGCAATTCCTTGTCCCGTCCATACAATTTGTCATGGGAAAATTGAATAAAGGGCGAGGAAGGACGGCCATCTGCGGTAATGTCCGTATTGGAAGTGGTACTGTTCCTCGCAGTAGTGGTGGTGGTGGTTGTGGGAGAATCTTGAGAAATAAAATTGAAATTCATTTGGGGATGTTTCGTAGCAGTAGCGGCCGTTTTCGTGTTCGTAGCAGTCGTTGCGGGCGTCGTTTTTGGAATGTCGGTATGCCGTCGTCCTTTTTTCCTACCGCTTTTTCCCTCCTTGGCTTCTTCCTCTTTGTCTCCATCCTCTTCTTCACTGTCATATTTATGATGAGGCATGGCCGACTTTCTTCTTCCTCCTTTCTTAGGCGAGTTGTCGTCGGTGTTGTTGTCCTCTTGAGAATCCAAATCGGAATTGGAATTCCGATACCTTGCGGCCGTATAATGTGTTTCATCTTTTTCTTCCCAACCCACCACACCAAATTCAATGCTACGAAAATTTTCAAAGTCATTTCCTGCATCACGGCTGCTAGAGGAGGGGGAGGAGGAGGGACTGTCGTCTTGCCCGCCGCCATCCGCAGGATGGTTGCTACCTCTGCCGGCGGCGGCGGCAGCAGCGGCGGCACCGCTGCTACGACTCCTCGTACTACTGCGAGCAGAACTCCTCGGCGTGATACTGCGACTTGTAGTGCTATTGCGAGCACCCGAGGCAGAGGCACTGCTGTCCCCCATGGTGTGCTTGTTCAAACCCAAGGAAGAATTGGGAACCTCAATAATAGAAGTGTTGGTGGTTGGCTTGCTCTGGGTCGCGCCTTGTGCCGTCGACGCCCTGTTTTCCCTCTGTCCACTGTTCCTGTCTGTCGCTCTCTCTCCTTCTTCTAACTAGCTAGCTAGAGTACCTGGTAGTCCTAGCCAACCAGCCAAAGTTCGCGGAGCCAATGTAGGGCTGGCACGTTGGGAATCGAAGGAGATGGCTACTAGCTAGATAGCTAGATAGCTAGTAGTAATAATACTGCAGTGCTGCTTTTAGTAATAATACTGCAGTGCTGCTTTTATACTATGGTACAGTACTTGTACATCGTAACTCGTAGGCCAACTAAGGTGGTTAGTTTGTTGGTTCGTGTTGGTACTTGTAACACGTTGTCGCAAACGTTATGATTACTTAGCGCCTCTGATGGTGATTTCCGTGGAGTAGACTAGCACAGTACTAAGGCTACAGAAACGAAGGCAGTACACAGTGTTTACTACTCGTAATTAGGGCACCCCCAAGGTGACCTAGTTAGGAAGAAAACCTCAAGAATAAAATAATCGGATACCGAAACAACAATATATATGAATAAACCGTCATTATATTCTGATTCCAACTTACGCGAGCACGACTAATATATCCTAACGAGTAGTGATTGCTTAATGCTGTGCAGTTTTTAAGCAGATAAATGATACAATTAAAGGCCAAGTGTCCAATGCGTGTTTGAAGTTCGTTCGGATTTGTTCGTGAACTCTTACCGGTAAACGAAAAACTGCACAGACAAGAAACGAGAAACAAACCATCAAGAGTACCAACCATCCGGTAGTAATTTGCAGCACCAATGAATCGTACAGTATGGCAAAGCTGAGAAACCAATGATTGGGCCGTAACCGTGACTTGCCAGATGGGGGAGACCTTTGGCTACCAGTGTCTCACTGCGTGGCAGTGCACTTTCTTGGTGGTGCATTTTTTAAATTGTGTTTGAAGGAGAAACCTGGACTCAAATTGGCTCAGAGACCAAAAGACATCCAGTCTCTG
>Ga0163149_10001248_pt1 | contig 32978 bp, 23 predicted proteins | sample OliLakLV19MP5G1_FD_148604 | JGI IMG/M metagenome (GOLD analysis project Ga0163149, IMG submission 148604) | Freshwater microbial mat bacterial communities from Lake Vanda, McMurdo Dry Valleys, Antarctica - Oligotrophic Lake LV.19.MP5.G1 | ecosystem: Environmental > Aquatic > Freshwater > Lake >... | reverse complement strand
TACCTGGAGTACCTCCTTCCGTCAAGGCTTTCTCCACCGGTGGTTCTGCGACAGAATCCGATGACACCATCGTGGGGCCTGGTGTATTAGTGACAGTGGCCGGCATTCCTGTCGGCTCACCTAGGGCAGCACCATGTACACCAGCAGACGGTTCTGTCTCCAAGGACGCTGCAGATTGCACTGTGGCCAAATCGCTTGTTTCCGCTGACGAATAGTCAACAGAAGTAGTAACATCTGAAAACATCAAATCCTCATTAGAACTGTCTTGGTTTTCTTCTGTTGTAGCTTGCTGGTCCGAGGTGTCTTCCTCCTCCGCCATAGATATAGCTTCAGCAGCCACCTTTGATGACCCAACAGAATCCTCCGCTCCCTCGCGCCTCGTGCTACTTGTAGCAGTCGGATGGCTTGTGTCGCCTGGAACATTTGACATCGATTTAGCTATCGGGACGACTTCAGGCTGTAGTGAAATTTCTTCCGACACAGTCGAAGAGGCTTCTACTAGTGGAGACGTTTTGTTGCTTTGTTTGGTCCAATCAACCATCCATTCCGGAACGCCCGCATCACGGCGTCCTTCAGCGAGTATTTCGGCAATTTCTGACGAGTTTGTACTGCCTAAAGACGGAATTGATTGAGATACTTCAAGGTCCTTGTCGGCCGCATCTGATGAAGGAAGCTGAATCACAATGCTGCTACTCGTAGTAGCTTGTTGTGGGCGTGCGTCGTCGGACGCATGAATTGTTGCTAAGTTAACTTCAGCTTTCACAAATGATTCTGCAGTGTCTCGAGAGGGAATTGATTGGGAATTTTCAAATTCCATTTCAGCCGTATCTGAAGAAGAAAGAGGAGGAGAAGTGGCTTCCGTCATTTGGCATGCCTCCTTTTCTGCCATGTCGACCGTTCCTGATTCCATAGGGTCTGATATTGCAGAAACAACAGTTTCAGCGGACACGTGTTCTGGCGGTTGAAGCGGTTCTGTTGACAAGCTACTAGCAGGAGAACCGTCTCCAGCTGTGGTGTTGTTGGATTCAAAGTTAGATGTATCCACAGCCACACTTTCTTCAACCGCGTTTGCTTGGCTAATAGCGGCGGTTGCAGTTTCCTCAGCCTTTCCATTCGCCGGAGGCAACGAACGAGATTCACTGGCAGGAAGCTTTGGAGATGCAGGAGATTCTTGCAGACTGCTTTCTCCCGGAATGGATTTATCAACAACTACAGACTCATCCCCGGGTCCAGCGACAATATGTTTATCACGAGAATCTGCAAGTGGCTTTGGGTCGGACGAAACGGTATCAGCATTTGTTAGCAAAACTGCACCTGCAACAGCTTCCGTTGTCACAGCCTCAGTGGCGTCGGCTTGCTTTGTGGCGCGATGAGAATGGGACTCTGCTGCCATGACTGCTTCTTTGACATGATCCAAAGCAACCATCAGCTCCTCCAAGTCTACCGCGTCTGTCGGGGCGTCAGTGGCATTGCCTTCCGTAGCAGCTGTATCCTCTTTCCCAACGTTCGTGTTGGTGATGTCAGCATCGACAACTGATTCGCAACTACTCGCGGGGGTGGGGAGAGGGAAGATGTGACAGACTTGGTGGTTGTTCTCGTTGCTGTCGTTCTGCTTGCCCTCGTTGTTGTTGTTGGTGTCGAGATCTATATCGTCATCACCGCTGCTGGTACTACTTCCGCTAGTAGTAGAGGAAGAGTCATCCATCGCTTCAGCATCACTCACGGTAGGATTATTTTCGCTGGTTTGTCCAAAATCGTCAGGCATAATGATTGCTGTCTCTGTTGTATTGTCACTACATGTAGCAGTAGCAGTAGCAATAGTAGCAGTGGCGGCGGTGGTAGTTGGTTTGTCGTCGATCGAGTTAGCGGTCTGGATGTTGCCAAGCGGTACAATCATGCCCGAATAGTCACGGTGATCAATCTCATCCGGCGCCATGATTTCTTCCTTTTCTTCTTCTTTTTGACTGTCGTTGAAACTGGAAAGCGACGGCAATGGCGGCTGAGGAGCTTCCTGCTTGGTAATATTGTAGTGACTGTTGTTGTCATCCTTTTCCAAAGCGGTGGAAGCGCATGTTTCTACTATCTCAGGTGCAGCAGCAGGCTTTATTTCGGCCAATGAAGGAATGGCCATAAGTTGCTGTGGTGTCGATATTTGCAAGGAAGAAGAAGTAGGCGCGGCTGCTGTTGTCGTCGGTGGTGCTGGGGACGAGGATGCGGATGATACAATTTCCTTTTTGATGATGGATTGTCGTTCCTGTCGCAACCGATTCCGTGCAGCTTCTCGTACGACCACATCCGACGTTTTGCTGTCAGTGTTGTCGTAGGACAAGGACGCTGCCGAAGAGGAGAGTTTGGGTATCGAAGAAGACGAGGCTGACAATTTTTTCTCGGCTTTTTTGCTTTGCTTGCTGGATTTGTCCTTGTCCTTGACTTTGTCTTTCTTTCCTCCTGCCAAGAGCATTTTGTATTTGGATTTTTTGTCAACCGGCGGTTCCGGTTCAAAATCAAAAGCGTCATGATCGTCTCGATCATCGTCTTTGCGACGACGACGATTGTGTTTGTCGTAGTCCACTTCCTGTCGATACAAGAGACTGGCATGAAAGGACATGATCGTCGGGTTGGTTGTTGTTGCAGTGGTTGTTGCAGTAGTCGGTGACTTTGCCGCCACGGTCATTGTGGCGGTTGGTGTGGTTGTCGTTGCCTTACTGTTTCTCCTGGTAGTCGGGGCAACCTTTCGGGAGGCACGACGCATGGGATAATGTGTCGCTTTGGGTTTGGTGGTCATAATACTACTTGTAGTCGCAACAATCGCAGTGGTGGGCATAGTCGCAGTAGGAATTCCGGTGCCGCGACTCTTTCCTGCCGCCAAACGCTGTCGTCGAGTCGGAGCTCGGACGGGGTTACTACTAGTGGTAGCAATGCCCAAATCCGTAGTCGTAGCCATGGTGGATTCCGATATAGTAGTCGAGTCCATGGTTGTGGCGGTGGCAGTGGTATCAGCATCAGTATCAGCGTCAGCGTCCATGTCCATGTCCGAGTCGTCAGGTAGTTTGGAAATACTCTTCTCGTCATCACTTTCATTCCTGTCCTCGTCGCCTTCTTTCTCTTCCGAGACTTGCAATGGTGCCGATAGCGGAGGCATCATCGGTGGTGGTGGCGGTGATGCTGATGAGGATGTGGTGGTATCCAATAACATTAAATTGGGAGCACAACACGAGGCCGCAATTTTACGGTACGCCTTGGACGAGTGTTCTTGTTGTGCCGAGGTCGGGACGTGAAAATTGCGTTTGAGCTGCTTTTTGCCGCGGGATCCACCGGGAGCACTTTTGACACTTTTTGGAGTACTGGGACTGGTGGATCGTCGTCGTCGACTTCCACTGCTCCACACACTACCATTGCTGCAACTGGCACTGCTGCTGACATTGCTACTGCAGGAACGAATGCTGGGTCGATGATGGCCGCCAAAACTAGAAAAACTGGCATTCCCGACCGATGCTCCTCCATTGCTACTCCGACGTCGTTGTGCGGCTTGTCGTTTCATTTGTTGTTTCAATCGAGCTGTGAGAAGAGGTAAAAAATAAATTTAGATGAGAAATTTGACAGCTGTAATGATTCCGTAGATTTCCACACATTTCAAGATGATTTAAAAATGGACTGAAGATGTCCAATTCCTCGACTTTTTCTATACAGTAAAGCCAATCAAATCACACCGGATATATACAAGAGGGTACAACTCTTTTCAACAACAGAAAACACAATTTCAAAGGAAGCTTTATTAAAATGAACGAAACGTACCTGGACTTTTGGCGGTACTACTCGAAACCGACGAAGACGACGAGGCTACCGTGGACGGCGTCGTCGGCGCTGTGGTGGTCGCTATTTTTCTTCGCATTTGCTGGCGGGGTGTCGTGGGGGCTGCTCGCAGGGGTTGTTGTTTGCGGGCTTTGGTGGTGGGTGCTCGCCGCGATGACGATGACGATGCCATTTCATGGTCGGGAGCCGTCCAACTTTGTCGAAAAATATTGGGTTGTGGTTCCGGACGATGATGATGCATGGCTATAGTAGTATCCTCGGCATCCTTTTTTTCTTCGGCGTCCATATCTTCGATGGATACGGTTCTACTAGTGGACCGCAAGGATCTCGTTTGCGTTCTGGATTTTTTGGTTCGGGATCGTGCCGACTGAAGCGACTCGATCGACTTCAGAGATTGTAAAGATCGATTGGAAGTCGAGGCCGGCGTATTCTTGGTGGTGGCGAGCAATCGCAAAGACCGATTTCCGGCCACGGCTTTTTGGGCTTTGGCTTCTGCCTCTGGGTCTTTTATGGGTGGTGGTGGTCGTCGTTTGCCTTTGTTCTTGACTTGTGCAGAAGAAGAAGCAGAAAGGATACTCTCGGCTTCTTCTGAAGTTAATTTGGCAGTCTTGCCCTCCCCTTGCAATATTTTGTCTTCTCTCAAAGCCGATTGTACGGAATCTTTAATGTCCCTTAAAGTAATGCCAGTATAATTTTGATTGGCTTGGTTTTCACAACCACCATAATTTTCCAAGGATCGCACCGACATGTCCAAGTCCAACAAGCCAGAGCTGTTGTTGTTAGTAGTAGCAGTACTAGTAGTAGTCGCAATTTTGGTAGCACTCGCCATGAAATTGCTGGCCGTCAAGGCCGAAAAGGATTTCGATAAGCGGCCGCTCCCAACGGTCCTGCTAGTCTTCGTAGCGCTACTCGCTGTTGTGGTGGTTGTGGTGGTGGGTGTAAGGATGCGACTGCTCTTCTTTTTTCGGGCACTGGTAATGACGCGTTTGCCTCCACTCGTGCTGCTTTTGCCGCTCGTGTTGCTGTGATTGCTTTCGTTCATCGAAGGATTGCTTCGGGCTGTCGCAGAAGCAGTGCCTGTAGCGGCGATACTACTGCTAACTACAGGAGACGCAGCGTCTTCCGCTGATCCCAGGGCTCCAACAGCTTCTGGACTGGCGATGCCTCGCGTCGGTGTTGTTGGCGTTGTTGCGGCTTCCATTCTAGCTGCTAGAATTATTTGTTTGTTGATGACGGATCAAACTAGTATTGTCGTTTCCAGGAATGACTACGTACTGCTGCAACTCAGTTTACTTTCTTTACTCGGAATCGAATAGCCGGGACACAGTGTGGATGCATTCCCATCTATATGCAAAGTTGGAATAGCTAACTAGCAGCAGCAGCTAAGCTGTTATATTGTATAGAAGTTTAAAATTAAGTGACCTGCCATGACCAGCGTTGGCACGTCTCGTATTGTTGCTTGTTATTGCTGGTTGGTTGCTTCTTGTTTTTGCTGCTGCTTGGCTGTTGTGGCCATGCATGCACAACCGTTATGATACCGTAGGTGCATGGATCATGAACACAAACGGGTCTCAATTCGATGATTGTCTTCCGTTTCGGGGAATTTTGAATCTTGTGTACATGTGTGCGTTTTCTGCATTAATCGTACGAAGCAAGACCTTGCATCTGATGACGCACTGTTGCTCATCAAACTGAATGTTGGAATCCATGAGATTTGCAAAGAAGTCCCTGTGCAGTGCTGCTTGGCAGAAGCTACAGCAGATTGTGCTGTAACTGCTGCTGTTCCTGTTGCTGCTAACCAGACTGTGTTCTTTCAAGCTCAGACTTTTGAAAGGTTGCAAATGATGCCTTCACAAAAAGTGGGTGCAAAAAAGAAACAATGGCATCCTTGGAACAATTTTGGAGAAATGTTTTTGTGATCACAAACAAAACCAGTGTTCAATGTGACTTTTCTGTCACACAAAAAAAGGTGGCATCGACGTTGCTGATCATAGAAAAAGAAAACTTTTTTTTCAGTTTCATCCACCAAACGATTGTTTCCATTTGAGAATCCCACAATTTCCTCCTTGTGCACTCGTTGAACTGAATCTTGACTCAATGATCACTCACTTCAAAGCTAGGGCAACGCAACCGCTTGTCTCAAGTGATGTTGAAGACAGCCACAGTGGATGACTGAAATGTCTGTTGACAAAGTCAGAGACGCAAGTTTCCAAATTGATGATGAAGAGTCCAATTCGACAAACAAACAAACAAGCAATGACATGCTTTTGTTGTGTCTTGTGAAAAAGAAGGTGTTCGCAACATGACACATTTGCATTTTTTGAAACCATCCCCACTAGCATGCACAACAGAAGCATTCGGACTGCCGGTCCCACACAATGATGAGCATTTAACAATGTTGCAAAGAAATGTGCACAGAAACGAGACAACAACAATCTGTGGAGTCTGCAGAAGAAATGGGTTTGAAATTGACACATCGGGCAGATGGAATGCTGCTGGTGAGGCTTTGCTTCAAAGGGCATGAAAAAGACAAGGTGGAAACCAAAGTTGCTAACGGATGGGTGGCAGAAAATGAATTGTTCCATTCAAAGTCGGTGCTTGAGGAGTGCCATGATTCACTCAGAAAGAACATGTGAGAGCCCATGTCAATTGTGCAACCAACTGAAGTGTCGCCAACAAAACCAAGCAAAACAAATCATCAAATGAGCAATCTTTAATGAAGATTCCAACAAACAAAAATCAAGAAGAAAGAGAAGAACAGAAATCATGACAAAAAAAATAGGTGATGGAAAAACAGAGCAAAAATTGTTAAAAGTTCAATTTGCAATTGAAAACTTGTTGGAGCAGTCATGGCATTGTGTCAATCCCATGCAAGGCAACAATCTGCCTGATCAGAATGTGGAGCATTCAATGCTGCATTGTGATGACCCAACCGCTGGCTTGCTTGCAACTGAGACAAGAAATTAGACTTTGTCTCTGTGACAGCTACAAAAAAATAAATCACCAATTGCTCACAATCAGTCAGAATGGAGCAACCTCATCATTGCTGATCCAACAAGTTACATGGGGATCACCATCATTGTTTTTGTTAGCAAAAGTTAACATTTTTTAGTTTTCTCCAACATCAATTTCGTTGTCATCAATTCTGCTTTTCTTTTCATGTTTTTGTTGTTGTGCTTGCATTCTTCACCATTTTTGCAACAATGAAAGCATGAAAAGTGACAATGAAGTCAGTGTTCTCAATAAAAAAAGGTGAACATGGACAAGAAAAATTACATCTGTGCTTTTTTTTGGAATTCATTGGTCCTCCCATTCTTTCTCTTCTTTTGATGATGTCAGATGAGCTTTGCCCTGAGAGAATCCAATTGAACTTTCCTTTTGACAACATTCTCCCACTCTTGCACAAGAAGCAACTGCAGCCTCACAGATCCAATGGAAAAGTGCATGTTTCCTGTGCCCTTAGAATTTCAGATTCTGATGAATTTGACCAAATTGATTGCCCTGACTTTGAAGCTTTGAAAATCCATTCTAATGAACACTTGAACACTGATGCAGAAATCAATCTTTGGTTCCAATGTTGTTTGAGGATGACGATTGAGTCATGTTGATCAATGATTAACGATTTTGTGTGACATCATTAATTTCACACCATCCATCTAATGGAATTTTGTTTCATTGTCTAAGGGATGTTAATGACAATGTCTTAAACTGCAAGCTGTTGTGTCAACAACATGCAACCTGCCCTTTTGATGCTGCCGATGATGATTCATCGGATCAACAACTGAGAGATTTGAGAGAACGTGGTTTGCAAGCTTTCCGTGACCTTTGTAAACACATCTTGCTTCACAAAAAACACCATTGTTGTCCATTGTGAATGCATCAAAGGATCACAAACAAACATTGTTAACAAGAAGTGAGACAACTCAGAAGTCGCATGCAGACATTTCATTGGGTTGCTAAGAGTGTTGAGTCAAGCACACGCAAAGTGAAAGTTTTTTTGGAACTTGGACTGCATCACAAGAAGGAATCAACTTTGTGCAAAAATGTTTTGCATCACCCCCCCTCCCCTCCAACTCCATGCATTCTTCACATTTGAGACAACAAGAGAGTTAGCTGAACCTTAGTTGGGCCCAAGATCCTGCTGATTCTCCTTTTGTTCTTCTATGAATGGGAAGACCACAGTGGCATTGCCAACTCTTTGCAACGATCTGGGAGATCATTGCATGATTTTTCTGTTTTTGATTTTAGAAAGAAAAAAACAAACACAGTCAACACAAACAAGCTTGTTGCCAGACTGTCCTCAAAAAGCAAGCATCAGAACAACATGACTGACAATTTGTCAAATGATGTTCATGTCTGAATTGAATCTTCCGAATTTCTACCTGTCTGCAAAGATTCAGATTTTGCCAAGTGAATGGAAATCCAAAAATGATTGCAGTGATTTAAGTTTCATGGCTTGTGAAAGTTGAATTTGGGGGACACTGGCATTGGTGTCTGGTGGATTTTTCTGTTAATGTTTTGAATTTGAGTTGCGTGGAAACATTTAGCACCAATCTTAACACCTTTGTGCACTGCTTGTTGACTCCAAAACCATAAAATCATGATCATTTTCAACTTCTCAATGCCATCCGCCTTACCCTCATGTGTCAGTGATCAGGGAACTCTCTTGCAGGAGCAAAACATTCCACTGGGATCAAATCTGAAAGACAAAAATTTGCAACACACATTTGTGCAAAGCTGCTTTCAAAAAAAGTCATCAGATGTGCACTTTGATCTTCATCCTTTGTCAGAACAAAGAAGTTTGGCTGATGCTTTGCTGCTGCTGCTTGTTCCATCACTGTCTGCACCGATTGTCAGCCATTGTGGTGACTTCTTGATCGAGGATGTCCACGGAGCTTAACATCAAGGCTGCTACATCACTGCCAAAATGACATGACAAATGCAAAAGTTTCCAGGTTGCACGTCATCAAAAGAGGTTTTCGCTCTCTTCATGACTTTGTTGGACATTGTTGTTGTGTGCAGATTTAGAAACTGGTGTTGGGCTTTTCCCTAAACAATTTTTCAGGAATTGCAGAATAGCATGCTATCACCCAAAAAATGGGAACAACTGCTTGACTAGCTAGCTAGCAATTATAAAACATCTGGAGAGCTTTTCCCATAACAAATTTTCAGGAATTGCAGAATGGCATGCTATCACCCAAAAACTGGGAACAACTGCTTGACTAGCTAGCTAGCAATTACAAAACATCTGGAGAGCTAAGCATTAAACTCAAAATGAGCATGCTAGACAGTTCAATAAGAAAAAAACAATTCTTTTGTGTGTGAATCATGGCTGCAGCCATTTGACTATTCATTGAGTGCAGTGGGATGGACAATGAATCATTTAGCATTCAAATCTTTTCAGCTAGAGTGGCCAATGGCCATCTGGTCTAGTAGAGGCAGCTTGTGAGCTAGGTGTTCAGCAGAGAAGAACCTTTTCTGGAAGCTCTGAAGAAATTTATTACTAGAGATCTACACCGTCACCTTGAGTGCTCTTCAAACGTGAACCAGGCTCAAACATGAACTCCTGCTCCTGCCTCTACGAAAGGAGCCGAAAGGGATTCAAGGTGACGAAAACACAACCAGCCGAACTTACAGTAGAGCAAGCTAGAATACATCAAAAACAAACAATGGCGCATCATCAAGACGGGGTCGTGTCCGACTGCACCTGTCTCTCGGGTGGAGCGGAAGGAGCTGACCGTCTGTTTGGAGAGCTTGCTGCGTCCGTCGCTCATGAGGTCGTCCACTACGGATTTGAGGGAATGAAATCCACGGTGCAACCACAAGTCACTGTTCTTGACAGCGAACGACTCGATGAAGCTACGCTGTTCCGGGAACAAGCGGCGATCTACCTGGTAAGGTGTCCACCCCGAAAGCCCCATGTTCGAAAGCTGATCCAACGAAACTTTTTTCAAGTCAAGACAGCGGAGAGCGTGTACGCCATTTCTAGATGGAACTTAGTAGAGGCACAGAGTAAAGAAACAGCTCAAGGCAAACTTAGAGGAGGAACTGGCTGGGCGGTGGCAGTGGCAATCTCCATAAAGGTTCCGAAAATCTACTTTTTTGCCATTGAGAAGACGCAGTGGTATCGGTATTCCTATGCCGAGGGAAGGTGGGAGAAGAAAGAAGCAGCTTCCATCCCAACACCCCAAGGAAGATACGCTGGAATCGGTTCTCGTGAGCTGGACTCAGTAGGCGAGAAAGCGCTCCGTGATTTGTACAGAGAAGCAATCGCGTCCAGGCGAAAAGCCGCTTCACCCACAACGAATCTAACTAGCAAACTGGTCTTAGGTAACAGATGATCTCATCATAAAGAAGCGAACATACACCCTGGGTGAGGTCGGAGGCCTCCCAGTGAGAACATAAACTCGTCACCACAATTGTTTCACCCTAACCTCAAGGATAGAACATGCATTACGTCAGTAGCATCATTCTGATCCCGGCCTTGCTTGCTGCTTGCATGATTAGCATTGTAGATGTTCTTCTCTTACAACTTAGTAACTAAACATTGGGTGGTACACTTTTGGTTCTGTGTTTGCCAGCTGGATCGTACTTTCTTTCGTTTTGCCGTGTATTGCTATGAGCCTGTGACTGGACTACAGTACAGTAGTTGCTACCTAGTGATCGCATTTATGCGCCACGTGGCCTACTAGCTAGCTTCAGGAACACAGAAGCGAAGTTGTTAGTTAGCTGGGATCACAAGTAGCTCGGCATGGAATTTACTAGCGTATTTGTGGTCTTTGACCAGAGTGTTTTGGTGAGCATTACTGTACGTATAGCAAGGTTAGAAAATATCAAAAAGTACAGAACATGAAAATGTGCCGTGGCATCCACAGTAGTGTAAAGCCTATAAAGTACGATAGCTACTGCCCACTACAGTGGTACACTTGCATCATGCAGTTTGACGTACTACTCTACTAGCTAGTTACTGTAGTAGTGGCCCGCCGCCGCCAGCTGGATCGTAATTGTATTACAGCGTGCGGTGGTGGTAGTTGCCAACCATCGTATTTGCGGGCGTCGTCGAAAGTGAAAGCCAACAAAGCCTGCTTCTGGGGGGAAGTTGCTGCTTGTAGCAGCTGTTCTGTGTTATCGCCCTTGACCTTGCTTGTATTAGGTAGCTAGCTAGCTAGTAGTAGGTAGGGGAACAAGAAGTTGGTTGTTAGAAAGTTCCTTTTGGGGGAGGACGGTGGTTGTCCATCCGGCTTGTACTTTCTGACTTTCTGCACAACATTTTACTGATAACTACTAGCTAGTAGTGGAGTAGCTTGCTAGTACTACAGGACGACCAGAAGTACCTAAACTACTACCTACAGTACATTTGACTCCATAATACCGGTTACTTGACCACTATGGTTCTTTTACTACTACCTAGCTAGTAGCTAGCAGAAATTTTTCGCTTTAGAAATCATCTTTTTTTGTTCTCTCTCTTTGCATTGTTCGTAGTTAGTCGTTAGTCCTTTGCACCTTCGATCATAATTCGTACTACAGTAGTAATAGGATGACAGAACGTGGTTCGGCAATTGAAGAAACGAGAATTAACCTCACTAGATTCCTTCCTGCTGGTAGGGTGGATTTAATGTTTCTGAGATATTTTTATCTTGATGGTGGCCACTGACATAACATTACCCTTTTAATGTAGATATCTGTGTTCCAGAGACTTCACTGTGCATGGGTTAATGGGAATATTTGGTTTAATTTGTAGTACACCGACACAGAACGGACCCCTTTTCGGGGAAGACTCAAGGGAATGGAAGCTGACGTGGTAAACCTTGAAGGCTCGAAACTGTTCATGGTGGTACGTATTTGATGAGTTTCGGGCCAGCGCAGAACCACGCCATAATCAAAGAATACACCAGTAGTAAGTAGATGGAGCATGAGAGTACAGCTAAATGTTCCTTTTTCTAACCACTGTCATTTTCATCAGTCTGTTCTCTTACAGCATACATACGGTATGCACCACCACGCATGCTACCTGATCATAATTACTGTAGCTAGTAGTACTGGATATCTTAGCTACTGAAACCTGGCAGTTAGCTCTTGTAGTAGCTACTGAAGAGTAGCTATTCTAGCTTGGCAGTTGCTGCTCCAACTGAACAGCCTCAACAGCCTGCCTGGTATCGATATCCATTCTGTGCTGCCTGCCCCATAGTCTACAACGTAGCGCTTTCACTGTCCAAGTTCTTTTTCGAATTCTACTAGGTAGCAGAAAAAGCGTTCCCCTTTTTGTGCTCTGTCCAAACTTGATAGGCATCAATACTACACTAGTATATAATTATCTATATAACTTGGATGCGATACCAGCATACTAGTATCAAGATGGCAGCGTCGTCTTCCCATGATTCCCATCGGCTCTACTATTGTGAAACCGAAAAAGAATGTTGGCGCGTCTTGGCACGGCTTTGCCATTTATCTCGCAGTGATTGCCAAGCCATCTTGGCCATGGAATACAGCAATATGAAGAGGTTGAGTATGTTGGCCACCTTGTTTTCGGCGGCCGAAGCCGTCACAAGTCTCATGGATCACGCCGGCGTGAGTCATGCCAAGGCCCACATTGTGGTCTTGTTTGCTACGTACTTGTTGCACCACAAGCAACTGGTTCCTGCCGACTTGGAACTTCAAGATTTGCTGGATTTTGCACTGCAATTAAAGCAGCAGCAACCGGCTGCTGTCCCCTCCGTACAAGCATCACCAACACGAAGAGGCAAGCATACCAGAAGCAGTACTGCTTCTCTGCGCTTGTCTCAACTCCAACACGTGGAGGAAGAGCGACACATGTCTATGGATAGCAGTATGAACGTGAGCAGTCTGCCCAATCTCCACAAGCCACCCAATAGAAATCCTTCCTGCTTGCTGGAACACCCCTCTTCCTCTTCCTGCTTGGACAATTCCTTTGCCTCGGATTCCCTGGTGTTCCATCCTGGTCAAAGCAGTGACCACAATATGATTGCTCAAAGTCACCATACAGCCCCTGCCTCTCTTCATGGCTCTATTGGTCCCACACCCTACCACAACAGTAGTACCAGTCGAGGTGTTGACATGCTACCCTCCAAGGCTCACAGTACTCATCTCATTCATAATAATCCAAATGCGAATACACTGCTGAGAAACAATTCACTGACCCAGGTACAGCTGGAAGAAAAGGAACGACGACGACAGAGACGACGACGATCTCAACATCCCACCGCGGCCATGCCCGTGACACCCTATCCTCAAAGTCTCAACAAGTCCTGTCGATCTTCCGCTACGGCAACCACCGTGGGCATGATGAGCTTGAACTCCCTTCATGCCTCGGCTCCCAATACGATTGGGAGTTCCCGATGGGAACCCTGTCACAGTCGTCGCGGCAGTATGGATATTTCCAGTCGTACCAAAAGTCCTACGCGATCTCCCGAGGTCTCTTCTCCCACGGGGACACCCACGATGACAGGAAACAAGACTCTGCGGAGCAGTAGCACCACCACGGGTACCCTACTCCCGCCCACAGCAGCAGCGGACACCACAGTCCTTCACGACTCGTTGAATACGACGGCCATGACGGATACATCGGACCACCAGCACCACCAAAAAATCACGAATAACTGCAATCGTCCTCGTCGACGCCCCAGTTTTGGATCCGGGGAGGAATTGAGGAATACCTTGCATTCCAATACGCCACCACCCCAGTGCATGGTCCAACGAAGCGTCCATCGTTGGACGCTGGCCTTGGATTCGGAAGATACCTCGGGAGAATTGGATTTGTCGGATGTCACCGATTCCGAAGAAGACTCGGATTCGGATTCCGATGGCTCGGAAAGTACCAGCAGTACCGAAGAATATGATTCGGACGATGAAGACGAAGACTCCGAAGAAGACGACGAAGAAGAGGAGAAGCAAGAGTGTACTTGTGCGAGCAAATCTCCCGAGGAGGGGGGTGCACCCGCCAAGGACACTTCGGACAAATCTGACTTGAATCATCATCGTGATTCCTGTCATATCCATGGAAGCAAACTGGACAAACATAATAAGATGATTCTTCCTCCACGGTATCCTCCAAGACGTCGTCGGAGCAGCAATAAAAAGATCGTGGCACCCGAACCCGCCGCCACTACGAGTAGTGGTGGCGTGGTGGCCAATTGTCATGAATGGACGTTACCCGCCAATCAAGTTCTTCCCATCAACTTGCAATCCTTGTTCCGAGAAGCCATGCATTGTCCCGGTCAAGATCTTCAAGCCAAGATTCAAGAAGCCATGAATGGGCAATGATTAATGGAATGAAAACCCACTTGGAAGAAGACAATTTTGTAAACGAATACTACACACAAAGCCTAGGGTATGCTCTGGCTGCTAAACTATAATATATGTAAATCACACTACCTATGTTCAACGCCTCTTCTACTTGAGATCCCAAGAAAACAAAACAATTACATACTATCTAGATAGTAGTATGATCTATATAAAATTCTTACAAAGTGACTTCTTGTGCGGAACATTTGGTGTTACATGATTAGCACTATTCGTCGCCGGCCTCTAAAGGCTAGGATCTAAATCGGTCGATGTACATGATCAACGGTCCTTCCGTCCGGCCTGTAGGGGACAAACGATATCCTGATGATGAGAGAAGCGCTCATCGCCCGCTTGAAATCGGCACATAAACCTGCTAGCTAGCTAGCTAGTGGAAGTAGATGTCCACTTGGTCCATTGCAATACTAAAACGGGGTGGAACCACAGTAACAGTAACATACTATTTATTTTTTCTTTCTTTTTGTTTGCTCGATGTGTACTACAATAGGGTTCCTCCATAAACAAAACACAAAACACACCAAAACTCGATCCTACAATTCCTCGGCCCGAAAGTCAATGACCAAATGAGACCCCCTCCCTGTAATCAGGATATTATAGAGAGGGGATCTCATCCTTGCCATTGACATTCACGGTCGAGATACTGTAACCTTAAATTGTTCTTGAGTAGTCCCCATGATGAAGGTCATGGAGAGTTTGACTCGAGGCACACGTCTTGCAGGTGCCCGGTCAAACAAAAAGCCAAATAAGAAACAAAATCCAACCGTCCAATTCAATCGAATTCTATTCCATTCAAGAGGGATAATAATTTATAGAATCCAATGGAATTGGAAGGGGTGGATCCAGTTGCCATTTGACATTTTCATGGCCGAGACGCTGACCTGACACCGACACGAGGTTGTTCCATGAATCAATCACAATACCTAAAACCGCTTAGTCACTTTGGCAAGGCTGCTTGCGGGGACGTTTTCTGGGTCGTTCCTGTTCCAAAACGATCGACGGAGAGGTGACAGAATGTAATGAGAATCATCCCGCAAATTAAAACCACAAGCAAGAAGTATGGTACATAGGACTTACGCCATCCACAACCACAACCATGGCTGCACCACCGTTGACACTTGTATCTGTGGATTCACAAGACAAAGATGCCAATGATGGGGCAACCGATGATGATGATGATGATGAGGAGGAAAACCATTTCAAAGCGTGGATCAAAAAATCGTCTTGCTCCAAGGCGGCGTCCAGAAGACCATGCCAGGTTGCTGGCAAATGAATTCGGGCCTCTTCCAGGAGACTTCTTGGAATGGCATCATATTTGCAAATGTGTCCTCGCAAGACCTCCTCTTCACAAAAGTCGCAACTATAGACGAAATTCTGAAGGTCCACATTTTCTGCCCTGCGTGTCCTATCCTTTTCTTTTTTCTTGAGAAGTAAAAGATACTGTTGAATGGCCTGACTGACATGTCCCTCTGACAACAAATCTCGCAATTCATACGCCAATTCTTTGGGGACACCTTTGATGCAGTCACAACTAGTAATTTTGGGTTTGCGACAGAATCCGCACTTGTGTCCTGCCCCACTTTGGTCCTCGTCTTGGTCAACGGTAAATGTACCCATGGTTCCTCGACTCATTATTTCGTCCTCACCTTCAAGGGTTACTATTTCGCTTCGTCCAGATCCAAAAGGAGATTCTGCAGCACTTTCTTCCATACAAGTCATCATGATCATGACGGTTGGAGTTGCTGCTGCTGCTGTCAAAAGCGAGGAACGAAGGGCATTGACAACCTGGCACGGAAGTTTGGAAAACACAAGAGATGCGTTCCGCCTGCCATCATCGTGTGGAGGATACCGGCACCCATTTGCAACACTGAATCATCGGAAATTTGTTCGCGCCAAGTTTCATTTTCGTCTCGTGTGTCCACAAGGATACGGACCAACAACACACAACTGTGGTGAGGCTTCTCTCGAGGAGTTTCCTCGTGTTTCCGAAGGAAATCTTGGAGGGAATTCAGCCGGCCGTTTCCTATGAATGGAATCACTACATGAATTAGCTCACAGTGAAGTCTTTTCAGGTCCATTATCATTGTAGGGTTCTCTACTACTAGATCATAAGGGTCGCCATCGCTTTTGACAGCCTGCATAGTCTTGCGCTTGTCGTCCTCCATGTTGGTCAGGCTAACTGCGGCAGGATGGATGTTGTCCAACAAGCGGGTTGGTTGCACGTAGATTTACTACTAACAGTGCAGTACTAGTACAACGTACCAGGTACCAGAAGGGTTGGATGTGTTGTGACCGGTCTTAAGACTGACCGCAGTCTTAAGGTAGTACCCCACGAGTTTAGTCCCGAGTACCCTGGATTGAGATGTTGACGTTGTGTTTTGAGTGCCGTGTGACGTCAGCCCGTTGAAATCCTACCAACGGCCACGTTGATTCAAATTGATCAAACAACAAATTCGGCATCGCAACATCACAAAAAATTGACACGAAGCACATGAACCGACTGATCAGTTAAAATTAGCTGTTCGACAGTTAGCAGCATCAACGCAAGCACTCATTTAGATGTGCATTTAAGCAGCCTCAGATGGTTAGTTGACAATGCGTGACACCACATGTGTCAAAAATTTGGCTGTGACCGCACAACAACAGAGAACGCGCTAACTAAAGCAAGCATCCACACATGCCAGCTTAGTGTTGTTAGACACCCACACAAAGAACGCATGCATGTGATTTAATTTAACTGTTAGCTGTTAGCTAATGCATAGCAGCGCGCGCTTCATCCACATGATGTGTGACAGTTTTCGTTGATTTTACACGACACTCCGTGTTAATTTTTGGGGCCAGTGCGCTATCATGCAACTTCGTGGGGCACTGCCTTAAGATTGACCGCAGTCAAAGTTGAGACTGGTCAGTCTTAAGACTGAAAACCAGTCAGTCTTAAGACTGGCAACACCCCCTCATGACCAAAGTTGTGACTGACCCAGTCTCAAGACTGACACCAGTCAGTCTCAAGACTGACTCAGTCAAAGTTCAGACCACTAACCAAACTGACTAAACTAACCAAACTGACCAAACTAACTGTGAACTGACCAAACAAACTAAACTGACCAAACTGACTAAACTGACTGACTGACTGACTGCAGTGACCAACTGACTGACCAACTGACTGACTGACTCAGCAACTAACTGACTGACTGACAAACTGACTAACTGACAAACTGACTGACCCAATCAATAGGTCATTTGCTAGTTAGTTGAGTTGGCTGGTTGGCTTGTTGGTCAGCCATTCAGTTGGTTCAGCTGAGCAACAGACCAGCTAGCTGGCCAGACTGGCTAGCTGGATGCAGCTCGAGCTAGATGCGTTGTGTCAAAGCATCAGTGCAAGTGTGCGTCGCCGTGTTTTGTCGATGCCGGTCTTAAGATTGACCGGTGACAGTCTTAAGACTGGAGTTAATGTTTTGTTCAGTCTTGTGACTGATTCAGTCATTACATTGGTTGTAACAGATGCAATCTGAGGGTGTTTTCGGGTGAACAACAGACGATCAGAAGCCACATAGGTTGCACACTGGATCTTGAACTCGGAGCAATTCGAAGAGTTGTTCAAATCAAGTAACTTTGATTTTCTGACTGGACCGGGACCTTTGAAGTTTCCAAGACGACTCATGATCCGTTCCATACGGAAGGGTGCGATCACTTAGTTAGTTAGCTAGTAGACACAGCGCAAGCCTGGCATTAGATAGGATAATGTATTAATTTAGATGTAACATATAGAGAGAGTAGTCAGTGGTGTATTGCCGGTGCGGTTGGTGATGATCTTTTGCTTACGCCGCCATGGAGATCCCGCAATCATTAAAAGATCCTAGCTTCCAATTGTAGTCAGGCTTTTCGCTTGTGTTGGAAGACATAGATACGCCGGAGGAAGTTGAAGGGGTCCTACTATGGGTCGGGCGAGTAGATGTTGTCTCTTCGTGTGCGGGGTTGGATGGCCTAGTCAACATGAACAGATCGTCCACTTCAACCTTGAGGCTCGACGAACGCTTTAGGTTATTCTTGGGCTTGAACACGACATTCGTCGGCTTATTGGATGCGCCAGTTACCTCCTTTCGCATTTGCATCAACAAGGAGAGATCCGAGCTGGACGATCGTGGGGCTCGCCTGGGCCGAGGGGTAGGTGGCCTATTATCGTCCAAAGATGTTCCGCTTGCATGCTTCTTTGGCATGACAGGAACACTGGCGGTCTTGGGGAGAGGTTTGAATTCAGCTGACTCGGACGCCTTCAATGCATTCAATGAGGAATCTCTTTGAATTGCGTTTCTCATTTTCTTGATGCCCAGCACATCATCGTTGGACGTACTTCGGGAAGGTACTCGTCGGGCACCGTCCAATACAAGATCTGGCTGAGACGGAGGGGTGGCTGCTTGTTGGAGCCTCGCTTTTTGAATAGAATTTCTCAGTTTCTCGATACCGAGAACATCATCGTTGGACTTGCTTCGGGAAGGTATGCGTCCGGCACCAGTGGTCTTGTTGCGAAGCAATGGTGGCACCGCATTCTTGTTGCGACGCAATGGTGGCTCCTCAGCAGACTTTGTGCGTCGCATGGACAACGACATAGAGTCCACCGAAGAAACCCTGGATACCGCATGGCGCCGTTGTGGTCTCACGTTCGAAATCTCTGTATTAGACATGGTGCGTCGGACAGACTCCATTGACTTTGTATGACTTGGTGGGGCACGGCGCAGTTTCCTAGTCGAGGTACTTGAGTCCGAGCTCTGAGGAGGAGTAGGGGCAGATGGCTTGTGGTCTGCTGTCGTTCTTAGTAGGGCAATGGTTCGGGTCAGAAGCCAGATAGACATTGGTGATCTTTTGTCTGTCAATGAGCACCAGACCTCCAGTTTATTCGGCAGCATCAACGTTCCCTTTCCGTCTGACCAATGGAAAAGTTTCTTTATTCATAACAGTGAGGAGGCAATGTGAGAGGAAGGGATCTTTCGGTGGTTTTTGTCAATACAGTGTTCCACGAATGCATACGTACCATGATTTCATTGGGGCTTTCGATTCTTGAGAAGGAGAATTTTGTAATGTCCTCGTCGCCTTCAATCCGTTCAAGTAACACCAAAAGATCAGCGACGGCTGTGCCCTCGGGGAGTTGAATAGTTGCAGAAAAAGTCAATGCACCGAACACTTTCCATGAATGAGCTTCCTTGGCACCTGCGTCGTACTGTTGCATGAGATCATGCTTCATCCGTTGCCACTGTGGAAAGGCTTCCATGTTTGGGATAGAGTCGATGTATTTGAAAGACTCCCAGTCTCTATCGTTCGCCAGTAATAGGTTCTTTACAGCTGGCGAGAGGTGCTGATGGCTCTCATCGACAAGCAAGTCTTCAACATCGATTTTGACCAACTTGCAATTGCTCCTGGCCTCCTCCATTTGGCGCAGAACATAATCAGAGCTAACAACGCCGCTGCAAAAAATGTTGAGATGAAGTGGGTCAATTGGGGCCTTCAGCTCTCGCTTTGAATTGGAGCGTCCAAAGGAAAAGGATCTGTTGATGATTTTCATGTTTATATTATTACCAGTATGAACTTCTCTTTATTTTATGTGCTCTTTTATGTTTTTGTGAGCGGTTTTTGTAACTTTTTTGGTACAATTGCGAATCGCAACTAACTAGCTAGTAGTAGCCTTGTTCGTTGTCAGCCTCGCTTACTAGCTAGTATGGTTCTGGTTCGTAGAACACTTCATTACGGTTCTGGTTCGTAGAACACTTCATGCCCCAATCCCGCAACGTTGATACTCCTACCTACTAGCTAGCTAGTATCTAATAGTACTAGCTAGCTAGCTAGGTAGCTAGTAGTACCTGTTACCTTCGGGGCTATTTCTAACAAAAAGGCCAACAAGGCCGTCGTCAGCATAAAACGAATACTAATGTCCAGTCAGGAGCTACCACAGAACATGCCAAGGAAGTTAGTCACTGTACTTTGAAACTGGACATGACGTGAGGAATCCTATTGGTTGAGCGAGGTTCCAACTGCTTGCGTGGCCTTCTACAATGTTCTTTGGTGTCGCCTACTCGCCTTTGCCATTGGTCGTACTCCTGGAGTATTCTGGAACGACCGAGTTCGTATTCTTTACCAAAAGTAATGGTAGCCAGTACTAGTACTGCTAGCTAGTAGTAGTAACTGTAGATAATCTATGTCCAGTGAAAAGGTGATTTAATTTCGTTGCTTGTGGTTGTCTCTGGCTCGAATGCTTCCTCAGCAGTGTACCTTGCTACTGTAGCTAAAAGCTGTAATCTCATTTCCTGAGTAGCACGAAGAGCTAGCCAGCTAAGTAAGTTCCTATTTCGTCTGTGTCGTACTGTACGTTGGCATCTCGTCGTGTGTAACCAATGCCATCCAAGTGGTGGTGAATCGGTACAACTTTAGTAGCAGCTAGCTACTGCACCTACGTACAACTGTGCTACTCTACTAGCTAGCTAGTAGCTAGCAGCAGCATGTTGTATGTGACATCGAACTGTTAAGCGATCAGAGTGAGCGAAACAGTCGATCATGTCGTAAGGTTCTTTCGAATTCCGATATCTAGCGGGTGACGTTGAAATTGAAAATTACGCTGCAGAAGCCACCCGCTGTGGTTATCATTCTCTATGCAATAATCTACTCTTAGTAGACCTACTGTATGTCCAGTAAAAATCTTCCCCTTTATCAAGGCTTCGGTGCTCGTTGAGTTCTTTGCGATGTCTTACTGTTCGGACTGCGTACGTCGAATTTGATAATTACACTCCAGAAGTCGGCTGGGTCGTCGCCAAGTGCCCCTTTAATAGCTAGCTAGCTAGGCACCGCCAGGTGAAAGTGCAAGTGCTGTTGTTGAGGAAGGAGCATTGGGTTTGCGTTGGAGAACAGATGCAGGGGAAAGTTATGACTGCTGTCAGCACACTTGCCAGTTCTTTCTTTCCAAGCTGTGGCAAATTTTGACAAGCTTTGACCAGGTGAGAGACACATCCCAGCACTCATTTCTGAGCAATGGAGAGCTTGCACATGCATCACATTGCATCTCAAAAGATTGCAACATGGTGCCTCTTTCTTGGGCATGATGATGAAATCGCCATGCATGTCACTTTCCTGTCTTGGCGTGTCAATGATGAGTAGAGAATTGTTGTCAAAACAGCATGAATTTCCATGTGTTGTCTGTCATCTGATTTGGTTTATCATTGCAGTGTCAGAAAAAAAAGTGTGAAACAGTTTTGTTTTTGTTGGTCTCTCTTCCAGACCTTTCGTCTGCGTGAAAGCAGAGCATGTCAGATTTGTCATGAAAAGTCAGAATGTCATTGAGATGTGACAGATTGGATTGACTCGGTTGGCATCCGTTGCAGGTTCTTTTTGGCACAAGTCATTTGATTTTGAAATGTCAGGTCAAACAAATTTGTCGTTGGCGTGTGTTGTTGGGAGACAAACTGAACGTGTCTTTCACAAACAATGTCCTGAAAGTGAAGTGCAAAAACAAGGAACATGCATGAAAACCCGGAGCCAAAATTGCATTGCAAGCACATTTTGTTGTCTCTTTGAAAGTGAGTGCAGCACACAGAACAACATGTCAGAAATTTGTAATGATCATCTTTAGTGCAAACATCAGATGTCACTTTGGAACAGCGCATCATGATGGTGTGCCACATTGATTCCGTGTTTGGAAAGTTTCTGTCGGATGTGCTTGATCCTCAACAGCCGAAACAATCACCAAAATGTCCGTTCTTCTGCAGGCAAGGCACACCAAGACTGCACAAATTTCCAAACGATCTCTGCGATCACTGACGCATGATTTGTCAAAAGCCAAAGCACAAAAAAAGGTGCCAGTGTGACCTCAACCGTCACCAAGATGCACAACAAACAGAAGATTCCGACATTGTTCAATCGACAAATTTTGGCATTGGGAACCGTTGTGCTGCGCTGTGATCGCAACCCTTTGGCAAATCAGCGTGGTTCTTGCAACCAATTTCCTAACACTTTTGCCCTTGCAACCACTGTCGATTTCAATGACATTTTCACATTTTTCTTTGAAACAATGTCGTTCTGCAGCTTCTTGCTTCCAGTGAGCATTTGCTCTTGGGTCAGCGCTGTGGCAGCAACAACAAAATTGACTGTGCACATCATTTGAGATTCATTTCTGCCAGCAAGCTCTGGCAAACGTGCTTCAGCTGTGTGCAAACAGTTCCTCTTGAAACACAAATTTGAAACTTTTGCTGTCTCTTGACAATTCTTGAAACACTCTTGAAATGAGTTGAAGCTCCTTGCACAGCTTTTGCATGCAGACAAATCAAACGGTTTTAAAATTCTTGTGGGGGCATTGACATGCGCACTGCAGGGCACCAGTTTGAATCACTCTTGAAACATGCTCTTGAAACTCTTGAAACTCTTTCCACCTCTTGATGACCCTCTCTTGAATTGAGTTGACATCTCGCAGAACTCGTGAAACTCTTGAAACCCTTGAAACTCTTCAAACCAAACACAACTGGTCCACATGCAATTTGCTGGGTCTTGCAGCAAAGCGTTTCTGATTCATGGTGAATTGTTGGAACTGTTTTGAAGTCATTTGCTTTCAAAACAATTGGCAAATGATTTCTTCCTGTTGGTCTTTGCAGCTTCCAGTGAGAGATCAGTTGGACAAATGTTTCACATGACAAAATCAGTGACAGCTCAATGACATTTTGGGCTGACTTTGTCATCATTGATTGATTTGTCAGTGATTGGGGTGGTCTGTTCTGCATGTTCATAGAATTGGGGTCTGTGTCCACAGACACTGCAAATTTCATTGTCTGAGTTTGAAACAATTTGTGGGTTGGATCTACATTTTTTCAGAATTGTGGTTCTTTCTTTGCCCTAACCCTAAGCAACATTCTGACCAGAACTTGCCAAAAGATGCTGCATGTGATTCCTTCACGTTGGTTTCTGAGGGGTGGTTAAGATTGTTAAAATCACTGCCAACAAGGAGCAAAGAAGCAGGAGCTGGGTCTGGAAGCAAAGTTTTGGGTTGCTGCACCTTCAAGATGAACACCATTTTTGTGTTCTCTGAATCAAATGTGAAGATGTTTGAAAAGTTCATTTTGCCAATGATGTTTTGCATTTTTCAACACACATGCGACCTGATCTTTTCCACATGAAGAGGCAATCAGTCTCTTTTCTCACAATTCTGAGAGAAAAAAAGGTGCATGAACCTTTCCCCTTTTTTGTTCTGTCATTCAAGTTGTTCGACTTTGAACAACAATGTGAGGCTCTTTGCTGTGGACATTTGTCCAGAATTCCTTCAAAACATGGTGCAAAAGAAATGCCAAAAACGTGCCTGCAAAAACAATCACCAATGCCATTGCATCAACGCGACATGTCACACCAGCGTTGACATGAAGTTTTGCTCAAATCAGAAAGATCAATTGATTCAACATTGTCTTCCCTGTGGCTCTTCCCATTGTCATCTTCAGATCAAGGATTGGTCAACAACCACATTGGATTCAGTTGGTCATTTGTCAATGTCCAAGTCAATTGAGCCCAACTTCTGTGAGCTTGTTGTTGTGGCTGCATTCCTTCAGTTTCCATTGAAGCAGTTGACTGAAGAACAAGGACACCAAGAACAAGATGATTTGGTTGCATTTGATGTCCAAACAGAGTTGCGGGTCATGCCAACAACCACAGACAACAAAATGTCAGATGAGTGAGTTTGGACCGGACCAATGCCCAAAATGATGATGAATTCTCAAGATGGAGTTCTCAGTGGACAAACCCAATTTTTTGCATGTTTGACATTTGTGGTCCACAATGTTCAATTGTGCTGGACTCATGAGGGTCTCGTGACAGCAAATCATGCTTCTTGAAGAGCATCTCAAAACGTTCCTTTTATCCTTTGGTTGACAGCACAAGAGACAAGTCCTTCCAATGGAAGGCATTTCAGATCCAAGACACCAATGCAGGGTCGTCCAGTCCTTGCAGGAACATGCACAACGCATGATGGACAGACTGTTTGTTGAATTGGTTCATAAAAGTGGTTAATGCAGTTTATGAAATCGTCTCACAAATTTTTGTTTCTTGTGCAAAAGGACCCTGCAAAAATCAGCTCATGAAAATGATCAGGATTGTAAAAAAAAACGGTTCACAAATTCGTTGAATCTGGTGTGCACAAACCAAGTCATAATTTCAAAAAGGGTTTTAAATACAAAAAGGTTCATAACTGTGGACCTTTTCATCTGGCAATCAACAATTTGCTCATGTTCAATGGCCTCATTTTCAAAAGGTTCACTGATGTGAAGCAACGGTTCACAATGACAATGCACAAAGGCTTCATGATCAAGGAAAAGGTCCACAAATGGCATTGCAGCAAGTTCCAGGGGCCTTGTGGAAGGCAATGTACCCTTTTTCAGGACAGTGATTGGCACTTGCAACCCACACACTTGCAGGATGATCCAGCATCCAGCTGCACTGCTGCTGGCTGGACTCTGGTTACAGAGTCCGTCATCAAGGCAGTCAGTCCTTCACGAATGAAAACGCTGTGCGCGATTGGGGTTATCTTGGATGGAAACCTCCCGGGCGAAAGCATTTTGTCGAAACTTCCCCGGGCGATGGAATCCGGTCAAAGTACGTACGAATTGCGTTCGTGCTGCGTTCGTTCGTCCTGCAACCCAAGAGATCGCCAACAGCTATCCCACAATGGGACCCAAACAAAAACGACGGGAACCCATCATCAATTCATAGCAACAACTACCTTCACTTCACTATCAATCTATCTATAGCAGTAGCATCATGAACACCAGCAACAAACACGTCCGGATAGAAGGCCAAGAAGGAGATGAAGTAGAAGAAGATTTGGAAAACGCAGACACGTCCAAAGAAGAAGAACCCATCGATTTCAACTTACCGGAAGATCAACGTTGTTGGGTCTGCAAGAAACGCAAGATTGCCTTTCAACCACTGGATTGTGACTGTGCCGTCTATTGCAAGACGTGCGCCATGAAATTGGCCACCTCCTTTTATTGCAAGGGATGCCACCAAATGTCGTCGGGAATGAGGCGCGTCAGAAGGTAGTAGAAATGAAATGGGCAGAGCATATTTTTGGGGTCGTCCGCAGTTTGAATGTCCATGGCCGCAGCTCGAAGGAACGATGGTGTTTGTACTAGCTAATCGGCTACGTAGTCAGACAGCTAACTAGCTAGTTGATAATACGACAATACACGATCGAAAGCATCCAGAGACAACCACCACAACTACCACTGTGCCAGCTCCGCACCTCTTGTAAGCATATGTAATCACCGAAACTCACTATGGATGAGTGATGGTTTTTTATAAGAATTTATGTTCCTTTCCAAAATGTCAAGCGTTCAACATCGCAAATCGTGTAGTGGGCGTTACCTAACGTAACGTAACGAAAGAGGTGTGTGCTGCGGAGATTTTACATAAATCATATAAAACACGCTCCTCCAGGCCAACAACGGCAATGTGGTTCGACACTGGTATAGTTTCATTCTGAGACAAAGCACCAAGGATGATGATGGCCTTTACAAATTTATCCACAGCAGTACTGTACGGTACTTGTTTGGCGAGAAAACATACTATCACTATCAGTAGTTACTTAATTAGCGGCAACAGCAACAGCAGATGTCTTTTTTTATTGGATTTTGTTTTTGTGAAATGGATTGCGGCGAGAGGCTTTTGGTGGAGGCACCCGGAATTTGTGAAATTTTATTCGGAGAGTCAGTCAGACGTAAGATTTGACGCTTTGTAGGACCGAAATCAAGTTCCTATCGATCTCTAGTAGAGTGGATGGTAGAATGGATGGATGTGTTGGGTCACTCTTTTGGATCAAAATGGCGAGGCCAAGACCATCCATTCAATATATGCAGTAACAAAATGTCTGAATCTTCCTGCAGGATCATTTACAATACAGGAGCGAACAAACACGAATGTGTGTGGACCCCAGAAAAAGATCGGTCATCCGACAAACAGATCCAAAAGTGTTCTGCCGTTGTGGATTCGTCGTTATGCTTTTGAGGCAACGATGGAACACTGCAGGCTGTCCTTTAGTTGTATTGTCATCATCCCTTGCTCCAATTTTTTCGTATTGCTGCAAATTGGAGAAAAGCAACACAACGAAATTTTGGTAGATCGCGACTCGAATCATCTCCAGTTTTCAATCACGGAAATCATGTTGATACTAGCCGCGGCGACAAATCTGAGGAGGGGATACATTATACGCAAGCTCTTGTTGCCGTCCATCTAAAGGGCAAGATTTGTTGTTTCCATCAAATGAATATTATAAATAAATAAATAAATGTATCTTTATTAGATTTTTGTAATGAAAGACAATGTCTAATAGAAAAATTATGTAGGAAATGAATCTAAATGTGAAAATAGAATTCGGTATAGCCCCGTGCGTTGTGTGGTTGGCCGAGTGATGTGATGTGACGTGTTGTATATGAAATCACAATGTAATAGACATATATGTAGTTTCCGCCGGATCAGAACTCAGGTGACAATAATGGCCTAGAAGTGGTGGAGGTTCCGTGCATCGTTCGTTCCTTCGATCTCACCCCAGAGAAACCCCTCTCAGACTTCCTTCCCCGAGTGCTTGCTTATCCACTGGTGTAGACATTCATACAACAGCAGGCAGCGTCCTCATCATTGGTCGACGAAGCCGAGGATCCATCCGTGGACGACGAATCATCGTTGCTGGCTTGAATCATGGCCATGTACCCTTGTCGGACCGTGCCAGCAGCCGCAGCTCGTCGACGCAAAGGACCCACGACAGAGCCGCCATGCGCATGTGGAGGACTACCTCCAGCCGCCGCCATCATGGCGGACGCGGTCAGAGGCGACCGTCTGGAAAAGAGAGACGGAACACTGCCACCCAGACTGGAAGAAGGTCGGGAGGAGGAGACGCTTGCAGGACAGTACGGCTGATCACAGATGAGTGCCTTATCATTATTATTGGCAGCCGTATCGTCCGGTGATTCCTTTTGTTGTTTCTCCAACAATTGGCACAACATGGGAAAGCTTCCAAAGGGAAGTGCCGGCGCCAAGACTGTATGTTGGGGTTCATGATTCAAGTCTTGTGGCGGTAGTGGCATGGTCGTAAAGGGAAGACCAAAGGAAAAGTCCTTGGAAGAAACCAACTTGACATGGCCGCGTTTGTCAATTTTGGCACACTTGGCCCTGCGATGACGCATTTCTTCCATTTCATCCCGTTCTTCTCCGGCTCCTCGTGCCATGAAGGAAGAAGCCGATGTGGACGATCCGCTGCTATCATAGTCGTGCTCGGATGCAAAGCGTACTCTTCGCTTTCGCTGGTTGCCATTCGCACTTTCCATGGCAGCATCGGCTGTAGCCTTGTTGGTCTCCTCGGTATTCTTGGCAACATGACCACGACGTCGATACCGAGTGGTGGAGGGCAAGGGTGCCACAGCTGTGGATGCGTGGTACATGATGCCGCGTTGTTTGGAAAGACTGCGAAGGATGCGCTTGGCCTTGACCCAAATGGATCCGACTCGCTTCTTCTTCTTTTTGGTCACCTTGGTTTTCTTGACCACCTTGGTCTTCTTCTTGCTGTTGGTTCGCTTGTTTGCGGATGTCTCTTCATCGGAGTCGTCGTCATCCTCCGAGTCATCGTCGTCGTCATCCTCTTCTTCGGAGGACGAAAACGGAAAGCTTCCACCATTTTCAAGGGCGGCACTGCTGCTGGAAGTAGTCCCCGTACCCGTGCCAGGCGCAGTCGCAGCCGAGTAACTGCTCATACTGGCAATGGAATCCAATTCTTCTTGAAGTTCTATTTGATGCAAGGCAATGGCGGCGCGTGCCGTCGAAGCCTTGTAGGATTCTTCTAGGGAAAACTGACCCGCCACTCGTTCCATGAGCAACTGTTTTTCTCTCAAAAACAAGAGATTCGTCTCCAAGGAAACACCCGAAGACGAGGATGTGGACGACCAGCCATCATCATCATCATCCTCGCTGTCGACAAGGTCTTCGTCATCCTCGTCGGCAAGGTCGCTGTCTTCTTCCAGGTCTTCCTCAAAGTTGTCTTCTTCCTCGTCTTCTTGGCCTTCTTCTTCCAGGTCTTCTTCCTGTTCTTCTTCTTCGTTGGGACGTGTGTCTTCTGTGTCTGCCTGTTGGTTTGTCTGAGGCTCCACGGAAAACAAGGCGGAAGGAATCTGGGTGGCCTCAATGGCCGAGTTGTGATTGGTGTTCTCGTGGTTGTTTCCAAACGAGGTAGTACCAGTACTGAACGTGGCATTATTATTATTCTGCAGAGGGTCTTGTATTTGCATCTGCTGTCTCTGTATTGGCTGCTGCTCTTGGGGCTGCTGCTGCGGTAAGGAGGAAAAGGCATTCTCGACCGGCTTGACGGGTGATGCTCCCATCATCATCATCATTTGCATAGGATTATTCGGAGGCGCCGACGTGTTTGCCGTGTTGTTGTTACTGTTGTTGGCCGTGGCCATATAGAGCTCATTCAACAAGGCCAAATAGTCGTTGTTGTTGAGGACGACCATGCCGTTGTTGTTGTTGTTGTTGTTAGTGGTTTGACTTGAGTTGTTGTTGTTGGTTGCTTGCTGCTGCATCTGCATGAGAGGCTGCAAAAAGGACAAAGCTGCCAATGGATTGTTGGTGCTTCCACTACTACTAGTAGTAGCATTGCTGCTGCTAGCGTTGCCACTGGCACTTGCTGCTACAAGACCAGCATGGCTATTATAGTCTCCTCCTCCTCTCTGCTGGCCTTGGCCGCTATCGTGGGTGTTGTTGTTGTCGTTTCTACTTTGGTGGTTCATCATGGTTGTTTGTCTTTTTGGTGTTGCTTAGTTGTTGAAATAATGCGATGGTTTGTTTATGAGTGTAACTAATCGTATCGTGTTTTATGTACATGATTGTAGGTAACTCTTTGCGAAGAGCGAGATTGTTTTTTCAATAGCAGTGATAAATTTTCTAGGTAACCCAGTAGCTACAGTGGCTAGCTTACCTACTAGTAATCTTAGATGCTCTATTCTTCTGTGTAGATTCCCTACTGCTCCAAAGTTTGTAGATCTGCCGAATGACAACCTCTGATCAAAAATGACGTAAATTTTTACTATCCAAAAACGTACTTACACTTCTTGATAGCTGTAAAAAACAAGAAAAGAACCGGATAACCAAAATGATGTCATTTCACATTTCGTTATAGCTGTGAAAAATGTTGTACAAAACCATAGAACATAGAGAAAACGGCATGATGCACAAAATGATGTCATGGAATTTTTCACCAAATCTGTAGATAATGTAGTACAACCACATCATGCACAAAATGATGTCATACGAACTATAGTCTGAAGACTACTCTATTTTCTAGTGTTCAAGAATTGCAAAAATGACCTCACTCTTTCTAGCAGGACCAGAACGACACGCAGTGAACCAACAAACGATAGACAATACACGTATACTCACTTGCCCAAAAGCGCGGGGGCAGTTCCATCGAAATTTTAATCGCATATAATCACGAACACTAATACCTTACTTAACAAGCCAGCCGATACCACATTCCAACGAATTCCACACTTCCAAATATATGTATATTTTTAGGGGAATCGTAAGCTTCCAAAACCGGACGTTTCTTTCATACACTCAGAATGATGTCATTTCTTGTTCCTTACCAATACCTGTACCTTGTACCCTTGGCCTCCATGTACAAACGGTACCCGCCTCGAAAGGGATGTCGCAGCCGTGTTGGAAAATACAAACCACCTATTCGGGGTCGACGAACCATGTCGCTGCGGCAACAACATCAAGGTCGATCGTGCGTTGGCCTCGTCACAAAGAACACGCGTCCACTTCTTGGGATCTGTGTGTAACCACCAATCCATCACAGTACGTCGTACGAACCAAAACCAAGGTGGCGAAGAACAAGAAAGGCACAGCAGAGCAAAGGCTTGCCGGAAGAGATGGGGCAATAACAGGTACTGGTAACAGCACAACGTAGCAGTGCTTGTCGCCGTTGCCGTGCTGCTTTGGCACACGGCACATCACAGTGTGAGTGTGGATGCACTAGGGGTTGTCAAAAAGTAAACCACGAATTTTCCCAGGTTCGATCCAAATTCAATGTGGCACTCACCCTCAAACATGGACTACCTCACAACCTGTTGGAAGATTGGAATTTTCCTGGCCCCAAAAACGAACAAGGCAATTTCCAAGGTCGGGATGTCATTTGCAACTAGACAACAACACGTGACAAGCAGTGCCATGGTGCGATCGATCCATCCATCCATGCTGCTCATGTCGTCTTAGCTGCAGGGTCTTCCACTGCATGTTGGCACCAACGCACCTCTTGCAGGGTGCTTGCCGACGAATGCAGCTCAATCGGCTTCCGGTTTTGGCACAAAAACCGGCCAGCTTTGGGGGTCACACGCTGGAACACAGGCCAAGTGTCCCACGACAGTTCGATTGACATTCTGCACGGTTTGATTGACACATCTAGGCAAACACAGGGTGCTCTTCGACAACCACAGCCACTGTGGTTCGGAGTCAGGTTTGGGTTCAAAAGCCGGCCAACAGTCAATTCTGGTGCAGTTTCCATGCGGTTTCCATGCAAAAGGCATTCATTCTCATGCGACAGTCAACATGCCGCTCATTGAGCATCCAGGCTGTGACGGTTTTGGCAAATGTGACTTGTCGTTGTGTCAGTTTGCTGGCAAAGCTGCTGTTTCCTGCATCTGTGGAGTTGATGAATGCACTGAGAAGGTGCATGTTGAGTGCCACAAGAGAAGGATTCTTCCAAACGTGGGCAAACCACCGTGGGCTCCACTTCCTGATGACTCCGTTTGTTGCACTAGAAAACATTGCACAGCCACAGTCAAATTAGCCAACCCTTCGAGGAAACTCGGTTGGAACAACGATGGCAAGCCTGAGACTCCAAATGTTGCCTCTGGCCATGTCTTCAATGATTGGATGACTGCACCTGGCAACTGCAAAGCCTGTCGTGGCAAGGGAGAGAATGGCTTCACCAAAAAGTGTTGTTGCATGACCATGCGTGCTGAGATGAACAATCTAACTTTGAGTGAGCGCACTTGGGAATCAGTCCAGACAATGACGGCGACACGTGAAGAGTCTTGGCGCAGCTGCAACGATTGGATCAACAACACCGGCCAGGGTTGTTTGGACAACCCGTTGGAAGGCAAACCTCATTTTGACAAATGTGTTGAGAATCGTTGTCCTTTGTGCTGTGACTGGGAACCTGTGATGACAGACAGGGCGGGCAACAATCCAGCTGTGACTGGCGATGACTTGGACAAATCAGATGACGACGAATCATTGGATCCCGAACCTGATGAAGACGACGACAGCGGCGACGGAAACAAGAAACCAAAGGCCAAAGCTTCCATGGCCAAAGCTTCTTTGGTTCGCTCCCAGAGTCCTGCGGGCACCATCTCCGTCATCGATTCCGAGATGAAGGAGATGTTTTCGTTGGCGACTAGCAGCTCGGCCGATCGCATGGAGCTCATGACGGAGCAACATGCCAGATGGATGGCTGTCGAGAACCGCAGGTTGGCACTGGAGGAGGCCAGGGCCAAGTCGATTGATTGGAAGGCCAAACGCGAACAGGTGTCGCACAAGCGCAAACTGCATGAAAAGTGCAACAAGATGAAGGACGACAGCAAAAGCGATGGGTTCATCTTGATGATTCTTCCCCAAGCGAAACAAATCATGGATGCATTGGCCGAGACGGAAAGTCCAAAGCGAACGAGTCCCAGTAAACGAAATCAAAACGGAGCTTAAGTGATTAGATCAATCTAAGTGTGCCAGACAAAGTCTTGGAAATGATGCAAAAGCTGGCATCTTCGAGCATCGTTCGGCATCAACTCGGGAATGGACTTGGCAAGTTCACTCATGTCCTCCTCTCTTCCTTCCGCATCGCAATCCGAAATGTCATCCTTGTCCTTGTCAATCCAATCTGTTGCGTCCATGTTCTCTTTGAATGTCAACAGCATGTTTTGAAGAATGATTGTGGCGTCCAACAGTCGAAGGATGCGGCGGAGTGACCTCTTCTTTGTCGTGATCTTCATTCTGATGGAACGCAACCAAGGGAAACGTCCTTTGAGGATTCCAATCGTGTGTTCCGATCGCATCCTAACCTTCGACAACAACTTGTTGAACCGTTCATGTTCTGCGGGAATTTCTTCGCCACTTTGTTTCTTGAAAGACGACACCATGAATGGACTGTTAGAGAAGGCCGAGTCGCCCAGATTGAACTCGTGCTCGCTGAAACAATTCTTAGGATTTTGATGCAAATCCATGTTTCGACAGACTCTGTTGTCATGGGCCGATCCAGGATGACCAGAATGGCAACAACGAATCTTTCGGTCGCAATCGCAAATGATCATCACGGTCAAAGTGCAAGTGTGCTTTCTTCCTTTGCAGTCAGGAGCGCCCTCCGCCTCCGGTTCAAACACAAGTGGAAACAAGGTTCCGTCTGCGATTCCAACCACATTCGGAAATCCAGTTTTCTTCATCACCTTCTTCGAAAGTTTCTTTCGTTCCTCCTTGTCTGGCCAATTGCAGCAAGTCGGACGAAGCTTGAGAATCGCTTGCATGACTCTGTCGCGACAAACATCGGCGGTTCCTTGACCAATGCCGAGCATTTGCCTTTGGTTTTCACTGTTGGATCCCGCACCTTCAGTGCCAATGCACTTCAAGAAGACCATCAATTGAAGGACGACCGGAGCTTGGGGTCGTCCTTTTTTCTCGTTGCCGACTGTCGTGAATTCTTCGTTGTCTTCAATCTGTCCAAGGACCCAGTCAAAGGCCGCTCTGGACATGCGACATTTCTGTAGGAACTCTTCTGCAGTCAACCAAGGCAATGC